>Ga0209810_1004096_pt1 | contig 14439 bp, 15 predicted proteins | sample Coa_R1_7_FD_187159 | JGI IMG/M metagenome (GOLD analysis project Ga0209810, IMG submission 187159) | Surface soil microbial communities from Centralia Pennsylvania, which are recovering from an underground coalmine fire - Coalmine... | ecosystem: Environmental > Terrestrial > Soil > Unclassified...
CCGTCGACGGCGAATCCCTGCGGCACGACCTTCGCGCGAGCCCGCTCGAAGATGCGGAGCTTCGCTTCTCGGTAATGCTCGAACGTCCCGTGTCGATCCAGATGGTCGGGCTCGAGGTTGAGCAGGACTGCGACGTCGCAGGCCAGCGTGTGGACGTCCTCGAGCTGGAAGCTCGAGAGCTCGCAGACGATCCACGAGCCCTCGGCGGCGCCCTCGGCCGCATCGGTGAGCGCCCGCCCGACGTTGCCCGCCACCTCGACGGGCCGGCCGTCCGCGCGGAGGATCGCTCCGAGCAGTTCCGTGGTCGTCGTCTTCCCGTTCGTGCCGGTCACGCCGACGAGACGCACGCCGTCGGGAAGGATCCGGTAGCCGAGCTCGACCTCGCTCCAGACAGGGATGCCGCGTGAGCGCGCGCCGGTCACGAGCGGCGACTCGGCCGGCACGCCCGGGCTCTTGACGACGACGTCCATCCCTTCCAGCAACGCCTCCTCCTCCGTTCCGAGACGGAGTTCGACGCCGAGGTCGGCGAGCCTGCCCACCTCGGGGTCGGGAGAGCGGTCCGCCGCGACCACGTGGACGCCTCGCCGGGCGAGCGCGCCGGCCGCCGCGAGCCCCGAGCGCGCGAGGCCGACGACAAGGACCCGCTGCGGCAGCCACGGCTCTTCTGGAGTGGGCTCGTCGAGACGTGTCCCGCTCACGGCAAACGCACCCCCCCAATGGGGGGCGCAGGTCCCCTGGGGTCAGCGTACGTGGCGGTTCGCGACAACATCGTGGAGCCTCTGTCGAGGATGCGATACGGGTTCGTCGTCGGGCTCCCGCATCCTCAGCCGAGGTGGCCGCTCACCACGGCCTGCCCGCCGGCCGGGCCGACCTCGACGTCCTCGAACCCCGCCGCCTGGAGCGAACGCACGAGCTCCACGGCCGCCGCCGCGTCCGGCTCTGCGAACGAGACCCGCCCGCCCGGAGACAGCACGCGTGCGAGCTCCTCCGCTGCGGCGACGAGCGCTCCATCGTCGGTCGCGATCCACCCGACGGCCGCCGCCACCGCGTCGTCGGGCAGCGGCAGGACCGGCGCCTCTCCCATGAGATACGCAACGCCGCTTGCCCCCACGGCATGCGCCTCCCCGAGCAGCTCCTCGAGCTCTTCGACCTGCGAACGGACGACGTAGACCCAACCGTCCCCGATCAGCTCGTGCGCGGCCAGCGCGAGCGCCCCACCGCCGAGCACGAGGACGTCCTCCTCCGGTGCCAGCCGGGCCGCGTCGAGCAGGGCGTGCTCAACCTCGCCGCCGCTCATCCGTGGGCGAAGGGGAAGTAGTAGCGGTAGTAGAGCGCGAATCCCAGCGCGCACAGCAGCCCGGCGACGATCCAGAACCGCACCGTGATCTTCGTCTCGGACCACGCCTTCATCTCGAAGTGGTGGTGGATCGGGGCCATCAGGAAGACCCGTCGCCCGAAGCGCTTGAACGAGAAGACCTGGATCATCACCGACAGCGCTTCGATCACGTAGATGCCGCCGATCAGGAGCAGCAGCACCTCCACCTTCATCATGACCGCGAACGCCGCGAGCGCGCCTCCGAACGCCATCGAGCCGGTGTCGCCCATGATCACGTCGGCCGGGAACGCGTTGAACCAGAGGAACCCGACCGCCGCGCCGATCAACGCGGCGCCGACGATCGCGAGGTCGAGCTTCGTCAGGTTGCGGTGCGACGGGATGTGGTTCGAGCGGACATACGAGACGACGTTCATCGCCATGAACGTGAAGAGAGCGATGATGGCCGTCCCGCTGAGGAGGCCGTCGACGCCGTCGGCGAGATTCGTGCCGTTGGCGGCGCCACCGATGACGAAGAAGAGGAACACGTACCAGCCGTAGGAGAGCGGCACCGTCACGTCGACCACGGGGATGTATACGTCGGTGCTGAGGTGCAGGTGACGCGCGACAAGCGCGACAACGACCGTGACGCCGGCCAGGAGCAGAAGCTTCCAGCGGCCGGGTAGTCCGAGCGAACGCTTGTGCGTCAGCTTGATGAAGTCGTCGAGGAACCCGATCGCGCCGCACACCAGGGCGGTGAAGAGAACCGTCAGGGACTGCAGGCGGTAGTGGCTGACCGGCAGAAAGCCGATCGTGGCCGCAAAGAGGATCAGCAGTCCCCCCATCGTCGGCGTGCCTTGCTTGGCGATGTGATGCTGAGGGCCTTCTTCGCGGATGTGCTGGCCGAACTCGTGCCGGCGCAGGAACTCGATGAACCTCGGCCCGATGCCCACCGAGACGGCGAGGGCCACCGCCGCTGCGATGAGGACGCGGATCATGGCGCAGCCTCCAGCAACGCATCGGCTACGACCTCGAGCCCCACCGACCGCGAGCCCTTGACGAGGATCGCATCGCCCGGCCGGACGAGACCGCGTGCCACCGCTTCGGCCTCGCCCGCGGAGGCGACCCACTCGTCCGGGCCGTAGCCGCGCGCGAGCTCGCCGACGCCGAGCACCACGTCGACTCCCTGCGCCTCCCGCCCCACCTCCTCGTGGTAGCGGGAAGCCTCCGGGCCCAGCTCCGCCATCTCCCCGAGGATCGCAACCGTCCGGCGGCCGTTCGCCCGCTCGAGCAGGTGCGCGAGGGCCGCGCGCATCGCCACCGGATTCGCGTTCCAGGCATCGTTGATGAGCAGTCCGCCGCCGGGAAGCTCCGTCTCCTGCGAGCGCCAGACCGAGAACTCGACCTCCACCGGACCGTCGGGAGGCTCGACCCCGAGAGCGTCGGCCGCCGTCAGCGCCGCCGCGGCGTTCCTCGCCTGGTGGCGCGCGGCGAACCCGAACACGACCTCACGGCCGCGCCAGCGCAAATGCGTCCGGCCGTCGCGAATCTCGGCTTCCGGCTCGCCGAACCGGTGCACCTCGAGCCCCTCCGGCACGAACGGCTCGAGCTCAGGCGCGTCCTCCGGCAGCACCGCCACGGCGCCGGCCGGAAGCTCGTCCAGCAGCTCGGCCTTGGCGTGCGCGATGTTCTCGAGGCTCCCCATCTGCTCGAGATGGACTGGCGCGATCGAGGTGATCACCCCGAGGTCGGGCCGCGCGATGCGGGCCAGCTCGCGAATCTGGCCGGCGCCGCGCATCGCCATCTCCGTGACGACGAGCTCGGTATCGGGCTCGATCAAGCAGAGCGTCAGAGGGAGCCCGAGCTCGTTGTTGAAGCCCCGCGGGGCCGCCACCGTGCGCCGCCGGGGCCGGAGGAGCGCGGCGAGGATGTCCTTCGTCGACGTCTTGCCGACCGAGCCGGTGATCGCCACCACGCGAGCATCGCTGCGGGCGCGGACGGCACTGCCGAGGGCCGCAAGCGCGGCGTGCGCGTCCTGCGGCACCAGCGTCGCCGCAGCGCCGAGCTCGCGGGCGTCCTCGAGGAACGCCTCGCCTCTGGAGACGGCGACGAAGAGGTCGCCCGGCTCGACGAGCCGCGAGTCGACCTTGACCCCGGTCACGGCCTCCGCATCGCCCTCGAGGGCACCGAGCGAGAGCGCCCGCACCTCGGCGAGCGGTATCGGGATCAGCTGCTCGTCTCCAACATTGCCTTTAAGACTTCCTTCGCGGCCTCGCGGTCGTCGAACGGAACGGTTCGATCCGCGAACTCCTGGCCCTGCTCGGCGCCCTTGCCGGCGATGAGGACGACGTCGCCCGGCCGCGCAAGCTCCACGGCGCGCGCGATTGCCGCAGTCCGGTCGAGCTCGACCTCGACGTCCCCCGTCGCGCCGGACACGATCTCGGTAGCGATCGCCTCGGGATCCTCGCTGCGCGGATTGTCGGACGTGACGATCGCGAGATCGGCGAGCTCCGAGGCGAGCCGCCCCATCACCGCCCGCTTGCCGCGGTCGCGGTCGCCACCCGCGCCCACGACGCAGATCACGTGCTGCTCTCCCGCGAGCTCGCGGGCCGCGCGCAGCACCTTCTCGAGCGCGTCGGGCTTGTGTGCGTAGTCGACGATCACGTGGAACGGCTGGCCTGCCTCGACCGACTCGAAGCGGCCGGGGACGCCGCGGACGGACTCGAGGCCCTGCCGGATCGCGTCGTCGTCGATGCCGAGCGCCCGCGCCGCGAAGAGCGCCCCGAGCGCGTTCTCGACGTTGAAGCGCCCCCGGAGCCGGAGCTCGATCCCGTCGAGCGCACCCGAGTCGGCCGCGCTGAAGGTCAGCGCCTCGGGCAGCTCCTCCGCCAGGCGCCGCCCGTACTCGTCGCCGACGTTGACGACCGCGATCGGCCGCGGCTCGACAAGGAAGAGCCGTCGTTTGGCCTCGAAGTACGACTCCATGTCGCCGTGGAAGTCGAGGTGGTCCTGGCTGAGATTCGTGAAGACGAGCGCGGCGAAGCGGACGTGGTCCAGGCGGTGGAGCACCGAGGCGTGCGACGAGGCTTCCATCGCGCACGACCGGTCGCCGGCGTCGAGCATCTCGCGGAACACGCGCTGCAGATCGATCGCCTCGGGAGTCGTCCGCACGACGCCGCGCCGCTCGCCGCCGACCCGAGCCTCGACGGTGCCGAGCAGACCCGGCCGCCGGCCCGCAGCGGCAAGGATCGCGAAGAGGAGATGGCTGGTCGTCGTCTTGCCGCTCGTGCCGGTCACCCCCACCACCGCGAGCTCCCGAGTCGGCTGTCCGAAGAAGACGTCTGCCGCAGCCGCCATGGCGGCGCGCGCGTCGCGGACGACGACCTGCGGCACCGACAGGTCGAGACGCCGCTCGACGACGAGCGCGACCGCTCCGCGCTCCACCGCCTCGGCCGCGAAGTCGTGGCCATCGGCATGCTCGCCCGGCACGGCGAAGAAGAGCGCGCCGGGCGTGACGGTACTCGCGGCGTAGGCGAGGTCGCGCACCTCGGCCGGATGCAGCGCGTACAGGTCGACGGGGCCGAGCGCCGCCGCGAGCGGCTCGAGGTCCATCCGCCAGAATGTACTCGTGCGCGGTGACGGGCATGCCGGCTCGGTCACCGGCTTTCTCCTGGCGGTGTTCGCCTTTTTCGTGGCGATGCTGGGCACGACGCTGCCGACGCCGCTCTATCCGCTGTTCGAGCAGCGCTACACGTTCGGGCCGCTGCTCGCGACGGTGATCTTCGCGATCTACGCGTTCGGAGTGATCGGCGGGCTGATCCTGTTCGGGAGCTTCTCGGACCGGCTCGGCCGCAAGCCGGTTCTGTTGCTCGGACTCGCTCTCTCCGCGGCGAGCGCCCTCCTCTTCCTGCTCGCGGGCTCGCTCGTACCCGTCTATGCGGCGCGCGTCGTGTCCGGCCTGTCGGCCGGAATCTTCACCGGGACTGCGACCGCATACGTGATCGACCTCGCCCCCGCCGGGCGCCGGCAGCTGGCGAGCTTCGTCGCGGTCTTCGCGAACCTCGGCGGGCTGGGCACCGGGACGCTTCTCTCCGGTCTGCTCGGTCAGTGGGCGCCGGACCCGCTGCGGACGCCGTTCGCCGTCGACCTGGGCCTCGTCGCCGTCGCGGGCGCCGGCTTGCTGCTCGCTCCGGAAACCGTCAGGCGCGGCCCGTTCAGCCTCAAGGTGCAGCGGCTCGGAGTGCCCGCCGAGGTGGTCGGCGTGTTCGTCCGCGCGGCGCTCGCGGGCGTGGCGGCGTTCGCCGTCTCCGGCGTCTTCAGCTCGGTCGCTCCGGAGTTTCTCGGCGTCGGCCTGCACCATCACAGTCCCGCGCTCGCCGGGCTCCTCGTCTTCGTTCTCTTCGTGCTCTCGGTCGCGGGCCAGGTGCTCGTCGCGCGCCTGCCGAACGCCCTCGCCGCCGGCTGCGGGATGCTCGTCGCGGGCGTCGCCGTGCTCGCCGTCTCGCTCGCCACCGACTCCCTCGCGGCGCTCTTCGCAAGCGCCGCCGTTGGCGGCCTCGGCCAGGGTGTCGTCGTGAGCGCCGGCCTGGCCGCGATCGCGGAGCGCGCTCCGGCCGAGCGGCGAGGCGAGACCGCCTCGAGCTTCTTCGTCGTCCTCTATCTCGGCCTCTCGATTCCCGTGATCGCCGCGGGCATCGCGATCCACTACACCTCGCTCGACGCGGCGGGGATCGGGTTCTGCGCGGGCGCGGGCCTCCTCGCGCTCGGCGTGCTCTTGAGCGAGGCGCTTACCTGATCGGCACGTCGGGCGGGACCTCGAGGTACTGGAGGTCGAAGGAGGCGATCTGCTCGAATGCGGGCGCTGCGACGAGGCCGCCGTAGATCCCGCCGCGCGGCTCGTCGACGCTCACGAGTACCACCAGTGCCGGGTTCGACGCGGGCACCATCCCGACGAACGTCGCGACGTACGCGCCGGGGATGTAGCCGTGCGGCCCGGGCTTCTGTGCAGTTCCCGTCTTGCCCGCGACCGAGTACCCGGGAACGGCGGCGAGCGCGCCGGTGCCCTGGTCGGAGACGACGCCCTTCAGCATGTCCCGAAGCTCCCGGTCGACGCCCGGCGCGAGGATCCTCCGCCGGTGCAGCCGCGGCGGCGCCTCGCCCACGACGTGCTCGACGAGGTGGGGCTGGATCCATTCACCCCCGTTCGCGATGGCTGCATAGGAGGCGGCGAGCTGCACGGAGGTGACCGAGACTCCCTGGCCGATCGGGACGTTGCCGATCGTCGAGCCCGACCAGTACGAGGGCAAGAGGCCGAGGCTCTCGCCCGGGAGGTCGATGCCGGTCTTGCGGCCGAAGCCGAAGCGCTTCATCCAGTGCTTGAGCCCGGTCTCTCCGAGATATTTCTCGGCGATCGTGATCGCGCCGACGTTCGACGAGCGCTGGAGAATCTGCGCGACCGTCAGGCGCTCGGTCGGCCGGACCTCGGCGTCGTGGATCACGCGGTCGGCGACGCGGATCGAGTCCGGAAGCCTGAAGGCCGTCTGCGGGGTGATCTTGTGCTCCGCGAGCGCGCCCCCGACCGTCACGACCTTGAACACCGAACCGGGCTCGAACACGTCGTTCACCGCATGGTCGACCGCGAGGCCGTGCGCGAACGCCGTCGGGTAGTCGTTCGCGTTGTAGCTCGGCTCCTGCGCCATCGCGAGGATCGCCCCCGTGTGCGGGTCGAGCACGATCGCCGTCGCGTCCTTCGCATGCCACTGGCGCACCGTCTGCTCGAGCACCTGCTCTGCGTTCGCCTGGATGTGGCTGTCCAGCGTGAGGACGACGCTGCTGCCGTCGTGCGCGGGCTTCTCCTGGATCGTGTTCACTGCCTGACCCGTTGCGTCGCGCACCACGGTCGCGCGTCCCGGACTGCCCGAGAGCACCTTGTTGAGCGCGCGCTCGAGGCCCGCGAGGCCCGTGTTGTCGGTGCCGGCGTAGCCGAGCACCGGCGCGGCGACCGTGCCCTGCGGATAGACGCGGAGCTCGTCGGACTGGAACGTGAAGCCGGTCAGGCCTCGCTTCGACAGCGCCGCCGCGAGCTTCGGCGGCGCCTTCCGCTCGACGTAGACGAACCCGCGGCTCTTATCCGCCAGCTCGAGGTACACGTGCTTGAAGGGGATCCCGAGCACCTTCGCCGCGACGTGCGCCTCGCGGCGCGGATCGGAGATCTGCATCGGGTCGGCGATGACGTCGGTGGCCTGCTGGCCGATCGCCAGCGGGGTTCCGAGCCGGTCGTAGATCGTCCCGCGGCTCGCGGGGAGCTGGAGGTCGAACTTCGTTTGCTGCTGCCCGAGCGCCGCGAGCGACGAGGCGCGGACGGTCTGGAGCCACGCGACCCGAGCGCCGAGGACGGCGAACGTGAGGACGATGGTGACGAGGAGAAGGCGGAGCCGCGAGTTGACGACGCGCGCCTTCAACGGCCGCGCGCGGCGAGGTCGACGTAGGACATGTCGTCGGCCGGAGCCTGGACGAGACCGAGGCGCCGGGCCGCCCGCTCGACCCGCGGCGCCGAGCTGGCTGCGGAGAGCTCGGAGGCGAGCGCCGCGTTCCGCGCCTGGAGCTTGGCGCGCTCCTGGTCGAGGCGCGACACGGTGACGTGAGCCCGCAGGACTGCGACGTTCACCGCGACGACGCCGGAAAGGAGGAGGGCGAAGAGGATCATCCAGACGATGGGGGCGCGAACCCGGCGCTGCTTGGACCGGCGCCGCGAGCGTACGGCCTTCACCGGACGCTGCTGCCTGCGCGATGGCGAGCGGCGCGGAGCCGGGGCCGGCTCTGCGACCTCGGCAGGCGCGAACCAGTCGAGTGCCGCCATTACGCCTCCTCCGCCCCGGTCTTCATCGCCGCGCGCAGGCGAGCCGAGCCGGCGCGCGGGTTCGCCGCGAGCTCGGCTTGTCCAGGGCGGATCGGCCGCCGCTGCAGAGCGCGGAGCTCGGGCTCGTGGCCGCAGACGCAGACGGGAAAGTCCGGCGGGCAGGTACAGCCCCGCTCGCGATCTCTGAGGAACCTCTTGACGATGCGGTCCTCGAGCGAGTGGAAGGAGATGACGGCGAGGCGGCCGCCCGGCCGCAGCATCTCGAGCGCCGCCGGGAGCGCGTTCGCGAGGGCGTCGAGCTCGCCGTTGACCTCGATCCGCAGCGCCTGGAAGACACGTTTCGCGGGGTGCCCGTCGCCGAAGCGAGCCGGGGCCGGCATCGCCGCCTTGATCGTGTCCACGAGCTCGCCGGTCCGCTCGAACGGCTGCTCTCGGCGGCGGCGGACGATCGCCCGCGCGATCTGCTTCGCGTAACGCTCTTCGCCGTAGCGCCGGAAGATCGTCGCGAGGTCGCGATCCGCCCACGTGTTGACGACGTCGCGAGCGCTGATGTCCTGGGTGGGATCCATCCGCATGTCGAGCGGTGCGTCGGCGGCGTACGAGAAGCCGCGTTCGGGCCGGTCGAGCTGCATCGACGAGACGCCGAGGTCGAGCAGGATCGCGTCGGCGTGGACGCCGTTCCCCGCGAGCTGCGGCAGGACCACGCCGAAGTCGCCACGCAGCAGCCGGACATTGACGAGCGTGCGCTTCGCGAGCTGCTCGAAGTACGTCCGGGCCGTCGGATCGCGGTCGATCGCGATCAGCTTGCCCTTGCCGCGCAGGTCGGCGGCGAGCAGCGCGGCGTGGCCGCCGGCGCCGAAGGTCGCGTCGACGACGGTCTCGCCCGGCTCGACGGCGAGGCACTCGCGCACCTCCTGCGCGAGGACGGGGACGTGGTCAGCTTCCTTGGGCTGCAAGACGTTCGGCAACATCCTCAGCACTCCCTTCGACCTCGGCGAGCTCGCGCTTCCAGGCGGCGCGGTCCCAGATCTCGAGGTGGTCGTTGACCCCGGCGACGACGACGTCGCGGCCGAGCTTCGCGTGCTCCAGCAGTGCGGGCGGGATGCTCACCCGCCCCTGGCGGTCCGGCGTCGTCTCGCTGGCGCCGGAGAAGAAGTGGCGCTGCATTCGCCGACCCTCCTGGCTCAGCGGATGCAGGGTGGCGAGAGTCGAGTCGCGGTAGTTCGCCCAGCCGTGCGGCGTCCACGCGTAGACACACCCGTCGAAGCCACGTGTCACGACGATGCCGTCCTCGAACGCACGCCGGAACTTCGCCGGGAGCGTGAGTCGATTCTTGTCGTCGATCGTGTGCTCGTATTCGCCAAGGAGCATCGGGCCGCTCTCCTTATCCCACCACTGTGCTCCACTATAGACCACTTTGTCCCACAAGTCCACCCTTTTCGGACCACGCTGAAGACGCGGCGGGCACTCCGGCAAACGCTGGTCAGACGGACTTCTCGGCGGCGCGCAGGCGCGCAGCGAGCGTTCGCAGCAGCTCGTGAGCGAGGGACGGCTCGTGCTTCAGCAGCTTCGAGAAGGCGCTCCGGCTGATGGTCATGGTCAGCACCTCGCCGTCCGCGACGACGCTCGCCGACCGTGGCGAGTCGTCGAGCAGCGCCATCTCGCCGAAGAAGTCGCCCGCGCCGAGCCTCCGCGGTCGGCCGCTCGGCGGGACGACACGCACGGCTCCGTCGATCAGCACGTAGAAGCCCGAGCCGGGGTCGCCGGCCCGCACGATCGAGGTTCCGGGGCCATAGCGCCGCATGCGGGCGACCGAGGCCACGTGCTTGAGGTGACGGCGCGAGAGGTCTCGGAAGAGCGGCACCTCGGCCAGAACGTCGGTCCAGTCGGTTGCCCTGCCCTCGGTCTCGCGCGGCTGCGCAAGAGCCGCGCGGGCAGCTGAACCGGCAGCGAGCTGGCTCATGGGTGGACCCTACCGCCGTTCAGCCGGCGTGTACATCGTCAGCGGCGAGTTGGTACCCGTACGCGCCGCGGCCCGTGAGGACCGCCGCCCCGCACTGCGCGCCGAGGGCGACCGCCTCGTCCAGCGGCTTCCCCAGCGCGAGCCCGTAGGTGAGTCCCGCCGCGAAGCAGTCGCCGCAGCCGTAGGCGTCGGACACCGGCCCGGGAAGGGGCGCGGCGCGGAACGGGCCGCCGGGCCGAATCCAGCCGCCGAGAGCGCCCGCCGTCGTGACGACGACGTGCGGCTCCGGCTCGAGCTCGCCGGATTCGAACCGCTCGGCGGCGTCCTCGCCACTGCCGACGAGCACGTCGAGGTCGACGGCAGCCCGGCGGAGCGTCGAAAGCTCACGTGCGGTCGCGACGAGGACGGGGCAGTGACGCGCGGCGCGCAGCGCGGTGACGTCCCCGCTCACGAAGTAGACCGCGGCGCAGCGCCGGAGCTCCTCCCAGGGAAGCGCGCCGTCCTCGCCCGAGGGCAGGAGCTTCTCACCGAGGACGGTGATCGTCCGCTCGCCGGCCTCGTCGACGTGTGTGAGCGCCCGGCGCTGCGTCCCGGGCGCGTGCCCGGCGTGCACGGTGACGCCGCGTGCCTCCAGCTCCTCCCGCGAGCGTCGGCCGAGCTCGTCGTCGGCCAGCGCGGTGAAGAGGAGGCACGACCCCGCCAGATTCGCAAGCTGGACGGCAGCGACGGCTCCGCCGCCCGCCGGCTCCTCCCAGGTCTCGAGCGCGTGCACGATCTCCCCCGGCGCCGGCATATGGTCGACCCGCGCGAACTCGACCCACTCCACGTGTCCCACCACCGCGAGTTGCACGCCTCACATCTTGAACCCGGACTACGTTTCACTCCATGGTGAGCGGCATCCCTCCCTTCGAGCGGTTCTACGAGTGCCACAAGGGCGAAGTGCTCGCGTTCCTGCGGCGGCGCGCGGGCCGCGACCGCGCCGACGACCTCTTTCAGGAGACGTTCCTCCGCGCGCTGCGCGCCTACGGGCGGCTCGAGCACGGCGAGCACCTGCGCGCCTGGGTGCTGACGATCGCCGGGAACGCGGTGGTCGACGCGGCCCGCAGAGAGCGGCCGGCGGCGGAGCTGCCGGCGGAGCCGGCGAGCGAGGACGAGCGTCCTGCCGTCGAGCAGCTCGCGCCGCTCACCGACGGCTTACCCCCGAAGGAGCGAGCGGCGGTCGTCCTGCGTTACGGCTACGACCTCGACTACGACGCGATCGGCGTCGCCCTCGGCTCGAACGAGCAGGCGGCACGACAGGCGGCCTCCGCAGGCGTGCGGCGGCTGCGGAAGGAGACGAAAGAGCGATGAGTGGAGTCCCGACCGTCCTCGACGAACGCTTCCGCGCGGCGGCGGCTGCTTCCGGCGAGCTCGACGTGGCCTACGACGTGCTCGAGGACACGCCGGTCGGGCGGCTGCTCGTCGGCGTCTCGGATCGCGGGTTGTGCCGGGTCGGCTTCGACCCCGAGCCGGAGGCCGAGCTCGAGCGCCTCGCGCGTCACTTCGGCCCGCGCGTCCTGCGGGCTCCGAAGGCGCTCGACCGGGTGCGCTCGGAGCTCGACGAGTACTTCGCGGGCCGGCGTCACGCCTTCGACCTCGAGCTCGACCTGCGCGCCGCGCCGGAGTTCCACCGACGGGTGCTCGCCGAGCTGAACCGAGTCGAGTACGGCCACACCACGACCTACGGTGCGCTCGCCGCCCAGGTCGGCGCTCCCCGCGCCGCCCGCGCAGTCGGCACCGTCATGAACCGGAACCCGCTGCCGATCGTCCTCCCCTGCCACCGCGTGGTGGGCGCCAACGGGAGCCTGACCGGCTACGGCGGAGGCCTCGACCGCAAGGAGTGGCTGCTCCGCCTGGAAGGAGCGCTCCTGTAGCGCCGTCCGCCGCCCCGGCGATCATGGCGGCATGACACTCCTCGCGCTCAGCATCAAGGTGCACACGGGAATCCGGCTCGCCGAAGTCGGGGAAGCACTCGGAGCGATCGGCGGCCTCGCGCTGCTGGTCGGTGCCGCCACGCCGTTCGGCCGGCGTGGAGGCCAGGCGATGGGCGGTCTCGCCATCGCGATCGGCTGCGTGCTCCTCGTCATCGCGACCCGCTGGGGCCACTTCCACTAGCTCGAGCTCAAGTCGCCGGGACGTGGCGAAGCTTGTAGCCCACGCCCCACACGTTCACGACCCAGCCGGGCAGGCCGGCGGCCGCGAGCTTCCGCCGCACGCGCGAGGCGTGCGACTCGAGCGTTCGCGTCGGTACGTACGTCCTGAAGCCCCAGACGTCGCGCAGCAGCTGCTCACGAGTGAAGACGCGGTCCGGAGCCGACGAGAGCTTGACGAGGAGCGCGTACTCCTTGGCCGAGAGCTCGACCTCCTGTCCGAGCACCGTGACGCGCCGGGCAGCGCGGTCGATCGCGAGCGGACCGACCTCCACCAGCTCGAAGCGCGGCGGGCAGCGCCGCAGGAGTGCATGGATTCGGGCCAGCAGCTCCTCGTAGACGAACGGCCGGGCGAGGCAGTCGTCGGCTCTGGCGAGCGCGCGGACGCGCGCGGCCGGATCTGCGCCGCCGAGCACGATCACCGGGCAGTCGGGGACGACGCCCCGGTCGAGCGCCTCGGCGTCCCCGAGCACGAGCACGTCTGGATCGGCCGCGCGCGGGAGCTGCTCGGCACGCTCGCAGGAGACGACGTCGAAGCCGTCGTTGCGAAGCTGCCGCTCGAGGAAGCCGCGGACGGCCGGTTCCGGCTCGGCGAGGAGGAGCGCGGTCATGGCACGAGGCTAGGGGCGGCACGCTCGCTCCGCCAGATGTCCTTTGCAGAGAAAGCGTGACGATGCGCTAGAGACGGCCCGACCGGATGACGCCCCAGAGGAGCCAGACGCCGAGCACCGTGGAGAGCACGAAGCCGATGATCGAGATGACGTTCACGCCGAGCACGTGCGGTCCGGCCTTGGCGAAGATCCCGATCAGGCTGGAGCCGATCAGCCCGCCCACCACGATCAGGGCGATCACGAGCCGGTTGAAGACCCGCTGCAGGTTCTCGAGGAACTCGTCGAGGCCCTTGTGCACGAACCCGACCTCGATCTGGCCGTCGCGGATCTCCTCCATGAAGTCGTGGAACTGGTGCGGCGCCTCCGCGATCACCTGCGCGTACCGGAACGCCTCCCGCCGAGCGCGGCGCGCCACCCGCTGGGGCGCGAACCGTTCGAGCATCAGGTCGCGCGCATACGGCCGCGCCACCTCGAAGACGTTGAAGTCGGGATAGAGCTCGACGCCGACCGAGCCGAGGGTCGCGATCGCGCGGTCGAGCAGGAGGAAGCGCGCGGGCAGGTGCAGGTTCATCGAGTAGATGAGCTGGAAGCCCTCGCGGATGACCTGAATCGGGTCGACCTCGCTCAGGCTGGCGCCGTAGTAGCGGTAGTAGAGCTCCCGGATCTCCGAGAGGAACTCACCCTCCCGCTCCCTCGGATAGCGGACGCCGAGATCCGCGAGCCGCTTCGGGAGCTGCTCGAGGTTCTCGTTCGCCGCGTCGATGAAGAGGCCGGTCAGCTTCGACATGTCGTCGTCGGTGAGCGTCCCGACGGCGCCGAAGTCGACGAGGCCGATCGAGCCCGCTTCGGGCGGCAGCAGGATGTTCGCCGGATGCGGATCGCCGTGGAAGAAGCCGTGGCGGAAGATCATCGCCATCCACGCGTCGGTGATCCGGTAGGCGATCTCGCGGCGCTCCTCGAGCGTGGTCGCGACGAGATCCAGGTCGGCGAGCTGGATCCCGTCGATCCACTCGAGCGTCAGTACGCGCGGGCGCGAGTACTGCCAGTACACCTTCGGGACGCGAACGTGCGGGTTGCCGGCGAAGTGCCGGTGGAAGTTCTGCGCGTTGCGTCCCTCCTGCCGGTAGTCGAGCTCCTTCCGGATCGAGCGTGCGAACTCGTCGACGAGCTGGCGCGTGTCGACGAAGTCGAGCGCGCGGATCCGTTCCTTCGCGAGCCGGGCGGCCTGGTAGAGGAGACCGAGGTCGGCCTCGATCTTGCGCGGCGCGCCCGGCCGCTGCACCTTGACCGCGACCCGCCGGCCGTTGGGAAGAGTGGCCCGGTGCACCTGGCCGATCGACGCTGCCGCCACGGGCGCGGGCTCGAAGTCGAGGAAGAGGCGCTCGAGCGTGTTCCCGAGCTCCTCCTCGATCACCCGCTCGGCCTGCTCGAAGGGGAACGGCCGCACGTCGTCCTGCAGGCCGCGCAGCTCCACCACGATGTCGGGCGGCACGACGTCGGGGCGC
>Ga0209810_1004099_pt1 | contig 14438 bp, 14 predicted proteins | sample Coa_R1_7_FD_187159 | JGI IMG/M metagenome (GOLD analysis project Ga0209810, IMG submission 187159) | Surface soil microbial communities from Centralia Pennsylvania, which are recovering from an underground coalmine fire - Coalmine... | ecosystem: Environmental > Terrestrial > Soil > Unclassified...
AGCATGGCTGAAACGGCGGAGAACATCGCCGCTGAGCTCAAAATTACGCGCCAGGAATGCGACGCCTACGCCCTGCGGAGCCAGCAGGCCGCCGAGGCCGCTTATCGTGCCGGCCGGCTGCAGGAGGAAATCGTTCCCGTCGAGGTCCGCCAGGGAGGCCGCACGATCGTTGCCTCCGAGGACGATCACCGGCGCCCGAACACCACGCTGGAAGCTCTGGCGGCACTGCCCCCGGCATTCAAGAAGGACGGCCTGGTTACAGCCGGCAACGCCAGTGGCATCGTGGATGGAGCCGCGGCGGTCATCGTGGCTCACCGGCAGTACGCTGCCGAGCGCGGCTGGAAACCGCTGGGGCGTCTGGTGAGCTGGGCGACCGTCGGCGTCGAGCCGCGCCTGATGGGCCTCGGTCCCGTGCCGGCCGTACAGAAGGCTCTCGCACAGGCTGGTCTGCATCTGCATCAGATGGATCGCATTGAGGTCAACGAAGCGTTTGCCGCTCAGTACCTGGGTGTCGAAAAACTGCTGGGACTTGACCGCGACCGCACCAACGTCAATGGCGGGGCCATTGCGCTCGGCCACCCGCTCGGCGCCACCGGAACGCGGCTGGTGCTCACCCTGCTGCTCGAGCTTCGCCGCAACGGGTTGCGTTACGGACTGGCCACGGCCTGCATCGGAGGCGGTCAGGGCATCGCCGTCGTGGTAGAGTCTTTGAGCTAATCCTGCAGGGAGGTTAGGCATGGGCATCGCCAGAGTCGGAGTGGTCGGCTGCGGCTTGATGGGTTCCGGTATCGCGCAAACAGCGGCCCAGGTCGGATTCGAGGTCACCGTGCGGGAGATCAACGAAGACCTTCTCCAGCGAGGTCTCGACAGCATTCGGCGCAACCTGCAGCGGCAGGTCGAAAAAGGTAGCCTTTCGCAGGAGCAACTCGAACAGGTATGGAACCGCCTGCGGGGTACCACTCGGCTCGACGATCTAACCGGCAGCGATCTGATTATCGAAGCCATCACCGAACAGCTCGCCGCCAAAAAGGAGCTCTTTACAGCCCTGCACCGCATCTGTCCTCCGGAAACCATCTTCGCGAGCAACACCTCGTCGCTTTCGATCACCGAGATGGCCGTTGCCAGCGGGCGCCCGGAGCGTTTCGTTGGGCTGCATTTCTTCAATCCTGTGCCCGTGATGAAGCTGGTGGAAGTGGTTCGCACGCTGCTCACCGACGCTGGCGTCTACGAAGAAGCTGTGGACTTTGCCCGACGGCTGGGGAAGACGCCGGTCCGCACGGGGGACCGGACCGGGTTCATTGTCAACCGGCTACTGGTGCCGTACCTGCTCGATGCGATTCGTGCGCTCGAAGAAGGAGTGGCCTCCATCGAGGATATTGACCACTCGATGCGCCTGGGCTGCGGCTATCCCATGGGTCCGTTCACTCTCCTCGATTTCGTCGGGCTGGATACGACCTATTACATCGCTCAAGTCATGTTCGAAGAGTTCCGCGAAAAGCGGTTCGCTCCACCGCCCCTGCTCAAGCGCATGGTGCTGGCGGGCTGGCATGGCCGCAAAACGGGGCGCGGGTTCTACGACTACTCCGACCCGAAAAATCCACGACCGTCCCCACTGAATTTTTGAGGCTGGAGGCGCGATGCCCTACGAAAATCTGCTGTACGAAATCCGCGATGGCATTGCCTGGATCACGCTGAACCGACCACAGGTGCTCAATGCGCTCAACCGCAAAACCATGGAGGAACTCGACCACTGCCTGCAGGAGCTGGAGCGGCAACCGCAGGTGGGCGCCCTCGTGCTGACCGGTGCAGGTGACAAGGCGTTTGCAGCCGGTGCGGATATCAACGAGCTGGCCCGGCAGACCCCCATCGAAGGCCGTGCCTTCGCCCTTTACGGGCAGACCGTTCTGAACCGATTGGAGAATCTGGGCCGGCCTTCGATTGCCGCCATCAACGGCTACGCCCTGGGTGGCGGCTGCGAACTGGCGATGGCCTGCACGCTGCGGATTGCCGCACGAACGGCGCGCCTGGGGCAGCCCGAAGTACGCCTGGGCATCCTGCCGGGCTACGGAGGAACGCAGCGGCTGGCGCGGTTGTGCGGAGCCGGCGTGGCCAGCTATTTGATTCTCACCGGAGAGATGATTTCGGCCGAAGAAGCGCTGCGCATCGGGCTGGTACAGCAGGTCGTCGAGCCGGGCGAGCTTTTGCCCGCGGCCGAAGCGCTCGCGCGCAAAATCCTGGCCAACGCTCCGCTGGCGGTGCGCTATTCCCTGGAAGCCATCCGCCGGGGACTGGAGATGCCTCTGGCAGAAGGCCTGCAGATGGAAGCGACGCTGTTCGGCTTACTGTGTGCCACCGAGGATATGCGTGAGGGCACGCGCGCCTTTCTTGAAAAACGCCCGCCGCAGTTTCGAGGCCATTAGGGCGATTCCCCTGCCGATGAACGCGCATGGCCGGTTCTGCTGAACATGCCGAGATGTCCGGCTCCCTGCAGGCCGCCGGCCTACGCTTCGGCCTGGTTGTGAGCCGCTTCAACAGCGTGATCACCGACCGCCTGCTCGCCGGTGCGCTCGACGCGCTGTCGCGGGCCGGCGCTGAGACCCGGCAGATTGACGTGGTGCGTGTCCCCGGCGCCTTCGAAATTCCCCTCACCGCCCGCCGCCTGGCCGAAACGGCCCGCTACGATGCCCTCATCTGCATCGGCTGCATTCTCCGGGGCGAGACGCCGCACTTTGAATTCGTGGCCACCGAGACCGCACGCGGCATTCAACTGGCGCAGCTCGACACTGGAATTCCCATGATCTTTTGCGTGCTGACCTGTGACACCCTCGAACAGGCCATGGAACGATCCGGCGGCAAGGCAGGCAATCGTGGTTTCGATGCCGGACTCGCAGCCGTCGAAATGGCTCGCCTGCTGCGCCAGATTCAGCAGACTTCCCCCTCCGGTCGCCGTCGGCGCTAGGATGTCGTTTCGACACCGTGCTCGCGAATGTGCCCTGCAGATGCTGTTCCAGTGGGAACTCTCGGGCTCGCCGCCGGCCGAAGTCGAGCGCAACTTCTGGAAAACGGCCCGCGGCTCGACCGAGCTACGGTTTCTGGCCAACCGGCTGTTTGAAGCTGCCGCAGCCGATCAGCCCGAAGCGGACAGGCTGATTCAGCAACACGCCGAACACTGGCGGCTGGAACGGCTGGCCGCGATCGATCGTGGAATCCTGCGCCTGGCCATCTCCGAGCTGAAACGGCAGACGGCGCCGCCGGCAGTGATCATCAACGAGGCGCTCGAGCTGGCGCACAAGTTTTCCGAGGCCGATGCCGCTGCGTTCATCAACGGCGTGCTCGACGCCATCCGGCGCTCGCTCGATCAGGCCGCCGGCGAAAACGCGCCCTAGCCGAAGGGGCTTGCCGGACAGGCGCGCACGGCAGAGAATAGGGGCAGAATGTTCCAGCCGGGACAGACGGTCCGGGTCAACCTGGCGGGCATGGAGGTGCAGGGCGTGCATTTCCATGCCGCCGTCACCGATGCGGTGGGCACGATTGTTCGCCAAACTTCGACCGATCCTCCCCGATTCTTGGTCCGCCTGCTGTTTTCCTTCCGCGGCGTGAACGAAGTGGAAGTGCCCGCCGACCGCATCAAGGTCGGCTAGGCCGGACAGATATACTTCATACTTTCCGGGCTCCCGCCCCCTCCCCGTTCGCGGTAGAATGGCCCCGCCATTCCAGACGAGGCAAGGCCATGATCGACCGCTGGATCCAGCACAACGACCGACTCGTTCCCGTCGAGCAGGCCCGCCTGTCGCCCGGGCAGGAAGGGCTGATCAACGGGTGGGGTCTGTTTACTACCTTGAAGATCGTCGACGGCGTGCCCTTTGCATTCGAGCGGCACTGGCGGCGGCTGGAGCGCGACGCCGTTCGCACCGGGGTAACGCTGCCCTGCGATGCCGAAGGGCTGCGCCAGCGTTTGCTGGCGGTGATTGCCGCCAACACTGTGCGAAACGGTTCGGCACGCATTTACTTCATCCGCAACCGCACCGGGGCCTGGCACAGCGACGAACCCCTGCCGGAAACTGACCTGCTCATCACGACCGGGCCCACGCCTCGCTACCGCGAGCCTGTCCGGCTGGCTTTGCAGGAACACGGCCGCCATGCTGGCTCTCCGCTGGCCGGCACCAAGGTCACTTCCTGGTTGCAGAACGTCTGGGCACTGGATCGGGCGCAGCGCACGGGCTTCGACGAAGTCGTGCTGCTCAACGAACGCGGGGAAGTGGCCGAATGCACAGCAGCGAACGTGTTTGCCGTCTTCCAGGGCCAGGTGCGGACGCCGCCTCTCGATTCGGGCTGCCTGGCGGGCATCACGCGGGAGATTCTTCTGGAGCTGGCTTCTCCAGCTGGTATCCCCATCGAGGAGGCCGTGCTCTATCCCGACGATTTATATCGCGCCGACGAAGTGTTTATCTCTTCCACCAACCGCGCCCTGCTCTCGGTCGGAGAAATCGCCGGGCATCGCATTGCGGCCGCGCCCGGCCCCCTCACCCGGCGCTTGAGCGAGGTTTTCGATGACTACGTCAGGCGTTATACGGCTAGTGCGCAACTCACTCCGCATTCCCGGTAAGCCGGCCCGGCGTTGCCAAGGGCTTCGCTCGCAGACTGACTGCGCTACCATAAGGCTGTGAATGCAACGGTTACCGGGAGGCCCCATGAGCGAGCTGGCAGCAAAGACGTGTGTTCCCTGCCGCGGAGGTGTGCCGCCGCTGAAAGGAGCGGAACTCGACGCACTGGCGCGGCAGCTTCCGACCTGGCAGGTCGTTAACGAACACCACCTCTTCCGTAGCTTCCGATTCCGGGATTTTCGCGAGGCGCTCGAGTTCGTCAACCGCGTGGGCGCCCTGGCCGAAGAACAGGGTCACCATCCCGACATTTACCTCACCTGGGGACGGGTAGATATCTCCATTTGGACGCATAAAATTGACGGCCTGACCGAGAGCGACTTCATCCTGGGCGCCAAAATCGACCAGCTCTACCCTGGTACCCCTTCGGCCTGATCGCCCACCTGGGCGAGTGGCTTGACAGGGCGCCAGCGTGCGTCTACAACGGCACCACCGCTGCCCTGTGTGGCGGATTTCTGCGATGGAGATATTCGATGCGCGCGCACGCGGCCCTGGTACTGTTCTCAGCCCTGCTGGTCGTCAACCTGGTTGCAGCACCTGCGCAGACGACTCCGACGGCCAGCGATTTTGTTCGGATTGCTGACCCTCTGATTGCGCTGGTGCATGCGCGGGTCATTGACGGCACGGGCGCCCCGGCTCTGCAGGACCAAACGGTCGTCATCGAACATGGGCAGATCCGGGCGCTTGGCCCCTCTTCGCAGCTCGCCGTGCCGGCGGGCGCGCGCACCCTGGATCTTAGCGGTCAGACAATCATCCCGGGCATCGTGGGCATGCACGACCATTTGTTTTATCCCGCCCCGCCCGGCGATCCGACCACGTACAACGAAATGGCCTACAGCGCTCCACGGCTGTATCTGGCCGGCGGTGTCACGACCATTCGCACGACCGGCAGCATCGAACCCTACACGGATCTCGAACTCAAAAAGTGGATTGACAGCGGCCGAATTCCGGGCCCGCATCTGGTCATCACCGGCCCCTATCTTGAAGGCCCAGGAGCCTACACCCCCCAGATGCATGTGCTGCAGGATGCCGAGGATGCCCGGCGCACCGTGGCCTACTGGATTGCCGAAGGTGCGACCACCTTCAAGGCTTACATGCACATCACGCGCGCTGAGCTGACGGCTGCAATCGCCGAGGCACACCGTCACGGGCTGACCATCACGGGGCATCTGTGCTCGATCGGCTTTCGGGAAGCGGCTGAACTGGGTATTGACGATCTCGAACACGGCTTGCTGGTCGACACCGAATTCACCCCGAACAAGCAGCCCGACCTGTGTCCGCCGGCCCGCGAGACGCAGCAGGCGCTGTTGCACCTCCAACCTGACGGCCCTGAAATCGCGCAGACGATTCGCACGCTGGTCGAACACCATGTCGCCGTGACGTCCACGTTACCGGTCTTTGAAACCTTTGTTCCCAACCGCCCTCCGCTGCAACCACCGGTACTGGACGCACTGGCACCTCTGGCGCGCCTGAGCTACCTCGAGCGCCGCGCCCGCATTGCTGCAGAGTCCAATTCTCCCTGGCCACGGCTTCTGGCGCTCGAGATGCGGTTCGAGCGCGCCTTTGTCGCTGCAGGCGGCCTGCTCCTGGCCGGGCTCGACCCCACCGGCTACGGAGGCGTGGTCCCTGGGTTCGGCGACCAGCGGGAAATAGAACTTCTGGTCGAGGCTGGCTTTCGTCCAGTGGAAGCCTTGCAGATTGCCACCCAGAACGGCGCCCGCTTTCTCCATCTGGAAGACCGCATCGGAACCATTGCGCCGGGCAAGGAGGCCGATCTGGTCGTGGTCGAGGGCGATCCCTCAGCGAGGATCAGCGATATTGAACGGGTGGTCCTCGTATTCAAGGACGGCGTCGGCTATGACCCCGTGCGTCTGCGCGAAGCAGCCCGCGGCGCTGTCGGTGCTCACTGATCCGCCGTCAGTACTGGCCAACCTGTAGCAGATGCATGGCGAAAATCAGCCATACATAGCCCAACGAGGCCAGCGCCGCAGCCGTATCTCCCCACCGGCCCCATCGCCAGCCGGTGCGGTGCCTCCAGAAACGGAAGGCCGCCAGGCAGACCAACCCTGCTCCGAGCAGGCCCAGCACTCCCAGGACCTGGAGAACATGGAGCCAGGGCCGTAGATGTTCAGTGAAGGCGCCCGGGTTCTTGCCCGCCAGGCTCAACACAGAAGCCCAGCCGGCAACCAGAGCAAGCTGGACCCCGCACCCCGCCTTCAGCAACCAGCGCATTCGGCGGTCGGCTGGCGAAAGTTCCAGTGGTCGGCGATAATGCCGCCGCAACAGGGCCCCCACTGGCCAGAGCAACAGCTCGAGGGCAAATACGATCAGACCGGCCAGCAGAACGCCCATCACCACCGGCCTGCGTTCAAGCGGCGGGCTCTGGAAGTAAACGATGTCGGGGAAATCCGTGACCATCTCCCACCGGCCGTCCGCCCCGGAAAGGAACTGCAGGCGGCCCTGTCCACCAACTTCCTGCCACTGCATGGGGCCCACTTCCTGCCACCGCTTCGGCTGTCCGTTGGGATCCTTGAAGGCATCCACGATCAACAAGCCATCCGGCCTGGCCCGAACAGCTACCTGCTCGATTAGCGTGGCCAGACGCATGAAGCTGGTGCGCCAGCCGCGGCTCGACTGATAGGTCCCTGCCACGCGTCGGGCATCCGCCTTCGCCGTGCCGACGGCCGGCTGCGCCGGCATCGCTACCGGAAAATACCGATCGAGAAAGCGGTGCCAGAGATAGGAGCGATCCTGAGCAACGCTGGCCTGGCGGCCCTGACTGTTATAGGAAACGAACAACCCGAGATGGGCATCGGGCATCAGATGCAGGTCGCTGTGGAAGAAGATCGTATCGCCTCCATGCCCGATGATGCGATGGCCGTTGCGGGACTCTTCGTAAAACCCGAGAGCCGAAGCGTGCATCCACGGGCTCAACCCGAACTGCCGCCTCTGCATCTGGACAACCGTCTCGGGCTGCAAAATCCGCACGCCCTGGTACTGACCGCCTTCGAGCTGCGCAATCATGAAGTGGGCGATATCCTCTCCCGCGGCCGAAAGGCTACCGGCCGGATAGGCCTGCACGATTTCGAACGGCTGCGGGGGTCGCGAGGCCACGAAATACCCACGGGACATCAGCGGCTCGAGCGCGGGCGGCAACGGCTGGCGGAAGCTCGCACGCGTCATCGCCAGCGGGCTGAACAGGTAGCGCTCCACGTAGTCATTGAAGGGCATTCCCGAAACCCGCTCGACGATGTAGCCGGCCAGTGCCGCGCCATAATTCGAATACGCCGGCACCGTCCCCGGCGGATAGATCCGCGCCGGCACATGGGTCGCCAGATAGCGGCCCAGCGGGCGCAGCTCGGCTGCCGTGGGAACGAACAGGTCTTCCAGTGATTCCTGGAAGCCCGGCGTATGGGTCAACAGCTCGCGCACGGTCACCGGCTGACCGAACGCCGGCGGAATTGTAAAGTCCAGATAGCGGTTGACGTCCGCGTCGAGGTCCACCCGCCCCTGCTCGATCAATTGCATCAGCGCCGTCCAGGTAAACAGCTTGGAAATCGAACCCACCCGGAAGAGGGTTTCCGAAGGCGAGACGGGGCGGTGGCGCTCCACATCGGCATAGCCGTACCCCTTCGCGAAGAGAATTTTCCCATCCTTGACGACCACGACGACCGCGCCGGCAATGTCGTCGCGCGCCAGTTGTTGCGGAACCAGGCCATCGAGAAAAGCGCCTATATCGGCCGGCGTCATCTCCGGAGCCGGTTGGGACGGCGCCCCCGTCTGCGCATCCGCCTGCTGAAAGCCCCGGCCAGCGACTCCGACCAACGCAACGACCAGCACCCACCGCCACCACGTTCTCATCCGGGCCTCCTCTTCTCCTGCCAGTCTGACTGGCAAGAAGGTGCGGCCACTCTATGCAGCGTGCTCCACGCTGTCAATACAGCTCGCTCATGTTTGACATGCCCGGCCGCCGCTTCTACCATCAACGCAACGCGGCTGCGCTGCACGGCCATGAACCAGTCAATATCATCGGCACCCGGGAGGGACCGATTGGGTCGCCCGGCCGGCCAGTTGCGCGTATCGGTGACCGATCGCTGCAATCTGCGTTGCCAGTATTGCATGCCCGAGGCTGAATACATCTGGCTCCAGCGTGAACATTTGCTAAGCTTCGAAGAAATCGCCCGGGCCGTAGGTCTGTTTACCGCGCTTGGTGTGCGCAAGGTCCGACTCACAGGGGGTGAGCCGCTGCTCCGCCGAGATCTGCACCGTCTGGTGGGGCTGTTGGCCCAGAACCCGCTGATCGAGGACCTGGCGCTGACGACTAACGGCGTCCTGTTGAGCGAACAGGCAGCGGCGTTGAAAGCAGCAGGGCTACAGCGCGTCAACGTGAGCTTGGACACGCTGCGGCCCGGGCGCTTTCGCGAGCTGACCCGCCAGGACCTCCATGCGCGCGTGCTGGCGGGCATCGAAGCCGCCCTTCGCGCCGGCCTGACGCCGCTGAAGTTGGACACCGTCGTGCTGCGCGGAATCAACGACGACGAGCTGGTGCCGCTCGTGGAGTTTGCCCGGGCCGCTGGAGCCGAGATCCGCTTCATCGAATACATGGATGTGGGCGGGGCCACCCGCTGGTCGCTCTCCCAGGTGGTGACGCGGGAGGAAATTTTGCGGCGGCTGCGCGAGCATTTTGGCTCCATCGAAACCGTGCCCGCAGCCGCTGCAGCTCCTGCCGAACGCTACCGCCTGCCGGACGGAACTACCTTCGGGATTATCGCCTCGGTCACTTCCCCCTTCTGCCGACATTGCGACCGCAGCCGCCTGACAGCCGATGGCGTATGGTATCTGTGTCTGTACGCGCTCGATGGGCACGACCTGCGTCAGCTCTTGCGCTCCTCCGCCAGCGACGAAATCATTCTGGACTGGATGCGGCAGATCTGGGCGGAGCGCGCTGACCGCGGCGCTGAACTGCGTCGGCAGCATCGCATCCGCGGGCCGCTAGTCAGCATCGAATCTCTCAGGCGCGACCCTCATCTGGAGATGCACACGCGCGGCGGATGAGCGGCGCGGCTGTCCCAGCCGGCGAATCCAATACACCGGTTGCCGCTTTCGCGGCCACCGCCGCTCGCAGCGTGTGGCCTGTGCGCCGTACGCACCAAACCGATGGGAGACGGGAAAGGAGAACTCCGACTGTGCTTCCGAAGCCTCGTCGTGACGTGTGGACATCGGCCCGAGGACTGCTGGTCTGCCTCGCCTGTCTGCTGACCGGCACTTCGACTGCTCAGACGCCACCGCTGCGCCTGCAATTGAGCCTGGGCGAAGCGGTCACCCGGGCTCTTCGGGCGAATCCCCAGGTCCTGATCGCTAACCTGTCAGTCACCGAACAGGAGCAGGCGGCCGCTGTGGCACGCTCTGCCCTGCTGCCCCAGGCCACTCTGGAGGTTCCTGAGCGGGCTCAGCGCATCAATATCCGGACAGGATTTGGGCGCTCGTTTCCTGGCCTTCCACAACACGCGGGCCCGTTCCAGGTTTTCCAAGCCGGCACGCTGTTCTCGGTGCCGCTGCTGGATCTCTCGCTTTGGCACCGCTGGCAACAGGCACGGCATCTGACGGACCAGTCCAGGGCCGACCAGCAAACGGTTCGCGAGCAGATCACCTTGCTTGTGGTCTCGCAGTACCTGAGCGGGCTCCGAGCAACGGCCGATGTGCGGGCGGCCGAGTCTCGCGTCGAGCTGGCGCGCGCCCTCTATCAGCAGGCCCAGGATTTGGCCCGGCAGGGCGTCGCGACGGGCCTTGACGCGCTTCGGGCCGAAGTCGAGCTGCGCAACGAAGAACAGCGGCTCATTCAGGCCCGAACAGCCCTGCAAACCACCCTCTACGGCCTGGCCCGGCTGCTCAATGTAGATCCCACAACGGAAATCGAGCTGACCGATGAAGTCAGCTTTTACGCCACCCCTGCCTTTGAGGCCGAGGCTACCATCGCACAGGCCTGGGCGCACCGCCCGGAGCTGAAAGCGATCCAGGCCGAGCTACGGAGCCTGGAGGCCGAACGCGCAGCGGTGCGTGCCGAGCGACTGCCCGCCCTGCGTGCCGCGGGAAATTGGAGCGAGCAGGGTCTCTCAGTGAACTCCGTGATCCCCACCTACACGTACGAAGTCCGGTTGGAACTGCCGCTGGTCACCGGCGGCCGCATCCAGGCCGAAATCGCACGGGAGCAAGCGCGCCTTGAACGCCTGCTGCAACAGCAGCAGGACCTGCGCAACCAGATCGCTATGGAAGTACGGGTAGCCCTGGCCAATCTGGAATCTGCACGGCATGAAGTCGAGGTCGCACGGCTGGGCGTAACACTCGCAGAAAAGGAAGTCGAGCTGGCGCGCGACCGCTTCCAGGCCGGCGTCGCTAACAACATTGAAGTCGTACAGGCCCAGGATGCCCTCGCCCGGGCCCAGGACAATCAGATCGGCGCGCTGTTCCGCTACAATCAGGCCAGGGCCGAGCTGGCGCGGGCAACCGGGCAAATGGAAGCACTCTACGCAAGGTGAAGCACAAATGGGCACGCAAATTGCTTCGCATGAAGTCGAACATGCAACCGCTGCTGCCCGGCCGGCCCTGTGGACGCGCTACGGCAGGCGCCGCTGGCTGTATGCCGTGGGTGGGTTCAGCCTTCTGGTCGTCGCCGGCATCTGGTACTACCTCCACGGCCGGGTGACCACCGACGATGCGCAGGTGGACGGGCATCTGACGCCGATTGCCCCGCGCATTGCCGGCACCGTGGCGGACGTTCTGGTGCGGGACAATCAGTTCGTCCGTGCCGGCCAGGTGCTGGTCCGCATCGATCCGCGCGACTATCAGGCGGCAGTAGACCGCGCACAGGCCGCCCTGGCGCTGGCCGAGGCCCAGGCCCAGGCAGCTCGCGTAGGCGTGCAGCTGACCCGAGGCACCACCTCAAGCTCCATCGGCGCTGCCCGTGCGCAGGTTGAGGCCGCGCGGGCCGAATACGAACGCGCACGGCTGGCTTTTCAGATCGCCTCGACCTCGGGACTTGCCTACGCTCGTGCACAGGTGGCCAAACGGCAGGCCGAAGCCGATCGGGCCCGGGCCGACCTGCATCGCATGGAACCGCTGCTGGCCAAACAGGAAATCTCCCAGCAGCAGTACGACGCTTTTCTGGCCGCCGCGCGCACTGCCGACAGCGACCTCGAAGCCGCCCGTCAGCAGTTGCGCCAGGCCGAACAACAGGTGGAGCTTACGCGGGCGGCCATGCAGGCGGCACAGGCCTCGCTGACGGCCGCTCAGGCCCGGTTGAGTGAAGCGCTGGCCAACACTGAGCAGGTCCCCATGCGTCGAGCCGATGCCTCTTCTGCCGAGGCAGCCGTCGCCCAGGCCCGCGCCGCACTCGCGGCGGCTCAGCTGCAGCTCAGCTATGCGACGATCGTCGCGCCGGTGGACGGCGTCGTAACCAAAAAAGCCGTTGAACCGGGACAGGTCGTCCAGCCGGGGGAAGTCCTGCTGATGTTGGTTCCGTTGCAGGACGTCTGGGTGGTGGCGAATTTCAAGGAGACGCAGCTGGCCCGCGTTCATCCCGGCCAACGAGCCAGTGTGCGCGTCGACATGTACGGAAAGACCTTCACTGGCCACGTGGACTCCATCGCTGGCGCCACGGGCTCCCGCCTCAGCCTGTTACCACCAGAAAACGCTACGGGGAACTTCGTCAAGGTCGTCCAGCGCATTCCGGTCAAAATCGTGCTGGACCCGATTCCGCCCGAGCAGGCGGTGCTGCGTCCGGGAATGAACGTGGAGGCAACGATCTACCTGCGGTGAATCCGGAACGCGGCGGGACAGTGGCCAACCGATACGGAAGGACGATGCAGGCCGAAGAACACGAACGCTTTCTAGTCCGCGCGATCGAGCTCGCCGAAGAAAATGTGCGTAGCGGCCGAGGCGGTCCCTTTGCTGCCCTGGTGGTCCGCGACGGACGGATTCTGGCGGAGGGCATGAATCTGGTGACAAGCACCAACGATCCCACTGCCCACGCCGAGATCGTGGCCATTCGCCGGGCGTGCCAACTGCTCCACCATTTCCAGCTCACCGGCTGCGTCCTCTACTCCAGTTGCGAGCCGTGCCCGATGTGCACGGGAGCCATTTACTGGGCGCGGCCTGCTGCGGTTTACTATGCCGCCAGCGCCGAAGACGCCGCTGCCGCAGGCTTCGACGATCGCCTCATCCGCGACGAATTGCTCCTGGCCCCGCCACAGCGCCGCATCCCAATGGTCCAGATGCTGCGGGAAAGGGCCCTCGACGCGTTCCGGCTGTGGCAGCAGAGTCCTGCGAAAGTTCCCTACTGAAGCGCCCCACAAAAGACTGTGGGCGCCGGAAGGTGCGGGGGCTCGGGCTTCCGGCGCCCGACAGTTTCGAGCCGACCGATGAAGCCGGCCCGGCTCACGACAGCAGTGCCTTAGCTTGGCCGCTGCCGCGAACTCCGAATGTCCTGGCGTGCCTGCTGCTGCGCTTTGCGCACTTCTTCGCGCACCTGCGCCGAAGACAGGTTCGGATTGAGAGCCTTGATCGCCTTGCCCAGACTACCGGTCTTCAACATCTCCGCCTTGAGCTGATCGAACGGGATGTTCAGGTTCTTCGACACGTGAACAGCCGCAACAAACTGGCCCAGGTTCTTGAATCCCGAGGCAGCCTGCTGCAGGTTCACGCCAGAACCCAGAAGGCTTTGAAGCTGTTCGGAGAGCTTTGTATTTTGCGCAAGCAGTTGATCCACTGTCTTGCCGGTGTGCGCGGCGCTTCCACTCATCGGCGCGCCGCCTCGAGCAGTCGGTGCGTTGCCGCCAGCCATCCCGGGACCACCCATTCCTCCGGGACGCCCCATGGGCGGCCCACCGGGATGTCCGTGCCCCTGCGCGGCGGCACCGAGGGCGAATCCGCATGCCAGCGCCACCAGCACGACGGATGTTTTGACCACCTTCCTCATGACTCCCTCCCGGGCGAGAACTCTCGCCCTCAAGTAGTAACCCGCGGAATCGCAAAAAGTTTTTCTGCGGGGGCCGGCTTTCACCGTACCGCACTGTGCGATGCCAGCGAGACAGTCCGGGTTGTCTTCGCGCAGCTCCCGCCGTTTCCGATGCATGACCGGCCGAAGCGTTAGTCTCCCGCCTCGATCCTTCCCCATGCAGGCGGATTGCGCCGCCCTGCGAGGATCTCCGCGGCCCAGCGCCCCAGGTAAACCGCCAGAGCCACCCCGTGGCCACCCAACCCGTTCAGCACGACTGCAGCGTCGCACGCCGGATGCCGGCTGAGCACAGGAACCTGCGAGGCACGAAAGAGCATCGGCCCACCCCAGCGGTGCGTGACAACCACCTCTTCCAGTGCGGGATGTAGCCCGTGCAGCCGGCTCTCGAGCTGCTCTACTCGTACTGCCACTTCGCCCCTTGTGAGATCGAGTGCGTGCAAAGCTTCATCGTCAGGGCAATCGACCAACCCACTTCCAACCACGAGGCGATTGTCCGTGGTCATTCGACCCCACAGGTACGGTAGATCGATCGTATAAAAAGGCTTTCGCTCGCCTAATCCCACTGCACGAACTTGGTCCTCCGCCAGTGGCGCCGTCGCCACCGCCAGAGTGAAGGTCCGGCGGTAAGCATTGCTCAGGCCGGACAGGTGCAGCGATTCTGCATTGGTGGCGAGCACAAGCCTGGCCGCTTCGAGCTGCCCCCGCGCGGTGTGCAGGCGCGTGCCGCTAGCAGACAGTTCCGCCTCGAGCACAGGCACCTGCTC
>Ga0209810_1004103_pt1 | contig 14416 bp, 12 predicted proteins | sample Coa_R1_7_FD_187159 | JGI IMG/M metagenome (GOLD analysis project Ga0209810, IMG submission 187159) | Surface soil microbial communities from Centralia Pennsylvania, which are recovering from an underground coalmine fire - Coalmine... | ecosystem: Environmental > Terrestrial > Soil > Unclassified...
GTGGTGGGCTACGCGGTGGTGGTCCGGGGGCTCGACCCGGAGGGCTCGCTCCGCCTCCAGGAGCGGGGGTTGGGCGGCCGCCGCCGCTTCGGCTGCGGCCTCATGGTGCCGGCGCGATGACCCGCTTCGAGCGCCTGTGGGCGAAGTCGCCGCGAGGTGGCGAGGCGCCACAATCGCTGGTCGAGCACAGCCGGCTGGCCTGGGAGGCGGGCCGGGAGCTGGTGGAGCGGTCGGGGGAGCGGCTGCTCCGGTTCGCCGGTCTCCGCTCGACCTGGCTCCCGGCCCTGGCGGCGGCGGTGGCCCGGGCCACCTTCGCCCACGACCTGGGCAAGGCCAACGACCATCGCCCGCGCAGCGCCAGCCCGCCCCTGGTCCTTGACCTCATGGAGCTGTTCCGGGTATCCCTGTGCGACCTGCCCCTGGTGGCCTCGCTCAACCGCGGCCAGTGGCGCCCCGACCTCCACTTCACCGTCACCCGCGACCAGGCCTGGCTCTCCTCGGAGGGGCGGCGGCTGGCCATCGACCTCTACGAGCGCCGGCTGGCGGAGAGCTGGAAGCACCCCGTGCTCGGCTACTCGCTGAGCTACGTGCGGGCCATCGAGCTGGAGGTCAGGCTGCTGGAAAAGGAGTGGAGCGGCGAGGCGGGCCTGTTCGCGCGCTCCCGGCTGAGGTGAGACATGCGCAGCTGGCACCTGATCGCCTACGACGTCCGCGACGAGGAGCGGCTGCGCCGGGTGGCTCGGGTCCTGGAGGGATACGGGGAGCGGGTCCAGTACAGCGTCTTCCGCTGCCGCCTCTCCGAGCGGGGGCGGTCGGAGCTGCTCTGGCGGCTGTCCCGGGTCATGGAGCCGGAGGACGCCCTACTCGTCATCCCCCTCTGCAACCGCTGTCGAGCAGGGATCATCGACCGCGGCTCCCGGCGGGACTGGTGGCGTGACCCGGACCCCCACCTCGTGGTCTGAGCCGTGGTTCAAGCACCTCCGCGTGGCGACGGTGGCCGAACTCGGACCAGGCGGGCGGGAGGCCCCCGGGGAGCAGGTGCTTGAATCCCGCCCCTCGATCCGTATTCGCCGGCTGGGGTAGAGTGCTGTGCTACAGCCTCGGATGTCGGAAGGCGTTGAGCACAACGATTAGTTCCACTGGCGCTGGCGCCGGCACCAGCGGTGCTACAGCCTCGGATGTCGGAAGGCGTTGAGCACACTTCCCGAGCGTGTTCGTAACCCGGTGCACCCTTCCGTGCTACAACCTCGGATGTCGGAAGGCGTTGAGCACACCACCGTCCGGCGAAGGAACGTGGAGCGCTCACCCAGTTAGCGTCCAGGCACGTGGTGTACGAGGGGCGCTGAGGCCTCCCGAAGAGAAGACGACCATCGGTCATCCTTCAGGGATCTCACCCACCTGAGGGAGGAATCCGACGGCCGACCCCGGTATGGACCGTGAGGTCGTCGCCTGGATGCGCGAGCAGCTGCAGGTGGCGCACCCCGACCTGCTCGGCGAGATGCTCTCGACCTTCGTGCAGGAGCTGATGGGCGCCGAGGCCCAGCAGCTCGGCGGCGCCGGCTACGGTGAGCGCTCGAGGGAGCGGGTCAACTCCCGCAACGGCGGTCCCTCCACCTCGGTCTGGATCGATGCTCTGACCCAGCGCTGCCGCGAGGGTGGCCGGGTGGTCAACGTCGGCACCGCGATCGCGAGCGGGGGCAACGCCGACGGCTACCGGGAGCTCCTGGGCGGTCTTCACGGCCGAGGATGGCGCCGCCTGGACCAGCTTCCGGCGCGGCCAGGTCGCCCGTGGCCGGGTCGGCGTCCGCCTCGTGATCTCCGACCACCACCTCGGCCTTCGGCAGGCGATCGCGGCCGTGCCGCCGGGAGCCGGGTGGCAGCGTGGTCGGGTTCACTTCGTCCGCAACCTGCTCACCCGCGTCCCCAAGTCGGCGTGGACGCGGGTGGCGACTCGGGTCCGCTCGATCTTCGCCCAGCCCGACCACGCCGCCGTCTGGGCTCAGCACGCAGGGATGGTCGAGCAACTCGCGGAGCGCTTCCCTGAGGCAGCCGCCCGGCTCGCCGAGGCCGGCCCCGACGTGCTCGCCTTCGCCACCTTCCCGCGCGAGCACTGGCGCCAGATCGGGAGCAACCACCTGCAGGAGCGGCTCAACCAGGAGGTCCGCCGGTGGACCGACGCGGTGGGCAGCTTCCCTGACCGCGCGGCCATCGTGCGCCGGGTCGGCGCCGTGCTTGCCGAGCAGCACGACGAGCGGACCGTGGCCGCGCGCCGCTACCTCAGCGCCGAGTCGCTGAAGGCGGCCCCGGCCCTTGTCATCGAGGAGCAGGAGGCGGTGCCAGAGCTCGCCACCGCGAGCTGAGGTTGGTGGATGACGTGGTCGTCGTCCTTACCCCACTTGACGGGCCACCCTTACTCGGCCTGCGGTGACGGTGTCGCAGCAACGACCCGCCCCAGCTCACCCTTCGCTCCCCGGCCACCGCCGGCATCACCACGCATGGGTGCCGGTTGACAGGTTGCATCCGCGCCCTTTCCAGGACGACGAGGGGCGCGGAGGGTCCAGGGCAGTGCAGCCACGCAACGCTTGGCATCCCGAAGCCCTTCATCGATGACAGGACGTGGCCCTACGGCCTCCCGTTCGCTGCCCGGGAGTTTCAATCCCCTACTTCGCGGGGCGGCCTCTGCAACTGGAGGAAGCCTCGGAGCGTCCCGACCGCAAGCGGCTCGTTTCAATCCCCTACTTCGCGGGGCGGCCTCTGCAACTTGGTGCCCCCTCGATCGACTGGTTGGGGCCCAGTGAGTTTCAATCCCCTACTTCGCGGGGCGGCCTCTGCAACCGGGCTCAGGAGGATGATCCCCAGCTGGAGGATTCCGGGTTTCAATCCCCTACTTCGCGGGGCGGCCTCTGCAACCGGAGGGACTTGCGCTCCCCCGCCTCGCGCTGCACCTCGTTTCAATCCCCTACTTCGCGGGGCGGCCTCTGCAACGACTATCAGTATTCCCCGGAACTTGATCTGGTCGGGGTTTCAATCCCCTACTTCGCGGGGCGGCCTCTGCAACCCATCTCCACGCTCAGCGGCAGCCAGGTGGCCAGCCGTTTCAATCCCCTACTTCGCGGGGCGGCCTCTGCAACGTGTGCCGGCGTCCAGGTGGTGGGGGGGCTGAGCGCGTTTCAATCCCCTACTTCGCGGGGCGGCCTCTGCAACGCGGTCCACGGCACCGAGGGGTGGAGAGGACAGCACGCGTTTCAATCCCCTACTTCGCGGGGCGGCCTCTGCAACACCGTACCATGCTCTTCGTCGAGTTCATGTTGGCAGCGGTTTCAATCCCCTACTTCGCGGGGTGGCCTCTGCAACGAGCGTACGGCGCGGATCGTTGCCAGGGCTCACATCCGGTTTCAATCCCCTACTTCGCGGGGCGGCCTCTGCAACTAATCGTCTTCGCATGGGGGGGTGATATCGACTTGTTTCAATCCCCTACTTCGCGGGGCGGCCTCTGCAACGCCATTCTGAACTCGGGCACCCCTCCCTGGCAAGCCCCCCTGAGGCCGTTGTCGTCGTTTCGTCGTCGGCCTCGATCGAGCTGATGACAGTTCCAGAGGTAATGCAGGCGCTGAGGCCGTTGTCGTCGTTTCGTCGTCGGCCTCGAATTGGGAGGGGGGTGGTCAACCCCCCCTGGTTTGGGGCGGTTTCGAGGTTGACCACCCTATCGGCGTGCTCTGCTCATGAAATCTGATAGCGCCAACGCAGCTCAGATCGTCGGTATCGCACATCAAAGTGATGAACATCGCTCCATGATGCTGGCAGGTTTCCTCCCGATCAGCGCTCGCTCGGCGCCTCCGCGAACTCGAACCGGCGATGTGAAGACGGCCCGGAGGTCGACCACCCTCCTTGCACAATCCAATCAGATTTTCTGATGGTGGTGATATCAAAGACTCGCCCCACGGACCCGGGCACCGCTTCCCCGGCCATCGTTCGCTCCCGACGGTCCCGACCACCCTGCCCGGGCACCTCCATGGCGACCGGTCCCACCGGCTGCAGTGGGGCCAGCGCTTGCGCACGGACGGGCTTCGGCGCCAGAGTGACCGGTGGACGCATTCCCGATCGGGAGGGTGAGATGGGACGCAGGAGCCTGTTCTGGCGGATGGTGCACCTCTTCTCCCTGGGCCGGGCCATCAGCAAGGGCCCCGGGTACCTCGCCGGCTACGAGGTCCGGCGCTACGCGCGCAAGGCCGCCTACCGCGCCACCCGGGGCTGGGGGCGGCCGCGACGGCGGCGGTGAGGCCCGGACGGAGGCGGCCATCCGGGCGAGGACGGTGCTCCAGCCCGCCGGTGGCGCGGGCGACGAGGTCTTCTCCCCGACCTACCAGGGCGGGCACTACCACCTGCTGGAGCCCGACGCGTGGAGGGTGGAAGGTCCAGGTAGCGGTGCTGGACTCGGTCCAGTCCCAGGCCAATCGCCTGGAGCAGGCGTTGCGCCTGGCCCATGAGCGAGGTGAGATCCGGCTGCCGCTGGGCGTCAGGGCTTCTCCGTCGTGAGCGACTCCCCCGCGGATGCCGTCTCCGCGACAGCGAGCGGGGCGTGTCCCGATCGGACCCCGAGGTGCGCCGCCGCATCGGCCTGGTCGGCGGCCTTCGCAACCGCGGGGCGGTCACCTGACCCGCTGGGGGCCGTGCCGGCCGAGTATGACGACGGGTCGGGGCAACTCGTCGCTGCTTGGGCCCGAGGTCCCTCCGGACTGCCTGGGCCGGCCAATGGCACGGATGACGGGGTGTCGTTGGTACGCCACCCGGCCGGACCCGGCTTGCTCTCCGACCGGGTGGTCGCGAACCTTGTGCAGGCGCGGACCGGCTGCGAACCCGGCTGCCAAGATCTTCGCCGACGCTGGTCTCGGCGTTCCGGCGGAGATCTTCCCGGCGATGCGTGCTTCGCGGCGCCCGCCACCTCCAGGTCCTCGAAGCGGCGGACCTCCATGGGCTCGGCGCGCAGCCAGCGCCCGATCGTGTGCCCGCAGAGGCGGAGCGTGGCCGGCGAGACCGGCCGCCCGCCGGTCCAGGCGGAAGTGGGCGTAGGCCTCCTCCAGGGGGTGGCCCGGCGCTCGACGACGGTGCCCTGGACGACCCGCAATGAGACGACCTCCTCCGACCATCGTCGAAGGCAGAGCCGTCACCGAACCCACGAGCCTCGGCAGGTTCTCACCGGTTCTCGGGACCTTCCCACCCCCGCCCACGAGCTTCCCCGAGGGCCGGTGCGAGTCCGAGAACCGGGGACTGGTGCGGCGGAGAGGATTTGAACCTCCACGGGGTTGCCCCCACTAGCTCCTGAGGCTAGCGCGTCTGCCGTTCCGCCACCGCCGCAGTGCAGATCGGACCACCAGTATAGAGACCGTGGCCCGGACGGGGCCGGACCTCCGGCCCCGTCCGCCGACGCGGTGACGCTACGAGGTGGACCGCGCCGCCGCCAGCGGCTCCGCCGTGGCCCGTAGCGCTTTCTTGTCGAACTTCATGGTCGAGGTCTTGGGCAGCTCGTCGATGAAGCGGATCTCGTCCGGGAGCCACCACTTGGCCACCCGGTCGACCAGGAAGTCCTGGATCTCCTGCGCGGTCACCTGGCCCTTGAACTCCGGCTTGGGGACGACGTAGGCCACCGGCCGCTCCTGCCAGGTGGGATGCTGGAGGCCGATCACGGCCGCCTCCAGGACCTTGGGGTGAGCCATGATGGCGCCCTCCAGCTCCACCGAGCTGATCCACTCGCCGCCCGACTTGATCACGTCCTTGGTGCGGTCGACGATGGCGAGGTACCCGTCGGGGTCGATGGTGGCCACGTCCCCGGTCCGCAGCCAGCCATCCTCGGTGAACCGGTCGGGGTCGGCGTTGCGGTTGTAGGCGGCTGCGATCCAGGGGCCGCGACACTGGATCTCGCCGAAGGTGACCCCGTCCCAGGGCAGCTCCTCCCCGGTGGCCAGGTCGGCGATCCGGATCTCGACCCCGGGTGCCGCCGCCCCCTGCTTGAGCCGCACCTCCAGCTCCCGCTCGGGCGGGGTCCAGCTGCGGACCTGGGCGAAGCTGCCCACGGGCGAGGTCTCGGTCATCCCCCAGGCATGGATCATGCGCAGGCCGACCCGGTCCATCCCCTCCATGAGGCCCCGGGGGATGGCCGAGCCGCCGCAGAGCACGCTCCGCACCCGGGGCAGCCGCCGGCCGGTGCGCTCCAGGATCTGGAGCACGTTGATCCAGATCGTGGGCACCCCGGCCATGACCGTGGCCCCCTCCTGCTCAGCCAGGTCGACGACGACCTGGGCATCGCCCAGGAAGCGGCCGGGGAAGATCACCTTGCTGCCGGCCATGCCGGCGGCGTAGGGGATGCCCCAACAGTTGGCGTGGAACATGGGCACCAGGGGCAGCACCGCATCCCGCTCGGAGAGGCCCATGCTGTCCGCCTGGAGCACGCACATGGCGTGCAGGAACTGGGAGCGATGGGAGTAGACGACCCCCTTGGGGTTGCCGGTCGTGCCCGAGGTGTAGCACATGGCCGCGGCCACGTTCTCGTCCAGACGCGGCCAGGAGAACCTCGGCTCCTCGGCGGCGAGGAGCCGCTCGTAGTCGTGGACCTCGCCCAGGGAGTGGTCGGGCAGTGGCCCCTCCCCGTCGATGACCACGATCGTGCGCAGGCTGGGGAGGCGGTCCGCCACCCGCGCCAGCAGCGGGACGAGCGTGCGATCGACGACCACCACGCTGTCCTCGGCGTCACGGATGGTGAATTCCAGCTGGTCGGGGAAGAGCCTCAGGTTGAGGGTGTGCAGCACCGCCCCCATGCAGGGGACGGCGTAGTACAGCTCGAGGTGCCGGTGGTCGTTCCAGGCCAGGGTGGCCACCCGATCGCCCTCCCCGACCCCGAGACGCCGCAGCGCCGCGGCCAAGCGGTTCACGCGCTGGATCAGGTCGCCGTAGGTGTACCGGTGCACGCCCTGCTCGGTCTTGGAGACGATCTCCTTGCGGGCGAAGAGCCGCTCCATCCGCCACAGCAGGTGCTGGAGCGTGAGCGGGTAGTCCTGCATCAGCCCTCGCATCTGGTGTCACCTCCCGTTTCAGGGAACGATGGAGCATCCGTCCCCGCTTGGCAAGGGTCCGGAGCGACGGGGATCGCCCCTGCCGGTCGCGGGCGTGGGGTCGAGGGGGCCGGCGCGACGCCCGCCATCGGCCGCGGCCGCCCCGGCGGCGCGCGCCTGGCCACGACCTGGCCGAGAGAGGGGATCACCTGCGAACCGGGGAAGCGGCCCCGGATCGCGCCGGGCACTGGTGGGCGGCCCGGGACTCGAACCCGGATGGGTTGCCCCACACGCCCCTCAAACGTGCGCGTCTACCAGTTCCGCCAGCCGCCCAAATGCCTCCGATGGAGCCAGGAGGACGTGGTGCCCGCTAGAGGATTCGAACCCCTAACCTCATGGTCCGAAGCCATGCGCTCTATCCATTGAGCTAAGCGGGCATACGGGCCATCGGTCGACATGAAAGAACGGGCGTACGGGCAATTATAGTTCCAGAGGCCGCCGATCCCGGTCGTCTAGCCGGCAGTGACCAGCCAGCGCTGCCGCTGGTGCTCGATCCCCCAGGCGGCGTAGCGGACGAGGCCGATGGCCCGGTACCGCTCGCGATGGGCCCGCGTGCGCCCGGTCTCGATGGCAGCCCGCAGGGCCCTGGGCGTGCGGCCGGGGAAGCTCGTGTAGGCGCGTCCGATGGCGTCCAGGATGTGGGCGTCCGAGCCGCCCAGCTCGGCCCGGTGGATGGCCTGGTTGAGGCGGTGCGCCATCTGGTTGTAGAGGTAGAGGCCAGGGGTCGCGTTCTCCACCTCGACCGCGTCGAAGTCGAGCTCCGCGGCGCACCAGCCGACGCCGTGGACGCGGCCCTGCCGTCCCCGACGCTCGGTGCGCCAGAAGGGGTGGGCGGCGATGGCGATGCCCCCCTGGTCGTGGATGGCGTGGATGGTGGCCGCGGCCGACATGCCGGGCGGGACAGGGCGTTCGAGGAACAGGCCCAGGATGTGCCCCTGGCGGCTCGACACCTCCTCGCCCACCACCACGCTGGGCGCGCCCCTGCGGCCGGCGGCGTAGTCTGCGGCGCGAAGGGCGCCCTCGATGGTGTCATGGTCGGTGATGGCGATCACGTCCAGGCCGCCCTCGATCGTGGCCTGGTCGACGATCTCCCGCGGGGTGGGCCAGCCGTCGCTGAAGGAGGAGTGGATGTGGAGATCGGCGCGGCCCCGCTCTGGCACGGATGAGATGGTACGACTCGGGACCCCGGCCCGGACGGGCGCCGGCCGCCCCGATTCGAGGGCCGGTGCGCCTCTCGGCCGGTGGGGGTCGCGGGCGTGGATCTGAGCCTCGCCGAGGCCCGCCACCGCCTGGCCGCTGCCCGCGTCGCCCGGCTGGCCACGGTGGGCCGAGGTGGCCGACCCCACCTGGTGCCGGTGACCTTCGCCCTCTGGGAGGACACGATCGCGATCGCGGTCGACCACAAGCCCAAGCGGACCACGGAGCTGGAGCGGCTGCGGAACGTGCGGGCCGATCCCCGGGTGGCGGTGCTGGCCGACCACTACGAGGAGGACTGGTCGCGGTTGTGGTGGGTCCGGGCCGACGGGCTGGCGCGCGTGGTCGGAGAGGGGCCGGAGCGGACGGAGGCCGTTCGCCGGCTGTGCGCCAAGTACCCCCAGTACCGCGGGCGGGAGCCGGCCGGACCGGTGATCCTGATCCGGGTGACGTCGGTGAGAGGCTGGGCCTACGGGCCGGGGACCGCCGGCTGAGCAGCCGGCCCGAACGTCATGCCGATCGACGCTGCCCACCCGGCTCCGATCGCGCTCGGGGCAGCAGGCCGTGCGACCAGCCGGCGAGGACCAGGCCGGCGCCGGCCGCGATCAGCCAGGGCTGTCGTCGCCAGGCGCCCAGGGCCATGACCAGGTCGCCGCCGAGCCGGATGGCCTGGGCACCGGGCGTCAGGTGATCGAGCGCGTAGCGGCCGGCGGGGCGCAGGCGGTGACGGGAGAGGTCGACCAGGGAGAGCACGGCGACGGAGCCGGCCGCCGGCAGCAGGTAGCGGACGAGGGCGCCCGCCAGCAGCTGACGGCGCCACAGCAGCAGGCTGGAGATGGCTGCCGCGGAGAGGTCGATGGCGACCTTGGCCGGGTGGGTCTGGTGCACGAGCAGCGCTTCTCGGTCCACGCGGGTCGCGTCGCCACCGCGGTCGCGCTGCCGAGCCGGGGCGACCGGCCTCGGCGGCGGACGGCGCCCCTCAACCGAGCTCCGCGGGCATGCTGACCCTGATCCATCCCTCGGGAGTGGTCCGGAGCGCCCGCAACAGGGGACTCGCCACCCGCTCCGGCGCCGGGACCACGAAGAGCGTCTCGCCCCGTTGCACCAGGCGCCCCCCCAGCTCGGCGAGCAGATAGGCGACCACCCGGGGCTCGGGCAGGACAGGTCCCTCCAGCGGCTCCGGGCAGGGCACCCCGAGGGCGTGGCAGGCCGCGGGCAAGAGCTCCGCGTAGACGCTCGGAGGCACGCTCGGCCAGGGGGCGCCCAGCGCCACCTCCAGCAGGGTGGCCAGGGCCGCCACCCGGCTCGACCGGGGCCCGGGGGCATCCCAGAGCGCCCGCTCGTGCCGGAGCCCGCGCAGGAGGTCGCGGGCGCGGTTGGACCCGCTCTCCGGGGCCTGCGCCGCCCAGATGCGATCGCCCGCCGCGCGGGCCCGGTAGAGATCGCGGTAGACCACCTGCCCCTCGCGGGCCAGGGCATCGGCGACCAGGCCCTCCAGGAGCCCGGCCACGGGCGCTCCCAGGGGAGGTACGGCCGGGTCCTCGTCCCAGGCCGGGGTCGAACGTGCGACGCGCCCTCGGCGCACGCAGGCCAGCGGCAGGGTGAGGCACGGCGACCCCAGGCCCAGGCCCGCCGCCCGGCGGCCGGTGCCGGCCGGTGCCGGCGGCAGGGCGGCCGCGCCCAGGGCGTCGGCCACCATCTGGACGTAGCCCCAGCCCCAGCCCCGACGGCGCGCGGTGTGGCGGTGGGTGCGGATCGCGGTCGGCCCGGCGGCGGTGCTGGGCCATTCCACCCAGAAGGTCGGCGCGGGGTCGACGCGCAGCGCCACCCGGGGGGCGCCCTCGTGGTGCCAGGCGTTGACCGCGAGCTGCACGACGGCCAGGGCGATCGCCCCCGGCGCCGGGACGGCCACCGCGGGCAGGGGGGTGTGGACCTCCAGCTCCAGGCCCTGGGTCCGTGCCCGGACGGCCGCGCGCGCCAGCTCCGCCACCGTCTCGGCCGTGCCCCGCCCCCTCAGGGGGCGGCCGGCCACCAGGGCCAGTCCGGCTCTCACCACCTCGGTTCGACGGCCCGCCTCGCCGCCGCCGGCGGCCACCGCCGCCAGCTCCTCCAGCAGCCGGCCCATCAGGACGTCGAGCTCGGGTGCGGGGAGGTCAGGGGAGACGAGGAGGTGCCCGTAGCCGGCGTGGTAGGAGACGGTGCCCGGCGCCGGTCCCCGCCACTCCGGCGTCGCCGCCACGACCTCGCCCTCCAGGTCCACCAGCGCCGCCGGCAGGGGCAGGCGGCGGGCCTCCTGTGGCTCCAGCCTCACGCCGGCGTCGCCTCCGTCCCCGCCCCCTCCCCCGGGGAGGGGCGCAGGGCCAGCTGGTAGTGACGGTGACCCAGCGACCTGACCATCACCGAGGAGCCCAGGCCGGCCAGCCATTCCCCCAGCCGGCGGGCGGCCCGGGCGTCGCTGTCCCCCAACACCACGCTGCGGTTGGCCCGGGTGGCGGTCAGCAGCGTCGCGGCCACGCGGTGGCCCGTCGTCTCCCCGGTGGGGAGGTGGACCACCACCCCGCCGCGCAGGGCCAGGTCGCCGAAGCGGCCGCTGAGCAGCCCCTCGATGCGCTGGCGCAGCCGGCCGTAGCCGTGCCGTTTGGACTGGAAGAGGGCGTGGGGATGGTGGAGGTAGACCCGGGCCTGGTCGTCGATGGTCTCGACCCCGGCCGAGTAGACCAGGGGGACGCAGTTCACGTGGCGCTGGTGGAGCCGGCGCAGGACCTCGTACACGCTCACCCGACGCTCCGGGGCGGGGGCCCGGGACATGTCCAGGTCGATCAGGGCCAGGATGGGACGGCGGTGCTCGAGTCGGGAGAGCGCCTGGCGCGGGCCGGACGCCGGGAGCGGCTCCAGGCGCGCCTCGCGGACCATGGTGGCCAGCTCTTCGAGCTCGCCCAGGTCGTCCTCCAGGATCAGCACCTCAGGTGGTGTCCACATCTCGCTCCGAGGCCGTCGCCGGGGGCAGGGAAGAGGGGATCGGGGTCGGCCACCCCCGCGGCGCCAGGCCGATCCAGTCCCCACGGACCACGAGACGGAGGGGGAGGCGGTGGCGTTCGAGCCGGGCCGCGGCCCTCCGCAGGTGGGCGCGCAGGCTCCGATCCACCGGCAGACATCGATCCAGCAGCCGGATGCCGTCGGGATGGGCGGCGAGGAGGACCTCCAGCGCAGCCGTGCCGGCCAGGTAGGAGCCGTCGGGGAGGATCAGGCCGGAGCCCGGTGCCAGCCGCACGCCTCCCACCCGGTTCTGCAGCGCCCGGCGGGCCCGCTCGGCGACCTGGCTCCAGCTCGAGCAGAGGGTGGCCTGCACGGGCAGGCCGGCCACCGCCGTCCCCACCCACAGGACGCAGAGCAGGCGGCCGCGGAGGGCGGCCATGGCCCGGGGGGGCGGCGTCCGGCCCGTCCCCACGAGCATCCAGGGGACCGGCGTGAGGAGATCCCAGGCGCCGTCCGGGGCCCAGCCGACCCGCACCAGGGCGGGGTCGAGGTGGTCGCGGAGGAAGGCCCAGGCATGGGGACGATCGCTGAGGACGACGAGCCGGCGGGTGGGGTCCGGCGGCGATGCTCCCGACACCCCGTCAATGATCCGCGAAGGACCCGCCCGGCGCAGCCCCGCCGCCCGGGGCGACGAGTTCCACGCCGCGGCGTCGGCCCTGACTGTCCGCGTGCTGTCCGCAGCCCGGGCATAGGCTCTCGCCATGGCGTTGGACACGATCCCCCTGTCCTCCATCCCGAACATCACCACGTCCCTCCCCACCATGCCGTTGGCGGTGGCCGGCGATCTCGCCGGCCGCCGCCTCGGCCCCTACCTCCTGGGGGAGCGGATCGGTGCCGGCGCCCACGCCGTCGTGCACCTCGGCCGGCACCGGATGATGGGCATCGAGCGAGCGGTCAAGGTCCTGAGGCGGCCGGTGGCGGCCTCGGTGGACCGGGAGCGTTTCGTGCGCGAGGCGGCCATCGCCGCCGGGCTCCGCCACCCGAACGTGGTCAGCCTGTACGACTGCGGGGTCGAGGAGGACGGGACGGCCTACCTGGTGATGGAGTACGTCCCCGGACCGAGCCTGGCGCAGCGGCTGCGCGAGGGAGTGCCTCCCGCGGGCGAGGCGGTGGGCGTCGCGCAGCAGGTGGCCGCGGCCCTCGATCACGCCCACGCCCGGGGCGTGGTCCACCGCGACGTCAAGCCGGCCAACGTGCTGCTCGGCCAGGACGGCGTCGTGCGCGTCGGTGACTTCGGCATCGCGCTCGCCGGGCCGGACCTGGAGACCTCGGCCGCCCACCTGGAGGAGGGGACGCCCCTCCAGGGGACGCCAGCCTACATGTCGCCGGAGCAGTGCGACGGTCGCCGTCCTCTGGACGGCCGCTCCGACGTCTACTCGCTGGCCGTCGTGCTCTACGAGATGTTGACCGGCCGCACGCCCTACGGGCACGGCCGCGTCGCCATCGCCGGTCACCTCGACGGCCGGCCCCCGCCGGCCCGGCGGATCAACCCCTACCTGCCCGAGGCGGTGGACCGGGTGCTGGCCCGTGGCCTGGCCCTCGACCCTGCGCAACGCCACCCCACCGCCGGCAGCCTGGTGGCCGACCTGGCCTCGGCGTTGGCAAGGTCGCCGGCGACCTCCGGCCTCGAGGGTGCCTGGGGATGCGAAGGGTTCTTCGGGGAGGAGCCGGCGGGGTTGGACGAGGCCGCCTGGGCCGACCGCGGCACCCTGATGGCCCCGATGGCGCGGGCCCGCCCCGCGGGCCAGCCGGATGCCTCCCGTTCTCACCTGGGCAGGCTCGCCGCGCGCCTGCGTCTGGTCCGGACCTGAGCCCTGGGGCCCCGATGCGCAGCCTGTGGGTCTGTCTGAGAACCGCCTCCACCCAGCGCGTCGTGGAGATCGCGATCGAGCCGGATCGACCGGCAACGGAGCTGATCGAGGAGCTGGCTCGGCACGTCGGCCTCGCCCCCGGGGCGGAGGTCCTCTCCCTCACCCGGGGCTGCCGGCTCGACGCCTCGGGGGACGTCGCCGGCCTCGGCCTGCGCATGGGAGAGGAGCTGTGGCTGCTCCCCGCCGGTCGGGCTCCGGCCCTCGTCTCCCCGCCCGAGCGGGCGGAGGAGTGGGAGTTGCGGGTGATCGGAGGGCCCGCGGCTGGTCTCCGGGTCCCGCTGGCCCGGGGCGAGCACGTCCTGGGACGGGGCCGCGACGTCGACCTGCGATTGCTCGACCCCTCCGTGTCGCGCGTGCACCTGCGGCTGCTCGTGGAGGACGACGCGGTCATCGTCTCCGACGCCGGCTCGCGTCTCGGCGTCCACCTGGACGGACGCCCCATCGCCGAGCGGTGCCTGGGACCGGGGGAGGTGGTCCAGGTCGGCTGCTCGCTGATCGAGGTGCGGCGGCGAGAGCGCCGTGCGGTGCTCTCGCCCCGGGAGGGCAGGATCCCGTTCAACCGGCCTCCGTCGGCCGGGGTGGGCGAGTTCCAGGCCGAGGTCGGGCTGCCGGCCCCGCCCGCCCGGGCACCGCACCCGCGCCTCCCGGTCGCGGCCTGGCTCGGCCCGCTGCTGCTGGGCGGTGCCGTCTGGCTGGCGAGCCGAAGCCAGCTCGCCCTGATCTTCGCCCTCGGGACCCCGCTCATGGCCGTGACGCCGGTGCTCGAGGACTGGGCCCTCCGAGCGCGGGAGGGACGGCGAGAGGCCCGGCGCTTCCGGGCGGCCCTGGCATCGGCCCGGCGAGAGCTGGCCCGCCTGCGGGCCGAGGAGCTGCGGCACCTCCGGGCCTGCTTCCCCGACCCGTGCGAGCTGGAGGACCGGGCCTGGGGCGTCCGGCCCACGCTCTGGGAGCGGAGGCGCGACGCCCCCGGCTTCCTGCGTCTCCGCCTCGGCTGGGGTGACATCCCCTCGCAGGTCCGCGTCGAGGTCCCCGATGGCGGCGCCGGCCGGGCACGGGAGGAGGTGGAGGCGCTGGCCGCCTCCGTGCGCACCCTGCCCGCGGCCCCGGTGACCGTCGACCTGGCCGAGCTGGGCTGCGTCGGCCTGACCGGTGCGGCGCGCGAGGTCGCCGCGCTGGCGCGCTGGCTGGTGGTGCAGGCGGCCGGGTTGC
>Ga0209810_1004104_pt1 | contig 14415 bp, 10 predicted proteins | sample Coa_R1_7_FD_187159 | JGI IMG/M metagenome (GOLD analysis project Ga0209810, IMG submission 187159) | Surface soil microbial communities from Centralia Pennsylvania, which are recovering from an underground coalmine fire - Coalmine... | ecosystem: Environmental > Terrestrial > Soil > Unclassified...
TCCCCCGCCGCCTTCCTGGGTCGGGCTGCTCACCGACGCGGGCATCTCACTCACCGGCCTGACCAGTGCCAAGGTGGGCGATCGCCCTCTCGATTCCCGACTGGCGAACCTGGTCGCGGCCCAAGACCTGCGGCCCTACGAGCCCGAGGTGTCCGAAGCGGTGGCGGTCGACGATTCGAGGCCCCCCTCGGTCCTTGCCGTGCTGAGGCCCCTCCTCGGCCGCGTCCTGCAGGCGGCCGGAGCGCTGGTGGTGCTCACCGGAGCGCTGCTGGCCCCCGCCCTGCTCCTGGCCGGGTTCGTGGACGCCGCCAACAACCACCAGTCCGGCCAGGCGCTGTGGAAGGTTCTCTGGATACTGGTCGTGGGCGTGGCTGCCGCCCCGGTCGCCTGGGCGTTCCGCATGGCGGCGGCGAGAGTGGCCCAGGGCATCTTCTACCTCCTGCGCCGGAGGGTCTTCCGCCGCCTGTCCCGCCTCGGCACCGACTTCTACGACCGCGAGCTGCCCGGTTTGATCGCCACCCGGGTGGTGCACGACATCGACACCATCACCGCCTTCGCCGAGGGCTCCCTCAACCAGATCGTGGCCGGTGGCGCCCTTCTGGTGGGGACGACGGCCGTCCTCTACGCCTGGAGCCCCTCGGTGGCGACGCAGCTGATGCTGTTCCTGCCCCCGATGCTGGCCGTCATGGTGGGCCAGTTCGTCATCGGCCGGCGGATCTTCTTCCGGGTCCGGCGCGCCCTGGGCCGGGTCATCGCCCGGTTGGAGGAGGATTTCGCCGGCCGCGAGCTCATCGCCAGCTTCGGGGCCGAGGCCCAGGCCAGCCACGAGTTCGATCTCGAGGCGCGCGACCTGCGCCGGGTGACCATGTGGTCGACCGTCGTCATCAACACCGGCGGTCAGCTGTTCGCCCTCCTGGCCGCCCTGGCCAGCGCGGCGGTCTTCGACCGTTCGGGCTACCTCACTCTGATCGGTGTCCTGTCGGTCGGGGCGGTGGTGGGCATGCACCGCTTCATCCAGGCGGCCATCGAGCCGATCGGCCTGCTCGGGCGGGTGCTTGAGGAGTGGATCCCCGCCCAGGTCTCCCTGCGGACCCTCGGTGAGCCCTTCCGGGCCCCGATCCTGCCTCAGCGGCAGACGGGTGCGGTCCCGGCGCCAGCGCTGGACGGACCCATCGCCATCGAGGGGGCCACCTTCCGCTACCCGGGCACAGCCACCGTCGTCCTGCACGAGGTCGATCTCTCCATCGCCCCCGGGGAGGTGGTGGCCCTGGTCGGGCCGACCGGGGCAGGCAAGAGCAGCGTGGCCAAGCTGCTGACCCGGATGTACGACCCCGAGGAGGGCCGGGTCACCTACGGCGGCCGCGACATCCGCACCCTGGACCTCGACTCATACCGGCGTCGCCTCGGCATCGTGCCCCAGGACGCCTTCTGCTTCCGCGGCACGGTGGCTTCCAACGTCGCCTACGGCCGTCCCGATGCGACCGGCGAGGAGATCGAGACCGCCGTGCGGGCCGTCGGCGCTCATGACCTACTGACCTCGCGGCCTGGGGGCCTGGCGGCCCGGGTGGAGGAGGAGGGTCGCAACCTGGGGACCACGGAACGCCAACTCATCGCCCTCGCCCGGGCGTGGTTGATGCGCCCGGAGTTCCTCCTGCTCGACGAGGCGACCTCCGGTCTGGACTCGGATGTGGAGGCGACCGTGCTGGCCGCGGTCCGGTCCCTGGGGGTGGGGGCCCTGTTCATCTCCCACCGCCGCAGCGTCGCCGAGTGGGCCGACCGGGTGATCGTGATGGAACAGGGAAGGATCGCCGGCGCCGGCAGCCCCGGTCAGCTGGCCACCGACCGCACCCCGGCCTATGCCGAGCTGTGGGGCCCCGAGCCCCTCGCCCCGGCGCGGCGGCGGAACACCGGACGGCGCCGTTCGTCGGAGGCGGGACGTTGAGGCGCGCCATGCTCAAGGCCGGTGCCACCGCCCTGGCGTTGCTGAGCACCCTCGGCTTGGCCGGCTGTGGCCGCCTGTCGGCGGCCAACCGGCTGGCGGCGGCCAAGGCCGCCCTCTCGCCCCGCTGCCACTACGCCGGCAAGAGGGTGCTGGCCTACATGGACGGTCATCTCGTGGCTCCGCCCGGGGCCTACCTGAGGTACGGCTTCGCCGTCCTGTCCCAGGACGGACACACGTGGTTCCTCAGCGCCGAGCTGGTCCGGGGCCCGCAGTTCGCCAGCCAGGCGGGAGACATCCTCACCTGGCAGGTGGCCGGGTTCCCCTACGTCGCCCAGTCCGCCCCCCGCTCGGTGGACGCACGGGCCCGCACCGAGTCGTCGTTCCCGGCCAGCCGCCTCAATGTCCTATACGAGGGGGCCGAGGTGTCACGCTCGTGCGTTGACGTGCTGCGACCGGTGCGCGGCCGGCTCCTCTGAGGCCGCCACCCCGCCGCAGTTCCGGCTGCCGCTCAAGCCTGCTGGTCGGCCGCCTTCTGTAGGCGGGCCTCGGCTGCCCTCACCCCGGAGGTGTAGAAGCCCCTCTGGTTGACGCTCGGTGAAGCCGCCACCAGCGCCCGGCAGGCGTCGATTTGGGCCCGGTTGGCGGCCTCGTCGAGGGGATGGGCCGACAGAACGACCGACAGCAGCTCGAGAGCGAGCTGGTGCTCGCCGTCATTGTTCAACTGGACCGCCCGGGCCACGATGGCGTCGACGCCGGCCAGCCCCACCAGCTCGGCGTCCCGCTCGTTACGGGGCAGGGGGTCCAGGTTGGCCGGGTCGCCGTCATACCAGCCGGTGAGCTGGTCATAGACGGCCCTCACGCCCCAGGCCACGGTCCCGTAGGCCTCGGCCAGGTAGGGGAGTGAGGCCAGGCGGTCCGGCAGCCGGATGGCCCGGGCCGCCTGGTGGACCGACAGTCCGTCGTTCATCGCTTGGGTGGATGCATCCCACACGTGGGCGATGGCGTCGCGGTAGTCGGTGAGGACCTTGCGCACCTCCTCGCGCCCGACGACGGCCGGGGTGTGGCTGGGAACCAGATACTCCGGTTCGAGCTCGATGAAGCGCTCCAGCGAGCGGATCCAGCCCTGGATCGGCCGGGGCCCGATGGCAGGGGTGGAGAGGTTGGGGAAGGCTCGGTACCAGAGGTCGCCCGGGCAGAGCACCTTGAGCTCGGGGATCCAGACCATAAGGTGGTCGCGGGTCTCGCCTTGGGTGTGCTCGAGCTGCACCGTGAGGTCGCCGACCACCAGTTCCATGGTCTCGTCGAAGGTGACGGTCGGGGCAAGGAACTTGCCAGCCGGAGGGAACCCACCGCCGGCCTCCTCCGGGAACCCCACCTGCCACGAGCGCACCCGGCGGTGCCACGGCCAGAGGCAGTTCATATCCCGATCCCACAGCTGGGGGAGCAGCGACTGAGCCACCACCGCCTCGGTCCGCTCGGAGGTCAGCTCCTCCCCCCCGCCGCAGTGGTCCGGGTGGCAGTGGGTGTATACGAGGTAGCGGGTCTCCTGGTCGCTGCGCTGCCTGAGGGCGTCACGGGCGGCGGCGGCGTTGGCCGTCCCACCGGTGGAGTCGATGACCACCGCACCTTCCGGCGTCTTCACCTGGATGACGCTGCCCAGGTGGAACCCGATGGCCAGGTTCACCCGGTCGCTGACCTCGTCCACCCGGCCGTTGCGCAGGAGGATTTCGGCGCGCTGTCGGGACGCCAGCGTCTGCGCCGATTCGGAGTCGGTCTGGGTCAAGATGTGTCCTCCTTGAGGGGTGGCGCCGCCGCCGCGGGACGGGGCTGGTGGCGGTCAGCGGCGGGGATCGGCCCGAGGTCCGGCGGAGCCGGGCGGGCTCAGACGATTAGTCGGGCGTTGGTGACGAAGAACTTCTCGTAGACCTCGTCGGGGTGGCCGGCCAGGCTGGCGTGGAAGCGCTGCAAGGGTTCGGTGCCGCCTTCGACGTGGGGGAAGTCGGTGGAGAAGACGTAGACGTCCTCCAGCCCGTAGCGCTCGATGTACTTCCCGACCGGCTCCCACCAGAAGGGGGTGACGCGCACCTGGCGGGCGATGTATTCGGACGGCCGCATCGACAGGACCTTGCCGAGGCGCGTGAACAGGTCGAAGCGCTGGTCGAGCATTTCGGCGAAGGGCCCCACCCACTGGGCGGTCATCTCGATCACGCCGAGGTGGAGGTCCGGGTGGCGCTCCAGGACCCCTCCCAGGATGAGCGCCGTCAGGAAGGCCTGGGGCCCGAAGGGGGTGACCGACAGGTTGAACGGGCCGGTGCCCTCACCGTCCAGAGGGGTCGAGTGTCCGGCGCGCAACAGCTCGGCGTCGCCCCAGGCGTTCGGCACCAGGCCGAACTCGCCCCCGATGTGGAGAAGCACGGGTATCCCGGCCTGCTCGGCCAGGTCCCATAGGGGCTCCCACGCAGGATCGGCGGGGGACAGGCCCGCCGGCGGCCGCCCGCAACCCACATTGAAGGCGTAGGCGCCGAGGTCGGCGACGCGCCTGGCCTCGGCGAGGGCCCGGTCCAACTCCTCCATGTTGATGACGGCCACCGGTCGCAGTCGCCCCCCGGCGCCGCCGGCCCAGGACAGCACGAAGGTGTTGTGGGTTTCGGCCACCTGGGCCGACAGCTCGTGGTTGGCCAGCATCATCGCCGCCGGAACGGCCATCGGGAAGAGCAGCTGGCGCTCGACACCCAGGAGGTCGACGGCGCGCAGGCGCTTCTCCGGGTCATGGGCCCCGGGGGCGGCCCACATCTTCCGCTCCCAGATGGTGCTCTCGTCAGGTTCGGCCGGGCTGGCCGCCATGGCCATCCGGAACCGGTCGGCGACCGCCGGCGAGTGGGCCATGGCCCTCTGGAGGCGGGCTCGCATCATGCCGGCGAAGACGGGCCCGATGGCCTCGTCCCACATCGGTGGCGGCAGCTCGATGTGCGAGTCGGCATCGAGGAGTCGGCCCTTGAACCCTTCCACGGCCACAGGCATGTTCGATCCCCCTGTCCCCCAACGGTGCCATCAAGTTAGAGCCTTAGTTGACCAGGGTCAACCAAAGGCCCTCGGACGTCTCCCGCCGCCGCTCAGCGGCCGGCGGCGACCGCCCGGAACATGAGGTACTCCTTCTCGTCCCAGAACACCCGTCCGGTGGGACCGCCGGGTGGCAGGGTCGCCAGCATCCGGGCGGTGGGATAGACGGCCTCCGGCGCCTGCAGCTCGGGCCGGTCCCGACCCCAGATGGCCGTGTTGGTCGGACCGGGGATCAGGCCGTTGACCAGGATGTCGGTGTCGGAGAGCTCCTGGGCGGCCGAGCGGGTGACGGCCCACATGGCCGCCTTGGCGGCCGAGTAGGCCGAAGAGCCGGGGGCAGCGGCCTCCGCCGCCCTTGAGAGGGTGTTGATGATCCGCCCGTGGCCGGCCGCCCGCATGTGGGGTGCGGCCAGCCGAATGCCGTTTACGGTTCCGAACAGGTGGACCGCCACCAGCCGCTCGAACTCCTGAGGGCGCAGATCCTCTATCCGGGTGGTTGTCCCGTAGCCGGCGTTGTTGAACAGGATGTCGATCCGACCGAAGGACGCAACGGTCTGGGCTACGGCCTTCTCGACCACCGCTGGGTCGGCCACGTCGCCCACGATCCGAAGCAGCCCCTCGGTCGCGGTGAGGCCCTCCTCGTTGATGTCGAGGCCGGCCACCCGGGCGCCGTCGGCGAGCAGGCCGGCCGCCACGGCCCGCCCGATCCCGCTCGCCGCCCCGGTCACCAGGGCGACCCTTCCCGTCAGATCCTCAGACACGCCCCGCCCTTTCCCGAAACGACGGCCGAGGCTAAAGTTGACCGCGGTCGATCGTCAACCGGCCGGCCATGCGTCGACCGATCCCTCGACGAGTAGCCCGGTCATGAGGTCGGCCCCGACCTGAGCCCGTCAGCGGACCACTGGGAGCCATCGATGACGACAACCATCCCGAGCCCGACCACCACGACCCCGGAGAGCTTCCGCGGCCGCCTGGTCGACTGCGACGCCCACCTGCATCCTGTCCCCGCCGACTTCCCCCTCATGCTCGGAGCTTCCTTCGCCCAGCGTTACCGGGAGCTCGAGTCTCAGCGAATCGGCCTCGACGTGATCGACCAGATGGTCGAGCAGTCCAAGTCGATAGTGCTGGGGCCGGACAACGTTTGGGAGGTCAAGGGGTGGGCCTCCCCGGCGGCCGGCGACGCGCGGGAGAGGCTGAAGGCGCTCGACCTCATGGGGATCGACCGACAGATCCTGTTCCCGATCGCCTTCGTTGCCGCCCTGCTGGTGTCGAAGATGGAGGGTGCCGCCGAGGCGGCCCGAATCCACAACGACTACATCCTCGAGTGGTCAAAGGAGGCCAAGGGCCGTCTGCGCCCGGTGGCCATGATCCCGACCCTCACCGTCGACGCCGCCCTCGAGGAGACCCGGCGCACCCTGGATGCCGGCGCCTATGCCGTCAACATCGCCTGCGGCCGTCCCCCCGGGGATCTGTCGCCCGCCGATCCGGCGTGGGACCCGTTCTGGGCCATGCTGGCCGAGGCCGATGTGCCGGCACTGCTGCACATCGGAGGCGAAGCCGGCTTCGTCCCCCGTCCCTGGGGCCGGATCCCTTCCATCGACGAGCGCCCCAGCCAGCGGGGCGGAGAGGCGTTGGGCCCCTACAACCTCGTCACCATGCACATGGGGGCTCAGGCCTTCGTGAGTGCCATGGTCCTGGGTGGCGTCTTCGAGCGACACCCGAGCCTGCGCTTCGGGGTGATCGAGCTCGGAGCGCAGTGGGTCGGCCCGATGGCCGACCTCATGGACCAACGGGTGAAGGTGAAGCTGGCGGGCAACGCTCCGCTGGCCGAATCGCTGCCGCTCAAGCCGTCGGAGTACCTCGCCCGCAACGTCCGGGTCACCCCGTTCTTCTTCGAGCCGGTGGGGACCTATATAGACCGCTACGGGCTCGAGGACGTCTACGTCTTCTCCACCGACTACCCCCATCCCGAAGGGGGCAGGCGACCGATCCAGGACTCGTACGAGAGCCTCAAGCACCTGGGTGACGCGGTGATCGAGAAGTACATGGTCCGCAACGGAGAGCTCCTGCTTCCGCCACGGTGACCGACGATCGCCGCGCCGGCCGCGGAGGCGGCGGAGCGGCTCTTGGCTGACCGCCGTAGGAAGGGCCGGCGGGAGGCTGGCTCAGGGCGGGTACTAGTTGACCATGGTCGACTGGCGGTGCAAAAGTGGCAGGTCGCCGGTTGGACTGCCGGGGTGGGCGACCAAAAGGGGTGGAGATGGCTTACGAGCAGATCATCGTGGACAGAGATGGTCCGGTCTGCCTGGTGACGCTGAACCGTCCTGAGGCCATGAACGCCTGGACTTGGAAGATGTCCCAGGAGCTGGCCGAGGCCTTTGCCGACGCCGACGCCGACGACGCCATCCGGGCCATCGTGGTGACCGGGGCCGGCCGGGCCTTCTGTGCCGGAGCCGACCTGAGCGGCGGTGGTGGAACCTTCGCCGGCGGTCAGGACTCCGCCATCGGGGCCTCGCGCCCGGCTGAGTCGACCCCGGCGCACCTGCTCAAGACCCCGATCATCGCCGCCATCAACGGATCGGCGGTAGGGGCGGGGCTCACCATGCCCATGGAGTGGGACCTGCGGGTGGCCGCCGAGGACGCCAAACTGGGCTTCGTCTTCAACCGCCGCGGCATCATGCCCGATGCCGACCTGATCTGGTTGATCCCCAGGATGATCGGCTACGGCCCGGCCATGGATGTCCTCCTCACCGGGCGGATCTTCACCGGCGCCGAGGCCAAGGAGCTCGGCCTGGTCCATCGCTGCGTCCGCCGGGACCAGGTGCTGGACACCGCCCTGGGTCTGGCGCGGGACATCGCCACCAACACCGCCCCGGTGTCGGTGGCGATCACCAAGCGCCTCATGTACGAGTTCCTGAGCGAGGGCCACCGGGGGACCGCCCGAGGTCGCCAGAGCCGCCTGTTCTGGTGGACGGGCCGCCAGCCCGACGCCCGCGAGGGGGTTACGGCCTTCCTGGAGAAGAGGGACCCGGACTGGTCCCTGTCCAAGACCAAGGACCTCCCCGAGGACCTGCTGGCCGGCGACTGACCCCTGAGGGGTCAGACCCGACCGAAGTCGACTATGGTCAATTAGTTCACCGAGTGGATATGGGCCCGCCGGACTCCGGCGGCTGGGGGTGAAGTGGTGGCGAGCCCACGCGGGGCGCGAGGAAGCGGAGGGAAGAGCAGAGGGCTGCGCCGACGCGGCGGCGGACCGGTCGAGCGCTATCTGCCCCTGGCCTACATGGTCATGGCCGTCCTGGTGGTGGTGATCCTGCTGCCGTCGGCCCTCAGGCCGCCCGCCCAGCAGTCCACCCAGACGGCCCAGTTCTCACCCAACGCCCCCCACCAGAACCAGCAGTCCATAATCGCCGCCTTCCAGCAGGCCTCGTCGGGCACCGCCGGGGCAGGCACCGGCAACGGCACCGCCCCCGGCGTCGGCGCCGGGCCCCCGGGGCTGCAGCTGCCCCCTCCGAAGGGAGTCCCCAACTTCTGCCCCCACGGCTTCGGCATCCCTCCCCGCCAGACCGCCGACATCTACTCGGGTCCGTGCGCCACGGCTTGGAAGGGGAACAACGGCGGCGCCACCTGGCAGGGGGTGACGGGCAACACCATCAAGATCTGCGTCCAGGGCAACGGCGCTGGTAACAACCCCAGCGCCAACGGGCCGGTCGCCGCCCAGGAGTCGGCCAGCCAGAACGCCTGGGACCGCACCTACACCGTCTTCCAGCGGTACTTCAACCAGAACTTCCAGTTCTACGGCCGCCAGGTGCAATTCATAGTGTCGGACCCCTCCGGCAGCGGGATCGCCGCCGAGCAGACGGCGGCGGTGAGCTGCGACCAGCAGTACGGCGTGTTCGGTGCCTGGACGGGGAACGAGCCGGAGTGCAGCTACTTCGGCCCGCACGGCATTCTCGCCTTCTGCCCGGGCGGGGAGGAGCAGAGCTACTACACCGACAGCGGCCCAAACCTGTGGACGTTCAGCATGAGCGGTGAGGAGCTGTCGCAGCTGACGGCGGAGTGGATCTGCAAACAGCTGGCGGGCAAGGACGCCGCCTGGGCGGGAGAGGCCGACTACCAGCACACCAAGCGCAAGTTCGGGCTCCTCCTCTACGACACCCGGGGGTACCAGTACCTGGGGCCCTATATGGCCGGCCTGCTCAAGTCGGAGTGCGGGGTCAACCTGGACATCGTCTACTCGGATCTCGACACCCAGTCGGGGGAGGCGTCGCTGGGCCAGGCGGTGACCAAGTTCAAGAGCGACGGCGTGACATCGGTCCTCATCGACGTCGATTACATCAGCTCGGCTGTATTTACCAACGATTCCGCCAACGAGGACTGGTTCCCCGAGTTCCTGGACAACGGCGGTGGCGCCCTCGACCGCAACCAGCTGGCCTCCTTGCAGAACCAGACCGAGTGGGCCCATGCCTTCGGGATCACGCCCGGGGCGATGGAGCGGCCCCTCGAGGACACCGACTGCTACCGCTCCTACCAGTCTGTGGATCCCGCCAACACCCCGGCCTTTGTCTTCTGCGACTACGACTACGACTCGCTCTACATGCTGATGACCGCCATCCAGGACGCCGGACCCGACCTCACCCCGGCCAACGTCGAGGCCGGCCTCTACAAGCTCGGGTTCCGTTATCCCGACCCGCCCAAGTGGGCGGTCGGCGGCGGGTTCGCGCCGGGCCGGCACACCTATGTAGACGACGTCGCCATGTCGTGGTGGAACCCGACCGCTCCTCCGCCCGATCCCAACACCTACGGCACCGCCTCGGACAATGTGGGGGCCTACGAGTACATAGACATTGGCCAGCGCTACCGGCCCGGACAGATGCCGTCGACCACGGCTCCGTTCTTCGCCAGCGGGACAACCGTGGCACCTGATCCCACCGCCTACGGCGACTGACGCCGCCCCATCCGAGGAGCGATGACGTGACCGACGAATTCTTCGGAGCGCCTTTCCACGACAGCGACGAGTGGCGCGACTCCCCGTTCCGTCACCGCTACGTGCATGGCGGGTTCGAGGGGACCGACACCCGCTTCGTGGTGATCATGCCCGAGCCTGCGCAGTTCCGAGGGCGGTTCGTCCAGTTCCTCCAGGGGGGCATGGGGGGCAGCGAGCACCAAGGGGCGATGGTTGGAGCGCACCTGGTGGCGGCTGAGAACGGCGCTGCCTATGTCGAGTCGAACCAGGGCCACATCGGAAACGACCTGTCCGGTCTCCGGGGCCAGGCCAGCGTGCTTTCCTGGCGGGCCAGCGCCCAGACGGCCCGTCACGCCCGCCAGGTGATGGCCGAGACATACGGCGCGCCGCCCCAACACGGCTACGTCGTCGGTGGCAGCGGCGGTGGCATGCGCTCCATTGATTGCCTCGAGCACGCTCCCGACCTGTGGGACGGTGCCGTTCCCTTCATCGTCAACCGGAACGGCCTGCACGTCTTCAACTGGTCGGTGGCCGCCTGGGCGGGCGCCGTGCTCGGGGTGGACAAGGTGGCCGCCGTGGTCGACGCCCTCGACGCCGGCGGCTCCGGGGACCCCTTCGCCGTACTGGACACCGACGAGCAGCGCCGCGCCCTTGCGACTCTGTACCGGGCCGGCTACTGCCGGGGGGCAGAGTCCCAGCTCGAGCCCAACCCCCTGTGGATCCTGGGCCTCCAGCTGCTGGGCACCTCCGATCCGACCTACTACGAGGACTTCTGGACGGTGCCCGGCTACGAGGGCGCCGACGACGACCCCCTCGCCCGGTCGCTGCACGTGCAGGACAAGGCCATCGTGACCGACGCGGTGACCCTCGAGTCTCTGCGGGCCGCCGGGCCCGGTGGAGGCCTCGACACCCTCAACGCCGCCGTGCTGGGCCGGGCCATGACCATGAAGGGCCCAATCGGGATCCGCATGGACACCGCCATCCCTCCCGAGCGCCTGCTTGGGGCGACGCTGACCGTCACCTCTGGCAAAGCCGCCGGGCGCGCGCTGCGCTGTACCGGATCAGTGGCGGGCACGGCCCTGGCCTTTCTCGATCCGGTCGGCTTCGGCGACATCGAGGCGGGCGACTCGATAGAGATCGACAACCGCGACCTGGTCGCCTTCGCCTACTACCACCGCCATCTGGTCGACGCCCGCTACCCGGTGATGAGGCAGTTCCTGATCGACGGACGGCCCATCTACAGGCAGCGCCCGGTCTCCTTCGACGCCATGCCGGTGCCGAAGGGCCGGTTCGAGGGCAAGATGATCCTGCTTCAGCATCTGGCTGACCGGGAGTGCTGGCCGAGCTGTGCCACCGAGTACGTGGGCCAGCTGCTGCAGGCCTATGGAGGCGAGCTGGAGAGCCGCTTCCGCATCTGGTGGATCGAGAACGCCGCCCACCTCGTGCCCCTGACCAGGCCCGGGCTCACCCGGCTCATCAACTACAGCGGCACTTGGGCCCAGGCTCTGCGGGACGTGATCGCCTGGGTGGAAGAGGGCGTTGCCCCTCCGCCGAGCACTCCCTGGCAGCTGTCCGAGGACAACCAGCTGGTCGTGCCCCGGGCAGCCCAGGATCGGGGCGGCATTCAGCCCGCGGTCGAGGCCCGGGTGAACGGCGGCCCGGTCGCATCGGTGAGGGTTGGCGAGGAGGTCAGACTGGAGGGAGTCGCTGAGGCCCCGCCAGGGGCCGGCACCATCGTCTCGGCTCAGTGGGACTTCGACGGCTCGGGCACCTGGGCGTTGAGGGACGACTCGGTGGACGGGTCCGCCGCTCGCATCACCTCCCGCGCCGTCCACCAATACGACGAGCCCGGCACCTACTTCGCCACGTTCCGAGCCGGACTGCACCGCGATGGAGACGCCCATTCCCGCCTGCGCCTGGTCACCAATCTGGCCCGGGTGCGAGTGGTGGTCACCTGAGGGGGGATAAGAGAACTCCGAGCGCGGGCCCTCTCGGCTCGCCGAATTAGAGCCATATAACCAGATCGGGCGGCCCGAGGTAGAGGGACGGACCGGCCCGAGGTCGAATTCTTGACGAGGTCGAATTATTGATGATGAGAGTGGGTGGGCGGAGTGAAGGACGGTGAGATGAAAGCGTCGCGTGTGTTGGTGTCGGTCGGTCTGGGGGCGGCCCTGATCTGGGCGGTCCCTCTGGCGGCAGGCTCGGGCGCCTCGTATCCGGTGAACTGCCAGGCGGCCGACGCCAAGGGGGCGTCCGCTCAGCTGGCCAAGCAGGCCACGTGCAGCTTCAGGACCAACAACCCCATCAAGGCTGCCGCCCAGGGGGTCACCTCTGCCTACACGGGCTCCTTCACCATCTACACCAAGCAGAAGGGTTGCCTGATGGTCTACGTGAGCCCATCGGGCGGGCTCACCGTGGAGAGCAAGACCTTCAACAGCTCCGGAGCCCAGGCCACCACCATCAACTACTCGAACCACTGCACCTACACGCTGGCGCTCCATCCCGACGGGTACGGAACCATCACCGCCGGGCAAACCAACTGACGCCGGCCGCCGCCACCTCCGACGGCGTCCGGTCGTCCGGTCGCTTCCCCCCTCGGGCATTTCGGTCTCGACAGTCGTCGCCGTCCGGTATAAGTTGACCGTGGTCGAAATGTTGGGTCGGGCCCTCCATGGGCCGGCCTCGGCGGGAGCTTGAGCAAGGAGAGCTGGGGATGGCTGTGACGGTGGAGGCCCTGAAGGGCCGGATGCTCGACGCTGACTCACATCTGCAGGTGCCGCCCAAGCACCTCGACGAGGCATTGGGTCCGGTCTTCGCCGGCATGCTGCGGCAGTTCTGGGCCCGCATGGCCAGCGCCAGGGGGACCTCGGTCGACCAGCTGAACCCGATCCAGGGCCGGCCCGAGCCGCCCACGGCCGAAAACGTTTGGACGGCGAAGATGAACGCCGCCGCCGGGGCCTTCGACCCGGCTGCCCGCCTCCAGACCCTGGACCTGATGGGTGTGGACCGCCAACTGATGTTCCCGATGGCCGTACCGGCATCCATGATGCTGAGCAAGCGGCCGGAGGCCTTCGACGTGTCCCGCCATCACAACGACTACGTCCTCGATTGGGCCAAGGACGGCAACGGGCGCCTGCGTCCGGTGGCGGTGATCAACATGAACGAGGTCCAGCCGGCGATCGACGAGCTGGAGCGGGTCATCGGCAAGGGGGCCTATGCCGTGAATATCGGTTGCGGGCGACCCCCGGCCGGGCTGTCTCCGGCTGACGCGGCCTGGGAGCCGTTCTGGGCGCGCCTGGAAGAAGCGGGCGTCCCCGTCCTGTTCCACATCGGAGGCGAGGTCGGCTTCGTCGATCCGGCTTGGGGGGCCACGCCCAATCTCCGTCCCAGCACCCGAGGGAGCCAGGACCCCCTCGACGGCGAGACGGTGAGCCCGTACACGCTGACCGCCGGCGCCTTCGCTCCCGCCAACTACCTGGCCACCTTGATCCTCGACGGCGTCCTCGAACGACACCCCGGGCTCCGACTGGGGGCCATCGAGATGACCGCCCAGTGGGTGGGTCCCCTGGCCGAGGTCCTCGATCAGCGCTTCGAGGTGTTCAGCCGCCTCCGTAGCTTCCTATCCATGCGCCCGTCGGAGTACATCAACCGGCAGGTCCGGGTGACCCCGTTCTGGTGGGAGCCGGTCGGCAAGTACCTCGAGCGCTTTGGGCTGGAGGACGTCTACGTCTTTTCGACCGACTTCCCCCACGTGGAGGGCGGTACGGAGCCGGTCCAGCGGTTCTGGGCCAGCCTGGACGGCCACAGCGACGAGGTCTACGAGAAGTTCTTCGTGACCAACGCCGCTCTCATCATCTGAGACCTCCCCTCCTCGGGTGCCATGAGCAGTCAGTCGAGTGACGGCCGTGTGTTGATGCCCGGGCGCACGGCGGTGGTGACCGGGGCGGCCAGCGGTATCGGTCGGGCCATGGCCGAGCGCTTCGCCGCCGAGGGCATGCAGGTGGTGCTGGCCGACATCGAGGACCTGCCGCTGGCGCGGGCGGCCGAGGAGGTCGGAGCGGCCACCGAGGTGATGCACTTCGTGACCGACGTCTCCAGCCGCTCGTCCGTCGACGAGCTCGCCGACGCCGTCGAGGAGAGGTTCGGTCCGGTCCATGTCCTCTGCAACAACGCCGGGGTTGCCGGCGGCGGAGGGCCCCTCTGGGAGACCACCGAGAAGGACTGGGACTGGGTCCTGGGCGTCAACCTGCTGGGGGTGGTGCACGGCATCCAGGCCTTCGTCCCCCGGATGCTGGCCCACGGCGAGGGCGGCCACGTCGTCAACACCTCCTCCGTCCTGGGCCTTTCCACCGGCCCCGGGTCCATCTACTCGGTCACCAAGCACGCCGTCACCCGGCTGAGCGAGGGCCTCTGGCACGACCTGCAGGCGATCAACGCCCCCATCGGG
>Ga0209810_1004106_pt1 | contig 14405 bp, 12 predicted proteins | sample Coa_R1_7_FD_187159 | JGI IMG/M metagenome (GOLD analysis project Ga0209810, IMG submission 187159) | Surface soil microbial communities from Centralia Pennsylvania, which are recovering from an underground coalmine fire - Coalmine... | ecosystem: Environmental > Terrestrial > Soil > Unclassified...
CGCTGGTCGCCTACAAGAACGAGGCGTTCGAGCTGTTCGGGGACCTGATGAACACGGTCTGGGGCGACTTCGCGCGGATGATCTACCACGTCCAGGTGACCGTCCAGGAGGACCCCGGCGCGCCACCGCCTGCGATGCCGCCGCGGCGTCCGAGCGCCGCCGCGAGCTCGGCAACGGGCGGCGCCCGGGTGAGCTATTCGGGTGGCGGCGTGGCCTCAGGACGCCAGGCGATCGCCGCGGCGGCCGCCGCCGAGACCGAGATGGCCGCCGGCGCGGACGGAGCCGCGACGAACGGGGAGCCGCCGCCGCTGATCATCGAGCAGCGTCGCACCGATGCCGAGCCGGGGCGCAACGACCCGTGCTGGTGCGGATCGGGCAAGAAATTCAAAAAGTGCCACGGAGCCTGACGGCTCCGCACCGCACAGGAGCTGCATCATGTGCCATGGCGCGTAGGGCCGGTCCTCGCAGATGACCGACCACCTGCGGATCTCCGATGCCGACCGCGAGGCGGCCGCGCGCGAGATCCGCGAGCACTACGCGGCGGGCCGCCTCAGCGACGAGGAACTGAACGAGCGGCTGGAGGCGGCCTATTCGGCGCGGACCGAGGCCGATCTCGCCGCCCTGCGCCACGACCTTCCGGCGCTGCCGGCCGCCGCCTCGGCGCAGCGTGCCGAGCTCAGGGCCCGCCGGCGCGATCTCCAGAGCCGCCTGCTCCAGCAGAGCGGGGGAGGGGTGGCGCTGTTCGTCCTGTGCACGGCGATCTGGCTGATCGACGGCGCCAGCGGGCAGTTCTGGCCAGTGTGGGTGCTGGTCGTCGTGATCCTGCCGCTGCTGCGCGGCGGCTGGCGCCTGTACGGGCCGGCCCCCGAGCTCGATCGCCTGGAAGCCGAGCTCGAGCATCGCGAGCGCCACGCCAAGCGCCAGAGCCGGCGCGCCGAGCGCCGGGCTCGTCGCCGCGGCCGCTGACGGCCCGGGCCCCCAATCGGCTAGGCTCGTGCCGTGGCCACCGCACCCTCAGAGCCGCTCTCCCAGCGGCTCGTGGCAATCCGCGAGCAGCTCAAGCTGCTGGCGGACTATCTTTGACCCGGCCGGGCTGAGCGAGCGCGCCGCCGCGCTCGAGGCGGAGATGGGCGCACCGGGCTTCTGGGACAACCAGGAGCGAGCGGCGCAGGTCGCCGCCGAGCACGCGCGCGCATCGCGGAAGCTCGACACGTTCCGGTCGCTGGAGCGCGACATCGAGGACCTGGAGCCGCTCGCCGAGCTGGCCGAAGAGGACACCGGCCTGCTCGCCGAGCTCGAGGAGCAGGTGCGAAGCGTCGAGGACCGCCTCCAGGCGCTCGAGGAGCAGCGGCTGTTCTCGGGCCGCTACGACGCCGGGGACGCGCTCATCACCGTCAACGCCGGCGCGGGCGGGACCGATGCCCAGGACTGGGCCGAGATGGTCCTGCGGATGGAGATGCGCTGGGCCGAGAAGCGCGGCTTCGAGGTCGAGCTGCTCGAGGTCTCACCGGGCGAGGAGGCGGGGATCAAGTCCGCCACCTTCCGCGTCAAGGGCGACAACGCCTACGGTCTGTACGGCTCGGAGAAGGGCGTCCACCGTCTCGTGCGCCTGTCGCCGTTCGACTCCGCGAACCGCCGGCAGACGAGCTTCGCGGGAGTCGAGGTCTCGCCGGTGGTCGAGGAGGCCGCCGAGGTGGAGATCGACGACGACGACCTCCAGATCGACACCTACCGGGCCAGCGGCGCCGGCGGGCAGCACGTCAACAAGACCGACTCGGCCGTGCGGATCACCCACAGGCCGACCGGGATCGTCGTGCAGTGCCAGAACGAGCGCTCGCAGTCCTCCAACAAGGCCGAGGCGATGGCGATGCTCCGCTCGAGGCTGCTCGAGCTCGAGGAGCGCAAGCGCCGCGAGGAGATCGCCCGCGAGAAGGGGGAGGCCCAGGACGTCAACTTCGGCTCTCAGATCCGCTCCTACGTCCTTCATCCGTACACGATGGTCAAGGACCACCGGACCGATTTCGAGATGGGCGACACGGGCCGGGTGCTCGACGGCGACCTCGACGGGTTCGTCAGGGCGTATCTGCTGAAGGCCGCCAATGCCGGCTGAGGGAGGCCGCGACCCCCACGGTGCGAGCGGCGGCGAGCACCTCGGCGCCGAGCTCGCCCAGCAGCCGACCGCGCCCTACCTCGAGGCGGTGACCGCGTACGGGTTCCGCGGCTCGAGCCGCTTCCACGTTCCCGGGCACAAGGGGGGCGACGGCGCCGACCCCGGCCTGCGGACCGCGCTCGGCGACAGGGCGCTGTTCCTCGACGTCCCGCAGGACATCGAGGGCATCGACCTCGGCCCGGCGCCGACGCCGTATCAGCGCGCCGAGCTGCTGGCCGCCGAGGCCTACGGCGCGAGCCGCAGCTGGTTCCTCACCAACGGCGCCACACAGGGAAACCACGCGCTGTGCCTGGCGCTTGCGCCACTCGGCACGCGGGTCCTCCTGCAGCGCAACTCACATGCCAGCCTGATCGACGGGCTCGTGCTCTCGGGCGGGCTTCCCGCCTTCGTGCTGCCGGAATTCGACGTCGAGCTGGGGATGGCCCATGGCGTCACGCCCGCGGCGCTCGAGGAGGCCCTGAAGGCCGGGGCGGGCGGGGGCGGATTCCGGGCCGCGTTCATCGTCTCGCCGACGTACTACGGGATGGCCGCGGACGTCGAGGGATGCGCCGAGGTCGCCCACCGGGCGGGCATCCCGCTCGTCGTCGACGCCGCGTGGGGGGCGCACTTCGGCTTCCACGCCACGCTTCCGCCCTCGGCGCTGAGCCTCGGCGCCGACGCGATGCTCGCCTCGACCCACAAGATCGTCGGCAGCCTCACCCAGTCGGCGATGCTGCTCGTCTCACCGAGCGGCCGGGTCGACGCCGGCGCCGTCGCGCGAGCCGTGCGCCTGGTCCGCTCGACGAGCCCGAGCGCGCTGCTGATGGCCTCGCTCGACGCTGCCCGCCGCCAGCTCGCGGTGCACGGCGAAGCGCTGCTCGACCGCACGATCCAGGCCGCGGCCAGGACGCGCGAGGCGATCGACGCGATCCCCGGCTGCGTGACCGTCGGCGAGAACTTCGTCGGTCGTCCCGGCGTGGCGGGCTGGGACCCGCTGCGGGTCGTCGTCGACGTGCGCGGCACCGGCCGCACCGGCTATCAGGTGGCCGCCGCGCTGAGGGCGTCCTACGACACCTACATCGAGCTGGCCACCCACGCGACGATGGTGCTGGTGCTGGGGATCGGGCAGCCGGTCGAGCCGCTCGAGCGCTTCGCGCACGACCTCGCCGAGACGGTGCGGGCGATCGCGCGGCCGGGCGAGCCGGCGCCGGTGGCCAGGCCACCCGTGCCGGTGGCCGGCGAGACGGCGGTCACTCCGCGCGAGGCGTTCCTCGGCGACAGCGAGGCGGTCCCCGTCGAGGAGGCCGTCGGCCGCGTCTCCTGCGAGTCGATCGCGGGCTACCCGCCGGGCGTGCCGACGCTGCTGCCCGGCGAGCTCATCACCGCCGAGGTGATCGCCTACCTGCGCGAGCTGACCGCGGCGGGAGCGCGCCTGCACGGCGCGGCTGACCCGAGCTTCAGGACAGTGAGGGTGCTGGCCGGGGTCCCGTCCGGCACGGACGGGACCCCGGGAGCGGGGGCGAACCACAAGTCGCCCCCGCTCCCCAGCACATCTGGTTAGGGCTTGACCCGGTAGACGAGGCCGGCGCCCTGCTGCGTCGAGCCACCGACGTAGAGCGAGCCGCCGTGCGCGGCCAGCGCGTCGGTTGCCAGCGGGAAGCCGACGACGACCGGCTTCACCTTGCCGCCCTTGACCGGCATCGAGTACAGGGCACCGCCGCTCTTGCCGTTGGCGCCGAGGAACGAGCCGATGTAGAGGGTCTTGCCGACGACGGCGAGTCCCATCGGGTCCATGTGCGGCTTGAAGAACTTGTAGGGCTTGGTGTAGCCCTTGCACTTGCTCTTCTTCGTCCAGTTGCACTTCGGGAACCCGTAGTTGTCGCCCTGCTTGATCTTGAGCAGGAAGTCGGGCGGGTTCTTGGCGCCGCTGTCCTGACCGAGATCGCCACCGAACAGCGTCTTCCCGGCGAACGCCAGCTGCCACGTCTGGCGGATGCCCTTGGCGACGACCTTGAGACCCTTGCCGTTGGCCTTCATCGAGAGGATGTCGTACAGGTAGGGCGAGGTGCTCGCCGGGCCGTGGTCGTTGTGGTTGAGGATGCCCGCGTCAACGCCGACGTACAGCCGGCCGTCGGGGCCGAAGGCGAGGCCGTTGAAGCCCTGGAAGCCGTTCGGCGCCGTGTAGATCGCCTTCTGGTGGGCGAACGTGGTGCCGTTCCAGCCGCTCAGGGCGACGATCTGCCACTGGGGGCCACTCTGGCCGAGACTGCCGGCGCTGATGTACAGCACCCCCTTGTGGAACTGCATGCCGCCGACGAACAGGTACGGCATGTCGAGCTTGGTGCCCTTGCCGCCCTTGATCACGTAGATGCCGCCGTTCGGCACCGTCTCACTGTTGCCGGAGTCGCCGGCGAACATCGCCCCGTCGCCCCATGCGAACGAGGTCGGGTTGTCCAGCCCGGTGGCGTACAGCGAGACCTTGGCGTGGCCGTATGTCTTGGGCGGCGGCGGGCCGCCGGCGGCCGATGCGGCGGTGGCCACAGCCCCGCCGGTGATGATCGAAGCGGCGATCAGCGCCGCTGCGCGATTGCGCATGGTCCTCCTTAGGTGGTTGAGATGCCCCGACGCCCTCCGGCCTGGGGACGTCTGAACACGAGGCTAACAGTCGGGAAGGCTGTCGTATGCTCGCACGGGTGAAATCGCCCGAGGGAATTGTTGAGCGGGCGCTGGCCGAGGACGTCGGGGAGGGCGACGTGACGACCGCCTCCACGGTCGATCCCGCGGCCCGGGCGCGGGGCCGCGTGACCCAGAAGGCACCCGGCGTGATCTACGGCCTCGACGTCGCCGAGGCGGTCTTCCGGGCGGTCGATCCGGGGCTCTCGCTGACGCGGGACGTGGAGGAGGGAGTGTGGCGCGAGCGAGGCGAGGTCCTGTCGGTGGAGGGCTCGGCGGCGGGGCTGCTGACGGCGGAGCGCACGGCGCTGAACTTCCTCGCGCGGCTGTCGGGGGTGGCGACGCTGACCGCGCGCTGCGTGCGGGCCGTGCAGGGAACGGGCGCGCGGATCCTCGACACCCGCAAGACGACTCCGGGCCTGCGGGCGCTCGAGAAGGCCGCGGTCGCGGCGGGCGGCGGCACCAACCACCGTGCCGGGCTCTACGACGCGATCCTCATCAAGGAGAACCACGCGGCGCTGGCGGGCGGGGTCGGCGAGGCGGTGCGGCGAGCGCACGCGGCGGCGCCCGCGCTGCCGCTGGAGGTGGAATGCCGGACGCTCGCGGAGGTCGATGAGGCGCTGCGGGCCGGCGAGGGCGTCGAGCGCTTCCGGATCCTGCTCGACAACATGGGCGTCGCGGAGCTGCGCGAGGCCGTCGCGCGCGTGGGCGGGCGGGCCGAGCTCGAGGCGAGTGGGGGCGCGACGCTCGAAACGCTCAGGGAGATCGCGGAGACCGGCGTAGACTTCATCTCCGTGGGGGCGCTCACGCACAGCGCCCCCGCCCTCGACCTTTCCCTCCTGATCGAGCCGATCCGATGTTGAACCTCCCGATGGCCGGCGCCTCCGACGGGCCGCTGATGCTGGAGAGCATCCCGGCGCTGCAGGCCGAGGTGAGGGCGCTCGCGGCCGAGCGCGGCGCCGTGATCCTCGCGCACAACTACCAGCTGCCCGAGATCCAGGAGGTGGCCGACTACGTCGGCGACTCGCTCGGGCTCTCGCGGCAGGCGGCCGCCTCGGACGCCGAGACGATCGTCTTCTGCGGGGTTCACTTCATGGCCGAGACGGCCTCGGTGCTGTGCCCGGACAAGCGGGTCCTGATCCCGGACCCGGGTGCCGGGTGCTCGCTGGCCGACTCGATCACTGTCGAGCAGCTGCGCGAGTGGAAGTCGCGCTTCGATCCCGACCGCCGGGTCGTCGTCATGTACGTGAACACGAGCGCCGCGGTCAAGGCCGAGACCGACTACTGCGTGACCTCGGCCAACGCCGTCGACGTGGTCGCCCACATCCTCCGCGAGCGCGGCGAGGACGTCGATGTGCTGTTCGGCCCGGACATGTTCCTCGGCGCTTATGTCGAGAAGACGCTCGGGCGCTCGCTGCACGTCTGGGACGGCGAGTGCCACGTCCACGCCGGCATCCGCCCCGACGACATCAACGCCGTGCGCGCCGCCCATCCGGAGGCCGATTTCCTGATCCATCCCGAGTGCGGCTGCTCGACGAGCGTGATGGAGTACGTGGCCTCGGGCGACGTCGCGGGCGAGGGCGTTCACATGCTCTCGACGGGCGGGATGCTCGCGTATGCGCGTGATCACGGTGGGGAGCGAGGCACGGCGATCGTCGCCACCGAGACGGGGATGCTGCACCCCCTGCGCGAGGCGGCGCCGGAGATCGACTTCGTCGCCGCCAACGAGGCCGCCTCCTGCCGCTACATGAAGATGATCACGCTCCCGAAGCTCCGCGACTCGCTGCGCGACGGGGTCTACGAGGTGAAGGTCCCGGCGGAGATCGCCGATCGGGCGCGGGTGCCGATCGAGCGGATGGTCGCGATCGGCTGACGCGCCGGCGGGAGCGGGGCGCCGGCTACTCCCCGGCGTCGGCCAGCAGGTCGAGCCCGTGCCAGACGGCGTCACGGACGACCGGCATCGTAGCGCACTTGCGGGCGAACTCGGCCTTCGTGTAGCAGTGCACGTCGGCGGAGGCGCCCATCTCGAGGCCGTCCCACAGCGAACCGGCCACGTGGACGCGCTCGAGCCACGGCAGCCCGTGGTAGCCGTCCGAGACGAGCACGACCACGAACTCCTGGCCGCGCTCGCGCTGGGCCGGTGCGCCCCGCTCGTCGGCGATCCGGGCGCCGCCGAGGTAGGCGGCCTCGATCGGCCAACGATCGCTGACGCGCTCGAGGTAACGCCGCAGCTCGGCCCGGTTGACTGCCGTGCCCACCTCCACAGGCCACCCATTCTCCCGTCAACCCCGGCCGCCGTGCAAGGCGCCGTGCTCACGAACACGAGCCGCTAATACGCCGCGATCGCCGCGACCATCCGCCCGAGCGCGGCGTACGCGCGCCAGTTCTCCGGGCCGTCTACGAACAGCGCGAAGGCGAGCTGGTGGCCGCCGCGCGCGTCGCAGACGCCGGCGAGGTTCGTGACGTCGTCGAGCGTCCCGGTCTTGGCCACGCAGTGGCCCTGCGCCGGCGTCCTGGCGGCCATCGCCTGGACGGTGCCGCTCTCGCCGACGACCGGCAGCGCCGCCGCGAGCGCCTGTCCGACCGGCCCTCCCCACGTCTGGCGCAGCAACGACACCACCTCGTCCGGCGAGGTCCGGTCGGCGCGGTCGAGCCCCGAGCCGTCGTGGATCACCGGCTCGAGCCCGTACATCGAGGCCAGCGCCTGGCGGATCTCGACCGCTCCTGCCTCGAGCGTGCCCTCGCCGAGGAAGTGGTGGCCGAGCTGCTTGGTCAGCAGGTCGGCGAACAGGTCGTCGGAGGGCACGTCCATCAGCTTGAGCAGCACGGGCAGTCGTGGTGAGGCCACCGTCGCGATCACGTGCGCTCCCCGCGGCGTCCGGGCCGGCCGCTGTGCGGCCAGCGCCCACACGTGCTGCGCGCGCAGCGTCAGCGCGAGCTCGTGGGCGGCGAACGCGGGCGGCGAGAGCCTCCCGGAGCTCGCGCCGTGGTCGAACACGAGCGCGCTCATCTCGCCGCCGTAGTCGGGCGTGTCGGGCTTGCCGCCCGTGGCGGGACCGCCCACCTCGGAATCGAACCGGGAGCCGTCGCCGTAGAGGCGCCCGGTCACGCGGCGGATCCCGGCGCGCCGCACCTCGGCGACGAGCTCGGACACGGTCGAGCCGTAGCCGTGCTCGTAGACGTGGTCGTACCACCCGTCGCCAAACGTCGGGTCGCCGTCGCCGCGCAGGTAGAGGTTCCCGCGCCACACGCCGCCGCGCCGCAGCCCCCCGGTGCCGAGCAGCGCCGTGTGGAGCCGGGCGTCCGGGCCGAGCAGGCGCAGGAGCGCGACCGACGTGTACAGCTTCTCGACCGACGCCGGCGGACGGCGCGCCCGCGAGCGCAGCGAGAACAGCGTCGCGTGGGCCGAGAGGTCGTAGACGAGCGCCCCGGTCTCGCCGCCCATCGGCCGAAGCGCCCAGACCAGCTCGGCCTGGAGGTGGCGCAGCCGGGGGCTGCGCCGCCGTCCCCGGGTGCGTGGCGCCGGGGCGTGGCGAACCGGCGTGGGGGCGGCGACCGGCCCCGGCGATGTCGCCGCGACCCGAGGCGGCGGCGGCGAGCTCCCGCCGCAGCCCGCCAGCACGGCCGCGGCCGCAATCGCCACGGTCACGGCCGCGGCCGCCACCGCCACGGCCGCCGCCACCGAGCGCCCCCGCTGATTACGCCGGATCGAACTCCTCCACCGTATGCGGCCCCACGCACGCGACCGACAGCTCCTCGGACACCCCGCGCGCGACCTCTGCGACCTCGTCGTAGGTGACCGCGTCGAGCAGGTCGATGACCTGGTCGGGATCGACATCCTGCCCGAAGACGATCGTCTGCTGGGCGGCGTGGCGCGCGATCGCGCCGGTGTTCTCGAACGCGATCGCCCGGGCCCCGGCCGCATAGGCGCGCGCGCGCTCGACCTCGGCCTCGGTCGGCCCGTCGGCCCGCAGCTCGGTGACGATCTCCCGCATCCGCCGGTAGGCCTCCGCGCACTTGCTCGAGTCGAGCCCGGCGCTCAGCTGGAGCACGGGCACGTCGGCGTACGTGTGCGGATAGGAGTGAACCGAGTAGGCGAGGCCGCGCTGCTCGCGGATCTCGTCGAACAGCCTCGAGCCCATCGAGCCGCCGAGCAGCGTCGAGAAGATCGTCAGCGCCGCCCGCTGCCGCGGTTCGCGCACATCGATCCGCGGGCGGTAGGACATCCGCAGGTGCGACTGGTTGGAGTCGCGCTCTGTGACGAGCACCCTCGGCTCAAGCGGCGGCGCAGGTTCGAACGCCTCGGGCGCGGGGGCCGGCGCGAAGCGCTCGAACAGCTCGTCCGCGGCGCCGTCGGCGGCCCCGAGCGCGTCGAGGTTCCCGACCGCGAAGGCGGCGCCCCGCTCGGGCGCCCAGCGCCGGGAGCGGAAGGCGACGATCCCGTCCCGCGTGAAGGTCTCGCTCAGGTGCTCGACCGTGCCGAGCACGGGCCGGCCGAGCGGGTGCTCGCCGAACACGGCCTCGTCGATCAGATGCTCGGCCATCGACGCGGGCTGGTCGTTGTAGCGGTTGATCTCCTGCACGACGACGCCCCGCTCGCGATCGAGCTCGTCGGGATCGATCCGCGGCCGCCCCACGAAATCGGTGAGGAGGTCGGCCGCCTCGAGCGCTCTGGTCGAGCGCGCCGTGATGTGGAAGGCGACGAGGTCGTGGCTCGTGTACGCGTTCAGGACGGCGCCGTTGCGCTCGGCCGCCTCGTTGACGTCGCGGTAGGTCGGGTACTTCTCGCCGCCTTTGAAGACGAGGTGCTCGAGGAAGTGCGCCATCCCGTTCTCCTCGGGCCGCTCGGTGCGCGCGCCCGCGTCGAAGGCGAGCATCAGCGTGATCGCGCGGGTTCCCGGCACCGCCACCCGATAGAGCGGCAGGCCGTTGGCCAGCGTCGAGACCGTCACCTCAGCCACAGCTGGAGACGGTAGCGGCACGCGAGGGCGCGGTGCCGGCACCGGCGCCTGCAAATCTCGTTGCAGGAGCCGGCCGCGGCGGGCTCCCTTAAGGACGCTCGCTAGTCTGGCCCGGACCTCATGGCTGAATACTCGACCCAGCGCCGCGAGCGGCGGCACGTCGCGCCGGTGCCCGCCCCGAAGCTCAAGCGGCCGTCGGCCCCGGCTGTCTCGGAGCGCTCCGTGATCGAGTTCCGGGGCGTCTCGATGCGCTACCCGAGCGGTGATCTCGGCCTCGACCAGGCGACGTTCACCGTCGACCGCGAGGACTTCGTGTTCCTCGTCGGCTCGACCGGCTCGGGCAAGTCGACGGTGATGCGGCTGCTGATCAAGGAGCTCGAGCCGACCGAGGGGACGATCCGGGTCGCCGGTCACGACCTGAGCGAGATCCCGCGCCGGCGCGTCCCCTACTACCGCCGCAACATCGGCGTCGTCTTCCAGGACTTCAAGCTGCTCCCGAACCGCACCGTGTACGACAACGTCGCCTACGCGCTGCAGGTGACGGGCGGCACCCGCAGGGAGATCCGCGACAAGGTGCCGGACATCCTGCGCCTGACCGGGCTCTCGACGAAGCTCCACAACTACCCGGATCAGCTCTCTGGCGGTGAGCAGCAGCGCGTCTCGATCGCCCGGGCGTTCGTCAACCACCCGCCGCTGCTGCTCGCCGACGAGCCGACCGGCAACCTCGATCCAGAGACGAGCATCGACATCATGCGGTTGCTCTACCGGATCAACCGCACCGGCACGACCGTGCTCGTGGCCAGCCACGATCACTCGATGGTCGACAAGATGCGCCGCCGCGTGCTCGAGCTGAGCCGGGGGCGGATCGTCCGCGACGAGGCGACCGGCCTCTACGCGCGCGACGAGTCGACGCGGGAGTTCGCGCAGCGGATGCGCTCGACGGGCCAGCGGCCGCCGGGGGTCTGATCGCAGTGCGGTTCGGGTTCTTCCTGCGCGAGGCGATGCGCGCGATGCGGCGCAGCGCCGCGCCGAGCTTCGCGGCGCTGGCCACCGTCGTCGTGACGCTGATCGTCGTCGGCGTGTTCATCCCGATCGTGCAGGCCACGCGCGGCGCCGCCAACAGCGTCCGCGGCCGCGTGCTGGTCGACGTCTACATGAAGACGAGCGCGACGTCGGCCGACGACCAGCGGGTGCATCGCGAGCTGCTCGCCGTGCCCCATGTCAAGCACGTCGTGTTCGAGTCAAAGCAGCAGGCCTACGACCAGCAGCGAAAGCAGAACCCGGCCGCCTACGGGCTGCTGTCGGCAAACCCGCTGCCCGACACCTACCACGTCTACCCGGACAACCCGGCCAACGTGCTCGCGATCCGCGCAGCGATCGCGCCCACGACCGGCAGCGGCGCCGGGCACATGCTCGACCCCATGATCGCGAGCATCTCCAACCACCGCGACGACACCAAGAAGCTCCTCGAGGTGACGAACCTCGTGACGATCACCGCGGCGCTGCTCAGCGTGCTCTTGACGATCGCCTCGGTGCTGCTGATCGCCAACACGATCCGCCTGTCGCTCTACGCGCGCCGCCGCGAGGTCGAGGTGATGAAGCTGGTCGGCGCGACCGACTGGTTCATCCGCTGGCCGTTCGTGATCGAGGGGACGATCGTCGGCGCGGCCGGGGCGCTCTGCGCGATCGGCGTCCTCGGGCTGACGAAGATCGCGCTGCTCGACCCGCTGGCCAACAACTGGACGTTGATCGCCGCTCCGCGGACGATCCCGTTCTCGGCGCTCGTGGCCGTCCTGATCGCGGCCGGCGTGCTGGTCTCGGCGGTCGGCTCGGGCATCTCGCTGCGGCGTTTCCTGCGGGTGTAGAGGCGCCCGGCGCGCGGGGTGGCCGGCCAGGCGACCCGGCTACCCTCCGGACGGATGTTCTCCTCACCGGCACGGTCACGCAGGGTCTGGCCGTTCGTGCTCGTCGCCGTCGCCGGGATCGTGATCGGCCTGTCGTGGGGAGGGCACCCGAGCTGGCTTCCGGCGCCGCTGCGCAGCCTGTTCGTCGACCAGACGACCAACGAGCGGCGCGTACAGGCGGTGATGGACCTCCTCGCGCGCGACTACTACCGCCCGGTCGACACGCGCAAGCTGGTCAACGTCGGCCTGCAGGCCGCCGTGGCGAGCCTCGACGACCCATACTCCCACTACTACCCCCCGAACCAGTACAGGTCGTTCCTCGACGAGACGAATCCGCAGGTGAGCGGCATCGGCGTCGAGGTCGTGAAGGTGCCGCGGGGGTTGCGGGTCGAGGAGGTGTTCACGGGCTCCCCGGCCCGGCGTGCCGGGCTCGTCCGCGGGGACCTCATCACAGCGGTCGGATCCGTGTCGCTGCGCGGCCGCAGCTCGGCCGAGGCCTCGGCGCTGATCAAGGGTCGCCCCGGGACGAAGGTGACGCTGAGCATCCTTCACGACGGCCGGCTCCGGCAGGTGAGCATCGTGAGGCGGACGGTCACCGTGCCGGTCGCCGCCTCCTCTCTCCTGCGCTACCGGGGGCTGCGGCTCGGAGACCTCACGTTCACCTCGTTCACGCAGGGCTCGGCGTCCGAGCTCCGCGGCCAGGTGAAGAAGATGCTGAGCGCCGGGGCGCAGGGCCTGATCCTCGACCTGCGCGACAACGGCGGCGGCCTCCTCCAGGAGGCGATCAAGGTGGCCAGCCTGTTCATCGCAGACGGAACGATCGTCACGACCCGGGGCCGCGACCAGCCGACCGTCGTCTACACGGCGCTGGGTGGCGCGATCGCGCCCCGGATCCCGATGGTGGTGCTCGTCGACCGCGGCACCGCCTCGTCGGCCGAGATCGTCACCGGCGCTCTCAAGGACCGTGGCCGTGCGAAGGTGGTCGGCACGCGCACCTACGGCAAGGGGGTCTTCCAGGAGATCCAGAACCTTCCCGGGGGCGGCGCGCTCGACATCACCGTCGGCGAGTACTTCACCCCCAACGGGCAGAACCTGGGCGGCGGCGGCGTGCGCGAGGGCCGAGGGATCAAGCCGAACGTCTACGCCTACGACAACCCGCAGGACCCCGGCCGGCACGCGCTAGCCGTGGGAGAGCGGGTGCTCGCTTCCGAGCTCCGGTGAGCGCGCCGGCTCGGCGGGGTGGCGCCGCCGCCCCCGGCTTGTATGCCGGGGGCGCGCGAGTGGCGGTCGTGCAGCGGCGGGGGAAGTTCCTCGTCGCCGAGCCGTTCTTCGGGCCCGGCCCGCGGATGGCCGTGAGCCGCGACTCGAGGTATGACGTCGGCGACCTGGTCGTCGTCCGGCCGGGACCGGCAGGGCGGCGTGGCGGCGGTGGGCGCGCGCGGGTCGTGCGGCGCCTGGGTCGCCCGGACGTGGCGCGGGACGTGATCGAGGCGCTGATGGTCGACCGCGGCCTGGCGAGGTCGTTCGACCCGGCCGTCGCGCGCGCGGCGCGGCTGTCCGGTGAGGCGCCGGTCGCGGCGGACGGTGCTGACGATGTGCCGCGGCGCGATCGGCGCGAGCTGCCCACGTTCACGATCGACCCGGTCACCGCGCGGGACTTCGACGATGCCGTGTCGGCCCGCGAGGAGGATGGCGGCTGGCGCGTCTGGGTCCACATCGCCGACGTGAGCGCATACGTCTCGCCGCGCTCGCCCGTCGATCGCGAGGCGTTTCGGCGCGGCACGAGCGTGTACGTGCCCGGCGCCGTCGAGCCGATGCTGCCGGTCGAGCTCTCGAACGGCGCCTGTTCGCTGGCCCCGGGCGTCGACCGCTACGCGGTCAGCGTCGAGATGGTGATCCGCGGCGAGGCGGTCGCGAGCTGCGCATTCGGACGCTCGGTGATCCGCTCGGACCGGCGGCTGACCTATGACGAGGTCGACGCAGTGTTCGCCGGCGGCGCACCGGCGGAGGAGCCCTGGGGAGCGGGCCTCGCGTGTGCCCGGGCGGCGGCCGGCGCGCTCGGGCGCCGCCGGATCGCCAGCGGCGCGCTCGAGCTGGAGGGGGCGTCCGAGCCCGAGTTCGAGTTCGACCGCGCGGGTCATGTCGTCGGCGTGCGGCCTGTCGAGCAGACCGAGTCCCACAGGCTGATCGAGCACCTGATGATCGCCGCCAACGAGCAGGTCGCGCGGTTTCTCGAGAGCCGGCACGTGCCGGCGCTCTACCGCGTTCACGAGCGTCCCGACGCCACCACGGTGGCGCGACTCGTCGACCAGCTCGCTTCGCTCGACGTGCCGACGCCCCCAGTGGGCGGGAAGGGCGGGACATCGTCGTCGATGACCCCGCAGCAGGCGGCGGAGCTCGCCGGCGAGGTCTCTCAGATGGTGTCGGCGTGGGTCGCGCGGCGAGGGGGGCGCGGGGGGCGCGCGCTGACCCGTCTCGTGCTGCGCTCGCTCAAGCAGGCCTACTACGACGACCGCAACCGCGGCCACGCCGGCCTTCAGCTGCACTCCTACTGCCACTTCACATCGCCGATCCGACGCTACCCCGACCTGATCTGCCACCGGGCCCTGCTCTCCGCGGTCAGCGGCGACGAACCGGTGCCCGAGGCGTCGTGGGTGTCGTCCGCCGGCCCGCTCGCCTCCGAGCGCGAGCGGGCCGCGATGACGATCGAGCGCGACG
>Ga0209810_1004109_pt1 | contig 14390 bp, 10 predicted proteins | sample Coa_R1_7_FD_187159 | JGI IMG/M metagenome (GOLD analysis project Ga0209810, IMG submission 187159) | Surface soil microbial communities from Centralia Pennsylvania, which are recovering from an underground coalmine fire - Coalmine... | ecosystem: Environmental > Terrestrial > Soil > Unclassified...
TCCGCCACCCCCGGCCCCATCCCCTGGATGTTGCCCGAGAACTCGCTCTTCAGCAGATCCTGCTTGGCGCCGTACAGCCCCTGCCGCTCGGCGACGGCGCCGGCCGCGAGGAAGACGTCGTACGCCATCCGGTGGATCTCCTCGCTGCCCGTGCCGTGCCGGTGCGTCATCAGCAGGCAGATGTCGTCCCCGGTGTGCGTGACCCGGAAGTCCACGATCCGCTTGCCCCGCTGCGCCTCCATGAGCTCCGACGCAACCGTCAGCATCTCGGGGCTCGGCTGCGTATGCCCGCCGATGCTTCCCACGTCCGCCTTGATCGCGGTGATGGTGATCGGCGTGCGTCCGGCACTCTCGCTGGCCATGAGGAACACCTCCGCGGAGAGCAAATTGGGGCGTCGGCCCTGGGCGCATCCGGTCTGTTCGCCGGCACCCCAGGGGGTCCTGCCGCGACAGCGTCGTCCGAACGAAGGGTCAGCATCATTCGTCCGGGTGCACCGCGCGGAGCACCCCCTGCCGCTATGGTTTTTCCCGAGCACAGCCGCCCGCCGCACGGGCCGCGAGGCGGGCTCGCCGGCCGGCCGGACCCCCGGCGCCCACCACCCCTGACGCGCGCGGCGGCCGGTTGCTACGATGGAAGGGCCGTCTCGCCGGCGCGCCGGCGGGCTCCGAGGACGCACCTCGGGAGGGAGACCGGGAACGCATGCTCCTCGCGGGGGATGTGGGCGGCACCAAGACCGCGCTCGCCGTGTACACGCCGGAGGCCGGGCCGCACGCGCCCGTTGCCGAAGCTGTCTTCCGGAGCGCCGATTACCCGAGCCTCGGCGCGGTCGTTCGTGAGTTCCTGGCGCGGGCGCCGGTGCGTGTGCGGCGCGCGAGCGTGGGCGTGGCGGGCCCGGTGGTGGGTGGCCGCGCGACGATCACGAACCTGCCCTGGATCATCGACGAGGCGCAGCTCCGCGTGGAGCTCGGGCTCGAGTCGGTGCGGCTGATCAACGACCTGGTAGCGATCGCCCGAGCGGTCCCGCACCTGCGGCCGGAGGACGTCCACACCCTCGGCGCCGGCGAGCCGGTCCCGGGAGGGGCGATCGCGGTGATCGCGCCGGGGACGGGCCTCGGGGAGGCGTTCCTCACCTGGGACGGAGCGCGATACCATGCGCACCCTTCCGAGGGCGGCCACGCCGACTTCGCGCCGGCGACGCCGGCCGAGCTCGGCCTGCTGGCCTACCTGCAGCGCGGCGGCGAGCACGTCAGCTACGAGCGCGTCTGCTCGGGCCTGGGGCTGCCCAACATCTACGCGTACTTGAAGGAGAGCGGCGCGGGCGACGAGCCCGCGTGGCTCGCCGCGCGGCTCGCGGGCGCCGCCGACCCCACACCGGTGATCGTGGCCGCCGCCCTCGACGACCGGCAGCCGTGCCGGCTCGCGCGCGCCGCGCTGGACATGTTCGTCTCGATCCTGGGCGCGGAGGCCGGGAACATGGCCCTCAAGGTCCTCGCCACCGGAGGCGTGTACCTGGGCGGTGGAATCCCACCGCGCATCCTGCCGGCGCTGGAGAGCGGCCGGTTCATCGAGGCGTTCCGGCGCAAGGGGCGGATGTCCGGTCTCGTGGCCCGCATCCCCGTGCACGTGATCGTCCGCTCCGGGGTGGCGCTCCTCGGCGCCGCCTGCGAAGGGCTCGGCCTGTAGGCCGGCAGGCATCGGGCCGGCCCGCCGCCAATTGTCCTGCGGGCCCGGGCGGCCGCGGCGGCGCGCGGCGCTCTACGGAGGTGATCGGAGATTCTCTACCGCCAGCTCGGACGGTCAGGTCTGCGCGTCTCGGCGTACGCGCTCGGCACAAACGCGTTTGGTGGGCGGGCCGACGAGGAGACGTCGGTCGCGATCATCCACCACGCCCTCGACCACGGCGTCAACCTCATCGATACGGCCAACATCTACACCGGGGGGCACTCGGAACGGATCATCGGCGCGGCGATCCGGGGCCGGCGGGCCGACGTGGTGCTGGCGACGAAGTGCGGGATGCGGGTGGGCGAGGGCCCCAACGACGAGAGCGCATCGCGGTGGCACATCATGCGCGAGGTGGAGCGGAGCCTCGCCCGGCTGGGCACCGATTACATCGACCTGTACCAGATCCACCAGTTCGACCCGCACACCCCGCTCGAGGAGACCCTGCGCGCCCTCGATGACCTGGTGCGCCAGGGGAAGGTCCGGTACGTGGGGTGCTCCAACTACGCGGCGTGGCAGCTCTGCAAGGCCCTCTGGATGAGCGACCGGCACGGGCTCGTCCGGTTCGATGCCGTGCAGCCCGAGTACTCCCCGGCGGACCGCCGGATCGAGCGGGAGCTCGTGCCGCTCTGCCTCGACCAGGGGGTCGGCATCCTCGCCTACTTCCCGCTGGCCGGAGGGCTGCTCACGGGCAAGTACCGCGCGGGCTCGCCCCCGCCGCAGGGCTCCCGGGCGGTGACCCAACCGCGCTTCGCGGCCCGCCTCACCGAGCGGAACCTCGGGCTGGCCCACGCGATGGAGCGCGTGGCCGCGGAGGTGGACGCCACGGTGGCGCAGGTGACGCTCGCGTGGGTGATGCATCGACCCGGGATCACGAGCGCGCTCGTGGGCGCGACGCGCGTCGCCCAGCAGGCGGAGAACCTGCGTGCGGTGGAGCTGCGGCTGCCCACAGAGGTGATGGACCGCATCACGGAGCTCTCACGGGACTTCGTATGCCCGTAGCGCCCGTTGCCGATATCCGGCGGCGGCGCTGGGAGGGAACGGGGACCTGCCCGCAGCGGGGACCGGTCTCGACCCCGGCCACGGGAATCGGTGGGGGGTCTCGACCCCGTCGGGCGCGACGGCGCGCCCCCCGGCGGTCGCGGTCCTGACCCGGGGTGCTGGCGGAAAGCCTCGCCCCCGTCTGCGGCCCCTGCTCGACGCGGGCGCGTCTCTGCGGCCGCCGCACCGATCCGATGGGAGACCGCGTCGGCCGGGAGCGGAAGGCAGGCCCCGTCCCGCAACCGTACGCTCGAGAGGAGGAGGTCGCTCGATGGACGTACCGCAGGTGCACGGCTTTCTCTTCGCCCGCGTGCCGCCGGGACGCCGCACGCGCCACGAATCGGACAAGATCCGGGAGGCGGCGCAGGTGGCGGGGAGCGTTCCCGGCGTCGCCGCGGTCTACGCCTACGCCCTCGTCGGCCTGCGGCCCGATGCTGACCTCGGCTTCTGGATCGCGGCGGCGCAGCCCGAGGCCTACCAGGACGCGGCGCGCGCGCTGCTGGCGGCGGACCTCGAGCCGACCGCGAGCCTGTGGGGCTTCGTCGGGCCGTCGCAGTACACGGGGCGGGAGGGCACGAGCGTGCGTGTGCCGGGGAGCCGGCGCCGCTTCCTGATCGTGTATCCGTTCAGCAAGACGCACGACTGGTACCAGCTCTCGCCCGATCTGCGCCGCGGCATGATGGCCGAGCACATCCGCATCGCCCACGGGCACGACGACATCGAGCAGATCCTCCTGTACTGCACCGGGCTGTCCGACTGGGAGTTCGTCGTGGGCTACGAGGCCGACGATCTCCGGCGCTTCATGGACCTCGTCACGGCGCTGCGGGCCACGCTCGCCCGCCCCTACACGTTGCGGGACACGCCCACGTTCGTCGGGCGGTACGGCACCCTCGACGAGACCCTCCACAACGCGCTGGGCTGACGGCGCATCGCCCCGCCTCGTCGTGCGCGGCCGCGCCCCGTGCCCCGCGGCGCACCCGTCGCCCCGCGGATCGGCGCCGCCCCAGCGCATGCAGCTCGGCCAGCTGTTGTCGCTCCCGAGGCCGTTCGGCGGACCACGGCCGCGGGCGGAGGCGACCGGGACGCGCGCGCAGAACTCCCACAGGAGATGAGCTCGTCCCGCTATCGCGTCGGCCTGGACATCGGAGGCACCTTCACCGACCTCGTGCTGCTCGACGAGGCCACCGGGGACGTGCGCCTCCACAAGGTCCTCACGACGCCCGGCGACCCCGCCGATGGCGCGCTCCACGGGCTCGACGAGCTGTGCCGGGCGGCGGGCATCGGCCTGCGGGACGTCGGGATGCTCGTGCACGGCACGACGCTCGTCACCAACGCGATCATCGAGCGCACCGGGGCGCCCGTCGCGCTGCTCACGACGCGCGGATTCCGGGACATCCTCGAAATGGGAAAGGAGCAGCGGTACGACATCTACGATCTCTTCCTCCGGTTCCCGGAGCCGCTCGTGCCGCGGCGCCGGCGCATCGAGATCGACGAGAGGGTGGACAGGGACGGCCGCATCCTCGTGCCGCTGGACGCGGGGCAGGTGCGCGCCGCGGCACGCGACCTCGCCGCGCGCGGCGTCCGGGCCGTCGCCGTCTCGTTCCTCCACGCCTACGCCAATCCGGCGCACGAGCAGGCGGCCCTGGCCGTCCTCCGCGAGGAGGCCCCGGGGCTCAGCGTCTCGCTCAGCAGCGAGGTCTCGCCGGAGATCCGCGAGTACGAGCGGACGTGCACGACCGTGTGCAACGCGTACGTGCAGCCGCTCGTCGAGCGGTACCTCCGCCGCTTGGAGACGGCCCTCGCCGCGGGAGGGTTTGCGGGCCGCTTCTACCTGATGCAGTCCTCCGGCGGGACGATCGCGCCGGAGGCCGCCCGCCGGTTCCCGATCCGCCTCCTCGAGTCCGGACCGGCCGGCGGAGCGCTCGTGACCGCGTTCCTGGGCGAGCGTCTCGGCCGGCCCGACCTGGTGGCGTTCGACATGGGAGGCACCACGGCCAAGATCTGTCTGATCCGCGGGGGCCGGCCGGAGCTCGCTCCCATGATCGAGGCCGCGCGCGTCCACCGGTTCAAGCGCGGGTCCGGCCTGCCCGTCACGGTGCCCGTGATCGACATGATGGAGATCGGAGCTGGCGGCGGCTCGATCGCCAGGATCGACTCGCTCGGCCTGCTGCGGGTCGGGCCCGATAGCGCGGGGGCGGACCCGGGCCCGGCGTGCTACGGCCGCGGCGGACGCCTCCCGACGGTGACCGATGCCTGCTTGGTGCTGGGGTACTTCGATCCCGGCTCCTTTCTCGGCGGCGCGATGCGGCTGGACCCGGGCGCCGCCGTGGACGCGCTGGCGCGGCTCGGCGCGGAGGTCGGCCTGGACCCGGTCGCCGCCGCGTGGGGCGTGCACCAGGTCGTGAGCGAGAACATGGCCGCGGCCGCCCGGGTCTACCTCATCGAGCGCGGGCAGGACCCGCGGCGGTTCGCCCTGATGGCGTTCGGCGGCGCCGGCCCGGCCCACGCCTCGCGGGTGGCGCGGACCCTCGGCGCGCGCGAGATCATCGTCCCGCCCGCCTCGGGCGTGGCGTCGGCCCTCGGCTTCCTCGTCGCGCCGACGAGCTTCGACCTCGTCCACTCCCTGCCCGGCCTCCTCGACGAGTTGGACTGGAGCGCGGTGGACGCGCTGTACGCGGCGATGGAGGACCGCGGCCGGGCGCTGCTCGCCGAAGGAGGCGTCCCCGCCGGTGAGATCGTGTGTGTCCGCCGCGCCGAGATGCGCCTCGTGGGCCAGTTCCACGACATCACGGTCGCCGTGCCCGGCGGCCGGCTGGGAGCGGACGTGGCGGCCCAGCTCGCGGCCGCGTTCGAATCCGAGTACCGCCGGCTGTACGGCACGTTCCTTCCGGGCCGGCAGATCCACGTCCTCAACTGGCGCGTGCTGGCGCGGGGCCCGGTACCGCGTGTGCACCTCGCCGCGGCGGCGGCCGACCCGCGCGCCGACGCCTCCCGCGCGCTGCGCGGACGGCGCCGCGCGTACTTCCCGGAGGCCGAGGGGTTCGTGGAGGTGCCCGTGTACGACCGGTACGGCCTGCGGCCGGGCGCGACGCTGGCCGGGCCGGCGATCGTGGAGGAGCGCGAGGCCACGACCGTCGTGGGGCCCGGCGACGCGCTCCGCGTCGACGCGCTCCACAACCTCATCCTCGAGGTGCGCGCGCGGTGACGGACTTCTTCGACCCGATCTCGCTCGAGATCATGTGGAGCCGCCTCATCAACATCACCGAGGAATGCTGGATCACGATCTGGCGCACCGCGTTCAGCACGATCATCGGGGAGGCCCAGGACTTCGGGTGCGAGCTCCTGGACGCCGACGCGAACTCGATCGCGCACTCGCCGCGATCGATGCCCGTGTTCAACCTGACGCTGCCGCTCGCGGTCCGGCACCTGCTGCGGGCGTTTCCCCGCGACGCGCTCGCCGACGGCGATGTGCTCGTGACCAACGACCCGTGGATGTGCGCGGGCCACCTCTACGATCTCGCGGTCGTCACGCCGGTGTTCCGGCGGGGCGCGCTGGTGGGGCTCGTCGGCTCCATCGGCCACTGTTCGGACATCGGGGGGACCCGTGACTCGATGAGCGTGCGCGAGATCTACGACGAGGGGCTGCAGATCCCGCCCCTGCGGCTCTACCGCCGCGGCCGGCTCAACGAGGACCTCGTCGCCCTGATCCGCGCCAACGTGCGGATGAGCGATATGGTGCTCGGCGACATCGAGGCGCAGGTCTCGAGCAACCGGGTCGGCGCGGAGCGGCTGCTCGCGTTCATGGACGAATACGGGCTCGACTCCCTCGCGCCCCTGGCCCGCACCGTGCAGGACCGGGCCGAGCGCGCGATGCGCGAGGCGATCCGGGCGGTGCCGGAGGGCGTGTATCGCAGCGAGATCCAGTTCGACGGGCTCGGTGAGCCGCTGACCCTGCCGTGCGCGGTCATCGTCTCCGGCGAGGAGATCACCGTGGACTGGACCGGCGCGCCCCCGCAGCTGCCCCAGGGCGGCATCAACTGCACCTACCACTACACGGCGGCGCACACGACGTACGCGCTCAAGTCGATCCTCACGCCCGAGATCCCGTCGAACGCCGGCTGCTTCCGGCCGATGCGAGTGATCGCCCCGGAAGGATCGATCCTCAACTGCCGGTACCCCGCCTCGGTGAACGAGCGGACGCACACCGGCTGGTACCTCGGGCCGGCGGTGTTCATGGCGCTCGCCCCGGTCCTGCCGGACCGCGTCCAGGCGTTCACCGGCCTCCCGATCGGCATGGGAGCGTACGGGGTGGATCCCGCCGGACGGCCCTTCAAGGACCACCTGTTCCAGGGGGGCGGCCAGGGCGCGAGCGCGCACGGCGACGGCAAATCTGCGCTCCTCTACCCGACCTCCGCCGCCAACGTCTCGGTGGAGATGTTCGAAAACCGCACGCCGCTGCTCGTGGAGTGCAAGGAGCTGATCCCGGACTCCGGCGGCCCCGGGCGGTTTCGGGGCGGCCTGGGCCAGCGGGTCAGGATCCGCCTGCTCGAGCCGGCTCCCCAGCCCGTGCTCGTCGACTTCCGGCCGCACGGGATGCTGGTCTCGACGCCGGGGCTCTTCGGCGGCGGGGCCGGTGCCCGCGCGCGCGCGTACCTCTCGGACGGCGCGGGGGGACCGGACCACGGCGGCGCGGCCGAGCCGCCCGCGCCCGATCACCGCGGCCAGAGGACGGCGAGCCTGGCCGAGCTGTGCGATCCGGCGCAGCGGGCGACGATCCACATCGCCGGCGGGAGCGGCTACGGCGACCCCACGGACAGGCCCCTCGCGGAGGTCCAAGCGGACCTGGACGACGGCTACGTGACGCCCCGGGGCGCCGCCGCCTACGGCGTGACGGTCGGCCCGGACGGGCGCGGCCGCCGCTGAGGCCCGCCGGGCACCGCCAGCGCGCCGGGCAGGCGCGGACCGCTACCCGCCGTGCATGAACGCGGGGTACAGGGCCATGCCGCCGTCGACGACCACCGTCGTCCCGGTCACATAGGCCGCGGCATCCGACACGAGCACCGTCGCCATCCGCGCGATCTCTTCCGGCTGTCCCAGCCGCCCCAGAGGGATCTTGCGCTCTAGATCGGCTCGCTGCGCGGGATCGCTCCAGACCGCCTGGTTGATCGCGGTCTGAACCGCGCCCGGGGCGAGGGCGAGGACGCGCACCCCGTGCGGCGCGGCTTCCTGCGCGAGGGTCTGCGTGAGCATGCCGAGGCCGGCCTTGCTGGCCGTGTACGCGCTGTAGCCGCTCCACGGGATGCGCTCGTGCACCGAGGTGATGTTGAGGATCACGCCGCTCCGTTGCGGCACCATGCGGCGGAGCGCCTCGCGGGCGCAGAGGTAGGCGCCGATCAGGTTGACCTCGAGGACCCGGCGCCAGGCTTCGGGCGTGCCGGCCCAGCCCGGCGCGCGCTCCCCGTCGATTCCGGCGTTGTTGACGAGGATGTCGATCCCGCCCCAGGCCTGCTCCACCTCACCGAACATCCGGCTCACCTGGGCCGCGTCGGAGACGTCTGCGAGCAGCGGCAGCGCCGCGCCGCCCTGCGCCCCGATCGCGCCGGCGACCTGCTGCGCCGCCTGGGGATCGACGAGATAGTTGATCCCAACGCGGGCGCCGGCGGCTCCGAGGGCCACGGCGATGGCCCGGCCGATCCCGGAGTTGGCGCCGGTGACGAGCGCGCGCCTGCCTGTCAACTGGATCTCCATACGCATCTCCTCTCCGCGTGTCCGTGCCTGGTACGGACCGCTCCGTCTCGGTCGCTCGAGAGATCGGGATGGGGCCGGCCGGTCCGCTCACGCACCATCGCACGCGCCCGGTGGCATGAGAGGCGCGGCATGGGGGCCTCGTCTGAGCGCGCCTGCGAATCCGTCCCTCGACGGGAAGCGGATGCCCGCCCCACACCTACGGTACCCGGCGCAGAGGTTCGGCAACCCGGCACCGGCGGGCCTGCGGGCTGAGAGGGGTCCCCGCGGCCGGCCGCATATTGGTCTGGGCGGCGGCATCGAGCGCCCACACCGGCCGGACGGAGGGATGTCGCGGCATGGCGAGCGACCTGGGTTTCCATTGGGGCATGCTGAACGACCACGACCGGAACGCCGCTTACCGCGCCGCGATCCGGGACGCGGCGCCGGGACGCATCGTGTACGACCTCGGGGCCGGCGTCGGGCCGATGTCCTACTACGCGCTGCGCGCCGGAGCCCGGCGCGTGTACGGCTTCGAGGTCGATCCCGATGTCCTCCCCTATCTGCGCCGCCTCGCGCGGGCATACTCGAACTTCGTGCCGGTCTGGACCGACGCGCTCGCGGGCCGCCTGCCCGAGGAGCGGCCCGACGTGCTCGTCTGCGAGATGTGGTCCACCTGGCTCACGGACTGGCCGATGGTCAGGGTCCTGCGCCGGGTGCTCCGCCGCGCCCCGGGGGCGCGCGTCATCCCGGCCCGCGGCTACCACGTGGTCCAGCTCGTGCAGGCGCGCCACCGCGCCGGGATGCCGATCCGCCTGACACCGGGCACCGAGGCCACGGTGTTCGGCGAGCCGTTCGCCACCGGCGACATGTCCCTGCCGGTGGTCGCCTGCGTCACGGACTTCCGGGGCCGGATCCGGCCCGTCGACACGGTCGTGGCCCTCGCGCCGCTCACAGCCGGCACCGTCAACGCGGTCCGCCTCTACAGCTACGAGGAAGTCTCTCCGGGGCACGTCCTGCCCCGGATCGGGACGCGCTGCGACGAGCTGCTCCGGTGGCTGCCGCCGCTGCGGGTTCACCCCGGACGCCGTGTGCGGCTCCGCATCCGTCACCGGTGGGACGCCGGGTTGCGGATCACCGTCGTCTGATGCCGCAGGCGCTCACCCCTCCCGCACCGGGCCAACGGACGACCGCCGCACCTGCTGCGAGCACGTCCCGGACACCCTTCGGAGCAAGGCCAGAGGCCGATGCACGGGCCCCCACCGGCCGGGCCAGCGCACTTCGCTTCCCCGGCGGTGTGCCCGCGTCGCGAGCCCTGTGACCGAATTCGCATCGCCGGAGCCGTGCTCCCCGGGGGCCCGGCCAATCGCGCTCCGCCAGCGACTTGCGGGCTGGGAGGGTCGGCTGGCCGGGGAAGACTCTGGGTAGGGCGCGTGCCCCGGCGTCCGCAGACCCTGCGGGGGGAACCCGCCGCCGGCGCGAACGAGAGGGAGGGCAGGTGGTTCAATGCTGAGGGAGGCACGGTCATGACGCGATCGCCTCGGCTCAATCGTCAGGTTCTCTCGCCGGGTCCGTACGAGGTCGCCGTCCGGGAGCGGCTGGCATCGCTCGACGCCGGCCGATTCGTGGCGCGGCTGTGGGGAGGGGACCCCACCCTGTGGGCCCGGGACCCCGCCGGGCAGGCCGCCGTGCGGGGTGGACTCGGCTGGCTGCGCGTGGCCGAGGCGATGCGGGAGCGGCTCGATGAGCTCTGGCGGTTTGCGGCCGAGGTCCGGGGGGCCGGGTTCCGCCACATCGTGCACATGGGCATGGGCGGCAGCTCCCTCGCCCCGCTGGTGTTCCAGCGGACGTGTGCGCGGACCGCGCCCGACCGCATCAGCCTGCCGCTCACCGTGCTCGATACCACGGATCCGGCAACGATCCTCCGGATCGAGCGCGAGGTGCCCCTCGCGGAGACCCTGTTCATCGTGGCCAGCAAGTCGGGCACGACCGCGGAGCCGAACGCGTTCGGCGAGTACTTCTACGCGAGGGTGCGGGAGCGCAGGGGCGACGCCGCCGGCCAGAACATGGTCGCGATCACCGATCCCGGAACGCCGCTCGCGACGCAGGCCCGCGAGCGCGGATACCGCCGGGTGTTCCTCAACTTCCCCGACATCGGAGGGCGGTACTCCGCCCTCTCCTACTTCGGTCTGGTCCCGGCCGCGCTCGCCGGGGTGGACGTGGAGGGCGTGCTCGACGGGGCGGTGCGCATGGCGCAGGCCTGCGATCCCGGCCGCCCCGCCCTCGACAACCCCGGGGTCGCGCTCGGCGCGGCGATGGGGGAGCTGGCCCGCCGGGGCCGGGACAAGGTGACCGTGCTCGTCTCGGAGCCGATCGCGACGCTCGGGATGTGGCTGGAACAGCTCATAGCCGAGAGCACCGGCAAGGATGGCGCCGGACTGCTGCCCGTCGCGGACGAGCCGATCGGGGATCCGGCGGTCTACGGGGCGGACCGCCTGTTCGTCTACGTGCGTCTCGGGGAGGAGGACGGCACGGCGCTCGAACGCGGCGTCGAAGCGCTGCGCGCGGACGGTCACCCGGTCGTGACGATCTGGATGGACGATCCGGTGAGCCTGGGCCAGGAGTTCTTCCGGTGGGAGATCGCGACGGCGACGGCGGGCGCGATCCTCGGCATCAACGCGTTCGATCAGCCCAACGTGCAGGAGAGCAAGGACCACACGAACCGCCTGCTCGAGGTCGTCCGCGCCCAGGGACACCTCCCCGAGGAGGCGCCCGCGCTCACGGACGGCGGCCTGCGCCTCTTCGGCGACCGCGTGGAGCGCACCGTGGAGGGGACGCTCGCCCGGTTCCTCGGGCAGGCGCGCCCCGGCGACTACGTCGCGCTGATGGCGTACCTGACCGAGGAGCCGGCGACGCACCGCGCGCTGCAGGCGATCCGCACGCGGCTGCGCGACCACACCCGCCTCGCGACGACGCTCGGCTACGGCCCGCGCTTCCTGCACTCCACGGGCCAGTACCACAAAGGCGGGCCCAACACCGGCCTGTTCCTCCAGCTCACCGCCGACGACGCGGTGGACGCCGCGATCCCGGGCGCCCCCTACACGTTCGGCGTCTTCAAGCGCGCGCAGGCGCTCGGCGACCTCGCCGCGCTGCGGGCGCACGGGCGGCGGGTGATCCGCATCCACCTGGGATCCGATGTGGCCGGCGGGCTGCGGCAGCTCGACGCCGCGCTCGCCGCGGCGCTCACCCGCCCCACGACCCGGTTCCGGTGATGCGCGATGCGGTCACCCAGGCCGCGACGGCGGCCGCCGGGTCTCGGGCCGGCGCGCCGCCCCGGCCCGAGAGGAGCCCCGGGCTAGCTGCGGGAGGGGGGCCGCGAGATGCCGGGTCGGGCGGCGGCCCAGGGGCGGCGCGATCCCGCCGGGCGGAGCGAGCGGGCGAGGGAGGGAGATGACGAGGCAGGGCTGTGAGCTCGGGATGGTCGGCCTGGGCGTCATGGGGCGCAACCTCCTCCTCAACATCGCGGACCACGGGTACCCGGTGGCCGGGTACGACAAGGACCCGGACCGGGTGCGGGCGCTTCTCGAGGAGGCGGGGCCGCGCCCCGCGGGCGGGGCGACGAGCGTCGCGGAGTTCGCCGCGATGCTGCGGCCGCCGCGCGCGGTGATGATGCTCGTCCCGGCCGGCCCCGCGGTCGATGCGGTGATCCGCGATCTCCTGCCGTTGCTCTCCCCCGGCGACATCCTCATCGACGGCGGGAACTCGTTCTTCCGGGATACGGACCTGCGCGCGCAGACGCTCGCCGCGCACGGGATCGCGTTCCTCGGTGTCGGCGTCTCGGGCGGGGAGCACGGCGCGCGCCGCGGCCCCAGCGTGATGCCGGGCGGGCCCCGGCAGGCGTACGAGCGCGTGCGGCCGCTGTTCGAGGCGATCGCCGCCCGCGTGGACGGCGACCCGTGCGTCACCTACCTGGGACCCGGCTCGGCCGGCCACTACGTCAAGATGGTGCACAACGGCATCGAGTACGGCGTGATGCAGCTCATCGCGGAGACGTACGACCTGATGAGGCGAGGACTGGGTCTTTCGGACGACGAGCTGCACGCCGCGTACGACGCCTGGAACAGGAGCGAGGCGGCTTCCTACCTGCTCGAGATCACCGCGGATATCTTCCTCCGGGTGGACGAGCGGACCGGCCGGCGGCTGGTGGACGTGATCCTGGACGCGGCGAAGCAGAAGGGCACGGGGATGTGGACATCCCAGAGCGCGATGGAGCTGGCGCAGCCCGTGCCGACGATCAGCGCCGCGGTCGAGATGCGCTCGCTGTCCGCGCTCGATAGCGAGCGCGCGGCGGCGAGCCGGATCCTGCGGGGCCCGGCGCCGCGCATCGAGGCCGCGCGCGAGGCCTTCCTCCCCCGGCTTCGCAGCGCGCTGTACGCGGCGATGCTCATGACGTACGCCCAGGGCATGGCGCTCCTCGGCTCGGCCTCGCGCGCCTACGGCTACGGGCTGGACCTCGAGGCAATCGCCCGCATCTGGCGCGGCGGGTGCATCATCCGCGCGGCGCTGCTCGAGCGGGTGCGCGCAGCGTACCGCGCCCGGCCGGCCCTGCCCAACCTCCTCGTCGACCCCGACCTCGCCGAGGAGATCATGGCGCGCGCCGCGGACCTCCGGGCGGTCGTGTGCCGAGCGGCGGAGGCCGCGATCCCCGTCCCCGCGTTCTCCGCGACCCTGGCGTATCTCGATGGGTATCGCAGCGCCTGGCTGCCCGCGAACCTGATCCAGGCGCAGCGAGACTACTTCGGCGCGCACACGTACGAGCGCGTGGACACGCGGGGCGTCTTCCACACCGAGTGGAGCCGTGAGCAGTAGCCCCCGCGCCGGCCAGCGGGAGCCCGGTGCCGCCCCTCGCGCCGCGCAGGACGCCGGGGACCGCGAGGCGATGCGATCGGCGCCGGCCGCCGTCGTGATCTTTGGCGCCGGCGGCGACCTGACCCGCCGGAAGCTGGTGCCGGCCCTCTACAACCTGTTCCTGGACGGGTGGCTGCCCGAGCGGTTCGCCGTGATCGGCATCGACCACAAGATGCTGCGGGACGACGAGTTCCGCCGCTACCTGCGTGAGCAGACCGACCAGTTCTCGCGCCGCCGGCCGTCCGGTGGCGCGCCGTGGGAGGCCTTCGCCGCCTCGATCGCGTTCCTGGGCGCGGACTTCCAGGACCCGGCCGCGTACGCGGCGCTGGGGGAGCGCCTCCGGGACCTGGACGAGCGGTGGGGCGCCCCGGCCACCCGCATCTTCTACCTGGCGACGCCGCCGGCCGCCGTCACCGGGATCGCCCGCCACCTCGGCGAGGCAGGACTGGCCCAGGATCGCGGCCGCGCCCGGATCGTCGTCGAGAAACCGTTCGGGAGCGACCTCGAGTCGGCCCGCGCCCTCACCCGCGCGCTCACCCGCGTCTTCGACGAGACGCAGATCTACCGCATCGATCACTACCTGGGCAAGGAGACCGTGCAGAACATCCTGGCGCTGCGCTTCGCGAACGGCCTCTTCGAGCCCGTCTGGGACCGCCGGTACGTCGACCACGTCCAGATCACCGTGGCCGAGCAGATCGGTGTGGAGCACCGCGGCGGATACTACGACCGCGCGGGCGCGCTGCGTGACATGGTGCAAAACCATCTCCTGCAGATCCTGTGTCTCATCGCGATGGAGCCGCCGATCTCGTTCGACGGCGACGAGATCCGGACCAAGAAGGCCGATGTCCTGCGCGCGATCCGGCCGATCGCGAGGTATCGTCAATAGGTGTGGAAACGGAAAGGGCGGTCGGTTACCCTCTTGGTGGATGAAACCAAGACCGGGTTGAGGGCCCGGAAGGAGGGGAACCGCCGCCGTGCACCAGCACAGCACACCCGC
>Ga0209810_1004110_pt1 | contig 14384 bp, 22 predicted proteins | sample Coa_R1_7_FD_187159 | JGI IMG/M metagenome (GOLD analysis project Ga0209810, IMG submission 187159) | Surface soil microbial communities from Centralia Pennsylvania, which are recovering from an underground coalmine fire - Coalmine... | ecosystem: Environmental > Terrestrial > Soil > Unclassified...
ACGCCCTCCACATCGAGGTGTCGCACCGGGTCAGCGGTAACAGCAGTGTACCGCTCATTGGAGCCGAAGCGTCACGGCATCGCCGTTCTGCACCGGAGCGCTTCGAGCGGAGCTCGGTCTTCTCGCGCCGGCTACGCCTGACCCGGGGCGGACCGCGCGACGACGACGGCTGCCTGGCGGCCGGCTGCGGACGATCAGCGGGTGCCGTTCACGTGCGACTGCGGCGACCTCCGTTGTTTCGCCATGGTGATGGTGACGCTCACTGCCTACGGGGCGATCCGTGGGAACCGCCGTCGCTTCGTGCTTCTGCTGGGGCACGAGAACGCCCCGGAGGAACGGGTCGTCGATGGTGGCGCTCGGGGCTACATCGTTGTCGAGATGCTTGCCGACGCCGTCTAGTAATCGGCGCAGAACGGCCGCGCCAGATGGCGACCTTGTGAACCGGCGCGCGGTTCGGATCGACCACCGTTCGGTTGCCCAGGTGGGCGCTATTGAGCGACGGTCAGCGTTCCTGCGCGGGCTTGCCTGGCGCCTCGTCTTTGACCGACGCCTTCTGTCGCGCCAGGGCAGCAGCTGATTCGTCGGTGGTCAGCGGACCGGACGGTGGTCGGCGCCCGCGACGTAGGTGTTCCAGGAGGCCACGCACGCTCTTCACGGAGAGAGCGTAGCTCTCGTGGGCCAGCTGGCTGCACTCAACGCGGAGGCGGGGCCTCGAACGGAAGCCGCGCGCAGCGCTCGGTACCTGACTCGCACGAGTACGGTGGCTGCATCGACATTGGAGGGTTCGTGGCGGGGAAGGAGCAGACCGTGGGGGCGGAGGCAGCGAGGACGTCGCCGAAGAAGACGTCACGCCGTAGGTAGCCGTGTCACGGTCGTCGCCGTCGGGGCTTCGGGTGGCTGTTCTTGCTCCGATCGCGTGGCGGGTTCCGCCGCGTCATTACGGGCCGTGGGAGCAGTTCGCGTCGCTGCTCACGGAGGGGTTGGTTACCCGCGGAGTCGAGGTGACGCTGTTCGCGACCGCGGACTCGGTCACGGATGCGCATCTGGTCGCGACGGCGCCGCGGGGATACGCGGAGGATCCCGAGGTCGACGCCAAGGTTTGGGAGGCGCTGCACATCGCAGCCGCCTTCGAGCGAGCGGGCGAGTTCGACGTGATCCACAACAGCTTCGACTTCCTGCCGCTCAGCTACAGCCGGCTCGTCGCAACGCCGGTCGTGACCACGATCCACGGCTTCTCCTCGGAGCGGATCGTGCCGGTCTTCGAGCGGTACAACGACGTTGGCTACTACGTCGCGATCAGCGATACCGATCGCCACCATGGGCTGCAGTACGCGGCGACCATCCACCACGGCATCGACATGCGCCAGTTCGAGTTGGGTACGGGGGACGGCGGCTACCTGCTGTTCTTCGGACGGATCCATCCCGACAAGGGAACGGCTGAGGCGATCGACGTGGCCGCACGCATTGGCGTGCCGCTCGTGATCGCGGGGATCGTCCAGGACCGCAGCTATTTCGAACGGTTCATCGAGCCGCGAGTCGACGACGTCCTCGTGCGGTACGTCGGCCCGGTGGGAGTCGAGGAGCGTGGCGCGCTGCTCGGGGGCGCATCGGCTCTGCTGCACCTCGTCAACTTCGATGAGCCGTTCGGTTTCAGTGTCGTCGAGGCGATGGCTTGCGGCACACCGGTCGTCGCCGGCGTCGCGGTTCGATGGGCGAGATCGTCCGTCACGGCGAGAGCGGTTTTCTCGTCGACACGCAGGATGAGGCGGTTGCGGCCGTGCACGCCTCAGGTGCGCTCGATCGTTCAGCCGTGCGGTCGTCCGTTGAAGCGCGGTTCGGGGTCGAGCGGATGGTTGACGACTACCTCGCTCTCTACCGGCACATTGTCGAGACGCACTCCGGTGCGCGGGTCGGCGACGAGGTGCGCTTCTGAGCCTGCCCAAGGGAGAGCGGTTCCGCGTTGGCGTCAACTACTGGCCGGCGCGCACCGCGATGGGTTGGTGGTCACGGTTCGATCAGGGTGAGGTCGCAACCGACTTCGCACGGATCGCGGCGGCCAGGCTCGACTGCGTCCGGGTGTTTCTGGCCTGGGAGGACTTCCAGCCGTCCCCGAGCCGCGTCGACAGGAGGATGCTTCTGCGTCTCGTCGAGGTCGCCGATCTCGCGGGTGAGCTCGGGCTCGCACTGATCCCGACGCTCTTCACCGGTCATATGAGCGGCGTGAACTGGATCCCGGCCTAGGCGCTTTGGAGGCCAGGCAGGTGATGATCGCTTCCGCGTCGTCTCGCGCGGCGCGCTCGCTGACGGCGGGCTTCGCAACTGGTACAGCGACCCGGCCGTTGCGGATGCGCAGGCCTTGCTCGCGGCGGAGGCTGCCGCTGCGCTTGCCGGTCATGAGGGGCTCTGGGCGTGGGACCTCGGCAACGAGAACTCCAACTGCGTGATCCCGCCAACGCGAGCGGCGGCGCGCGCATGGCTCGCCCGCCTCACGTCGGCGATCCGGGACGCCGACGAGTCGGCGCTCGTCACCGTTGGCTTGCACATGGAAGACCTCGAACAGGATCGGCGACTGGGGCCGCGCGAAGCCGCGGAGGCGTGCAATTTCCTCTCGATGCACGGCTACCCGATCTACGCCCGCTGGGCCACCGGGCCAACCGACGAGCAGCTTCTGCCGTTTCTCGCCCGCATGACCTGCTGGCTCGGCGATGGTCGCGAGGTCCTCTTCAGCGAGTTCGGTCTCCCCACCTACCGGTGCGATGATCCGAGCGGGCGTCCAGAGGAGGGTGACCGGACACGGCTGGTCGAGGAGGATGCGGCGGCTGCGTATATGACGAGAGCGCTGGAGGCTCTTCGCCCGCGCCGGGTGTCTCGGCGCGATGCTCTGGTGCTACTCCGACTACGAGCCTGCGCTCTGGCAGAGCCCGCCGCTCGATCTCGCCGGGCACGAGCGCACGTTCGGACTCTGGCGAAGCGACGGCTCACCGAAGCCGTCGGTCGCCGCGGTTGCGGCGTTTGCCGGCGCCGAGCGCTGCACTGCGGCGGCCGAAGACGAATGGATCGACATCGAGCGCGACCAGTTCTGGTGCGACCCAGCCGGCCAGCTGCCTCGGCTCTACCGCCGGTACCGGCGCGCGATCCAGGAAACGGGAGTCGGGATCGCTCCGCTGGAGCAAGGGGAGTAGAGTGCAGGTGACTGGCCCTGCACCGAGGTTACGGCCGGAGCCCGCAACCCACCAACGCGCGTCGCGCGCGAGGCGAGGAGCTTCTGGCGAACGGACTTCTCTGCAGGGTCAGCTTTCTTCGCCGTTGGGTGGTGCGGCGAGAACGGCGGCGAGGAGATCGTCAAGTCGCGCGGTGGCGACGCAGATCGAGCTGTCGGCGGTGCCGTAGTAGAGGCGGACCTCGTCGCTGCCGGCATCGTGAACGATCCCGCAGGGAAAGACGACGTTCGGGACATCGCCGGCTCGCTCGTAAAGGGCGAGCGGCGCGAGGATCCAGTTGGGGAGACGTCGCAGCACGCGCGCCGGCTCGTTGAGGTCGAGCAGGGCGAGGCCGACCCGGTAGATCTCGCCGGCGACGGTCTCTTTGACGCCGTGGTAGAGGAGCAGCCAGCCGTGTTCGGTTCGGAGCGGCGGCGGCCCGATGCCGATCCGCAAGGAATCCCACCAGGCACCGGCACGCGGTTGCAGCACCTGTTCGGGGGTGCTCCAGCTGACGAGGTCGTCGGAGCGGCATGGCTCGCTCACGGTCTCGTCGTCGGGCGCGAGCAGCGGCTCGGGCTCGATCGACCAGCCGTCGAGTCCGTTTGCGGAGCGCGCGACCGTGAGGTGTGAGATCCCTCTGCGGTCTTCGACCCGGGCGAGCAGCACGGTCTCGCCGTTGACCGCCGTGGCCGCCGGGTTGAAGACGGCATTGACGGGATAGGGCCAGTCGGCGGCGGTCAAGATCGGGTTGCCGGCGTGACGCTGGAAGAGCTCGGCGGTGCTCATACCAGGGCAGGCTCGCGGGTGCGCTGGCGCATGTCGGCGCGGACGCCGGCGGCGTCGAGGAGGAGCGCGGCGTGGTGGAAGGCGAGCGTCGATTCGGCGCCTTGGTTGTCGTTCAGGTCGTCGCTGCCGAGTCCGTCGCTGCAGCCGCCGGTGGCGAAGTCGTAGAGTGGCCGCTGCAGGCGGTTGCGGCCGAGGAACCACTCGAACGCGCGAATCGCGCGGGCGCCGTGCTCTGCTCTGCGCGTGAGCGCGAAGGCGCTCAGCTCGGCCTCGACGAGCGCGGCCGCGTCGAGCGGCTGCTCGTCGCCGGACCCGGGCGCGGGCTCGCCTCTGCGGCGGCCGCGGTGGCCCGGCAGCCTGAGTGTGTCCTCGTCGAGGCCGCACTCGTCGCCCAGCCAACGCAGGGAATCGAGTCCGAGCTCGGCCAGGTCGGGCCGGTCGAGCGCGTTCGCGCCGCTCAGGAGCGCCTGGGACAGGCGCGCGTTGTCGTAAGTGAGCGTGTCCTCGAACCAGCGCCAGTCGTCTGAGGCGGTCTGCTCGTAGGCGTCGGCGAGCTGGTCGACGAGCCGTACGAGCAGCAAGCGGGCCGCCGGCTGGAGCCGATCGGCGTCGAGGCGGGAAAGGCCGAGGACGGTGTAGGCGGCGGTTCGAAGCGAGACGTCGCCGTCGAGTGTGGCGACGAGCCGGTCGAGGAGGTCGCTTGCAGGGCGCACGACGGCCGGGATCCAGGCGGTGGCGAGAATGTCGCCGAGCGCCCAGACCGATCGGCCGACGTGGTCGCCGAGGTGTGGTTCGTCGAGCCAGCGGCGGTCGTAGCTCATGAAGTTGCGCATGCCGCCCTCGCCGGCGGCGCTGTGCAGGAAGGCGAGCGCGCGGTAGAGGTGCGACGTCCAGAGCTGTTCGTCGCCCCGTTGGCCGAGCGCGAGCGAGACGATCGCGAGCCGGGCGACGTCGTCGACGCAATAGCCGCTGTCGCGGTTGGGGATGATGCCGTGCGCGTGCTGCACGATGCCGACGTCGTCGGCGAGGGTGAGCAGATGGTCGCTGCGCAAGCTGGTCAGGTGCAGGTCGGCGACACCGGTCGGCCGTCGCCGCGGCGCGAGCTCGTCGGCCTCCTGCAACACCGACGCGGTCGCTTCCGCGACGGCGGGCCAGTCGAGCGAGGAGCCGATGCGCTGCGCTTCGGCGCGTGCTGCTGCGAGCGTCTCGGGCTGTTCGAGATAGCTGCAGACCGCTTCGGCGAGCGCGTCCGGATCGCGAAACGGCACGAGCAGCCCGGCGCCGGAAGCGAGCATGTCCTGCGCGTACCAGTACGGGGTGGAGACGACGGCGCAGCCGGCGGCGATCGCGAAGGTGAGTGCGCCCGAGGCGATCTGCTCGCGGTTGCCGTACGGCGTCACGAAGACGTCGGTCGCGGCGAGCAGATCCGTCAGCTCGTCGACGGTCAGGAAACGATCGTCGAACTCGACATGCTCCCCAAGCCCCAGCTCGAGCACCCGTCGCTCCAGCATCAACCGATACCGCTCGCCTTCCCGCCGCGCGATATCCGGATGGGTGCGGCCGGCGATCGTGTAACTGACGCCGGGGTGGCGCTCGATCACCGCCGGCAACGCCTCGATCACCGTCTCCAATCCCTTGCCCGGCGAGATCAGACCGAACGTCGAAAGCCGAAACACGCCGTCGGCTCGGGGCCCAACCGTGGACTGTTCGCGTTCGCTCGCGGCGCGAGCGGTAATCCGCGCCGGGGCGCCGTGCGGAACGATCCGCACCTTCTCCTCAGGGCAGGCGCCCGAGTCGACGAGCAGCCGGCGCGCCGTCTCGGTCATCACGATCACGAGCTCCGCTTCCGCGCACAACTCCGTCAGCACTTCCGCCTGGTGCGGCGTCGGCGCGACAGCACCGTGTGCAGCGTCACCACCAGCGGTTGCGCCAGCTCGCGCGCAAACGACAGCACGTACTCGCCGTCGGGGCCGCCGAAGATCCCGTACTCGTGCTGGAGCAACACCACGTCGACATCGAGCCGCCCGAGCATGCGCGCCGTCCGCACGTAGTCACCGCGGACCGCCTGCGCGATCGTCGCCAACACACCGCGCCGCTGCGGGCTCGACGGCTCGTGCACGACCGCGACAAGATCGGCAGCGCTGACGGCATCCGTGCCGGCCAGCGTCGCCCGCAGGTCGGCAGCAAAGGTGCCGATCCCGCAGGCACGCGGCGGGAACGTCGAGATGATCGCCGCCCGCAAGCGCTAGCCCTCCAGGAGTGCTTGTTCCGCGAGGTGGCGGCGCTGCCCGTCGAGCACGCGCTCGAGACGCTCATCCATGATGTTGCTCCCTGCTGTGTGACTCCCCCGAAACAGCGAACGGCGGGCTCGTGCGGAAGTCAGGACACGGGGACGCTGCACGCACGGTAGCGGAATCGGCGCTACTCTTCAGGTGGCGCGTGGTTGAGCGCGAAGCCGCCTGGGCTCCGAGGTCCCTGCCAACTTGTTCACTACCTCGAGAAGTAAGAGGGCAAGACACGGGCAAAGACCTCGGCGGTCAAGGGATGTGGGCCTTGCTAGACGCCGCGGAGTGAGACGATCTGGAGCGTCACTCGCGGCCGTCTTCGTTGACGCGATCCCCGACTCCCTGGCGAGCTTGTTTCGGACGATGGTTCGTGCCTGCAGAGGCCGGATACACCGATTCACATGTGCGCCGAACCGAATGAGCTAGGGCCAGATTCAGAGGATGGGGGCGATGGGACGGCCGACGACTCGTCGGCAGCCCAGCGGGCGCAGGACGAGCAGGCGAGACAAGAGGAGACAGGGCAGGAATCGCCGAGCTAGATGTGATGTGTGCGCTGTCAGTCTGCCGAGCCGCGTAGCGGTCGAGCCGAGCAGGGTGGTGAGATGGAGAACTGGGTCATACGGAGCGTTGTTGCGGTGTCGCCGATGGGCGCCGACTGCGACGCTGCTTATCTGCTCAAGGTCGCCTATGGGGACGAGGAGGCTGAAGTCGTCGTTGAGTTCACGGCTCCTTCGTCGGTTGCTTCCGGTGGCTACGCGGAGGAGGTTGTGCGGAGGTTCCTCGGTGATGATGAGCCGCCGCAGCGCGTCGTTGTTGACCGCGACGGATCGGTGCGGGTCGTCGAAAGTCCGTTGACAGCGGAGCGTACGCCGCGCAGTACGAATGCTTTACCTGGCCCGCAGCGCGCTCGGCGACGCAGTCGGGGCTAGACGGTTCCTGCGAACTGACGTCGACCGCTCACGCGATGATGCCAACCTACACCTTGATCGTTGACGGCGTCCCCATCTCCTACAGCGCTGAGACCGCCCCTTCGATCGGCGACCTCGTAACCCTGGAACAAGAGGGGGCAGTCGTACGTGTGCTGCGCAGCTCGGACGGCGGTCGCATCTATGTTGCTGAAGCAGCGAGCAGCGACGACACTCCCTAGGTTCGATGGGCAGGCTCACGTATACGGTGCGGTTGAGCTCGCTCGGCGGGAAACGCCTCGGTGCGTATAGGCATCCTGGGCCTGAGGAGCCGAGGGTCGGAACGCTTCTCAGCCCGGACGGCGGACTGCAAGGTGGCCCGTGGCGTGTCAGCGACTACGTACAAACCGACGCTTCTGCTCCGGGCAACAACCTGCTGGTCGTCGAGCGAGTCGACGCTTGAATCCGGCACGGCATCCGCGAATGTTCCAATGACCGTCGTCCGGCCTCTGGATCTGCCGGCGCGGGGTAAGCCCACCTTGCGCGGTGTGTTTCACGAGGCAGCCTTCTACGCCGCGGTCGTGCTGGGCGTGCCGCTGATCGTGAGCGCCGAGCCCGGGAAGGCACGGCTGTCGGCGGGCGTGTTCGCGACTGCGGTCGCGTTCTGCTTCGGCGCGAGCGCGCTCTACCACCGGCCCACGTGGCGGCCCGGGATTCGGTTTTGGCTGGCACGCCTGGATCACGCGTCGATCTACCTGCTGATCGCGGGCAGCTATACCCCGGTGTGCTTGCTGGTGATGACGGCAGGTTGGCGCCAGGTTGTCTTGACGCTTGTCTGGAGCGGTGCGGGCGCGGCGATCCTGCTGAAGCTGTTCTGGGTTCGCTCGCCGAAGTGGCTTGCGGCCGTGATCGCACTGACGCTGGGGTGGGTCGCCGCCGTCGCGCTCGGCCAGCTTCTCAAGATCGCGGTCCCCGGTCTGCTTTTCCTTGTCGCCGGAGGCGTGCTCTACTCGATCGGCGCGATCGTCTACGCGCGGAGACGCCCAGACCCGGTGCCGCACGTCTTCGGCTACCACGAGCTGTTTCATCTGCTCACGATCGGCGCCGTTTCCTGCCACTACGCCGCTATCGCGTTCTGGGTGCTACCGCGGGCCTAGTGTCCGTCGCTGACCGTCTCTGACGCCCGAGACGCAGTGTGCTGTTAGGTGGGCATACACATCGCCCTCAGCCGCCTGCCAGTACGCGCGGCTAAAGAACGCCCCGGTCTCCCGCCGCGAAGTCAGCGCGTGCGGGACATGCGCGTGGAAAAGGGGTCAGATGAGCACCACCACCACCACGTAAGCCGCGAAGGAGTCGCCGGGAACTGCCGCGGCAGCTCCATCCGGCGCCACGTGAGCGACGAGATCGTCGAGACCGCAGCTCGCTTCGACGCGAATAGCGAGAGCAAGCGCAGGATGTTGCGACGCAAATCGGATTGAGCGCGCGCGGGATCGGCAGCAGCCAAGCTATCCGGCGCCGCGGCGACGGATTCGGGCGCGAACCGGACCCCAACTTGCGCGCGTAACCCCGCTCATTTCTTGGCCTTCCTCGCCTGCCGCTTCTCCTTGAGCGTCTTCTGAGCGGGCTTCTTCTCCATGCTCTTCTTCGTATTCTTGTCCTTGCTAGCCATTACTGTCCCTCTCTTCTCTTGGCGCGCTATCGCTTCATGCGCGTCGCGGCTCTGCCGGTCGCATCTTGGCGATTCCATCCTCGTCAACCTCGACCACCCAGCGGCCAGGATCTGCGCCGCTCGTGAAGCGTTTGAGGCCCTTTGGACGCCGCGCGATGATCGCGTGGGTGTCGGTGCGCGTCTCGATCGTGTAGCCCTCTTCGACCTTCTGGTCGAGAAAGACATCGAGGCCGTCCTTGCGTGTCCCGAGGGGGTCGATCTCTCCCATCAATGCGAGTATGGCAAGGCTGGCCTTCTCCGCGATGCTGCGGCGCGTGCGGCTGCGGTGCCTCGGGAGAGTAGGGTGGAGTCGTACGCGCGGAACGGCGTGACGCGTTCGAGTGGCTCTTTAGCCCGAACGGCGTAAGGAGGTCACGTCTCCGTCAACAGCGGCTCGCGCCGCAGATCGAAGGTCACAGCATGAGCAAGCGGATCGAGCAGTCGCGCCGACACGGCCACTGGGATCCTCGCTACGCAACGAAGATGCCCCGTTCGCAAGACGGCAGAGTGAGCATCGTCACGCCGCGCAATCCACCTCGCGTCGAAGAACGATCAACACCCAAGGGAGCTCGGATGGCGTTCAGGCACGAGCTCAGCGACAACCACGGCAGCTACACAGGCACCTTCGTAAGCGAGGTCGAGCACTGGCAGGTCGGCGACGTCTTCACCACAGGAGACGGGCGAGCCTTGCGCATCACTGCGATCTCCGCTTCCGAGAAATCGATCAACCGGCCCGCGTATACCGACCGGTGGCACGTCGAGGCGGCCGGACCAGGGGCTGTGTGACGGTCGAGCGGGCCGACCCGACCTGAAGCTGACTCCTCGGAGTGCGTCCCTGCGTGTTGCGGAGTTCGGTTCGGGTTGGGATCGCGCGCAGCGGAGGGCTCTAGGAGTTCCGAAGAAGGGCGAGCTTGTCGTCCATCGCGGCCAGCTCGTCCTGCGTCCGCTCGATCATCCGGCGCAGGTCCTCGGTCATTTTCGTGTCGAGGACGTTTGCTGCGGCGTCGAGCGCGAGCAACGTCTGTTCGCAGGTGGCGAGGAGGATCATGAGCATGCTGCGCGCCTTCGTGACCGCCATGATCGTTTCGCCCTCCACGGGACGAAGCGTCTCCGTGATCTTTCCGCGCCAAACCGTCCGGAAGGCATGTGTCGCAGCCTGGTGGCTACAGCATGGTGGTCGGACGCGACGGTGTCGGCTTCCGGCTTTCCTCTTTCCGGGACGCCTACGTCGCCGTCGGTGGTCGCCTGTGTTTCGTCGAGACGCGCTGACGGATTTCGGCGGCGCGCTCGAGGAGGGCCTTCGAGTGAGCGCGAAGCTCCCGCGAGTGAACCTGGATCACGTTCGCTTTCCGGTGCAATAGGTCGAGCCGAGACTTCTCCAGCATCGCAGTGATCGGAACGTACCCGCCTGGCCCGACGGCGACACGACCGCAGAACATCGGGCAGAACCCGACGCATGTCCGGTTCGGTCAAGCTCACCGCTCGCTGCCGCGCTAGGGTCGCGGTTGCCGCTCGGAGCCGTCCGAGCTGTGATCGCGCGGAGAGGCCTCGGTCTTCTCCGGAGCTGGGAAGTCGATGCTGACCGTCTCGTCTCGCCGGCGTTCCTCGACTTTGCCGCGCTGGGTGAGCGCGCGCTTGTCTGCCTGGGTCGGCGGCTGCTCGATCATGAGCGAGAAGCTGCGCGGCCAGAGCCTCCTGGTGGCGACGACGTTTCCTTCCGCGGCGAGCAGCGTGATGTGCGCGGAGAGGTAGATCCAGGAGAGCAGGCCGATCACGAGGCCGAAGGTGCCGTAGACGTTGCCGGCGTGCTTGAGCGTGTGACCGACGTAGTAGCCGCCGAGTGTTTGCAGGAGCTCGTAGAGGATCCCGGCGGCGATCGCGCCGCCGCGCAGCTGCCGCCAGCTCACCTCGCGCGCCGTGAGGAGGCGGAAGCCGAGCCAGAAGAGGCCGATGTTGAGTGTGGTCGAGAGCGCGAGCGAGCCGATCTTCCAGCTGAGGCCGAAGCGGGCGCCGACGGTCGCGAGCGCGGCGAGGATCGTTGCTGCGAGCGCGCCGCCGCCGAGCAGCGCGAGCAGCAGCAGTGCGCGCCCGCGCGCGTGCAGGGGGTCCGGGCGACGTTTAAAGGGGACTCCCCAGAGGTGGTTCATCGCGTTTTGGGAGGCGAGGAAGACCCCCATTCCCGCCCAGAGCGCGGCGGCGAGGCCGAGCACGAGTGCGAGCGTGCTGCCGTGCAGCGAGCGGTGGCTGAGCTGCGGCCCGATGACGGGGAACTGGCCGAGCGCCGAGTCGACGATCCTCTGCTCGAGATGCGGGTCAGTCTGGAGAACGAAGCCGAGCACCGTCGTGAGGACGAGCAGCAGCGGGAAGATCGCGAAGAAGCCATAGTAGGTGATCGTCGCGGCCTGGTAGCCGCCCTGGTCGTCGGCGTACTTCTGTAGCACCGCGAGCGGAAAGCCGAGCGAGCGATGGCGCTGCTGAAAGCGATCGAACGCGCTGTACCTGGTGCCGAAGCCGCCCACTGGACCCGCCCTAGAGACGCAGGCCGGACGCGCGACAGAGGAACTGGTCGCAGGCGAGTAGGAATGGTCCCGTAGGGGCGGGTGAGGCGGGCGTACCTATCGCAGCGCGGAGTTGATCTTTTCGAGTGAGCGCCCCTCGGCGGTCTCTCCGCCTCCGGCTGCGTCGGCCACAGACTGTGCGACTCCGACGACGAACTGTCGGTACGACTCCAGTTCGTCGGGCGCCTTGGACTCGAGGGTTGTCTTTGCAGTCCGAAGGGCGGCCAGTGTCTCGGTCTCGATCGCGTCGGGCGAGGACGTGAGGCCGAAACCGGTGCCGTGGATGTCGGCGAGTTCGCGGACGAGTTGGCTGGAGTTGCTCTGCTTGGCCTGGGCAATGTGCTTCCCGAGTGCGCCCGCCTCTTTGAAGGTGTCGAAGAAGCTCCGGTCGCTCAGCGACACGAGCAGGCCAGCGCCGGTGACACCCTGCTGCAACGACTCCCACTCCTCCGCGGTGAAATCAGCTTTCGTCGCCATGACACTCCCTTCGAAGACAGCGTTCTAGTCCCCGATCGACAGGGTTCGCAACCCGGGCTCGGCGGGAGCGATTAGTCGAGCTTTCTCGCTGCGGGTCGCGAAGCCCTGCAGACTCGGGCGTCTGGGCTGGACGTTCGAGCTGAACCTCGCGAGCCCCCTCATCCGGTGTGGTCCTTGGCGGCGGTCGGTAGGGGAGCCTTTCCGTTGGTGTCGGCGCTCGGGAACTCCGCTTGGAAGCGTGCGAGCGCGTGTGAGAACTCGGTCGGGATCAGCCAGATCTTGTTTGCGTCGCCCTGGGCGATTTGCGGCAGCATCTGGAGGTATTGGTAGGCGAGGAGCTTGGGGTCGGCGTCGCCGGCGTGGATCGCGCCGAAGACGGTCTCGATCGCTTTCGCTTGACCTTCGGCGCGCACGATCTGTGATTGCCGGTCACCTTCGGCGCGCAGGATCGAGCTCTGTTTTGCGCCTTCGGCTTCGAGGATCTGCGACTGTTTGACGCCTTCGGCATTGAGGACTGTGGCTCGCTTTTCGCGGTCGGCGCGCATCTGCTTTTCCATCGATTCCTGGATCGAGGCGGGCGGGTCGATCGCCTTCAGCTCGACGCGGTTGACGCGGATGCCCCATTTGACGGTCGCCTCGTCGAGGACGCCGCGCAGTTGCGTGTTGATGTGGTCGCGTGAGGTGAGGGTCTTCTCGAGCGCGATCCCGCCGATCACGTTGCGTAGCGTCGTCACGGTCAGCTGTTCGATCGCCTGGATGTAGTTGGCGATTTCGTAGGTCGCGGCCTTGGGGTCGGTGACTTGGAAGTAGATGACGGTGTCGATGTTGACGACGAGGTTGTCCTCGGTGATCACTGGCTGCGGCGGGAAGGAGACGACCTGCTCGCGTAGGTCGAGTAGGGGCCGCAGCCGGTCGACGAACGGCACGACGAGCGCGAGCCCAGGCGAGAGCGTGCGCTGGTAGCGGCCGAACCTCTCGATCACGCCCGCGCGCGCCTGCGGCACGATCCGGATCGTGCGCGCCACGACGAGTAGCACGAACACAGCGACTGCGAGCAAGACGATCAGGGTGACCATGGGTGTCTCCTGTTCAACGGAGGACGAGCGCCGTGGCGCCGTCGATCTGTGCGACTTCGACCTGCTCTCCGGGCAGCAATGGTTCGCCTTCGAGGAAGGGGCGCGCCGTCCATTCCTCGCCACCGATCTTCACGCGGCCGCCGGAGCCGTCGACTTGCTCTAGTACGAGCGCTTTCTGGCCGACGAGGGCGGCGGTGCCCGTGCGGCTGATTGCTGGCAGCCGGATGTGGCGCCGTGCGAGCGGACGCAGGACCGCCACGCAGATCCCCGCAGCGCCGATGAACGCGAGCAGTGCTCCGACGCCGCCGGCGAGCGTGGCGACGAGCGCGGCAACGAGCGCCGCTACCGCGAGCGGACCGAGGAAGAACAGTCCCGGCGTGAACACCTCGCCGATCGCAAGCAAGGCAGACGCGAGCGCCCAGAGTGCCCAGACGGGGATTCCGAGGATCACGCTGCGCGTCCTGCGCCGGCCGCCGCTTGTGCGTTTTGCGGGCCGAGGGTCGGCTCAGTCAGCGTGTACGAGCGGTCGCCCATCGACAGCTTGGCGGAATCGACACCGACTGCCGCGAGCCAGGACTGGACCGCCTCGATCACCGCGACGACCGACCGCGACTCCCATTCCGAGCGAACGCGGATCTCGTTGCGCGCTTCGTCGAAGAAGACCGACGAGCGGCCGAACAAGGCCCCGAGGCGCGCCAGCAAACCGTCCGCCTCGGCGACATCTGGGGCTGCGACGCGGATCTCGACCATTCGACTCTCCCGGCTCGAAGCGGATCGCCGACCGCGAGATTGAGGTCGGCCGCCGTACGGCTCCAACCCGCTTCGCTGTGGGAGGATCTTTCGCGGCGCCGCCTGTTAGACGCCGCGCGGTCTGTCGTGGCGCCGATCGCTTCTGACGCCGCACAAGAAGCGTAGCACCCCTGCGATGGCGTTCAATCGGCCGGACCCGTCGAGGGCGTGCAGGCGGACGGGCGGGGTGCGCGCCGCTTCAAGTCGAAGAGCGAACGGGTACCGGGCGGGAGTCGAGGGGCTGCGTACGACGATTCGCGAACGCCGGAGGGACGGAGCGGGCGAGAGCGGAGCAGTATGGAGCGGTCGTGGTAGCGTGCGGCGATCGACCGCTCTCCACTTCCAGGATCGCAGCTGTGGCCGTTGAGGTTCTCGCCGCTCCGGTCGCCTAGAACCAGCCGCGTTTCTTGAACAGCGTGAAGAGTGCGGCGACGGTGAGGAGTTCTGCTCCGATCCCGAGCGCGAGGAACGCCCAGCCGCTGGTGATGTGTCCGACCATCCAGCCGAAGTTTTGGCCGAAGAAGCCGGTGATGAAGGTGAGTGGCAGGAAGACAGTCGCCATCACGGTCAGTTGTTTCATGACCGAGTTGAGCCGGT
>Ga0209810_1004112_pt1 | contig 14377 bp, 14 predicted proteins | sample Coa_R1_7_FD_187159 | JGI IMG/M metagenome (GOLD analysis project Ga0209810, IMG submission 187159) | Surface soil microbial communities from Centralia Pennsylvania, which are recovering from an underground coalmine fire - Coalmine... | ecosystem: Environmental > Terrestrial > Soil > Unclassified...
AGGAGGTCGCGGCGATGGGCGATCCCGAGAAGTGGGTACGGGACGAGCTCGACGCCGGCAAGCGGATCATGGGCTTCGGCCACCGCGTCTACCGGGCGGAGGACCCGCGCTCGCGCATCCTCAAGCGGACGGCGAAGGAGCTGGGCGCGCCGCAGGTGGAGGTCGCCGAGGAGCTCGAGCGCGTCGCGCTCGCCGAGCTCGAGCGGCGGCATCCCGAGCGGCCGCTGCGGACGAACGTCGAGTACTACTCGGCGATCGTGCTCGACGTCGCCGAGATTCCGCCGCCGATCGCGCCCGCGATGTTCGCGTGCTCGCGGGTGGCGGGCTGGTCGGCGCACATCCTCGAGCAGAAGCGCACCGGCCGGCTGTTCCGCCCGTCGGCCCGCTACCTCGGCCCGACCGACCGCAGCCTGTGACCGGTGCCTGACACCTCACGGTGTCGGACACCGTAAAGAGCCTCGCGGAGGCGGCGGCGCAGGCCGACACGCTCGCGGACCAGGGTGACGAGCGTGCGCTCTCGGAGCTGCGCGCGCAGTTCGACGACGAGCTGGAAGCGGCCGCGCGCTCGCGCGACTTCCGCGAGCGCGCCGTCGCGTTCCGTGCCGTCGGTCAGTTCCGGTTCCGGGCGAAGACGGAGCTGCTGCGGCGAGGTCTCGACGACGACAGCCCGGCGGTGAGAGGCTCGGCGCTGCTCTCGCTCGAGCGGCTCTCCCGGGACCACCCGGGCGTGGTGAACGACGTGCGGCCGCTCCTGCACGAGCTCGCGACGCACGATCCCGTGGAGGCGGTGCGGCGCCTGGCGGTGGTCTCGCTGCGGAACGGCTCCGCCCGGCCCGAGACGCTACGCATCCTGACCGCGCTCTCCGCGGACGACGACGAGCCGCGCGAGCTGCGCGACGCCGCGGCGAAGGTCGCCCAGGCGTTGAAGCGGCCCTCGGCCCGCTGATTCGTCCTTCAGCGCGCGGCGCAGGTGCAGCCGTCGACCTTCCCGCACGACGGGCACGCCGTGCGGCGGCGCCTGAGCTCAAGGGCGTTCTTCGCGAGGCCCGCGCGAACCATCAGCCACGCGGCCCCTGTCGCCAGGGCCATGAAGATCTCGAGGTGTGGATCGATTCCCAACCGTGTCCTCCGTGAGGTTCCTGCGCGCATGTGGATGCGCTCGGTAGTACAACTCGCGGCGGCGCCGGTCGGATACGTGCGTGTACAGCTCCGTCGTCGCGAGGTCGGCATGGCCGAGCATCTCCTGGACCGAGCGGAGGTCTGCTCCGCCCTCGAGCAGGTGCGTCGCGAACGAATGGCGGAGCAGGTGTGGGTGGACGCGCTCCGGGTCGAGCCCCGCGGCCGCCGCCAGCCGGCGCAGGATCAGGAAGGCGCCGGCGCGCGTGAGCGGGCCGCCGCGCGCATTCAGGAAGAGCTCCGGCCGCCGGCGACGCTCGAGGAACGGGCGGCCGCGCGACAGGTAGCGGCGCAGGGCCTCGGTCGCGGGCCGGCCGATCGGCACCAGGCGCTCCTTGTCGCCCTTGCCGAGCACGCGCACGACGCGGGCGTCGAGGTCGACCCCGGTGCGTTCGAGGCCCACCGCCTCGGAGACACGGAGGCCCGCGCCGTACAGCACCTCGACCAGCGCCTGGTCGCGCAGCGCCCGCGGCTGCGTTCCCGCCGCCGCCTGGATCAGCCGCTCGGCCTCGCCCGGCGAGAGCGCGTGCGGGAGCCTGCGCGCGCGGCGCGGCAGGGCGACCGCGGCCGCCGGGTTGTCGGCACGTGCGCCGGTCAGCTGCAGCTGGCGGAAGAAGCTGCGGGCGGCGGCGACGCGGCGGGCGATCGTGGACGCGGAGAGGCCGTCGGCACGCAGCCGCGCGACGTACCGCTCGAGCTCCTCCCTGCTCGCGGCCCGGAGCGGATGTCCGAGGAACGCGCCGAGGTGCGTCAGGTCGCGGCGGTAGGCGTCCACGGTCCGCGGCGCGCGCTGCGCGGCGATCAGCGCGAGGAAGGCCGCGACGTCGCGGTCGCGGCGGTCAGGAGCGGGGGTGGGCATGGTCGTAGACCTTCCGAAGTCGCTTCGCGTCGACGTGGCTGTACATCTGGGTGGTCGAGAGGGAGGAGTGGCCGAGCAGCTCCTGGATCGTGCGCAGGTCGGCGCCGCCCTCGAGCAGATGCGTGGCGAAGGAATGCCGCAGCCGGTGCGGATGCGGAACGAGCCGGCGGAGGGTCGAGGTGTCGAGACGCCGCCCGCGTGCGGAGAGGAACAGGGCGTCGTTCGCGCCCCGGGCCAGCTGCGGGCGCGCCTCGTGCAGGTAGCGCGCGACCAGATGCGCCGCGCGCTCGCCGAGGGGCACGACGCGGTCCTTCGCGCCCTTGCCGTGCCGCACGTGGACGAGCTCCTGCTCGAAGTCGACGTCGCCGAGGTCGAGCCCGATCGCTTCCGACGCGCGGAGGCCGGTGGAGTACACGAGCTCCACGAGCGCGCGGTTGCGAACCTCCAGAGAGCCGTCGCCGTCGAACGAGTCGACGATCTGCTCGATCTCGTCCACGCGCGGCGCGTCGGGCAACCTGCGCCGCGTCTTCGGCGAGAACGGCGCGTCCGGGACGTGCTCCGGCCCGAGCGTGAAGCGCACGAACGACCGCAACGCGGCGACCTTGCGTGCGATCGTCCCGGCCGACAGCCTGCGGCCGTTGCGCGCGCGCCCGAGGTGCGCGATCCAGTCGGAGAGCACACGGGTGTCGATCGCCTCGACGGGGCTGTCGCCGTACCAGCGTGCGAAGTCGGCGAGGTCGGCCGCGTAGCCGCGCCGTGTCGAGTCGGCGATTCCCGCCGACGTGACGAAACGGTCGATCGCCTGCGCGATCCTCACGCGGCTCGTTTCGGCCTGTGGCTACGATCGCCTGCTCATGGACCCGCGCTTCGAACGACTCGCGGGGCTGGCGGTTCACGGGGCGAACGTGCAGCCGGGCCAGCTCGTGTACATCGCCGCCGAGCACGGTCAGGCCGAGCTCGCGCGCGCGATCGCGGCTGCCGCGTACGAGCGCGGCGCGAAGTTCGTGGACGTCGCCTACCACGACACGCAGCTGAAGCGCCTGCGGGTTCAGCATGCCGATCCTTCGACGCTGGACTTCGTCCCGCCCTGGTACGGCGAGCGCCTGCTCGCGCTCGGCGACCACCTCGGCGCGAGGATCTCGCTCGCCGGGCTGAGCACGCCGCCGCTGTTCCGCGACCTCGACCCGCAGCTCGTCGGCAAGGACCGGCTGCCGTGGCTGAACGAGACGACCAAGCTGATCGCCGACCGCTCGACGAACTGGTGCATCGTCCCGTGTCCCCACGTCGAGTGGGCCAAGCTCGTCTACCCCGACGTGGACGAGCACGAGGCGTACGAGCGGCTGTGGCGCGACCTCGAGCACGTGCTGCGCCTCGACGAGGACGACCCCGACGCGGCGTGGGACGCGCGGATGTCGGCGCTCAAGGACTCGGCGCGCAGGCTCACCGAGCACGGCTTCGACGCGCTCGAGCTGCGCGGCCCCGGCATCGAGCTGCGGCTCGGGCTGCTTCCCGGAGGCCGGTGGCTCGCGGCCGACTTCGAGCGCCGCGACGGTCTGCGGCACTTCCCCAACCTGCCGACCGAGGAGGTCTTCACGAGCCCCGACCCGGAGCGTGCCGACGGACAGGTGGCGGCGTCGCGGCCGCTCGTGCTGCGCGACGGCACGGTGATCCGGGGGCTCCGCGTCCGCTTCGAGGGCGGCCGCGCCGTGGAGATCAGCGCGGACGAGGGCGAGGGCGCCGTTCGCTCGCAGCTCGACATCGACCCGCAGGCGCTGCGGCTCGGAGAGGTCGCCCTCGTCGACGACCAGGGCCGCATCGGGCCGCTGGGGACGATCTTCTACGACACGTTGCTCGACGAGAACGCCGCGAGCCACATCGCCTTCGGCAGCGGCTTCCCGTTCGCCGCCGAGAACGGCGAGGCAAAGCGCGTCAACTCGAGCGGCGCGCATCTCGACTTCATGGTCGGCTCGCCCGAGCTCGAGGTGGACGGCGTCACGCCCGACGGCGCGCGGGTGCCCGTGATGCGCCGCGGCGCCTGGCAGATCTAAAGACCCGAACCTGGTTCACTCCGTGAACCAGGTTCGCGGGTTCCCGGTTTTCGCCGGGCGCGAGGTCGGTACCATCATCTACGTGACAGCGACGGAGCTGCCGGGGCGCGTCGATCTGCTCGCGCACGGAATCGACGCGAGCGGCGCGGTCTATCGAAACCCGACCACCTCGCTGCTGTACACGCACGCGCTGGTGAGCGGCGAGGGAAAGCTCGCGGAGAGCGGCCCGCTGGTCGTCGACACGGGCAGGTTCACCGGGCGCTCGCCGAAGGACAAGTTCGTCGTGCAGGAGCCGTCGTCGGAGGGCCGGATCTGGTGGGGCGAGGTGAACCACCCGCTCTCGGAGGAGCATTTCGAGGGGTTGCGCGAGAAGGTGACGGAGCATCTCGCCGCCGCCGACACGCTCTACGTCGTCGACGCGTTCGCCGGAGCCGACGAGGAGCACCGGCTCGCGGTGCGCGTGATCACCGCGCACCCTTACCACGCGCTGTTCGCCAAGACGATGTTCATCGATCCCACTCCGGACGAGCAGGAGAGCTTCGCGCCGGAGGCGCTCGTGCTGCACGCGCCGGACGTCGAGGCGGACCCGGACGTCGACGGCACGCGCACCGGCACGTTCGTCGTCGTGCATCCGGGCCGCACCGAGCTGCTCGTCGGCGGAACGTTCTACGGCGGCGAGATCAAGAAGTCGATCTTCGGCGTGATGAACGACCGGCTGCCGCTGGCCGGCGTCTTCCCGATGCACTGCTCGGCCAACGTCGGCGAGGACGGCTCGGTGGCGATCTTCTTCGGCCTCTCGGGGACGGGGAAGACGACGCTGTCGGCTGATCCGTCGCGGCACCTGATCGGCGACGACGAGCACGCGTGGGGGGAATCCGGCGTCTTCAACATCGAGGGCGGCTGCTACGCCAAGACGATCCGGCTCTCCGAAGCCGCCGAGCCGGAGATCTGGAAGGCGACGCATTCCTTCGGCACGGTGCTCGAGAACGTCGCCGTCGACCCGGACGGGCACCTCGACCTCGGCGACGCCTCGAAGACCGAGAACACGCGCGCCGCCTACAAGCTCGAGCGGATCGGCAACGCGCTGCCGTCGAAGGCGGCGGGCCATCCGAAGTCCGTGGTGCTGCTGACGGCGGACGCGTTCGGCATCTTCCCCCCGATTGCACGACTGGACCGCGCGCAGGCGCTCTACTACTTCCTCTCCGGCTTCACGGCCAAGCTCGCCGGCACCGAGATCGGCGTCACCGAGCCGCAGCCGACGTTCTCCCCGTGCTTCGCGCAGCCGTTCCTGCCGCGGCCGCCGGCGCTCTACGCACGCATGCTGGGCGAGAAGCTCGACCGTCACGGCTCGCGCGTCTGGCTTGTCAACACCGGTTGGACGGGCGGCCCCTTCGGCGAGGGGAGGCGCATGCCGATCGACGCGACGCGCACGATGCTCCACGCCGCGCTCGCCGGCGAGCTCGACGATCTCGACTATCGCCGTGACGACGTCTTCGGCTTCGAGGTGCCGCTGGCCGTGCCGGGCGTCGACTCGGGGCTGCTCGACCCGCGCTCCACGTGGCCCGAGCCGGGGCGCTACGACGTGAAGGCGCGCGAGCTCGCGCGGCTGTTCGCGGAGAACTTCGCCCGGCGCTTCGAGGACGTGGAGGACGAGGTCCGCGCCGCCGGCCCGAAGCCGTAGAGCGGCCGTGCGCGCCAGGCCGGTGATCTGGAAGCCGCGCTACGCGACGAGGCGGATGCGCGAGCGGGCGTTTGCCCGCGCGGATCTCGAGCGCGAGCGGGCCGCCCGCGCCGCGGCACCCGTCGAACCCTCGCTTCTGGCCCGCTTGCGACGGGCGTTTCGCTAGGTTGGACGGCGTGGACGCGACGCACGACGTGCTGGTCGTCGGAGCGGGTTGCGCCGGGATGCGCGCGGCCATCGAGGCTCACGACGCGGGCGCCGACGTCGGCGTCATCTCGAAGCTCCACCCGACGCGCAGCCACTCCGGCGCGGCCGAGGGCGGCATCAACGCGGCGCTCGGCAACGCGGCCGAGGATTCGCCGGAGACGCACGCGTTCGACACGGTCAAGGGCTCGGACTACATCGGCGACCAGGACGCGATCGAGATCCTCGCCGAGGAGGCGCCCGGCGACATCCTCCAGCTCGAGAGTTGGGGCGCCGTCTTCTCGCGCATGCCGGACGGCAAGCTCGCGCAGCGCCCGTTCGGCGCGGCGGGCTCGCCGCGCACCGTCTTCGCGGCCGACATCACCGGCCACGTCCTGATCCAGGTGCTGTACGAGCAGCTGGTGAAGCGCGGCATCCAGGTGTACGAGGAGTACTTCGCCTGGAAGCTGGTCGAGAACGACGGCCGCTGCCAGGGCGTGATCTGCTGGAACCTGCTCGACGGCGGCCTCGAGACGATCGGCGGCAAGACCGTCGTGCTCGCAACCGGGGGCCAGGGCCGCATCTACCGCACGACGACGAACGCCTACGCCTGCACCGGCGACGGCGCGGCGATGGCACTGCACCTCGGCGTGCCGCTGAAGGACATGGAGTTCATGCAGTTCCACCCGACGACGCTGTTCCCGACCGGGATCCTGCTCACGGAGGGCTGCCGCGGCGAGGGCGCGTACCTGATCAACAGCGAAGGCGAGCGCTTCATGAAGCGCTACGCGCCGAACGCTATGGAGCTTGCATCGCGCGACGTGGTCTCGCGGGCCGAGCAGACGGAGATCGACGAAGGACGGGGCATCAACGGCTCGGTGATGCTCGACATGCGGCACCTCGGCGCAGAACGGATCATCGAGCGGCTCCCCGGCTCGCGCGAGCTGTCGATGACCTTCGCGGGCGTCGACCCGATCTACGACCCGGTGCCCGTCCGGCCCGGGGCGCACTACCACATGGGCGGTGTCGAGGCCGACAACGACGGCGCGACCGAGCTGACCGGGCTCTACGCCGCCGGCGAGGTCGCGTGCGTGTCGGTGCACGGCGCGAACCGGCTCGGCGGGAACTCGCTGATGGAGACGATCACGTTCGGACGGCGCGCAGGACGCGCTGCCGCCGAGTGGGCGCTCTCGCATACGACGATCGACGTTCCGCGCAGCGCCGAGACCGACGCGGAGCGCGAGCTACGCGAGCTGCTCGACGTCGACGAGGGCGAACGGCCTTGGCAGATCCGCGAGGAGCTCGGCTCGTCGATGCTCGAGAACTTCGGCGTCTTCCGCCGCGAGGACCAGATGGCGCGGCAGATCGAGATCATCGACGACCTGCGCGAACGCTACGGTCGCGGTGTGCTGATCGAAGACAAGGGCGAGATCTTCAACAGCGATCTCACACAGGCAATCGAGCTCGGCAACATGCTCGACCTGGCGGCGTGCATGCTGCAGGCCGGCATCGCGCGCAAGGAGAGCCGGGGTGCACACGCCCGGCCGTACGACTACCCGACGCGCGACGACGAGAACTTCATGAAGCACTCGATCAGCCGCTGGGTCGACGGCGAGCCACAGCTCTCGTACAGCGACGTCCGCTTCACGAAGTACGAGCCGACGGAGCGCCACTACTGATGCGGCGCGTCGCGGTCCTTCCTGCGCTCGCGGTCGCTGCCGCGGCGCCGTTCCTCGCCGCGTGCGGCGCGGGCGGCCTCGACCCGGTCGCGAAGGCGGCTGACAAGGCGACGTCCGCGGGCAGCGAGCACGTGGTGTTCTCCGGGTACGTGGTCGCGGGCGCGCAGACGATCAGGCTCACCGGCAGCGGCGACTTCCAGGCGAGCCCGAGGCTCGGTCAGGCCTCCTTCTCGATGACCGGCGGTCCAGTGAACGCGTCGCTCGATGAGGTCGTGAAGGGCCCTGTCGTCTATCTCAAGTCGTCGCTCCTCTCGCGGCTGCTGTCCCAGGGCAAGACGTGGGTCTCGGTGAACACCGACCAGCTCGGGGCGAAGCTCGGCGCGAACCTCGGCCAGTTCACGCAGACGAATCCCGCCGACGTCCTTCCCGCGCTCGAGAAGGCGGGGTCCGTGAAGAAGCTCGGCACCGCGACGATCGACGGCGTCCAGACCACGCACTACGAGGCCGTGGTCGATCCCGCCAAGCTGCCGGGGATCTCGACGCTCAAGACGGTCCATGTCAACGCGTTCCCGATCGACGCCTGGATCGGCACGGACGACGGTCTGCTACGCCGCCTGACCATGAGCGAGACCGCATCCGCGGCCGGTCAATCCGCGACGACGCAGTGGCGAATGGACTTCTCGAACTACGGCGAGCCGGTGACCGTGACCGTGCCGCCGGCGGCGGAGACGTTCGACCTCACCGGCCTGGCGGAGAAGATGCCCTGATGCAGGTCGGGCTGAAGGTCTGGCGCTACGACTCGTCGAGCGGCGAGCGGCGGCTGCAGGAGTACGAGATCGACGCGCCCGAAGAGGCGACGCTCCTCGACTGCCTCGACATCGTCAAGGACAGGTACGACGGCACGCTCGCCTACCGCAAGAGCTGCCGCATGATGATCTGCGGCTCCTGCGGCATGCGCATGGACGGTGCGGCGGTGCTCGCGTGCAAGACGCGCATGTACGACGTGGCGCAGGAAGGGCACGTGCCGGTGATCTCGGCCATGGGGAACCTGCCGATCCTCAAGGACCTCGTCGTCGACATGGACCCGTTCTGGGAGAAGTTCCGCAGCGTCGACCCGTTCCTGCAGCCGGGCTACCAGGAGCCGCCGGACGGTCGCGAGAACCGCATCCGTCAGGAGCGCATGAACGTGATCCACAAGGAGTCGCTGTGCATCAACTGCGGCTGCTGCGTCTCGGAGTGCAACGCGATGGAGTCGGATCCGCTGTTCCTCGGACCGCAGGCGCTCGCGAAGGCGATGCGCTTCGTCGGCGACCCGCGGGACGGTCACAAGGTCGAGCGGCTGGAGGCGCTGAACGGCGAGCACGGGATCTGGGAGTGCACCCGCTGCTACTTCTGCAACGAGCGCTGCCCGAAGGGCGTCGACCCTCGCGACGCGATCGCGAAGCTCGGCGCCGAGTCGCTGAAGGAAGGAATCGACCGCGACATGGGCGCGAAGCACGCGAAGTGGTTCGTCACCTCGGCGAAGACGACGGGATGGCTGCGCGAGACGGAGCTCGTTCCGAAGACGCAGGGCGTCGTCTCCGCGATCAAGCAGACGCGTTTCGCGCTCGACCTCGCCCGCCACGGCAAGGTGCCGCCCCCGTTCCCGCCGCACGTGGCCAAGGACGTGATCGAGGCGCGCCGCCTCTACGAGCTGACGGAGGCGCAGGGCCGCGAGGGCTACGCCGGCATCGTGCAGGGCGAGCGCGCGCTCGACCGCCTCGCCCACGGCCACGGCGTCGGCGAGGAGACGCTCGAGGAGATCTACGCGCGGCCGGACGCGTTCCCGCAGCCGTTCGTGCCGGAGGTGGAGGAGAGCACATGAAGCGAGTCGCCTATTACAAGGGTTGTCTCGCGTCGCTGTCGGCGAAGGAGCTCGACACGGCGACGCAGGCGCTCGCGCCGAAGGTCGGGCTGGAGCTCGTCGAGCTCGAGTCGGTCACCTGCTGCGGCGCCGGGGACATCCACGAGGCCGAGCCGGACTACTACCTGCACCTGAACGCGCGCATCCTCGCCTACGCGGCCGCGGAGAACGTCGACACGCTGATGACCGTCTGCAACGTCTGCACGCTCAACCTGCGGCAGGCGAACTTCGTGCTCACCGGCGACACCGAGCTGCGGGCGCGCGTCAACGAGAACCTCGTCGCCGTCGGCGTGCCTGCCTACGAGCGCGACGTCGAGGTGCGCCACCTGCTCTGGGAGATCGCGGAGGGCGAAGGCTACGAGCGGCTGAAGGGCGCAGCGCACCGCGGGCTCAAGGGCCTGCGCGTCGCGCCCTTCTACGGCTGCCAGATCCTGCGCCCGTCGAAGATCATGGGCTTCGAGGACCCCGACCGCCCGTGGTCGCTGGAGCGCATCATCGAGGCCTGCGGCGGAGAGGCGATCGACTACCCGGCGAAGATCAAGTGCTGCGGGTTCCCGATCATCCAGGCGCGCGAGGAGACTGCGCTCGGCGAGCTGATCCAGCCGATCGAGCAGGCGATGGAGGCAGGCGCAGACGCGATCGTGACGCCGTGCCCGCTCTGCCACCTCTCGCTCGACGCGTGGCAGTCGAAGCTGCGCAAGGCGACCGGGCGCGACATCCACATGCCGATCCTCCACCTGTCGCAGCTCGTCGGCGTCGCGGCCGGGATCGAGGAGTCGGAGCTGCAGTTCAGGCGGCACGTCGTCTCCGTCCACGACGTCGCCGAGAAGCTCCAGCTCTGACGCGGGCTGCCTGGGGTGGCGCCCTCGCCGCGGCAGCCGGGGCGGCGGCGGGCTGGGGCTGGTTCGAGGCCGGTTGGGTGCGGCTCCGGGTGCGCGAGCTCCAGGTCCCGGGCCTGCCGCCGGAGCTCGACGGGCTGCGGGTCGCGCACCTCTCCGACTTCCACCTCGGTGTGCCGTCGCGCGGCGTCCGCGCGGTCGAGGCGGCGATCGACTGGGTCGTCACGCGGCGGCCGGATCTCGTCTGCATCACCGGCGACCTCCTGTCGCGCCCGCAGGCCGAGCCCCGTCTGCGGGAGCTCATGCGCCCGCTCGAGCATCCGTACGTCGTGCTCGGCAACCACGACTTCGCCCGCTCGCGCGATCCGTTCTCGCTGCCGGCCGGGGTCGAGGAGCTGGAGCGCGGGACGCTGCTCGCGGATACCTCCGTGGTCACGGAGCTGCGCGGTCGTCGCGTCGAGCTCGGCGGCGTCGACCCGCGCTCGTGGCTCGACCAGCGCCCGAGCGACTTTCCGCCGTCCGACGCCGACCTGCGCATCCTGCTCTGCCACTTCCCGACCGTCCTCGACACGGTGGAGCCGGGCCGCTGGCAGCTGATCCTGGCCGGTCATCTCCACGCGGGCCAGATCGTGCTCCCGTACGGCAGCGGCCGCCTCCTGCTCGCGCATCCCCGGGCGCCTTACACCGAAGGCGTCTACGCCAGGGACGGGACGGTGATGCACGTCTCGGCCGGCCTCGGCACGACGTTCGTGCCGTTCCGGCTCTTCGCGCGCCCCGAGGCGACGGAGCTGGTTCTACGATCGGTCTGAGATGCCGCCCCGCCTGACAGGCCTGACGAAGCTGACGCTCGAGACGGCGCCGGCGCCGTGCCACGAGTGCGTCTGGTGGCAGTCGCGCGGTCGCCGCACCGTCGACAAGGGGCGCTGGATGGAGAAGGTCGAGCTCGAGCAGGGCTCCTTCGGCACCGTCTACTACGACTCCGACGGCCGCGTGCTCGGCTCGATGCAGTACGGGGCCGCGCAGGTGTTCCCGCGCGCGTGGGAGCTGCCCGCCGGGCCTCCGTCCGACGACGCGATGCTCGTCACCTGCGCCTACCTGGTCGAGGAGTCGAGCCCGTGGGTGCTCCAGTCGCTGTTCCTGGCGGCGATCGGCGAGGCGCGCGACCGCGGCGCACGCGGCCTGGAGGCGTTTTCGTATCGCTACTCGGAAGGCGAGTCGAGCTACGAGCGGTTCCGCGTGCACAAGACGGTCTTCCCGCAGGACTTCCTGGCCGACTTCGGCTTCCTGCCGGTGCGGACGCTCGGCCGCGTCTCGCTGTCGCGGCTCGAGCTGGGTGGGCTGCAGCCAGTGGTCGAGGGCCGGCGCGAGAAGGTGCTGCGCGTCGTGCGCGACGCGTTCGGCGTCCCGGAGCCGGTGCCGACACCGCTGCCGCGACCGTAAGGCGGAAACCCACGTCCTTAGTTCACTTCGTGAACTAAGGACGTGGGTTTCAGGCCGCCGCCCGTTCGCGGCCGAGGACGAGCTCGGCGATCTGGATCGCGTTCAGGGCTGCGCCCTTGCGCAGGTTGTCGCCCGCGAGGAAGAGCGCGAGGCCGTGCGGCACCGTCGGGTCGCGACGAATGCGTCCGACGAGCACCTCGTCGCCGCCCGCCGCCTTGCCCGGCGAGGGGAAGTCCTCGACGCGCACGGACGGCGCCGCCGCGAGCAGCGCCCGTGCACGCTCGGGCGGGAGGTCGTCCTCCGTCTCCAGCCACACCGCCTCGGCGTGGCCGACCAGCACCGGCACACGGACGCACGTCGCCTGGATCGGCAGCTCGGGCAGCTCGAGGATCTTCCGCGTCTCGTCGCGCAGCTTCGACTCCTCCTCGAACTCCTCGCCGTCGAAGCTCCAGTCCATGCGCAGGTCGTGCTCCGCAGCGCTCTCGGCGCGCAGCCGCTCCATCGCCTGCGCGCCCGCGCCGGAGACCGACTGGTAGGTCGCGACGCGCACGCGCGCAAGCCCGGCCGCGTCGTGCAGCGGCTTGAGGATGCACGTGAGCGGGATCGCGCAGCAGTTCGGGTTGGCGACGATGCCGTCGTGCTCGAGCGCGCGGCCGCCGTTCACCTCCGGCACGACCAGCGGCACGCCCGGCTCGAGCCGGTACGCGGCCGACTTGTCGATCGCCACGGCGCCCCCCGCGACCGCGTGCGGGACGAGGTCGCGCGACGTGCGCGTGCCGCAGGAGAAGAGGAAGAGGTCGACGTCGCCGCGCTCGAGCGTCTCCGGCGTCGCCTCTTCGACAGTCGAGGAGCCCACTCGTTGCCCCGCCGAGCGGGCGGACGCGAAGAGTCGTACGCGCTCGTAGCCGCGCGCGCGCAGCAGCTCGAGCGTGACCGCGCCGACCGCGCCCGTTGCGCCCACGACGCCGATCCGGCGACTGAGGCCCGCAAGCGGGCTAGTCGACACCGACGCGCTCCTCCGCGAAGTTTCGGAACCGCTCGTGGATCGCCTGCACCGCCCGCTCGACCTCGGACGCTCTGACGACGCAGGAGATGCGGATGGTGGACGTGGAGATGATCTCGATGTTGATGCCGGCCTCGGCGAGCGCGTCGAACATGTCGGCGGCGACGCCTGGGTGGCTCTTCATCCCAGCTCCGATCAGCGACACCTTCGCGATCTCGGGATCGCGCTCGACGCCGCCCGCGCCGATCTCTCCGGCCAGCGAGTCGAGGATCGGATCGGCGACGCGCAGGTCGCTCTTCGGCAGCGTGAACGTGACGTCGGTCGTGCCGCGCTGCGACGTGTTCTGCACGATCATGTCGACGTTCACCCCGGCGTCGGCGAGCGCGCGGAACACGCGCGCGGCCACCCCCGGCCGGTCGGGGACGTCGAGGATCGTCACCTTCGCCTCCGAGGTGTCGTGGGTGACGCCGGAGATGATCGCCTTCTCGAGCACCGTCTCGTCCTCCTCGCCGATCCACGTGCCCTCGCCGTCCTCGAACGTGGAGCGGACGCGGATGCGAACACCGTAGCTGCGCGCCACCTCGATCGAGCGCGCCATCATCACCTTCGCTCCGGTCGCCGCCATCTCGAGCATCTCCTCGTAGGTGACGACGTCGAGCTTGAGCGCCTGCGGCACGATCCGTGGATCCGCGGTGAGGACGCCGGGGACGTCGGTGAAGATCTCGCACGCGTCCGCGCCGAGCGCCGCCGCGAGCGCCACCGCGGTCGTATCGGAGCCGCCGCGACCGAGGGTGGTCACGTCGCGGGTGGACGTCGAGACGCCCTGGAATCCGGCGACGAGCACGATCTTGTCCTCGTCGAGCGCTTCGTGGATTCGCTGGGCGCGCACCTCCACGATCTTGGCCTTCGTGTGCCGCGAGTCGGTGACGATCCCGGCCTGCGAGCCGGTGAACGACACCGCGCGATGGCCCAGGTCATGGATCGCCATCGCGCAGAGCGCGTTCGAGATGCGCTCGCCGGTCGAGACGAGCATGTCGTACTCCCGCGGATGCGGGGCGGAGGAGACCTCGTGCGCGAGCCGGATCAGGTCGTCGGTGGTCCGGCCCATCGCCGAGAGCACGGCGACGACCTTCGCGCCCCCCTCGTGCGCCGCCACGAGCCGCTCCGCGACCTGCTTCAACTTCCCCGTGTCGGCGAGCGACGAGCCGCCGAACTTCATCACCACGAGGCCCGGCGTGCGCCGCGCGCCGTCGAGGGCGGGCACGGCCTCGAACGCGGTCGTGGTCATCTGCCACAGTGTAGGCGGGCATGCGCTCATTTCCCGGGACGCTGCGCGGCTGGGTGACGGTCGCCTTCGCGGCGATCGGCATCGGGCTGCTGCCATGGACGATCTGGCTGTCGATGTCGCTCCACGCGCATCACGCGACGACCCACTGGGACATCGCCTGGTCGGGGTTCGACAGCGGCCTTGCCGCGCTCTTCATCAGCACCGCCGTGGCGGCCTACCGGCGCTCGCCGTGGGTGGGCGCGCTGGCGGCCGCGACCGGGACGGTCCTGATCGTCGAC
>Ga0209810_1004115_pt1 | contig 14374 bp, 14 predicted proteins | sample Coa_R1_7_FD_187159 | JGI IMG/M metagenome (GOLD analysis project Ga0209810, IMG submission 187159) | Surface soil microbial communities from Centralia Pennsylvania, which are recovering from an underground coalmine fire - Coalmine... | ecosystem: Environmental > Terrestrial > Soil > Unclassified...
CGGAGACACGCCGCTCGAAGAGTGGGCGATCCGCGCGGCGGAAAATTGGAAAATCTTCTCGCGCGGCAAACCGGACGGCGCCATTCTCTTCGTCTTCATGCGCGACCACAAGATCCGCATCGAAGTCGGATACGGTTTGGAAGCGGTGCTCCCCGACGCGCAGGCGTTTCGCATCATTCACGAGACGATCGCGCCCAAAATGCGTGCGGGCGACGTGGACGGCGCGGTGCAATCCGGCGTTGATCGCATCCTGCTGACGATAACGCCGTCATTCAAGGACAAGATGGGACATCGAGTCGCGCAGCCGGAGGCCGCCGGCGACACGGCGAGCACTGCGGCGTACTTCACGATTGGCCTGATCTTCTTTTTGCTCGTGATAATCGGATGGATTTATAGCCGTCGCGGACGCTCGGCATGGCTGTGGGGCGCGGGAAGCGGAGCGTGGTACGGCGGCGGCTGGGGCGGCTCGTCCGGCGGCGGACTTTCCAGCGGAGGTTTCAGCGGCGGCGGGGGCTTCGGCGGCGGTTTCGGCGGAGGCGGCGCGAGCGGCGGCTGGTAGACCGCGCGATTAGCGAGGCTGTGAGGACTGCCGCCGCACGGGGCCGCAACCGCCGCGATACTGATCGTAGAAGCCCGGATAGCCCAGCGGCGTTCCGCAAGCTTCGTTCGAATTGAACTTGCCGAAGAGCGCGGGATCGCTAGCGAACTCGTCTTCCAGCGCGTTGATGCGATGCGCATCGCTGGGGTGATCCGAGAGAAACTCGGGCGGACTGGACAGGTTGCTGTTCTGGAACGCCTGCATGAGCCACACCATCCCGTACGGATCAAGGCCGGCTTGGGCGCAGGTGATCGCGCCCTTGTGATCGGCGTTTTCCTCGACGTCGCGCGAGAAGTGCAGCGCTTGGATGTTGGCCGCGAAATTGATGAGCGTGTTCGCGAGGTTGCTGCGGCCGCCGCCCAGCAGCAGGCTCAAGCCGGTGGCGTAGAGCGAGAGCCGCTGATCCTTTTGATAGAGGTTGTAGACGTCGTGATGAATGTCGTGCGAGGTCTCGTGGCAGAGCACGCCCGCAAGTTCTTCCTTGTTCTTTACGAAGTGCATCATGGCCGTGGTGACGTACACGTTGCCCCCGGGCACCGCGAACGCGTTCGGGTCCTTTTCATCGACCAGAATGAAGTGAAACGGCACGAAATACTGCCCGTCCGCGACGCTTTTGATGCGTCGCGCGATGGGATTGAGGACGTTGTAATACGGCGAACTTGTGACGATTTCGCCCTTTTGCCGGAGCTGCTGGTACTCTTGCTGCCCGATTTGCAACTCCGTCTGTTCTTCGTCCGTGTACGCTAGCGCTGGTGCGATGCAAGGTAAGGCGAGCAGCATCGCGGCGAGTATGGGGGCTAAGCGGTTCATCTCCGGTGTTTTTCCTCTTCCGCCCGGTAACGAAAACGGAACGGACGCCCTCTCGCAAGGAGGCGCTCGTTCGCGCTGCCCGCGGCTTAATGGAGGGATAAGAAAGCCGCGTTGGTACTCACGCGATCACCGATGAGGACGAAAAACAAAGAAATCGACGGCGGTGTGGTCCACGACTTGCCCGACGATCTGCGAAGAGCTCTCATCGCGGACGGCCAAGCGTTGGAAGCGTGGCAGAGCCTCACGCCGCTGGCTCGCAACGAATGGATTTGCTGGGTCATCTCGGTCAAAAAGGCGGAAACGCGCGCGGAGCACGTCGACAGAGTCCCCGTGCATCTCAAGGAAGGCAAGCGCCGACCGTGCTGTTGGATAGGCTGCATTCACCGCACGGACAAGCAAATCAGCCCGTCCGTGCAATACGTGCTCAGTAGACGCGGTAAATCAAAGTAACTGAAATCGCGGACGTCGCGGGAGCTAATGGATCATGAACGCGACCAAAAGCAGCGCGACGATGTTGAGCACTTTGATCATCGGGTTTATCGCCGGACCTGCCGTGTCTTTGTAGGGGTCGCCGACGGTGTCGCCCGTTACCGCGGCTTTGTGCGCGTCCGAACCTTTCCCGCCGTGGTGTCCGTCTTCGATGAACTTCTTGGCGTTGTCCCAGGCGCCGCCGCCGCTGGTCATCGCGATGGCTAGAAAAAGTCCCGTCACGATCGCGCCTACGAGAATGCCGCCCATCACTTGTGCCGCGGCGATTCCCGGAAGCACGTGTATCGCGCCGAGAATGACGACGATGACCGGCACGCCGACCGGAATCAGCGCGGGAAGGATCATCTCTTTGAGCGCCGCGCGCGTAACGATGTCGACGGTGGACGCGTAATCGGGCCGCGAGGTTCCGGACATGATTCCCGGGTTGTTCTTGAATTGCATGCGCACGTTTTCGACGACCTTGCCGCCCGCGCGTCCGACCGCCTCCATCGAAAGCGAGGAGAAGAAGAACGGCAGCATGCCGCCGACGAGCAACCCCGAAAGCACGAACGGGTTGCTGATGATGAACTCGCCCTGCAAGTTCGGCGGGCAGTGCATTCCCGCCGCGGCGCAATGATTCGCGAGCTCTTGCAAAAACGACGCGAACAGCACGATTGCCGCAAGGCCCGCCGATCCGATCGCGTAACCTTTCGTCACCGCCTTCGTCGTATTTCCGACCGCGTCGAGGGGGTCCGTCACGTTGCGCACTTCGTCGGGAAGCTCCGCCATTTCGGCGATGCCGCCCGCATTGTCCGTAATCGGCCCGAATGAATCGATCGCCACAACGATGCCCGCCATCGAAAGCATCGCCATGACCGCGATGCCGACACCGTACAAGCCCGAGAGCGCGTACGAGCACAGAATGCCGATCACGATGACCAGCCCCGGCAGCGCCGTCGCCTGCATGGAAACGGCAAGCCCGCTGATGATGTTCGTCGCATGACCGGTGATGGAAGCGGTGGCGATGCGCTTGACGGGCGAGTACTGCGTGCCGGTGTAATACTCCGTAATCCAGGTGATGAGGCCGGTAATGGCAAGGCCGATCGCGGCGCAGCCCCAAATGGCCAGCGCGCTCTCGTTGTGCCCTTGCACGAAGATGCCCGCGACCCCGAATTCTTTCACCGTGATCCAGTAGAACACGCCCGCGGAAATCAGTCCGGCGATCGCCAGCCCCACGTACAGGGAGTTCATGATTTTGGCGCGATCGACTTTACCGACGCCGACGAAGAACGTTCCGATGACCGAAGCGATGATCGAAATGGCGCCCAAGATGATCGGGAACGTCGTCGCGCCCGCGATTTTGCCGAGCACTAAATTGCCGAGCAGCATCGCCGCGACCGTCGTTACGACGTACGTTTCGAACAAGTCCGCGGCCATGCCGGCGCAGTCGCCCACGTTGTCGCCGACGTTGTCGGCGATGACGGCCGGATTGCGCGGATCGTCTTCCGGAATGCCCGCCTCAACTTTACCGACGAGATCCGCGCCGACGTCCGCGGCTTTCGTGTAAATGCCGCCGCCCAAGCGCGCGAACACGGAGATGAGCGAACATCCGAAGGCCAGTCCGACCATGGCTTGAAGCGAGCGCGTTTGATCGCCGTGGTTGGCGGCGAGCAGAATCCAGTAGTACCCGGCAACCGCGAGAATGCCCAGGCCGACCACGAGCAAGCCTGTGATCGCGCCGCCGCGGAACGCGACGTGCAGCGCGGGACTGAGGCCGCCGCGAGCAGCCTCCGCCGTACGGACGTTCGCGCGCACGGAAATCGTCATGCCGATGAAACCGGCAGCGCCGGAGAGGACCGCGCCGATGAGAAATCCAGCCGCGGTTTGCAGGTGCAGTCCCGCCCAAATCACGATGAACAAGACGACTGCAACCACCGCGACGGTCGTGTACTGCCGTTTGAGAAACGCCATCGCGCCTTCTTGGATGGCTGCGGCGATCTCTTGCATGCGCGCGTTCCCGGGGGAGCGCCGCATCACCCAACTTATAAGGTACAGGCCGTACAGAATGGCTACGACGCCCGCGCCCAAACCCAAACAAAGGGCAACTTGCGTGCCGATCCCGCTCTCAGAACTCATGCGATTCCTTCGGTAAGTGCAGTAAAAAGAGCCCCTCCGCTACTCGCCCTGCGCGGCGTCCCGGGGAGCCGACCCTCCCGGTTTGAGGGGCTGGGTTCCTAGTCCTCTTGCTTGAGAAAGCGCTCGTGCGATTCCTTGACCACGCGCCGCGCGGATGCGGAATCTTCCCACCCTTGGATCGACGTCTGCTTGCCCTCCAAGAGTTTGTAGGTTTCGAAGAAGTGCGAAATCTTGCGAACCAGGTGCGGAAAGATTTGCGTGTAGTTGTGAATGCCGTCGAACGAAGGCTCACCCACGGGAACCGCCAGGATCTTGTCGTCCTCCTTGCCCTCGTCGATCATCTTCAGCAAGCCGATGGGGCGTGCGGCGACCAGGCATCCGGAAAAGGTCGGCTCGATCGTGAGAATCAACACGTCGAGCGGATCGCCGTCCAGCGCGAGCGTCTGCGGCGCGAATCCGTAGTCGCCCGGATAGTGAATCGGCGAGTGCAGCGCTCTGTCCAGCCGAAAGATGTCGAGCGTCTTGTCGTATTCGTACTTATTGCGCGAGCGCTCCGGAATCTCGACGACCACGTTGATTTCGTCGGGGACCTTCTCGCCGAGCGGAAGGTGCAGGTAATTGTTCGGCGCGGGAATGGGCATAGCGCGCGGGTTGTTCAGCAGCCCGGAGAACGCGTCCCGCCGGGCGAATGGCCCGAAACTCGATGATCGAAGAGGTAGAATTTCTCGTCGTCGGCTGCGGGCCGGCCGGTGGAACCGCCGCGCGTGAAGCGGCGCGCTCCGGCGTCGAAACGCTCGTGCTGGACAAAGACGCCGTCGTCGGCGAAAAGCGGGTGTGCGCGGCGGGTCTGCGCCCTGGATTCTGCGGCACGTTCGATTTGCCGCGTTCGATCGTGCACTGCGATACGCCGCGGCTCGCGCTTTTCGACACGAGGCTGCGCGAGTACGAAGTAGTCTTCGGTCCCGGCCACACCAGCACGCGCGAAGAACTCGACGGCACGATTGCGGGTCTCGCGCAGAAGGAAGGCGCACAAGTCCGTACTGCCGCGCTCTTCCGATCGTTTCGCCGTGAAGGTTCGCGCATCGTTGCCGAATATGCCGATTTGCGCAGCGGCACGCGCCGCACCGTCGCCGCGCGTCATTTGTTTCTGGCTCAAGGATCGACCGCGAAGCTGGAGGACGGCGAATTCGCGTACCCCCAGTGGCAAGACGGCCTCGTGACGACGCTGCAATACCGCGTCTATTTGGAACGGCCCGCCGCGGACATCGCGTATCGCACGCTCGAGATGCACTACTTTCCTACGCAAGACGGCCGCATGACCGTCGCGTGGATGTTTCCGAAGCGCGACCATTTGGCGATCGGCCTGGGCGTCATGGGAAAGATTCCGGGCAAGCAGCTGCGCGACGAACTCGATCGCTTTACGCAGCGCGTGCGCGACCGTCTTTATCCCGGCGTCCGCTTCTCCGTAAAAACGGAAGGACATCTGCTGTACGGCAGCGAGCCGCGCACCACGATAGCGCGCGATTGCGTCATGGTCGGCGGAACTGCAGCAGGATTGGTGGACGCGACCAACGGCGAAGGCATCTACGAGGCGGCGATGAGCGGGCGTTTCGCGGCGGAGTCGGTCGCCCGCAGCCGCCGCACCGGCGTTCCCGCGCACCTGCGGTACGAACGCGCGATCAAGCAGCGATTCTATCGCCGGCTGCACCATCGCGCGCGATTGATGCGTTATTTGGAGCAGCGGCCTTCGCGGTACGGCCTGCTGTTCGAGCAACTGGCGAAGGCACCGCGATTTGCCGATATTCTGCAGCGAGAAGATCACGAACGAACGATGGCGGATCGGCTGTATCTGTACGGACAGGCGCTGCGTTTTGCGGCGCGCGCGCATTTTCGCGATTCAGAGAACCACTGATTGCTCGTCACGATCGGTGATGCCGAGTTTCGTCAACTGCGCGATCTGATTCGCGACCGGTTCGGCATCTACTACGACGACACGAAGCAATTCTTGCTGCAGAGCCGCCTGCAGACGCGCCTGGTAAAACGCAGCCTTCCGGACTTCAACGCGTACTACCGGTACTTGACCGGCAGTCCCGGCCGGCAGGAGGAATGGGACGAGCTCGCATCGGTGCTCTCGAACAACGAAACGTATTTCTTTCGCGAGCCCGCGCAGCTCCAGGTGCTTTCGAGCGAGGTCGTCTCGGACGCGATTCGCACCGGCGGCAAACTGCAGGTGTGGTCGTCGGCATGCTCGACCGGCGAGGAGCCGTTTTCGCTCGCGATGACGCTGCTTGAAACGCGCAAGCTCGCGCCGTCCCAAATTCACATCAAGGCGTCCGACCTCTCGCCGAAGGCGCTCGAGCGGTGCAAAATCGGCTTTTACCGTGACCTCAGCTTCCGCGCCACCCCGCCCGAACTGATACAGAAGTACTTCAAGCCGTTCGAGGGCGGGTTTCTCGTGGCCGACGAGGTGAAGAGGCTGGTCGAATTTTTCCGAATCAATCTGCTTGATGAAGCGTCGGTTGCGGGCCAGGCACCGGTGGACGCGATTTTCTGCCGGAACGTTTTGATCTATTTTGATAAACCCACCCAGAAACGCGTCGTCGAAGCGTTCGCTCGCGCGTTGCGTCCGAGAGGATACTTGTTCCTGGGACACGCGGAATCCATCATGCGGCTGACCGATTTATACGATCCGATCGTTACGCCGAAAGCCATTTACTACAGGTTGAAGGCCGATGCCCATTAACGTCCTCGTCGTCGACGATTCGGCGTTCATGCGCCGCGCGATATCGAAAATGCTCGAAGGCGAACGCGACATCGTCGTGTGCGGCACGGCTCGCAACGGCGAAGAAGCGGTTCTCAAACAGAATCAGCTGCGCCCGGACGTCATCACGATGGACGTGGAGATGCCGGGGATGAGCGGGTTGGACGCCGTGCGCGAGATCATGGCGCGCTCGAGCGTGCCGATCATCATGGTGAGCGCGCTTACGCAGGAAGGCGCGCAAACCACGTTCCGCGCGCTCGATTTAGGCGCCGTCGATTTCATCGCCAAGCCCGACTCCGCTTACGTGAACATCAGCGACGTCGCCCGGGATTTGGTCTCGAAAGTGCGGGTGTTCGCGCGCCGCGGTGCGACACGCCGTCCGCCCCCGCGTCCCAAGGTCGAGCTGCCCCCGCTGTCGGAGGCGATTCCTCCGCGCACGGTACATCCGGACTTATTCGAATGCGTGGCAATCGGCACGTCGACGGGCGGACCCGTGGCGCTCTCGCGCGTGCTGCCGCACTTGCCCGCACAGTTCCCCGCGCCCATCGTCGTGGTGCAGCACATGCCGCGAGGCTTTACGCGTCCGCTCGCCGATCGGTTGAATCAAACCAGCAGCCTCGCGGTCAGCGAAGGCGCCGACGGTATGCCGCTGCGCGCCGGACACGTGGTGATCGCTCCCGCGGGCATGCAGCTTACGGTTCACCGCGTGCACGGGAGCGAGCTGGTAGAGGTGCAGCTGCACGCGGACGACGGACGTTCGCTGCACGTGCCCAGCGTGGACGTCATGACGGCGTCCGTCGCCGATGCTTACGGAGCCGCGACGCTGGCGGTGATTCTCACCGGCATGGGACAAGACGGCGTTGCCGGTTTACGAAAGGTAAAGGACCGCGGCGGCTTCGTGCTCGGACAGGATGCCGCAACGTCCGTCGTTTACGGAATGCCGCGCGCCGCGGCGCAAGCGGGTCTGGTGGACCGCGTTCTCCCGCTCGACGAGATCGCTCCGGCGCTGTGCGAATTAACGAACACTTCCTTCGCACGCTCTTAACCGAATTCGCGCTCAGCGCTCAGCGGTTCGGTAGGACCGTTCGCGGCGGCGCGCAATTAAGAGCGCATTAAAACGGCGTGAATCGCCGGTCGGAGCGTGGATGAGACTTAAAGGAAGTTCGCACCGCTACGTCATCGGCGGCGTCGAACTGTCGCGGGAAGAGATCGTTCACAAGTACTTGCATCTGGTCAAGTACGTCGCCGGGCGCATTTCCGTCAACCTGCCGCCCAACGTCGAACTGAACGACCTGATCAACGACGGCATCCTGGGGCTCATCGACGCGATCGAGAAGTACGACGACGCCCGCGGCGTCAAATTCGAAACGTACGCGATTACGCGCATCAACGGGGCGATTCTGGACGCGCTGCGTTCGCTGGACTGGGTGCCGCGCGCGGTGCGGCAGCGCGCGCGCGAACTCGAACGCGCCTATCAAGAATTGGAAGCGCAGCTGGGGCGCGTTCCGACCGAAGACGAGGTGGCGCAAAAGCTCGGCATCTCGCGCAAAGAGTTGGACCACTTGCTGCAGCGCGTGCGCGGCACCGCCGTGCTTTCGCTGGAAGAATTTCTTCCCAATGAAAAAGGGTACGAGATTCCGCTCCTCGACACGCTCAAGGATTCGGACAACGACGTTACGACCGCCGTCGAGCAGCGCGAAATCCGTGCCGCGCTCGTGCGCGCGGTCGAAGATCTGCCGCCTCAAGAACGCACCGTCATTTCGCTGTACTACTTCGACGGGCTCACGCTCAAAGAAATCAAAAGCGCCCTGAACGTTTCCGAATCGCGCGTTTCGCAGATTCACGCGCAGGCCGTGATCCATCTGCGCCAAAAGCTCCGCGAGCTTCGCTCGGACTTGGGATACCGTGACGGGGACCCGAACGTCAAACAGAAGTACCTTCGCAAAACGCCGCCGGCGGCCGATAACGTAAGCAGAGCCGGCTGACCTTCCGCGGCCCCTTAGCCGTCGAGGGGATGGACCGGCCGACCAGAAATTGCAAGCACGATGGCCATTCGACCGGTCGATCTCCAGCTCGCCTATATGGCCGCTCCGCAGAACGCGGCCGTCTTGAGTGCTGCGCAAGAGGCGCCCCAAGCCGGGCAGCAGGCGGCGCAATCGGCGTTCGCCGCGCAGGTGACACAGCGTGAAGAGCACGTCGACGAGCCGGCGAAAGCCGAAGGGGCGAAGGTCCGGCCGCGGCGGGAACGCGATCGCGAACCTCAATACAGGCCGCCCCATCGTCGGCACGCCGGTTCCGCCGCGGACGAGCACCCCACATCTGCGGAATCGACGGACGGCTTGCCCGAAGAAGAGCAGCACCTGATCGACTTTACGGCGTAGACGCGGGATGCCCAGCACGGATCCGCTTACTGCCGCCTTGGATGCTCGCATTGCAGCCGCGCAAGCGGCGATGCTCGAAGCGGCGATCGACCTCGGCGCTTCCGCCGACGCGCTGCGATCGCGAATCGCGAACGGCGACGTGCTGACCGCGACGGTGCTTCCGCCGCAGGGCGGCCAGGATCTCGTTGAAATTCTGGGGTATCGGGTCTCTGCCGACCTGCCCCCGCAGGTGCGTCCGGGCGAAACGCTGCTGCTGCAAGTAACCGGTTTTTCCGGTACGCAAATCCTGGTTCGCAATCTCGGTACCGCGGATGCGCAGAATCAGCCCCCGCCCGCGCAAAACGTTCCGCAGCCCGCGCGGACGCCGCCCGTTTCGCCGCCGCGCGAAGTCTTCGTTGCGGCGACGGTGCGACCGCCGACCGCCGCGCCGCCGCAGAATGCAGCGCCGCAGAATGCATCGCCGCAGAATGCATCGCCGGCGCCGGCGTTGCTGCGCAGCGTCGAGGCGCGCATCGCGGCTTCGCAGGCAGCGAAAGCCCCGCAGACGCCGAGTGCGGTGCAGCAGCCTGCACCGCGGTCACTCCCGGTGCCCGCGCGCATTCCCGCCGTCGACGCCGTACAGCGCGCGGTGCAAACAATCGGCGATTTCCTGCGCGCAGCGCGCTTGCCCGACACTCCGGTCACCCGCATGGCCGCCACCATCGCGCCGCGCGCGCCGGAACGTCTGCCGTCGGTATTGCAGCGCCTCGAAGCGGCGTTGCCGCCCAAATCCGAAGACGCGCGCGTCTCGACGCTGCGCACCCTGATCGCGTTCACCTCGCGCTTGAATCCGTCGAATTCCGAAACCCTGCGCGCGCAAGTGTCCGCCTACGTTTCGAACGTCGTGGAGGGCGTCGAAGCGAAGGTCGCGCAGTTGCTGCAGGCGCACCAGCAGGCAAAAGCGGCGCGTCCCCCCGCGACCACCGACCCGGCGCAGCCGCGGATCGTTGAAAGCGTCGTTCGCGACACGGTCGCGCAAGCGCGCGTCGCGGAGCGTTCCGCCGCGATCTCGCACGATTTGAAAGCGCTGGTGCTCTCGCTGCTGCGAGATCCGCCGCCGTCCCGCACGGTCGCGATGACGCAGGCGCTGAGCGAAACGCTCGTGACGTTGACCGGCACGCAGATACATACGCTCACTTCGACGCAGCAGAATCCAGGTTCGGTAAGCTTCACCCTGCCGGTCTATTACCACGAGGGCGGAAAACCCGCGCAGATTCGCATCTGCGCCGATGCGCAGGGCTCCGGCGCAAAGCTCGACGCGGACAACTTCCACGTGGCCTTCGTGCTCGACACCGCGCATTTGGGCATGGTCGCGATCGATTTGCAAACCAGCGGGCGTACGGTGAAAGTCGACGTAAAGACGGAAAACGACGCGTCGGCTTCGCGCTTTTCGCAAACGCTTGGATGGCTGCGAACTCGCTTGGAGGATCTGCGCTATCGCGTAGCGTCCGCGGCTGCAGCCGCCGTTCCCGCTGCTCCGCATTCCGCGAATGCACTCGACGTACGGCATTCGCCGGTGTCCGCGCACGCCGTGGATTTGCAGGCATGAACCGCTTTTACGATTTCCGCAAGCGGGTAGCGCCCCGGCCGGCAGCTGCCGCGCTGAAATACGATCCCGTAGGGCACGAGGCACCGCAGCTCGTCGCGGCCGGACGCGGCTTGGTAGCCGAAGAGATCCTGCGCGTCGCCAAAGAGCACAACGTTCCGCTTCACGAAGACGCGCAGCTCGTCGAGGCGCTCTCGCGGCTCGAACTGACCGAATCGATCCCGCGCGAACTGTACGCCGTCGTCGCGGAAGTGCTGGCCTACGTCTTTCGCGTCGACTCCGAAGCGGCAAAGCGCAGCCACACCCGCTAGCCTGCATCGCTTCCCGAATCGAACAGGAGTTCGATTCCCGCTGCGGAAGGGGCTATATCCGTGAGCTGGATTGCAAAGCTGCGCGCCTCGTTCGGCAAAGCGCGGGAGACGCTCTCGGGGGTCCAGGCGCTGGGCCGCGCGCGCCGTCCCATCACGCCAGAACTCTGGGAAGAGTTGGAAGATCTGCTCCTGCTCGCGGATTTCGGCGTGCCGACGACGGAGAAAATCATCGGCGGCCTCAAAACCGTCGCGAAACAAGAACTCTGGACCACGAGCGATCAGATCGTCGCGCGTTTCCGCAAGGACGTGGAGCGCTTTCTCACGCTTCCGCACGCGGAATTGCAATTGGACGAAAAGCCCGCTGTCGTGCTCGTTGTCGGCGTCAACGGCAGCGGCAAGACGACGACGATAGGCAAGCTCGCGTTGCGTCTGCGCGGGGAAGGCAAGCGCGCGATGCTCGTCGCCGCCGACACGTTTCGAGCGGCGGCAGCCGAGCAGCTGCAGATCTGGGCCGAACGCAGCGGCGCGGGCTACGTGCGCGGCAAAGACGGCGCCGATCCCGCATCCGTAGTGTTCGACGGTTTGCAAGCAGCGAGATCGCGCGGCGCCGACGTCGTGTTGGTGGACACCGCCGGCCGCCTGCAAACCAAGACCAACCTCATGGAAGAGCTCAAGAAGATGCGCCGGATCATCGAGCGCGAAAGCGGCCGCGCGCCGGCCGAAACGCTGCTCGTGCTCGACGGCACGACCGGCCAAAATGCGATATCGCAGGCGAAGCTCTTCAACGAAGCGACGGCGCTGACGGGCGTGGTCGTCACGAAGTTGGATTCCACGGCAAAAGGCGGCGTGCTCGTCGCCATCGTCGATACGCTCGAAATCCCCATCAAGTTCGTGGGCCTGGGCGAATCGCCCGACGCGCTTCAACCGTTCGTTCCCGCGGAGTTCGTCGAAGCGTTGTTCGAAGGAAGCGGCTTTTGAATATCCCTAATGCCACCCCGTTGGCATGTCGCCCCTCTAGCGTGATACTTAAACGTACGCACTCGTCGATTGGAGAGAAGTAATGGCACAGGATGAACGGCAGGTCGCACTGAGCAACGCGCTCGCGCAGATCGAGCGTCAGTTCGGCAAGGGCTCCATCATGCGCATGGGCGAGATTCAGGAGCGCATGTCGTTCGAGGTCGTTCCGAGCGGCTCGATCGCGCTCGATCTCGCATTGGGCGTCGGCGGCTTCCCGCGCGGACGCATCATCGAAATTTACGGGCCGGAATCGAGCGGTAAGACGACGCTCGCATTGCATGCCATCGCGGAAGCGCAAAAAGGCGGAGGCACCGCGGCCTTCATCGACGTGGAACACGCGTTAGATCCGAATTATGCCGCCGCGCTCGGCGTCGACTTGGACAATCTGCTCGTTTCGCAGCCGGACACCGGCGAACAGGCGCTCGACATCGCGGAGATGCTCGTGCGCAGCAATGCGGTCGACGTCATCGTCGTCGACTCCGTCGCGGCGCTGGTCACAAAAGCGGAACTGGAAGGCGACATGGGCGACGCGCACGTCGGGCTGCAGGCACGGCTGATGTCCCAGGCGCTGCGCAAACTCACCGCCGCGATTTCACGCAGCAAATCGGTGATGATCTTCATCAACCAGCTGCGCGAAAAAGTCGGCGTGATGTTCGGCAATCCCGAAACGACGTCGGGCGGACGCGCGCTGAAATTCTACGCCTCCATTCGCCTCGACGTGCGCAAACTCGAGCAAATCAAAGTCGGGCAGGAGGTGGTCGGATCGCGCACGCGCGTCAAAGTCGTCAAAAACAAAGTTGCGCCGCCGTTCCGCCAGGCCGAATTCGACATCACCTACGGCCACGGCATCAGCAAGATGGGCTCCATCCTCGACGTCGCGCTCGAACGCAACATCGTCGGCAAAAGCGGCTCGTGGTATACGTACGGCGATACGCGCATCGGCCAAGGGCGCGAAAACGCGAAGGCGTATCTCGAAGAACACACGGAACTCGCGGACGAAATCTCATCAAAAATTCGCGAAGAGCTGGCAAGTCAAGTCATGTCCCGCAACGGCACCGCTCACCCCGCTCCGGCCGAACCATAACCCATAATCACTTCACGGGGAACTTCCGACTCTTTTTGCGCCAACCCGGACGATGGTTCCGCGCTCGGTAGTTTTTAGCGAGTAATGCGCGAGAGAGATGCGGTGGGGATGCTTGCCCGGGGAACCTCTGACTCGTTTTGCTCTAAGCCCGCACGCTGGTTCCGCGCTCGGTAGTTTTTAGCGAGTAATGCGCGAGAGAGATGCGATGGGATGCGTGCCGGTAGGTGCGGTGGGGATGCTTGCCCGGGGAACCTCTGACTTTTTTGCGCCAACCCGGATGGTTGCTTCAAAACTTCGTTTTCGCAAAAAAGCAGAGGAGCAGCGAATTTGCCATGGAGGGCAAATTCGCGAGCGGTTCCCCGGGCAAGCATCCCCATCGCACCTGTTGCCAAGCATCCCCATCGCACCTGTTGCCAAGCATCCCCATCGCACCTGTTGCCAAGCATCCCCATCGCACCATAAGCACATACTCACGAGCGCACTACTCGCTGAAACCGAGACGAACGCATGAGTAATCCCCCGGCAAAACGTCCCACCGCATATGTGAGCGCATTGCGAGCGCTCGCGCAAAAACGACTCACCGAAGCGCAGTTGTATCGGAAGCTCGAACGCAAAGGGTTCGAGGACGAAGAGATCCGGGCTGCGCTCGAGCGGTGCAAACGCGACGGGTACGTGGACGATCGCTTGTTCGCGCAGTTGTACGTGGAGCAGAAGCGCAAAGCCGTCGGCGACGTGCGGCTCGTCGGCGAGCTGGTGCGCAAGGGGATCGACCGCGACGCGGCGAGCGCGGCGGTATGCAGCGCTTCCGTGAACGAAAGCGAGCGTCTCGACGACGCGATCGCGAAACTCTTTCGCAATAGAGCGGAACTCAGCTATCCGTCCGCGGCACGCGCGCTCGAACGGCTCGGCTTTCCGGCTTCGTCGATTTACGCCAAGCTGCGCGAGCACGCAGCGCGCTTCGGGCCGTTCGCGGATCTGGCGGCGCGCGTTACATATGAGAGCGAACCCAGTCCAGGATCATCGCGTAGTAGCGGTCGACTTGCACCGGCTTGTGCGGGGAGTGGTGAGCGCCCGGCAGACCGATGAAGCGCACCGGCACGCCGCGATCGTGGAGCGCATGATAGAGCTCGAATGATTCCGTGATCGGCACGGTATCGTCCGCCGTGCCGGAAAGGATCAGGGTCGGGGTCGTGACGGCTTTCGCGTATGTGATGGGCGAGCCG
>Ga0209810_1004117_pt1 | contig 14370 bp, 14 predicted proteins | sample Coa_R1_7_FD_187159 | JGI IMG/M metagenome (GOLD analysis project Ga0209810, IMG submission 187159) | Surface soil microbial communities from Centralia Pennsylvania, which are recovering from an underground coalmine fire - Coalmine... | ecosystem: Environmental > Terrestrial > Soil > Unclassified...
GATGGATCTGATGCGGCTGGCGCGACTGGCGGAAAAACAGCACGACATCACGAAAGCCGTCAATCTGTACAGCCGCGCGGCGAATCTGCTGGGCAACCAGCCGCAGGCCGCGCCGGCGCTGTTCTATCTCGGAGCGAACGCCCTCAACAACAAGGATTACGAGGGCGCCATCGCCGATTTCGAGCAGGCGCGCAACGCGGATCCGGCGCAGAGCGGCCTCGCGCTGATGTGGATGGCGGTCGCGCGCCAGCGGCAGGGCATGAACGAGGAAGCGGCCGGCCTGTACCGCGACGCCCTGGCGCACCAAAGCCCCGAATCCCGCGACGCCGTCACCACCATGACGCTCTTCGCGGATTTTCTGAAGTATCACGGCAATAGTGAGCAGGCGGCGGAGCTGGCGAACCGCATCGCGGCCGCTCGCAAAAGCATGCAGGAGCAGAGCAATCCCCTGCCCGCGCGCGGCGACGTATACACCGTGCACACTCCCGGAGTGCAGCGGCCGAAACTGATCGACAAGACCGACCCGCAATATACGGAGGAGGCCAGGGCTGCCAAACTACAGGGCACGGAGGTGCTCAACGTTGTTGTCGGCGCCGACGGGCTGGTGCACGACGCGCACGTCATCTCCGGCATCGGACTTGGCCTGGATGAGAACGGCATCGACGCGGTGAGTCAGTGGCGGTTCTTGCCGGCCACCAAAGACGGGCAGCCGGTGCCCGTGACCGCCACCATCGAGATCAATTTCCGGCTGATGTAACCAGCGGCGTAACGGTCCGCGCAGAGGCGCATCGATACAATTGAGGACGTAAGATCCTCGGCGCGGACCGCCGCTCTTGATCAACAAACTCGTTGTCGAAAACCTGAAGCACCGGCCGGTGCGCACGCTGCTGAGCACCATCGCCATCGGAGTGCAGGTAACCATGGTGCTGACGCTCGTGGGCCTGAGCCGCGGCATGCTGGAGGACCAGGCGCGGCGTTCGCGCGGCGTCGGCGCCGACATTCTGGTGCGTCCCCCGGGCAGCTCCATCATCGGGCTCAGCGGCAACATGACCGAAAAGCTGGTCCCGTTTCTGCGCAAACAGCCGCACGTAGCCCTTGCCACCGGGGTGCTGATCGAGCCCACCGGCATGTTCTCATCCGTCACCGGCGTCGATTTCCAGGACTTCTCGAAAATGACCGGCGGCTTCCGATTCATTGCCGGCCACGGCTTCGAAAAGCCAGACGATGTCATCGTCGATGAATACTACGCGAAGCAGAACAAGGTCCACGCCGGAGACTACGTCACCATCAAAAACAAGCGCTGGCATGTGGCCGGCATCTTCGAGCAGGGCAAGCTGGCGCGTATCATTCTGCCCATCGACGTGCTGCAGAACCTGACCGGCAACACCGGCAAGGTCACGTCGGTTTATCTGAAGCTGGACAATCCGGCGAATACGCAAAGCGTGATTCAGGAGCTGCGCTCGCGCCTGCAGGATTATCAGATCTACTCCATCGACGAATTCGTCTCGCAGTTCAGCGTGAACAACGTCCCCATGCTGCGGGAATTCATTTACGTCGTGATCGGGCTGGGAATCATCGTCGGCTTCCTGGTGGTGTTCCTGTCCATGTATACCGCGGTGCTGGAGCGCACGCGTGAAATCGGTGTGCTGAAGGCCATCGGCGCCTCCTCGGGATTCATTCTGAACGTCCTCCTGCGCGAGACCGCGGTGCTGGCCGTGATGGGCTCGGTGCTGGGCATCATCCTGACCTACGGGACGCGATGGATGATCATGACCTTTGCGCCGGGCACGCTCATCCAGGCCATCGTGCCCGACTGGTGGCCCATTGCCGCGGCCATCGCCATTGGAGGCGCGCTGCTGGGCGCCGCATACCCGGGAATGAAGGCTGCGCGGCAGGATGCGATCGAGGCGTTGGCCTATGAATAACGGCGGACCCATCGTCTCAGTGCGAGGTCTGAAGAAGACCTACCGGGTAGGCGAAGTAGACGTGAACGCGCTCCGCGGTGTGGACCTGGACATCGCGCGCGGGGAATTCGTGTCCATCATCGGCCCGTCCGGGTCGGGCAAATCGACGCTGTTCAACGTGCTCGGCGGGCTGACACCGCCCAGCGCCGGGCAGGTGTTCATTGAGGGGCGCAATCTGCGCGACCTGACAGAAGGCGAACGCACCCAGCTGCGGAAGACTACCGTCGGGTTCGTCTTCCAGAAGTACAACCTGCTGCCCACGCTTACCGCGCGGGACAACATCGAGATTGCGCGCTACATTGCCGGCCGCACCGGCGAGGACGACACACAGTTTGCCGAGACGCTGCGGCTGCTGGGCATCGAGAAGCGTCTGCACCACAAGCCCCGGGCGCTTTCCGGAGGCGAGCAGCAGCGCGTGGCCATCGCCCGCGGAATCGTAAATCGGCCGGCGATTCTTCTGGCCGACGAGCCCACCGGGAACCTGGATACGGAGAACTCCAATGCCGTTCTGGCGCTGCTCAGGGACCTCAATCAGCGCCTGAACCAGACCATCCTCATGATCACGCACAATCCCGAGGCCGCCGCCTATGGCCATCGGATCATCACCATGCGCGACGGGCGGGTAGAGAGCTCCACCTAGGCCGGGAACCCTCGGCCAAATCCCGCGTATTCTAAATAGGAACAACGTTATGAAACCGTTACTTGCGGCTGGCTTCATCTGTGTCTTCGCCGCCATCGCCTGCCACGCTCAGACCGAGCGCACGTTCGAGCGCACCCTGAACGTCAGCGGACCCGTGAACCTGGACCTCATGACCGATTCCGGCGGCATCGAGGTGAATCGCGGTGGCTCCGGCACGGTGCAGATCCACGGCTATCTCAAAGCAGCGCACGGCTGGTTCATGGGGGGCGACGGCAACGCGGAGGATCACATTCGGGAGCTGGAAAGGAACCCGCCCATCGAACAGAGCGGCAACACCATTCGCGTCGGCTACGTGCAGCGAAAATCGCTGCTGCGCGGGGTGTCAATGCGCCTGGTCATCACGGCGCCGGAGGACACGCAGGTTCGGGCGCGCGCCGATTCCGGCGGCATCCACGTGACTGGCGTACGCGGTCCGGTGGACTGCAAGGCCGATTCCGGCGGCATCGAGGCCTCCGATATCGGCAATGAAGTGAAAGCGGCGACCGACTCCGGCGGAATTCATATCCGCAATATCCACGGTCCGGTGTTCGCGCGCGCCGATTCCGGCGGCATCGATGCGCTGGAGGTCGCGGGCAGCGTGGATGCTTCAACAGATTCCGGCGGCATTCGCGTTTCACAGACGGTCAACGCGGCGGTCCGGGCGCACGCCGATTCCGGCGGCATCCATGTCCGGCTGGCGAAAACCGGCGGCTACGATGTCAGGGCTCACTCGGACAGCGGCCGCATCACCGTGTCCGAGATGACCGTGCACGGCACAATTTCGAAGCAGCGCGTCGAGGGACAGATGCGCGGCGGCGGCCCGCCGGTGGACATTCAGGTAGACAGCGGCAACATCGAAATCGAGTAGGGCCGCGGCGCCGCGATACAGTGGCATAGAGCCAAATGAGCATCGTCGCCGGCGTGGATTTTGGGACGCTCAGCGTTCGGGTTTCGATCTTCGACAGCGCCAAGGGCCGCCTGGGGGCGGGGACGGCGTCGTACCCTCTGCACCGCCGCCGCGAGGATCCCGACCACGCCACGCAGTCGCACGCCGACCACATGAACGCGCTGGTGGAGGCCACCCGCGCCGCCACCAAAGCCGCCGGCGTTGACGGACACAGCATCGAAGCCCTCGCCATCGACACCACCGGATCGAGCATCGTGCCCGTCGGCGAAGGCCTCGAGCCCCTGGACGACTACTACATGTGGTGCGACCATCGCGCCTGGCAGGAGGCCGCGCTCATCACGCAAACGGCGCACGAATCGGGGCTGCCGGCCATCGACTGGTGCGGCGGCGTGTACTCCTCCGAGTGGGGCTTCTCCAAGCTCCTGCACTGGCTGCGGCACAACCCCGACAAGCGCGCCCGCATGATCACCGCGCTGGAGCACTGCGATATGGTTGCCGCCACGCTCTGCGGCATTACCGACCCGGCCGCCTTGCCGCGCAGCATCTGCGCCATGGGCCACAAGTGGATGTGGAACGAGTCACTCGGCGGACTTCCGCCGGAAGAATTCCTTACCCGCGTGGACCCGCTGCTCGCAGGCATGCGCGAGAAGATCGCCACCGGCCGCTACGCCACCTCCGACGTGATTGCCGGCCACCTCGCTCCCGAATGGGCCGAGCGCATGGGGCTTCGCCCCGGGATTCCCATTCCCGTCGGGGCCTTCGACGCGCACTGGGACGCCATCGGCGCCGGAGTGCGCCTGGGCGATGTGGTGAACGTGATCGGCACCTCCACCTGCATCATCGGCATCAGCAACGCCGCTACCCTCGTTCCGGGCGTCTGCGGCGTGGTCGCCGGATCGGTTAACCCCGGCTTTACTGGGATTGAGGCCGGCCTCTCGGCCACCGGCGACATCTTCGAAGCCATCGCCCGCCGCGCCGGCACCGACGTGGCCCGCCTCTCGGAAGGGCTTGAAGCATACAGGGCGGGCCAGACGGGTCTGCTGCGCCTCACCTGGGACAACGGCGATCGCACCGTGCTGGTCAACCCCGAGCTGGGCGGCGTCACGCTGGGCTGGAACCTCACCCATACCGCGCAGGACGAGCTCTTCGCCGCGATCGAGGGTACCGCCTTCCACACGCGCATCATCCTGGAGCGCATGGAGCAGTACGGCGTCCCGGTGCGGCGGGTCATCAACGGCGGCGGAATCCCGCGGCGCAACGCCGTGCTCAACCAGGTCTACGCGGACGTGCTGAACAAGCCGATTCTCGTCCCCGAAGGCGACGTCACCAGCCTCGGTTCGGCGATCTTCGCGTTTCTGGCCGCAGGCGCATTCAAAACCGTAGAGGAAGCGCAGGACGCGATGTGCCTGAAGCACGTCACCTTCACGCCCGCCGCGGCCAGCCGCTCCGCCTATGATGAGCTTTTCGGCCTCTACCGCGAGCTATACTTCGCACTGGGCAGCAAAGACTCGAAACCCGTATCCATCGGCGCGGTGCTGCCGTCGCTCCGCCGCATCGCCGCCGAAGCCAGGAGAACCTGATCGATGGCCACGTCCCGCCGTACCTTCCTTGGCGCCGCGCTCGGCGCTCCATTCATCCTGGGCGCCGAAGATAAGTCCGGCAACCGCAAGCCGATCCTCGGCGAAGGCCAGCACACCTACGAGGTGACGCACGACTGGGGCGATCTGCCCGCGGACATCCGCTACGGCAACACGCACGGCGTCTGCGTCGATTCGCACGACCGCGTCTACATTCACCACACCGTCTACTCGCTGAGCGAGAAGCCGGACAGCATGGTGGTGTTCGATGAAAAAGGCCGCTTCATCAAGAGCTGGGGCAAGGAGTTCCGCGGGGGCGCGCACGGCCTGCACATTCGCAAAGAGGGGCGCGATGAGTTTCTCTACCTGTGCGACATCCAGCGCGGCATCGTGGTGAAGACTACGCTCGATGGCGAAGAGGTGTTCACGCTGGGTTATCCTCAGCAGTCGGAGCCGTATTCGAAGCCGGGGCCGGACGGCAAGCCGCTGAAATATAGCCCAACCAATCTCGCGGTGGCCCCCAATGGCGATATCTACGTCGGCGACGGCTACGGATCAAGCTACATCATTCAGTACAACAGCAAGGGCGAGTACATCCGCACCTTCGGCGGACCCGGATCGGAAGCGGGGCAGCTTTCCTGCCCGCACGGCATCATCTGCGATACCCGCGATCATGAGCCGGTGCTGATGGTGGCCGACCGCGCCAACAAGCGCATCCAGCGCTTCACGCTCGACGGCAGGCACATCGACTTCATTCAGGGCACGAACGCGCCGTGTCATTTCAACCTGTATAAGAACGGCGATGTGGTGGTGCCGGATCTGTTCGCGCGCGTCACGCTGATGGACAGGGACAACGAAGTCATCGTCCAGCTCGGCGATGACTCGCACAGCGACTACATGGAGACGCGCAAGCTCACGCGCGACCACTTCACGCCTGGCAAGTTCGTCTGCCCGCACGGCGCCTGCTTCGACCACGCCGGAAACATCTACGTCGTGGAGTGGGTGGAGGTCGGTCGCGTCAGCCGTCTGCGCCGGGTCTGAGGCTACGGCGCCCGCGAGGGCCCGGTATGCCGCGGCTTCATCGGCGTGGCGTTCGCGCTGACCACGCCGCAGGCGCTGTTTCGTAATCAATCGGCCTGCAGCGACACGAATCATCGCAGCACCGCTGGATCGATCCATCCGGCAGCCGAGCTCTGAACCGCACAATGCGAACTTTCGACCGCGCGTTGCTTACCGGTTTCGATATCCACGACTGCGAGGGTTTCTGCATCATCCCCCATGAAGCAGCGCAACCATTCGGCTTTAGCGAACAACAACTGCCTGGAATCAGGCGACCAGATTAATTGAGCATCGACGCCCGCCGCGCCCAACTTCTTTTTGTGAGCCGGGTTGTTTGCGTCGATAACAACGATGCGACCGTTGCTCTTGGCAGCGATCCAGCGCCCGTCGGGAGACCAACTCCCAGTTGCGGATCCTGGTTGCACGGGGAGCAGGGATCGGCTCGCGCCGCTCCTCAGATCCACCAGTCTCAAGTGGTCGGACGCCAGTCTCTGCAGTTGACCATCGGGCGTAACGCGGGCCACGGGCTCAGTCTGACTTACCACCTGAGCGCCGTCAGGCGAGATTCGGCCCAGCGCCCCACCGCAGTCCGGAAAATCACCAGTTCGCAGGGGGCGGTGGCTGCCCGTATTCGGATCCAGTTCGTAGGCGCCGCACGTATGAGTCCGGAGGTCGTGGCCGGCTACTAAGAGCCTGCCTGACCGCGTTACGGTTAAGAACATCACCCCGAGTTCTGTTGAGCCCGATATGGTGCGTTCTCGCGTCGGTCCGAAGTCGATCCTGTTAATGCCGAGGCCCGTGCTCGGGCGAACATACACCGATCTCCCGTCCGGTCCAAAGCAGTAGAGGTTGCAATTCTGCATGCCGGGAAGCCTGATCCCGCCGGGCGACTTCACCGGAGTGAAGGGGAACAAGATGATCTCAGCATCCCCCGGTTGCATTGCTGCCTGGGCAAAGTATGCAGGGATATAGCTGGATGTCTCGCTGGTGATCGACCCCGCAGGAGCTCCGGGGGCGGCCATCAGCACCGCCGTGAGTGTGAATAAAATTCGAGCGTAGACTGACATCGCTACAGTCCCGGCGCGAGTCTCCCGCAGCCGGGCGGCCCAGCCGATCGGGCTTGAAGTAGCCCACATATCGAATAGCGGTCAGAAGAGTAAAGGTGAAGCTGTCGCTGTTATTGTATCCGCGACGGGGTGTGGGCAGGTACGGGACCTGTCGCTGGTTGTATGTCCCGATGTAGAACCAGTTGCGGCGGGTCTGAGGCTACGGAACCCGCGATGGCCCGGTATGCCGCGGCTCCATCGGCGTGGCGTGCGCGCTTACCACGCTGAACACGATCACCAGCACGCCGATGGCGATGTTGTTCCAGGAACGCATTTCGATGCCGTAACGAAAGATCCACGGCGAGAGGCAGGTCCAGACGCCGAAGATGACCATCATCCAGCTCAGCGCCGGAGCGCCCGCCGGACGCGCCAGCCGAATCGCCGAGAACAGGATGATCAGCCCTCCCACGGTGAAGCCGTTGTACTTGTTCCCGTTGTACCAGGCTCCGTAAATGAGCGGCGTGAGGAACAACCAGATGCCGGCCAGCAGGCTGAGGGCGCTGGCCACTCTTGCCGTATGCGGGTGAATCTCCTCGTCAACCATATATTCGCCTCCCCTGGTACGACGCGTCAGCGGACTTTTCTGTATCAGTCGCGGCGTGCTCCGGGTTAGCCGCACAACGGGCGATATGCACGTTACCGTGACCATATCGCTCATCCGAAGAATGCCATTCTGTCACACTGCCAAAAACCCGGTCACGTCGGTTGCAAACTTTCTTACTTCCGCCTAAGCTCCTGATAATAAGCCGTTTCCTCTCTGCCCGCCCAACTCGCGTGGTTCGAATTCGCCACCCCTCACGATAAGATCCAGGCAGATAAGGAGCACTCTTCTCTATGGCAACCGCAGCCCAGCACGCAGCCAATATCGCCAACGCGGCCCTCTCTACCGGCCCGCGCACCCCCGAAGGCAAAGCCGCTTCCAGCCGAAATGCCCTGAAATTCGGCCTTACCTCCAAACAGGTCCTCCTTCCGCACGAAGATCCCGCCGAATTTGAGGCCCTCGAATCCACCATCATCGAACAACTCCAGCCCGCCGACGATGGCGAACGCCTGCTGGTGGACGACATCGTCGTCGCGCGCTGGAGAATCCGCCGCATCGAGCTGGCCCGGACCGCGTGGCTCGCCCGTGAAATCAAGCGCTCTCCGGACGACGGGAACGTCGGCATGAGCATAGCCATGCTCTGTCCGGAGATTCACCGCTTCGAAAAATACGCCGCTACCGAGCGCCGAGTGCTCGAAAACGCCTGGCGCAAGCTCCGTGTTCTCCAGCAGGAGCGCCGCCTTCGCGAGAAAGCGGCTGTGGCAGCCCGCGCTGCCGCCGCGCCGCCGATCCTCCAAAACGAACCCAAACCCGTGCGCGATGAAGCGCTTACCGTCGCAACCGGGGCAGCCGCGCAGATCTCCTCGCCGCTCCGTTCTTAATTCAGGGGAGCTTTCACCATGGCCCAATCACTCTACGACCTCGAACCCATCTGGCGCAGCGCTCCTCACGAGCACAGTCCACAGCACTACCCCGTGTTCCGCCGCATCGCCGCCGCGCTCCAGACTTCTCTTCGCGCCCACGTCAGTGAATCGTGGGACCCCATTGCGCACGCAGCCGACCCGCAGGTCAACCTCAGCGTCCTCGCCTGGCTCACCGCCGACCCTGCACGCGAGACAAGCGTCGCCGACTTCACCTATGACGTCCTGAATACGACGCTCATGCGCAGCTACTATCATTCCGCTCGCCACAACCTGCTGCCCGTGCTGGCACGCCTCGGCGCCGAACTGCGCGCCCGCGGAGCATCGGACCTCGTCCGCCTCTATCGCCCCACGCGCATCGGGACCATCATTCAGATGCTGCAAGCGCGGCGCGCCATGACCACCCGCCTCATCGGTTCGGAAATGCGCCTCATGGATGCCCTGCTGCTTTTTGCCGGCGATATGGCCGAACGCAGGCGCAGCGCGGCCGCTGCATTCCCGCGGTTAATGCACCGCTGGCAGTTTCTGCTCCGGCGGACGCTGCCGCCGCACGACTTCTCCGCCTTCGCTCCCGAGTTGTTTGCCATCGCCACCCGCGAGCTCCAGGCGGCCCTGGCCGACGTTACAGTGGAAGAATCTCTTCGCGCTGCGGGTCGAAATCAATCCGGCGTCTCTGCGCGTAGGCGATATTCCCGAGGTGCGAAGCCTGTGCCGAGCGGTGCCCGATCAGCACGTCCCCGTTCGGCAGCGCCCGCGTCCGCATGCACTCCAGAAAATTGCTGACGTGATCCTGTTCCAGTGATCGCCTTTCCGCGGACACCACCGTGGGCTTCGCCCCGCGATCCGCGGGATGAAACTCGTAATGCTCGCGATCGATCAGCAGCCGGCCGTTCGTGCCGCACATCTCCACGCCGTACCCGCCGATCCCCGGCGCCAGTGTCGCCTCGAAGGTAGCCGTGAACGGCCGCGGATACTGCAGCAGCACATTGATCGTGTCCGGCGCCGTGCGGCCATCCGGGTACGCGTAAACGCCCCCTTCGGCTACCGCCGACGTCGGCCCATCCTCGTTCGTGAACATGTGCACCACGTCGATCCAGTGCGTGAACAGGTCGGTGATCTGGCCGCCGCCATAATCCAGGTACGCGCGCCAGTTCCAGTATTGCTGCGCGTCCCAGTCGCGCCACTTCACCGGACCCAGGAAGCGGTTCCAGTCCAGGTTATCCGGCTTCTGCGCCAGTGACGCCGGCGCTTTCCGCAGATGGTAGCCGTTGCCGTGCCACCACGTGCGCGCCATGGTGATGCGCCCCAGGCGGCCCTTGTCCATGTACTCGCGCTTGGCTTCGAGGTAGTGCTTTCCGGAGCGCTGCTGCATGCCGACCTGGCAAACGCGCTTATTCTCGCGCGCCGCCTTCACGATCTGCGGACCTTCTTCCGGCACTCGGGTCAGCGGCTTCTCCACGTACACATCCTTGCCGGCGTTCAGCGCGTCGATCGCCGTCGCCGCGTGCCAGTGGTCCGGGGTGGCGATGAGCACCGCGTCCAGATCCTTCGTCTCCAGCAGCCGGCGATGATCGTCGAACCCCTGCGCCGCCGGGACCATGTTCTTCGTCTTGTCGATCTGGTCGCCCCAGACGTCGCACACCGATACCAGCTGCACATCCGGGTGCTTCAGAAACACGCCAAGCACGTAGCGCCCGCGTTCGCCCGCGCCGATCAGCCCAAGATTGATTTGATCGTTCGCACCCAGAATGCGCGAATAAGAAGCCGCTGAAACCGCGGCCACACCGCTCAGAACAGCGCGTCGGGAAATCTCCATGCCGGGATCATATCACCGGAATGGGCCCCATAAATGGAACGGGGCGCTTCATAGCGCCCCGTTGCCGCGTCGTTCGGAATCGACCCTGTGGTTGTAACTAAATGGTCCCCTTCCAATCGGGGCAGGATCAAATCCAGCATACCAAGTGAGGATGCCGATTGTGGTGCGAGCCTTTGGCTTGCACGAGCCGCGCGAAGCGCCGCTACCCCACCTTCTCCGCGATCGACTTCGCCTGCACGAACTGCAGCAGATAATCCGGACCACCCGCCTTCGAATCCGTCCCCGACATATTGAATCCGCCGAACGGATGCGCCCCCACCATCGCCCCCGTACACTTCCGGTTCACGTACAGATTGCCAACGAAGAACTTCTCCCGCGCGCGCTCGATCTTCTTCCGGTCCTTTGTGTACACCGCGCCCGTCAACCCATACTGCGAGTCGTTGGCCAGCTCCAGCGCTTCATCGAAATCGCGCGCCTTCGTCACCGCCAGCACCGGGCCAAAGATCTCCTCCTGGAAAATTCGCGCCTTGCGATCCACATCGGCGATCACCGTCGGCTTGATGAAATAGCCTTCGCCATCGGCCGCCTCGCCGCCCGCCACCAGTCGCCCCTCGCCCTTGCCTGTCTCGATGTAGTTGAGAATCGTCCTGCGCGCCCGGTCGTTGATCACCGGTCCCATGTAGTTGTCCGGTTCATCCGCCGGACCGACGCGAATCTCCGCCACCTTCGCCCGCAGCTTGTCCACGAATTCGTCATAGACCTTCTCGTCGACGATGGCGCGCGAGCACGCCGAGCACTTTTGCCCCTGATAGCCGAACGCCGACCACAGCACGCCCTGCACCGCGGCATCGACGTCGGCGTCGCCATCCACCACGATCGCGTCCTTACCGCCCATCTCCGCCACTACGCGCCGGATCCAGATCTGCCCCTTCTGCGGTTTCGCGGCCAGCTCGTTGATGCGCAGCCCCACATCGCGCGATCCCGTAAACGAGACAAACCGCGTCTTCGGATGCTGCACCAGCACATCCCCGACTTCCGCGCCGCTGCCCACCAGCAGCGAGAAGCTCCGCTCCGGGAACCCGGCCTCCACCAAAACTTCCGCGAACTTCGCCGCCACCGTCGGCGTGTCGCTCGACGGCTTGATGACTACCGTGTTGCCGGTAACCAGCGCGGCCACTGTCATGCCCGCCAGAATCGCCAGGGGAAAATTCCATGGCGGAATGATCACGCCGACTCCCAGCGGCAAATAGACCATCTCATCGCGCTCGCCCGCCAGTTGCACCGTCGGCGCGGGGTGCGCCAGCTTTACTGCCTGCCGCGCGTAGTACTCGCAGAAATCGATCGCTTCCGAGGTGTCCGCCTCCGCCTCGGCCCAGCTCTTTCCGGCTTCATACACCAGCCAGGCATTGAACTCCAACTTGCGCCGCCGCAGCACGTCGGCCCCCCGCAGCAGCATGCGCACCCGCTCCTCGGCCTCGGTCCCGCCCCATTCCGGGAAAAAGGCCCACGCCTGCTCCACCGCTTCCGTCGCAAGCGCCACGTTGGCCTTCGAGTGAATGCCGACCACTTCGCCGGGACGCGAAGGGTTGAGCGAGCGCAGCTTGTCATCCGTGCGAACGCGCCGTCCGGCGATCCGCAGGTCGTAGTCGCCGCCGAACTGGCCGCGCACTTCCGCCAGCGCGCGCTCCATTGCCGCGCGGTTCTCCGGCCGGCTGAAGTCCGCATACGGCTCGTTGGCGAACGCGGGCAGAGATCGAACGTCTGTGGTCGCTGCGCTGCTCATTCGGCTCCCGAAATCAGGCCTGTGTCCGGCCTGAGGCGTCTTCCACCAGCTTGCGGCCGCGCTCGAACATCTCCGCCGCTTCGTCCGCTACCTTGCGCCCGCGCTCGTACAGATCGCGCCCGCGCTCGAGAATGTTCTGGCTCGATTGCGACAGGATCTCGCGCCCCCGGTCCACCATCTTGTCCGTCGATTCGGACAGCGCCGCTCGCCCCTGCTCGGCCGCTTCGACCAGCTTCTGCCGGGTCTCTTTCCCCGCCGCCGGAGCGAACAGCAACGCGACCGCGGCGCCCGTGGCAGCCCCCGCGAGAAACCAAATCACGCTCGATCCGTACTCGTCCTGTGCCATGTCCTGCTCCTCCCGATCATCATTCTAACCCCGCCGTTCCCCAGGTCCCCGACTGTTATCCTCGATTCTATGAATGCTCCGAGCGATATGGTGACCGTCTACCGCAGTATGGACGCAAGCGCCGAAGCCGACTGCGAGATCGTCGTCGATATGCTCGCCAAAGAGGACATCAAAGCCATCATGCTCGACGACTCGGCCCCCGGCGTTCCCGAGGGAACCTACGAAGTGCAGGTCTCCCCTGCCGACGTCTCCCGCGCCGAGGGCATCATCGCCGCCAATCCGCTCCCCGACGATACCGAAGAAGTCGATCCCTCGCACGACCTCGATCTGGAGACCATCTATCACGCCGAAGGCTCCGTTGTCGCCCAAACAGAGACTGGAGCCATCATGGCCCTGCTCGAGGCCAACGACATCATGGCCGTCACCAGCGGCGAGACCATCCTGCCGCACATGCCCTTCGATATCAAGGTCGCGAAGGATCAGGCCGAGCGCGCGCGCCGCCTCATCGCCGAGGCGCAGATTCACGGTCCCGAGGCCGCTGAACAGGCAGAGCGCGAGACCGAAGGACGATCGCTGGAGTAATACTCCTCACGGCAAGAATTACCCTGCGGCCGCGCGGCAGCGCGCGCGCAAACCCTTGCGGCAACACCGCCGCGGGATTGGCATTCCGTATGCATCCGTCTCAGTAACTGGAGGCGTATGAACAGGTCTACTGCAACGACACGGCACCTTCAAAGCGTCAACCTCAGCACTCCGGAGCGCCTCGCTTCGGTGCTCGGCGGTGGCGCACTCGCGGTATGGGGAGTACAGAAACGCTCATTGCCCGGGCTCGCCATGGCCGCGGTTGGCGGCTTCATGGTGTTCCGTGGCGCCACCGGCCACTGCAACGTTTACCAGGCGCTCGGTATGCATACCGACCATCGCCGTGGGCGCAACCGTGGCGTGCCCTACGAACTTGGCATCCGCGTGGACAAGTCGGTGACCATTAACAAGCCCCGCGCTGAGGTGTACCGGTTCTGGCGCAACTTCGAGAACCTGCCTCGCTTCATGCGCCACCTCGAGTCCGTCACCGAGGTCGACAACCGCCACTCGCACTGGGTCGCAAAGGCCCCCGCCGGGCGAACCGTGGAATGGGAAGCCGAGATTATCAACGAGGTCGAAAACCAGCTCATTGCGTGGCAATCGCTCGAGAACTCCACCGTCGAGAACGCCGGCTCGGTGCACTTCGAGGATGCGCCCGGAGGACGCGGCACGGTGGTCCGTATCGAACTCCAGTACAACCCCCCCGGCGGTACCCTGGGCGCCATCGTGGCCAAGCTGTTCGGCGAGGAGCCGAATCAGCAGATCGGCGAGGATCTGTGGCGCTTCAAGAACCTCATGGAAGCCGGCGAGATTCCGACTACCGAAGGCCAGCCCCACGGCGAGCGCACTCCGGTGATGAAGGCCATCGAAAAAAAGCCGCGCAGCACGTGGCGCCGCGACAGAGTTATGGAAGCCTCCGAGGAGTCCTTCCCCGCCAGCGACGCCCCGAGCTGGACCCCGGAAGCCCTGGCCCATTAATCGTTCGAACCGTCGCGGATCCAGCGCGGAGTCACCCCAGCCACTGCGGATTCTGCGCCGTGCCGTCGAACATATCGGTGGTCTTGAACGGCTCGAACCTCCCGGTCATCGC
>Ga0209810_1004119_pt1 | contig 14357 bp, 15 predicted proteins | sample Coa_R1_7_FD_187159 | JGI IMG/M metagenome (GOLD analysis project Ga0209810, IMG submission 187159) | Surface soil microbial communities from Centralia Pennsylvania, which are recovering from an underground coalmine fire - Coalmine... | ecosystem: Environmental > Terrestrial > Soil > Unclassified...
ATGTTTCGAGTCAAAGCGAGTTCAGCAAGCGGCGGCGATGGCCGCTCTAAGCGATGTTGCACTAAGCAGAATGGTACGGCCTGCCTTCGCCCGCCGCCTCGTCCTGAGCCATCCTGACGCGATTGCGGGCCATTCTGGACGAGGTTGTGGCCGCTGCTGGATAAGCCGGAAACGCGGCCTGATTGGCTACTCCGGTGTCCGGGATCAGGCGCTGCTTCCGGTCCATGACGGCGTCCTGCGGCGCTCGCTGATGCCGCCGGTGCGAACCGTCGCCGCGGCCTCAGGCAGGCACTCAGGACAGACGAGAAGCCCGTAGCGGCCGACGGCGGTCAGCCTCTCCGTAGGCCAGTCGTGACGGCATCCACGTCGCGGCGACAGGGCCGTGGCCTCGACCAGCACTCACCTGTCGCCTCACCCAAGCGCGCCCCGACGCGATTGGCGGCCATTCCGGACGGCATTAGCGCCCGCCGAAACTCGATAATTCCAGCGCTGCGAATCGGCTCTCTGATCGGCTCGAAGGTGCAGCGTGCGCCTGATCGCTATTGCAAGTAACGATAGGGAAGATAGTACCAAGGTTGCGGATGGTGGATCTGGAACACTACTGATGGTTACATTGTCGATCTGAACCTGCTCATCCGCAGGAAAATAGCTATAAGTGCGAATGACCAAGCTCGTCGCTGACGCAAGCGTCTCCTCAAAATAGTTACTATCGACGGCACCACCACCCAGCTTCGACCATTGTTGGAGGTCCGGGTAACTCGGATCGAGCCATAAAGGCACATAGTTATTAATCCACGGCGTTTCATTCCCATTTACCGAATCGGTCGCGTTTTGGAGACCATGAAACATGACCCCGAAACTCGGATCGAAGCTGTTCGTTATTAGAACGAAGAGCTCTGTCGCTTCAGCCGTTCTGGATTGGAACTCCAGCGCTCCTCCGTAAGCGAAGCCCAGAGCACTCAGGAACTGTGACGGTGCAAATAGATTAATATTTCCAAACGGCACGCTCGACGTAGCACTCAGGTATCCAGATGTTTGCCACGCCAACGCACCTTTAGGATCGACGGTACCGTAAATATCATGGAAGGTAGCGCTCCAGCTGTCAAGATTCGAATCAAAGGAGCTGCTCGCTAGTACGTCGGCGGCGCAAATCTGGGCCGTGACTACAAAGAAAACTGCAATGATGATGTACTGCAGTTTAAGCGCGAACATTCTTGCTGGAAGTCGGTTTGAGCGCATTTAGAGAGCGTACCGCTCCAGACCGCGAGCCGCAAGACGGTACCGTACGCCGGTACTGGAGGACCCTGGAGCGACCCACTCGCGACCACAGATGCCGCCCCGGATCGCTACGGGAACCGGTGCGCTCAGGGCACGCCGGTTCCAAACAGGCTTCGCCGCACAGCCACTGCTGGCATGCCCGATGTGCTGCGTACCCCTGGGCGAAGTCACGCCGACCCCGGCCCGCCGGCCCGTCCTGAGCCTCCTGACGCGATTGCGGGCCATTCTGGACGGCATTATCAGCCGCGCCCTGTATCAGACGCTGGTGCCTGTGCATTGGTCAGGAATTCCGCCGCCGCGAACGGTTTTCAAGGCTTCCGGCAGGCATTCGGGGCAGACGCGCAGGCTGTAGCGGCCGATGGCGGTAAGCGCCCCTCCGCAGGCCACGCGTGCAGACATCCATCGCACGTCGCGGTGACCGGGCCGTCGCGCCTGCCGGTTGTTTGGTCTTCGTTAATCTGGGCAGTATCGCCCGAAGGCGCTGCCCGCGCAAGGGCCAATTTCCCGAGTTCAGTGCGAGTTCAGCGTCCGGCGGCGCACAGGGCCTTGCGGGTAGGCCGGATTTGCCTTCTTGCGCTGCGAGTCGGAGCCCAGTGCCGGGCGCGGATGCACTCTTCAGTCGCCGGGCTCGCCCGCACGGCAACGGCGGCGAAAGCCCCTTGGTCCATCCGTCGGAATGGCGCTATGCTTACGCGAGGAGGCTTCGCATGGCCAAAGTGATCCGTTGCCGTGATGTAGGTGTCGATTGCGATTTCGAGGCTCGCGGCGATTCCGAGCAAGACCTACTGAAACAATGTGCGGAGCACGCCAAGACGGCGCATGGGATGGACGAAATACCTGCCGACCTTGCCGCAAAGGTTCGCGGGGCCATCCACGAGGAATAGGCACCCTGTGCCGGGCAGCGTCCCCTGCCCGGTATACGTTAATCGCGACAGGCGTGGCCGCCGTCTAACAAAAAAGCAGTGGGTGACGCGTCTGGTCACACTGGTCACACTGCCCGGCTGACCCGCCAACTTCCTTGGCTACTTCTCCCCGCTTCCCCTCTTACTCTCTTATTTATTTTTCTCTTTTTTAATATGACCTCTATGACCAAAGGAGGAAACAGAAGAAAAGAAAGGAGTTGGATGACCAGAGGAGGGTGACCGCAAGTGTGACCATACTGTGACCGCAGTGTGACCCAGCGACGCATCTTTCTCTAGGCTGGTCCCGAGCGCGGCAGTTTGTTGGAGGGCGGCCGTGCCGATTCCTTTCGTCGGGCAGATAGGGTTGAGGCCGTTCGAGCCATCATGCGGGACAGATTGTGTAAGAGCATCATGTGCTCTTCGTCAAAGTCCTCTATGAACGGCGGAATTGGTCCATGCGCCAGCATCTCAGAAACACTCTTCATTACGCGCTGGGCGCGTTCGATTGCACTGGCGTCGCCGCTTTCGATTGCACGGTAAAGATGAGTCGCTAATTCGTAAAGCCAAGGCACATCATCTCTAAAGGGACCGAGCGTCATCAAAAGCGGCAGCGCCTCGTTGTCAATCTTCTCGAACGCAGGGTGATGCAACATTTCTTCGATCATCATCATGTGCGGGCCATGCGCGAGTCGCCGCCGATGGCGAAGACCAGAGCCGCCGCGGAGTTGCATTGCCACTCGATCGGGGACGTCGCCAACCAAAACCTTGATTTCTTCAAAGAACTTGGCGACCGAGGTTTCCTCCACACGCGCGGGGGGCTGTGCCGCTTCATTCTTCCGCCCTTTTAACAGTCCAGCGACGGCATCCCTAAAGGCTTGCACCTGCCGCCTCACAGCTTCTTCTCTCGGTGCTGCCTGTGGATGCCGTCGAATCAACTGCAAAACCAGTGATGTGATCGCGTCTTCTTCATCGGGCGAGTTTTGGAACTGCGCGAAGGGACCTGTTGCGGCCTCATCGAGGCTTACGCCGAGCGCAATTCCGAACACACGATCGTTGGGAGAAAGCTTGCCCTTCGCCACCCCGGTCTCGTAGAGAATCCACGGTCGATTAATGCTTCGAGCCGTCAGAAGCGCCACCACATCGGTCGCATCGTCGAGTTTCTGCATGATCGCTCGATACCACTCCTGACCGTATTCGATGCCGGCGGTTCCCTTGCGGTCGGAGGAGCGAAAGGACTTCAAGATTCCACCGCTGGCATCGGTTAACAGATTTCCGAATGCCTCGGCGAGGTCGGCGTCCCTGCTGTCGTGGCTGATGAAGACGAGTGGGTTCTCAGTTGTCGGCCTCGCCGGTGCGAGCGCGTGTTCTGTCCCAGGCTGAGGTTGTGCCTTTTTCCTCGGCATGCGTTATTTGCGAACCCCGCATTTCAGTTGATCGAACATCCGCTCCCAATCGTCAATGTGCGGAAGTTCGCCGCCATTCCCGTCCTTGATTTCATTAAGGATGCTACAGAAGCATCGTGAGCGATCTGAGCCACTGCCCTGACTCATGAAGCGGTCGCGGCAGCCGTTAATCTTTAGGACCAATTGCTCAACCTCCTCATCTGAATAGGTGGAAAAGACCTCAGCGACGCGCTGTGATTCCGCGATGGTATCCGGCTCTGCCAAATGGCGCCGGAGCGCTGCTGCGTACTCAACGCCGGTCTGAATCACGTCGTAAAGGGCTTTGAGGCCTGCGAGGGCTTCCACCCAAAGGAGAGGATTTGCCATCGGCAAAACAGTCTATCACCATCCCGAATCAGCGCCGGTACGAGTCTGTCAGCGCCGGTACCAGTCACCACCGCTATTGCTCTATAATGCCGCGCATGTGTCTGGTAAATATGAAGGCTACTACGTAATCCGTCATGGGCAATCTGATGTGGGCGAGTCCCGATAAACCCGCGTTGAGGGCAAGCATGGCGGGATAATAGATCTTTTGTGCCGCACGAGCATCTCAGCGACGAATGCCTTGAGAGGTACGCGATGGGCCGGCTCGATGAATCCGAGCTGGCCGAATGCGAGGAGGCGCTGCTCGTTTGCGAACTGTGTCGAACCGGGCTGGCAACGGCAGAGGCGCGCATAGCACGAATGCGCGACGCGCTCCGTCGGCTGCCGGAGAACCAGGAATAGAGGAATAGGCGGCGGGCCGCGTTGTTGCCCGCGCTCCAGCTGCGTGCGCGATAGAGGAATCACCCTACTCCGCCGATATATGATGTGCGGGAGAATGTCGTGAGGGCCCGTTGGCCGTTACGATATTCGAGAATCCTGGAATTGCGTGAACGCGGAATCGATCCCACAATACCGGCGCGGTCCTGTTCCGACATCGACGATTCTGGTGGCCGCTGTTCTCCTGGGCTCCTGCGGTCCCCGTGATGCCTCGGGGATGTACATGGCAACAGCGCCAAACGGTGTCTACTGGCTGGACTTGGTTCAAACACCCGACCATCGCTTGACAGGCGAATTTGAGGAGATATTGTTGAAGCCCGACGGGAACATTGATTACACGAAGCTCAGTGTGACCGGTGCTGCGTCAGGCACCGACGTAAGCCTGGCTCTAGCCGCCACTCCGCTACCCTTCGTTGCGGTCACCGCGGCCGGGACCCTCGGCTGGGGCAAGCTGACGCTAACCGCACCTTTCAACGGTCGCGAGCCCGGAACAGTTGTCTTTCAGCGATCCGATTTGCAGGCACATCAGCGCGTCGTCGATACTCTCAACGCGCGCTCGCGGGCCATGCTGGCCGAAAAGGCACAGCTCCAAGCGCGACGCGATGCCGAACAGCGCGAACAGCTGCTTGAAGATCGCGAACAGGTGGTCATTCAACAGCTCACCAATCTCACGGAATCGCTCCGACGTGCCGTTGCGGTTCCGTTACAAGAAGACGCATTCCGGGCGGCTGAGGAGCGTTATCGCGCGATCACGCTGAAGCTACAGGATTATCTCAACCGGGAGCAGCGCCTGGCGAACAACCCGAACGCTGCAGTAGTCCGAAGCCAAATCTCGGTAGCCATAAACCAGGGAACCATCGCGACCGAGCAGGCGCACATGCAAATCGAAGGCTCCGAGCGGGACGCTGCGAGCAAGCTGGCTGCCAGAGAAAACGAGCTGCAAAGGGCAGAGCAAGTCTGCCGTGAACAGCCGGCGGCTAGCAGCAGCAGTACAGAATCCGCCGGCAACGCGACAACACGGGCCTCGGCATGCGCTGCCTTCTATGCCGTCAGGGAGCAGTACCGGCAGAAGATCGCGAAGCTTGAAAGCCGGTTCAGGCAGATGGAGGCCGCGTACCAACACGAGCGTGCCGTTCAGGCCCAAATACTGCGCGTCTCTGAGCAGCTTCAGTAGCCGGCGTCGAGAAGTGCGACCGATTAGGGCGGAAACCCGGCCCGACGGGCTATACGTGTTGTATGACCGTTGAAGAAGTGAACGCCGCCATTCGCGCCTTTCGAGACGCTCGGGACTGGATGCAGTTCCACAACGCCAAGGACATGGCCACGGCGATTTCACGAGGCGAACGAGCTGCTCGAACATTTCCTGTGGAAGGCCCCTGCCGAGAGCGACGACTACGCGCGGGAGCACGTCGGCGAGATTTCCGAAGAGATTGCTGATGTTGCTATATTTCTCTTTGAACTATCCGATAATCTCGGCATCGACCTGCTCGCGGCAATGATGGCCAAGGTTCGCACGAACGAGGCCAAGTACCCAGTCGAAAAATCCAAAGGGAAGAGCACGAAGTACAACCAGCTTTAACAATGCGTCTCTATTCCGGCACTACCCAGACCTTAATCGAAGACACGACATACAACCGGATCGCGACAAAGCTCAAGGACGCCTTCTTCGCCGAGTTCCGGTATCAGCCGCCGGTCAGCGAGGTGAACTCATGGAATCACTCCTTGAGGGCGGTATCGCAGGTTTTTCAGGCCGCATCTCTGACCGACAATGGCGTGCTCCTGGAACTTCAATTGCCGCTAACGTCGAAGCGCCTCGATTGCCTCGTTACCGGCTACGACACGGTTCGCTCACCGCAGGCGGTGGTGATCGAGCTGAAGCAGTGGGAAGGATGTTTCGCCGCATCTGGCGCAAACGAGGTTTCCACGTTCGTCGCCGGCGCCATGCGGGACGTGCTCCACCCAGCCGTACAAGTCGGGCAGTACATGATGTACCTTGCCGATTGCCACTCGGCCTTTGAAGGTGAGGACGGCATCGGCGTCCACGCCTGCGCATACCTGCACAATTACTGCCCGACAGAATGCGATCCACTGTTCTCGACACAGTTCCGCGACCAAATCGAAAGATGCCCCGTTTTCACGGCCGACGACGTGCCGCAGTTCATAGACTTTCTTGGCGGCCGGATTCGGGGCGGCGACAGTGGCGCAATTGCGGCCAGAGTTGAACGGAGCAAGTATCACGCAAGCAAAAAGCTCCTGGACCACGTTAGCAACCTGATTAAAGGCAAGCCAGAGTACATCCTCTTGGATGAACAGCTGGTTGTCTACGATAAAGTCATCCAGGCTGCGCGATCAGGCCTTGATGGTCGAAAAAAGACCGTAATCATCGTCCGCGGCGGGCCCGGTACAGGGAAATCTGTTATCGCCATGAATCTTCTGGGCGATCTCTCGCGGCAGGGTATCAATGCTCATTACGTCACGGGGTCCAAGGCATTCACGTCTACGATCCGCGCCATTGTCGGCGGCCGGGCGTCTGCTCAGGTCCGTTATTTCAACAGCTACATGGGCGCAGACGCGGACGCCATCGATGTGATGATCGCCGACGAGGCGCATCGCATCCGGGAAACGAGCAACAATCGATTCACGTCCAAAGCGAAAAAGAGCAAGTTGCCGCAGATTCAGGAGTTACTCAAGGCGAGCCGGGCCGCCGTGTTCTTCATCGACGACAATCAGATCGTCCGTCCTGGCGAGATCGGGTCCGCCCAGTACATTCACGACGAAGCAAGCCGACTGAATTGTCACGTTCACGAATTTGAGCTTGCGGCCCAGTTCCGTTGCGGCGGCTCAGATGCATTCGTGAGCTGGATCAACAACACGCTCGGTATCCAGCGTACTCCGCATGTTATGTGGAACCAAGCGGACGCGTTCGATTTCAGGATTCTGCCGAGTGCCCAGGCTCTTGAGGACGCAATCAGGGCCAAAGCAACGGATGGGGCCACGGCCCGGCTCACCGCCGGCTTCTGCTGGCCGTGGTCGAAACCAAAATCGAACGGGACGCTCGCGAATGATGTCGTGATTGGCGAGTACGCGCGACCGTGGAACGCCAGATCGGACGCGGGCAGCCTGGCGCGAGGGATACCGAAAGAGAGCCTTTGGGCTTACGAGGAGGGCGGATTGGAGCAAATCGGCTGCATCTACACGGCACAAGGCTTCGAGTTCGATTACGCGGGCGTCATCTTTGGCCCCGATCTCGTCTATGTTCCTGAGGCCGGAGACTGGCAGGGGGACAGAACGAAATCGCATGACACCGTCGTGAAGCGATCTGGTGACGCCTTTGTAAGAATGGTGAAGAACACGTATCGCGTTCTCCTGAGCCGAGGCATGAAGGGCTGCTACGTTTACTTTATGGACAAGAACACGGAGAACTTCTTCCGCAGTCGCATGGAACGGGTCGCGAAAGGCTAAACCGCTTGCTGGATTGCACGCAGAAGGTGATCAGTTTAGCGGAGGAGGTATCCGGCCGCCCTGTGAGGGTTCGCGAGGACACAACGCTCAAAGTGCTCGCGACCATCCGTATGGCGAGGGACAGGGACCCAATGCACATGATCAGCTATCGGCCGGTTCCAGGCCGTCAGCCTGACTACCATATTTGTTATCAGTGCGGCTTCGTAATCAGGCTGTTCGAGAATCCGCCCGAGGCGCGGTTCGCCTTCGGTATTGCGCCCGATGCCGAGAAGAAGATGGATGCCCTTCTGGCGGACCCTTCCCTGCCGCAACAGGCACGGATGGCAAAGCCGATGCTGTTGAACGGACTGCTGACGCAACTCCGCTCGATTCCAATTGGCTTGCGGATAGATGATTGGCTATGGTCGGCATGCCCAGATTTGCGACCGGAACAGACGGCGTCCGCAAAGCGGCAACTGGGCGATAACAGCCAGGCCCTGAATCCCAGCGTTCGCAAGCTGTTTCCGCGAAAGGTAGTGAATGCGAACACCGGCATGAATGCCGCATTTGCGTTGTTCTGGGAGAACAAGCTGGACGATCGTTCCATTGGGTTGCCTTACAGATCCATTGGCGCTGACGCAACCGGGAAGGCGTTGCTGGATATTTTCAGTGCGGTCGATCCGAAACCATCAGCAGACTGGCAGCTGGTGGACAAATGGGCCGAAGAACTCGGCCTCGCCGGCTGGTACAAGTGGGTGCCCCATACAATGGAAGGTTGATGCGAGAGGAAGAAAACGACCTTCAGGTCCTTGAGATTGCAGTCTATGACTTCGACCTGAACCTCCTCCCGGTGGACGCCCGGTCGCCGGGCTCGGAACGATTCAAGACAGCCGTCGAGAGGTACTACGCAGACCAGTTGCACGGCGTCGCGGCGACGCACACGGTTTCAATCAATGCCGACACCATACGTGTCACCTGGCGGAAATCGCCTGCGCAGGACACCGTCGAACACGCGGTTGCCGCACTCCAGAAAGGCGATTATCGCTCCGGCGTTCAGATTCTGGAGATGCTGCTGCCGTCGCGCGAGCAGGACGCGGATGTTCATTTCAACTTGGGCATGGCGTACAGCGACCTTGGCAAACTGGACAAGGCCGTTGACCACCTTCAACGCGCCGTCGCGCTTGACCGGACCCATGTCAACGCCAAAGTCGCGCTCGGCGTTGCTTTTTCGCGGCGCAAGGAATACGAGCGGGCCGCGTCTGTCCTTCACGACGCGGTGCTCAACGACCCGGACAACGGCTACGCGCTGCGCAATCTCGGGGCTGTTCTGATGCAGCTCGGGCGCAATAAGGACGATGCCATCCGGTATCTGTCGCGTGCTGTCGAGGCTTTGCCTAACGATCAGCAGGCCTGGTGCGGGCTCGGCCAAGCACGAATGGACTCCGGCGACTTTGACAATGCTGATGTGGCGTTCAGGCGGGTTATTGACCTTCAGCCCCACACACCGATGGCTGAAATGGCCAAGGAGATGCGGTCGCGCATCGCCCAGCAGAACTTCCGCAGACGCAAGGAGGGCGGCGTTCGGCCGGACGCAGTCATTTACTGCGTCGCCGCGCTAAGAAAATTCGCCGAGATGTCACCGGAACAGGTCCGTAACGTCGGCGTTGAGATTGCCACGGTCGGCATGAACGGCATTAACGTGAACGATCCCAAGAGCAAGTATCATCTCCGAACCTTGCCCGGCGTTTTTACCGGACTGCAGTTGCTCTGTTATGAATACGTGGCCTTCAAACAGTTCGCGCCCGAACTGGACATCGGCTTCGACCTGCATCGGGAATATGGTGAGGCGAAAACCATGATGTCAGCCGGCCTATAGGGCCGCCGCAGCTTCAACGGTTATGGGAACTCTCTGGCGACTTTGATCGCCTCAACCATAATGCGCTGCATCTCTGCTGAGCCAAGGAGCGTCTTCAGAAAAAGGCAGAACTGTATCGGCCGGTCGCGCAGAACGTCGAGTAGCTTCTGCCGATCCTCAACTCTCAGCGTCTTGCGATCCACGGCGACGCTCAGGTTGTCGAAATCGGCGAACGCCCACTTCAGCGCAGAAGCAACCCGCCAGACATAGCGCTCTTCCAGCGGCAGTTCCGCGATTCTGGTGACTGGGTCCTCGCCCGGCTTGATCTGCAGCATTGCTTCCGCCAGACGGAGGTAAGGCGTCATTGCAGGAGAACTCATCAGGTCTTCGGCCAGATCACCTGACTTCAATTCTTTGGTTGACACTCGTTTGGTCTGGTCCTCGTCAGCCATGCGGTATCGCTCCCGTGCACTATTATCCATCCAGGATCATCGGTCCGGTATCGGGACGCCGCCTGCATAGAACAAATCAATTGCGTTATGCTTTAAGCCATGGACGCACTCCAGGACGTAATCGCGCGCTTAGAGCGGCAGCGCGAGGCCATTGATCGGGCCTCGCGGCATTGCGCGAAGTGGGCGAGGGCGGTCGAAGGTCGGAGAAGCAGGCGACCTGCCGGCGCGGGCGGAAGCGGCGCGGACCATCACCGGAAGGACGGATGCGGATCGCCGAGGCTCAGCGCGCCCGGTGGGCGGCGAAGAAGGCGGCGGAGGCTGCCGGAGCGAAGAAGGGCCGGATTCGCACGCGGAAGAAATCGGCAGCCGCAACATCGTAAGAGTCGTTCGCAATGCTCGCCGACGGACGCACAACGCGGGTCGTCTGTTGCTTGGCCTTATCGTTTATTTCCGAGTTGCCGACCATTCGGACAGAAGCAGACGCCGACCGCGTTCATGGGGACTCATATAGGAATTCGTCGCTTGCGAACGCCAGCCTTTAGAGCTTGAGGCGCAAGCGCGTTTGTGCTTCTTCGATGAGATCCTCGGCGGCCCGGTTCATTTGCGCTTCCTGACCAGTGCGCAAGAGGTTGTACATCCAATCGAAGATCAGGGGATTACGGCGGCGGTTGTCGTGTATTTCATCTTGGAGTTCCCGCGACTCGTGCGTTAGTCGATCCTCCGGTGCGCCCGCGAGAATCTCAGCCCACATCTTTTCGGCATGCCGTCGCAGGGCGTCGAGACGGTCCGCGGAGTCACGCTGCTCGATGGACTGCCTTAGTCCCAACATGAAGACCGGAACCAGCGGAACGACTCCGGTAAGAATCCACTGCTCGACCTGAAAATGACCAATTATCCCGGCGATAACGGTAATCAGGAGAACGGCGGCGACTACGGCGATGCATACCGCGGCATATCGCCGCCGGAGCTCCGCGTCCCACCAGCAATTGGCTCTTTGGCACACCGCACGCGCGAGAGGCAGCGGAAGCTGCCCAATGGCCGGCGGATACCAATCTTTCAGTTTGGCGTCGGGAACGGCGCGATGAGACCAGTAGACAATGTCTTCGGGATCGGGCCGGTTCCCGGCATGTATGCACCGCCAATCCAAGCTGAGCACGTCACAATCGAAGGCTTCCTGGATTTTAGCCGCCTTTGCCTTCAAGGTCCTCTGGCGTGGCGTGAAGAATCCAATGTCAAGCAGGACGACGGCGATTCCCCATACAGCAGCATAGACTTTCGTCTGTGAGTAGAAGACGCCGAGGATGGACCAGAGTGCGGCGAACGGAACGCTAACGATCACGTGGATGCCGAGCAACGTCTTTGCGCGAGAATACAGCGCACGCTGAGCGCGTAGCCGCTCCAACTGCTTCTCTGTCGCCTGGACTGCCGGAATCTGGTTCATCGGTAGTAGGTTGGGAACCGCCCATCCCAAAGCAAGTCCCACCACTCGAAGGCAGTTTTGAGTTCGCTCTTCTTGTACGCTTCAAGCGCCTTATCGGCGCGCGATGAGGCGGTTAGGACCTTTGAGCGGGCGTCGTCGTACATCGTTTCCGTTCTGCAGGCGTGGATATAACCCGAGACTCCCATCGGGTCCTGCATATCAGCAAGGTTATTCTGATAGAGCATGTCGAATACGCGCTGAACATCATAAGCGTAGATTATGTCCTTCTCTCCGTCAGCATATTTTGCGACTCGAAGCTCAAGGTAAAACGATGAGATTGGCGCCTGTTTGAAAAATTTCCATGCCTTGACAAACCGAATCAGCGGCTTGACCTTGCCACTGTGCTTGTTGTCGATCGAGCGCACGTAGTCATTGTGGGCGTCCGGACTGGATCGCATCCAGCCGCCCGCGCAGTCCGGGATGTCGTATACCAGATATTTTTGGTTTCCGAACTGCGCGACGCAATCGGCCGGCACAATCTCTGTTGTTTCGCTGGGAGCCGTACCGAACGGAACTTTCACCGCTGGACAGTTGACGCGAACTCCGGTGTTAGGAAAGCGCTTATCCAAGGCATCCCGCACATTAGTAAGCGTATAGGTCGAGCTGTCGCTCAGATCATCGGCCCCGAGGCTCGCGAAGTAATCGACATCGCTATACCCCGAGATGCTGGTACCGTTGCCGAAGGAACCCGTACGGAAGAGGCGGTTGAGGGTGAAGTTGCTTTTGAGGCAGGCCTCAATGGAAGCCCGGTGACGGCTGGACGCTGCGGATTCGACGCTCGACGGCGTCAGGTAATAGAGGAAATCGTTAAACCCTTCAGCGACAGTGCGCGGCATTCGTCCTTACACGCCCGTTTATCGGGGCTCTCCCTCGTCTGAATTCGTGCGAGTGTATTCCTATTTTAGCGCGAGACTCCGCCCAAAGGTTGCGGAATCGGAAACGCACACGGTTTGCCCTGAAATGACGCGGCGCGCCGACTTCGTACAGTCTTCCTTCGGTAAACTTCCGGGACCGCTCGTATCCGGCGACTGCGTCCGGATCGCGGGGGCCACTCGGCGTCATCAGCACCGCGGCTTTGGGGATGGCCAGTTAAACTGTTAACGCTTGAATCAGGCGGCGTGTGGTACGGCTGGGTATTTCGCTCTGGCAACCCTAAACCGTTTTCCACGTGCAGCGAATCGTACCTCTAGGTCACGTGAGGAACCACAAGCAGGCAGGCGCCGCACCGCCATCGGCGGGGTTTCAATACACATACGCCGGCCAGACTTCCTCGTCGAAGCAAGCCTCACTCTCAGCGACGTAAGGAGCGGCCTCCCTGTTGTGTATGTATTGTTTGTTATGTATGTAGCGCGGGATTTAGGGCATGTCCGTATGCTTTCTTAATATCGCTAACGCGAGACATTTCAGCGGCTTAAGATGACGAAGATCGTGCTTAACCGCCGGTAGACCCGACCGATGACCTACCCTGACGGTCATTGAACCGCCCGCCAGATAGGTCATCAGCGGTCCATCCAACGTCACCGGAACACTTGTTCGCTGTGGAATCGGAGATTCTCTGCCGACGGGATCAGCGCCGCATCGTCGGGCAGGCGAATCGGCCGGCCATGGAGCTGGTAGTAATCTTGGCCGTTCTCGAACTCTTCGCGGATTCGGCGACTGACCACTACGCGGTGCTCGGTCGGGTCCACCGTCACGTAACCGCGATCGAAGAACGTGTGGAGGTCGCTTCGGAGGAGGAGGCCCTTCCGTAGCTCGTGACTGCCGCCGTCGGCGTATGGCTTGATATGAGCGCCCTCCAGCACCGGCAGGGTTCGCTCGTTCTCCTCGCGCATCGTCGCCCATGTGCCTCCGTGACGAGCACGGGAGGACGAGACCGTCCGAGCCGTGACTGACGAACACGGCCGTGCGAGCTTTAGGAACTGGGCCGCGGTCACCGTTGCACCTCCCGAACAAACCGATGCCGCCGCCCGGTTTACGAGTCGTGCGAGATCGGGGCAGCTGCCCGTTCATCCGCCGGCCTAGGCGAACCAAAGCGGAGGTGGTTAAGGTATACCGGCCCACCGGCTACAGGATGCGGTCGAACATCCAGTCACGATCTTCATCATCGACATAATCCAGCTGACCCATCCATATCTCTGGGACTTGTTCTGGTGGCGGATGACAATGCAAGACCTTGCGCCACCAGTCGGCGGTATAGAACCTGAGCTTCCCCTGTGGATCGATAAGCAGAACCCGTCTGGTATCCGGGTACGATGAGAACTTGCGCGCGCAGGCGCGGTACACGCGCATCAAGGTGGCTGTAAGGGACGCAGGCAGTTTCTCGGCATTAATGAAATCGTCAAAGAGCCGGGTTTCCTTCCAAGTGACAATCACGCCAGTCACCGGCTCTCCGCTGACCGATTCTTCGGGCCAGCGAGCGTGAAATATCCACGAAACGCCACTCGCGTTCCCTGATACTATTTGATCCTCCAGCAGAGGGACCGCGGCGAGTACCTCCCGAGAAATCGACTGCGCAACGATTTCGAGCTGCTTTCGGCTGATCTCAGCTAGCGAGGGCAACTGTAGCGTGTACAGCCTGTCGTTCAGTTCCGATCCGAAACGCGCGAAAAGCAGTTCCGCCAGTTGGTGGTCGTTCTCGTGATGCTGTGCGTACTTGCGCGGCCATACGATACACTTGCGTTCGATGACGAGCCGCTTACCGGCTACACGGTCGATATAAAGTGCTTCAGGTTGCGGTGTCTGACG
>Ga0209810_1004121_pt1 | contig 14345 bp, 15 predicted proteins | sample Coa_R1_7_FD_187159 | JGI IMG/M metagenome (GOLD analysis project Ga0209810, IMG submission 187159) | Surface soil microbial communities from Centralia Pennsylvania, which are recovering from an underground coalmine fire - Coalmine... | ecosystem: Environmental > Terrestrial > Soil > Unclassified...
GCGCTGCTGGCGGAATTCTAGGGCGACATCGTCGTGAACGACACGTTCGACCGCAGCTCGCACCGCTTTCCCGAAACCCGCTACTTCGACGACCTTGCGGTCGGCGAGCGCTTCTATATCCCCAGCCGAACCGTCACCGAGGCCAATTTCGCGGCGTTCCAGACGGTCTCGGGCGACAATCATCCGATCCATTACGACATCGAATATTGCCGCGAACGGGGCTACCCTGGCCTGTTGGCGCACGGGTTTCAGGTGCTGTGCTTCACCGCCGCGGGCGCCGGCAATTTCGCCCATGTCATCGGCGACTCGCTGATCGCGTTCATCGAGCAGTCGTCGAAGTTCCTGAAGCCGGTCTATCCCGGCGACACGCTCTATCCGCAGCTGACCGTCGCGGCGCTGACGCCGCAGCGGACGACCGGCGTCGTGACGGTGGCGGTGACGGTCCACAACCAGAAGAGCGAACTGGTGCTGAGCGGCGAGCAGAAATACCTGCTGCGCAAGCGGCCGGCGACGATGCGGTAGCAATGCGGAAAATCGTCGTCCCGGCGCTGTTGGTGCTCGCCGCGTGCAGCGGGCCGCGGCAGACGGCGTCGGCGCCGCCGGTCGATCTCGCCGGTTGGCGCGAGACCGCGCCAAACCGGGCTCCCACCCGGGCCGAGATGCTGGCGCTGATGGCGACCTGCCAGGACCGGCAGCGCTCCGGCCGCGGCGGCTCGCTCGACGGCTGCCTCACCGACCTCGGCCTGAAGCGGGCGCGCTAACCCGATCCGCAGCGTCCAGACCAGAGCGGATTGTGAAATTTCACCAGTCGCCACCTGCTTGTTCGTCGTCCCGGCGCAGGCCGGAACCCACACATCAGCTACTCGATCGCTGGACCCGTGGATGCCGGCCTCCGCCGGCATGACGATACAATAGTTAGCCGGAATCGTACGAACTTCATTAGCGGTCGCGTCCGCCCTAATACGGCGTCTTGTCCGGCTTGTCGCGCCAAGCATCCAATACCGCCTGCGCTTCTTCGGTGAGGAGGCGGCGCATCGGGATGCGGCGCTCCTCGGCGGGCAGTGCAATCTCGTCGTAGATTGCGGCGTCGTCGAACCCGATCCGCGCCGCGTCTGTCCGGTCGGCTGCGTAAAAGACGCGGTCGAGCCGCGCCCAGTAGATCGCGCCGAGGCACATCGGGCAGGGTTCGCCGCTTGAATAAATCTCGCATCCGGCCAGGCTGAAGCGGCCGAGCCGGGCGCAAGCGGCGCGGATCGCAACGATTTCGGCATGCGCGGTCGGGTCGTTCCGCGACGTAACGGCGTTGGTGCCCTCGGCAATGACCCGACCGTCCCGGACGACGACGGCACCGAACGGACCGCCGCCAGCATCGACGCTCTGCCGCGCCAGGTCGATGGCCCGACGCATGAAGGCGCCCGGATTCATCCGGGAGCCCCGAGCCAGTCGAGATCGTGCTGGTCCTCGAGGCGCTGCAGCCGCGCCAGCACCGCCGTGCCCGCACCGCCGAGCACGCGGCGCGTCAGCCGCGCGAACTTGTCCGGCAGTTCGCCCGGCCCAAGCATGCCGCCCTCGATCCGACGCTCGAAGCGACGGCCGTCATGGAGGGTGAGCGTAACCGTGCTCCCCATGGCGCCGTGGCCGGCGTCGTCTTCGCGCCGCAACGTTACCCTTCGGCACAAGGCGCGGATCTGCGGATCGCTCAGCGCGTCCTCGTCGAACGACTCCGGGTCACGCGCCTCGCGAAACACCGCGAGCGCGACGCAGAACGGGATCGAGTACTGCGCCAGCATCACGTCGGCTGGCTCCGCGATGTTGTGGCGGGAGACCATCCGCTCGCTGCCGGTCACCTCGATCGCGGCGATGTCGGCGCTGGCGAAGCGGTGTTCGGCCTGCAGCTCGCGCACCGCAGTCACCGGCGCGTGCGCGGTCGCGTGCAGCGGGTAGCGCTTCAGCACCGTGCTCAAGGTGACGAAATCCTCGCCGAGGCCGCGCGTCAGCTCGGCTTCGTCCCAGCGCGTGCAGAAGACGCGCAGAAAGCCGAATTCGCCTTCGACGACGGTGCGGGGGCCGGTGAAGCCGGCGGCGGCGAGGCTTGCCGCGAGAACCCCTGCCTCCGAGGCGCGTCCCAAGTGCAGGCGCTTGACCATGCCGCCGTCGCCCTTGGCGAACTCCAGGAGACCGCCGGCGAGCGAGCCGGCAATGCCGATCGCATTCGTCATCGCGCGCTCGTCGAGGCCCATCAGCCGGGCGCACGCGACGGCGGCGCCGAACGGGCCGGTCGTGCCGGGGGCGTGGAACCCGCGCGCCTCATTGGTGTGGCCGGTGGCCCGGCCGATGCGGATCATGACCTCGTTGCCGGCGACGAAGGCGGCGATGAGGTCGCGCCCCGATGCGCCGCGCTCCTGCGCCACCGCCAGCGCCGGCGGCAATACCGTGGCGCCGGGATGCGCGCCGGCGCCGGGGCGGGTCAGGCTGTCGAGTTCGAAGGCGTGCGCCAGGGCCCCATTGGCCAGCGCCGCCGCCGGAGCCTGCACCGGCGGACCGCCGTCGCCGAGGATGCGGCTGCGGCCCCCCGGGCCGGTGCGCCGCGCATAGTCGATGACGATGCGGCTCCACGGCTTGTCGCTGCCGCAGACCGCCGCCGCAACGGTGTCGGCGATGCAGTCCTTGGCGCAAGCCACGACCGCAGCCGGCAAATCCTCGTAGCGCAGGCCGGCTGCATAGCGGGCCAGCCGTACCGTCTCCTCCGCCATCCCCGTCCCCTCGCGCGGCCTCCGGCGACGCTGTACCGCCTCACATAGGCCTTGTCACGCCGCTTACCGCGGCACGACGGGCTGCCAGCCGGACGGGCAGGTCTGGGCGTAGGGGTAATATTCCTGGTAGGCGCCGCACCAGTACCAATATCCGGTCGCGGCGGGCGCGGCATAGGCATAGGGAACCGCTGCAGGATAGGCGTATGGGGCTAGGTCGTAGGCATAGGGATAATCCCAGCCCCAGCCCGGCCCGAACCCCCACCAGGTCTCGACCGGCGCGTAGCTCCGCCCGCCCCAGTAGCGGCCGTGCCAGCGATGTCCGCCGCCGGCGCCATGCCAGCCGCCGCCATGCCAGCCTGGGCGGCCGCCGCCAATGGCAGCGTGTCCGCCGCCCATCGCCGCGCCGCCGGAGCCGCGCATGAAGGTGCCGCCGCCGCCACCGCCGCCGCTCACGGCCGGTGCGCCCCCACCACCACCGCCACCGCCGACAGCGGCCGGAGCGCCGCCTCCACCTCCACCACCGCCGCCGACGGCCGCGGGCGAGGCGGCCCCACCCCCACCGCCGCCGCGCGTTTCAGTCGCCGCCAGCGCCGCCGTCGAGATCAGCAGCGAGGCCGCCGTTACCGCAATCAATCCACTTCTTCTCATTGGCTGTTCCATCCGCCAGGGTTGCAGTCGCGGCGCGACGCGCGGCATCGCGGCCGAAAACGCGGTGGGCACCGCACCTGCACCATCAACGGCCAAGCTGGCGGCAGCGATCCCGTTTTCCTGCGGCAAGCGGGCTGCCGCGTGTGGGCCAAGCCCGGTGCGGCCGGCGTTAACGCCATGCGGCCGGCATCGCCGGCAGCAGTGGGGGCATGGCTTTGGCGTTTTGTGGAGACAGCCAATGGAATCGCCGCTGCAGATCACCTTTCACCAGCTCGATTCGTCGCCGGCGCTGGAACAGGCCATACGGCAGCAGGTCGACGAGCTGGAACGCTTCTGCGACCGCATCATTTCGTGCCGCGTCGTCGTCGAGCGCCGCGACCTGCGCCACGTCCACGGCAATCTGTTCGATGTGCGGGTCGATCTGACGGTCCCGGGACGCGAGATCGTCGTAGGACGCGACAGCCGCCGCAACCAGGCAAACGAGGACCCGTACGTGGCGGTGCGCGATGCCTTCCATGCCGCGCGCCGGCGACTCGAGGACTACGCCCGCACGCAGCGCGGCGACGTAAAGCTGCATGCGGTGCCGGACCACGGCCGCGTGGCGCGGCTCCTGCCCGAGCGCGATTGCGGCTTCATTGAAACCCCGGCGGGTGAAGAGATCTACTTCCACCGCAACAGCGTCGCAGAAGCGAATTTCGACGATCTCGAAGTGGGGGCCGAGGTGCGCTACGTCGCCCGGCATGACGAGAGCGCCGCCGGCCCGCAGGCGAGCACGGTCGTGCCGCTGGGCAAGCGCCGCCTGCCTCCCACCGAGGAAGTCCGGTCATAGCGGCGTTTACCGCGGCTTAACGCAGGCGTCTTAAGCTTCCGCCGGGCAAATCCCGGGACCCGTACGGTGTCGAATTCGGTCACTCCGCTCAGCATTCTCGGCAGCCTCGCGGCGGGGAGCGGCGGCGCTGCGCCGTCGGCGGCGGGCTCGACGGTTCTCGGTTTTGCCGCCGCCCAGGCCAACGCCAACACCGCGCCGGGCTCCGGGGGCGTCTTCGGCGCGATCGCCGGCGCGGCGAACACCGGGGGCACGATCCAGGCGATCCTGAACGCGTCGCAGACGGCGCAGACCAAGGCCGGCATATACGCCAGCATCGCCGACTATCTGACGGCGCTGCAATCGGGGCAGATTCAGCCCACCGCGACCTGGCAGACCGACGCCGCTTATCTGCAGCAGACCGGGCAGCCCTTTGTTGTGACGATCGACAATCACGGGCAGCCGCAGATCACGCCGCAGGCGCAGGCCGACCTCTCGCGCTATACGCCGCCGCAACAGAAAATCCTGACCGCCGCGCTGTCGCGGCTGTCGATCATGGCGCAGAAGATTCAGGCGAACCAGAAGAACCAGTCCTGGCTCGACATTCTGAGCAGCGTCGAACCCGGCCTGCAGGCGATCCGCGCTGGCCAGGTTACGCCGGCGCAAGGGTGGCAGACCGAGGCGACGGATCTCGCGGCGACCGGGGTTCCGTTCAAGGTCGTCATCGACGCCAAAGGGAACGTCGCCGTCGAAAACCAGTTCGAGGACGACTTTCCCGACGCCAATCTCGTGGACCTGCCAAAATTGCAAGCCGCCGTGGCGGACCTCAAGACGGCGATGCAGACCGGCATTACCCCGCTTGCATGGGAGGCGCAGGCCTATACCTATGCGCAACAGGGGCAGGACTACTTCCTCGCCGTCGACGACGTGACCGGCAACATCGTCGTCCAGACCAACACCGCGGCGAATATCGTTCCGGACTTCATGAAGACCCCACCCTACCCGGACATCGGCGCGGAGACGCCGTGGCTGCGGCAGGCCGCGAGCATGATTAAGGCCGGCACCGCCTTCTACCTCGACATCGGCGGCAACGGGCAGATCGTCGTGCGCCAGAATACCGGCCACAACATCGCCACCTGGAACCAGCCGCTGACCAAGGCGCTCCAGAACCCGATCGTCAACCTGCTGGCATAAAAAAGCCCGTCGGATCCTTCGTGTCCGGGGGGGACCCAGCCATCTCCGACGCGCACCCCAGATCGCCGATCGAGCCCGGCGATGACGAGGCGGGGACATTCGTGCCGCCGCATCAAGCCTAACCGTATGTTAACCGCGTCTGCGCGACGATTGCGCGGGCGGCGGACATTCGGTGGTATGTTCATGCAGGACGGCGATCCCCAACCGGAAGGATCATCACAGCCGGAATCGGCGGGTGCGGCACGACCGGACCGTGATCCCACCCGGCTTCACCCCGTCCTTCTCTGGATGGCCAATCAGCAAGTCGTCGTCGGCGTCTGCGCCGCGATGATGACGGCCATCGCCGGAACCGCCTGGCTCGCGCTCGACGGGCCGAACCGGCCAATGCTCAACCATGTTGCGGTAGCGGTCTTCGCGGCCACCGCCGGACTGCTGACCTTGCTCGTCGCCTGGGTATTGGGGCGGCAGCAGCGGGTCGCCGCCGAACTGCGCCGCAGCGAGGAGCGGTTGGAGCGTGAGCGCACGCTGCTGCAGAACACGCTGGAAAACATCGGCGAGGGGCTCAGCGTTTTCGACCGCAACGGCCGGCTGATTGCGTGGAACGCCCGCTTTGCCGAGCTCCTCGATCTGCCGATCACGCTGACGACCGACGCGACCCTGTTCGAGCTGCTGCGCCTGCAGGCCAAGCTGGGCGAGTTCGGTGCCATCGATCCCGACGAGGAGGCGAAAAGGCGCTCCGACCGCTTCTATCGAGAGGTGCCCGCGTTCCGCGAGCGGGTCATGCGCAACGGGAGGATTCTCCAGCTGCGCCGCCGCGCGATGCCCGACGGCGGCGTCGTGACGGTGTACTCCGACGTGACCGAGCTGAAGGCGAACGAGCGGGAAATGGTGCAGGCGCGGCGCCAGGCGGAACAAGCCAACCAGGCGAAGAGCGAGTTTCTCGCCAACATGAGCCACGAATTGCGCACCCCGCTCAACGCGATCATCGGATTTTCCGAAGTCATCTCCAATGAAATGCTAGGTCCGATAAACAATACGAAGTACCTCGACTACGTGAACGATATCCATTCCAGCGGCCTGCATCTGCTGTCGATCATCAACGACGTGCTCGACATGTCCAAGATCGAGGCAGGCCGGCTCAAACTCGTCGAGGAAGCAGTCGTCGTGCAGCAGATCGTGGGAGAGGCGGTTCGCATGCTGCACGAGCGCGCCGCGAGCCGCGGCATCGCCCTCACCTGCGAGCAGCCGCCGGAAGACATCGTCATCCGCGGCGACGAGCGCGCGCTGAAGCAGGTGCTGATCAACATTCTGTCGAACGCGATCAAGTTCTCGCACGACGACGGGCGCGTCGTGGTGCGGACCGACGGGGCCGACCCGCGCCGCCTCGTCATCGAGATCGAGGACCGCGGCATCGGAATGGACGAGGACGAGCTGGAGCGGGCGCTGCAGCCCTTCGGCCAGGCTAAGGCGGTCATCACCCGCACGCATGGCGGCACCGGGCTGGGCTTGCCGATCACCAAGGGCCTAGTCGAAGCCCACGGCGGGCGGCTGGCGATCAGCAGCGCCGTCGGCGGCGGCACCTCCGTCCGCATCGAGCTGCCGCGCGGGAACAAGACCCCCGCCGCTGCGCCCCCGCCCACCCTCTCGGAAGTCCTCGCCTGAAGGAAAACTTCTTTGTCGTCATCGCTGGGCTTGACCCGGCGATCTCGGCGCCTCTGGAGATGGCCGGGTCGAGGCTGGTCGAGCACGGCCATGACGATTTTTGCGGAAAGCTAATCTAGCCTTCTGGCCCCTGGGGTCCGGCTGTGGCGGCGGTCGAAACACGAAAATGCCGGGGATGACGGCGAGCGAGGCGATCGCCATCACGCCGAAACAACGCGAGTACGCCGCCAGCGTTGGTCCGAGGTCCGCCGCTTGCGGTTCGAGCATCAATCGAAGCACCGCCGTCATCACCGTCACGCCCGTCGCGAAACCGAGCTGCCGCAGCAGGCTGTAAACCCCGGCCGCGTCCGTCCGCAATTCCGGCGCCAGGCTTGAAAAGGCGAGCGCGCTCAGCGGCGTGAACAGCAGGCCGGCGCCGGCGGACTGGATCGTGCTGCCGACGACGATCCACAGGAGGCCGTCCGCCGCCCGGGCATTGGCGAGCACGGCCAAGCCTGCCGCCATCAGCACCCAGCCGCTGCCCAGCAGAATGCGGAAATCCACCCGGCCGATCAGCCGCCCCACGAACAGCATCAGCAGCATCATCAGCACGGCCCGCGGCACGATCGTCAACCCGGCGAGGGTGGCCCGATAGCCGAGCGGGCCTTCGCCCAACGCTGGAATGAAGACGACCGAGACGAACAACAGGCCGCTGGTCATGAAATTGTAGAACGCGGCCGCCGCGAAGTTCGCGTCCTTGAACACATCGGGCCGGACGACGGAAAAGCCGCCGCGGCGGCCGCGCAGGATCATCACGGCGAGGGCGATTGCCGCCAGCGCGGCCTCGGCCAGCAGGTCCGGCGACGTAAGCCACGGCCGGCCGATCCCCCGCTGCAGGCACAGTTCGAGGGCACCGACGCCGACCATCAGCGCGACCACCCCGACCGGGTCGAGGCGCTCCTCGGGCACGCGTTCCTCCGGCCGGCGCAGGCCGCGCAGCAGTATGACGACGATACCGCCGAACAGGAGGTTGATCAGGAACGCGCCGCGCCAGGAGCTGACGTCGGTAATGAAGCCGCCGAGCGGCGGCCCGACGATCGGGCCGACCATCAGCGCGGCGCCCCAGGCAGCGAGCATTCTGCCGTGCCGCTCCTTCGGGTAGAGCTCGAGCAAGATCGCCTGCGACAGCGGCAGCAGGACGCCTGCGCCGGCGCCCTGGAAGATGCGGAACGCAACGAGCATGGCCCCTGTAGGGGCAGACGCGCACAGCAGCGAAGCGAAGGTGAAGGCGCCGAGGGCCAGCCAATAGAGGCGGCGCGCCCCGGTTCGCCGGCGTAGCCAGCCGGTCAGCGGCGCCGTCACGGCGGTGGCGCAGAGATAGCTCGCGATGACCCAGGCGCCGAGCTCGGCGCCGCCCAAATCGTGTTCCAGCCGCGGCAGTGCGACGTTGACGATCGTCGCGTCGGCCGCCTGAAGGGCGGTGGCCAGCATCAGCCCGGAAGTGGCGAGAAACCGCTGGCGCCGCGCCTCCGCTTCACCGCTGCGGGCGCGCTCGCTTCCTGGTGTCGCTGCCGAACTCCCGCGCGCCGGGGGCGTCAAGACGGCAGTCGGACGCTCTACCCCCATCCGCTCCCCCTACGGAACTCGACAATTCTCGCGCAAGTTCCCCGCGATAGCGAAATTTAAATTCTTCAAAATAACAGGTGACGCCAAGGATTAACGGTAATTTTCTTTTTACACTTGCCGCGTATTCTCATCATAGCATTTGTGCGCCCGCCGACCGAGGGGCGGCGCAGGAGGGTCGCGTGACGCGTCTCACCATGATGGTGACGCCCGATGGGCAATGGGTGTTTCCGGATACGGCGGAGTTCCTCGCGGCGCTGGGCGACCCCAACCCGGACTATGACGCCGTCGGCTTCGCGGTGCGGAACCTCGGCTTCATCAAGTTCGAGCAGATCGAACAGTCGATTATCGAGATCGAGCTGCACCCGCGCAACGTCGCCTTTCCTGCCTTGCTCGCAGTCCAGCAGCAGATCCTGTCGTCGCAGGTAACGCTGTTCCGGATCAAATACCTCGATTCATCGTGGCGATCCGAGATCTCGTCATCGGCGGAGCACATGATCGCCCGCCTCGCCGAATTGTGCGCGCCGAAATACACGCCCCCGAGCAGCGACCGCTTCACTTCGGAACTGAAGGATTTCGCGACCCTCTTCAGCGACCATGAAAATCAGTGGCGACCGTTGGCGCAGAAGTGGCGGGTATCGTTCGGCAACTTCGACCCGAGCGTCCTGTCGATCGCGGTCAAGCACCAGTTTCTTTCGCGCCTGGTGATTGCCGGCATGCGGCCGCGCGACAAGGAACCGGTCTGGCGCTTCATCGGCGACGGCCATCGCTGGATGGGCCAGCGCTACCAGCTGTTCGGCATCGGCGAAAAGGTCGCCAATATGCCGGACAGGGAATACGGCGATTGGGTCTCCGAATTCTACAAGTCGGTCGCTCTTTCGGGCCAGCCGCGCCTCGATCTCGTCAACGCCTCGCTGCGGTACGAGGACGAAGCCGGCAAGCCGCGCCGCCTGGTTTCCTACGAACGGCTGCTGCTGCCGTGGAAAACACCCTCGGACGAGGTGCTCATCACGCTGTGTTCCAGGGTCTCTGGCGCCGGGGCGATTTCCGCGGCAAATCCCTCCTCCCCCAGCAAGTCCGTCCGCAGGAATTCCGAGAGCTCGCTCAAGATGTCCGCGCCGGACGTATAGGCGAGCACCAGCTCACCGAGGTGCGAGTCCGGGTAGATGACGCTGTAGCTCAAATGCTTCTGCCCGTAGGCGGCAGCCAGTCCCATCTCCACGTGGTGGCGCATCACGTAGCAGAATGACCAGTCTATCGGCCAGCGCGAGAAGGCGTAGGCCTTTCCCATGCGCGGCGCCAGGCGCGACAGGTGCCGACGCCGGAAATCCGGCCGCACCCACGAGGCGCCGCCGCAGATCGCGACGCCGCTGACGACGGAGGCCGCGTCGGCGGTTACGATGCAGCGTTGGCCCTCGTCGCGGCCATACCACATCGCGCAGGCTTGTTCCTTGAGGCTCGTGCCCGTCCAATTGTAGACACGTGCCCCCCAAGTGACGACGATCTCGCCGTCTTTCGTCTGTCCGGAAATCCAGAAGGCATTTTCCGGGGTCATCTCCACCCGCTCGTAGTTGAACATGTCGACCAGCGGGTACCAGGTGTCGAGCGCAACCTGCTGCCTGTTGAAGTAGGCGAGCTCGTCGAAATCGTGGCGCAGGCGCAGTTCGATGCCCATATCGCGCGCCGCCTTGTCGCCCTCCAATGCAAACCGCGCCAAGAGTTGCGTCGGCCCGTGCTTGATTGTGAGCGCGTCGGGCAGGCGCAGGTTGTTCGGCGGGACGATGTTGGGGTAATCGGGGGTTGGTGCGGCCATGCGACGCTCGCCTGCGATGAATTTCCCGCGGCCGTCTATCGGTGACCAGGTCGGGCGCGGCCTTGCGTGAAGTTTTAACGGCTGCTTAACCAAGGGTCAATTCGCGCAATCGTCGTCAAGACTTCGGCGCGGAGGCCGGATCAACGACGCCAGGCGAAGAGGCTTCGCGCGGCTCGATTATTTCGCGCTGTCCGATATCCTATATGATCGCGTCATCCGAACGCCGCGACAGGGGAGAGCCGCCGATGCCGACCCGGGAAGAATTGAAGAGCGCCGTGTGCGAGGCGATCGACCGCCACGCCAACCGCATCATCGAGATCGGCGAGACGATCCTCCACCACCCCGAGACCGGCTTCAACGAGGGCCGCACCGCCGCGCTCGTCGCCGACATCATGCGCGAGGCCGGCCTCGCGCCGCAGACCGGGCTCGCCCTCACCGGGGTCAAGGGCCGGCTCAAGGGCAATGGCGAAGGGCCGCGCCTCGCCCTCGTCGGCGAGCTCGACAGCCTGCGCACCTCCGACCATCCGCTCGCCGACCCGCATACCGGCGCCGCCCACAGCTGCGGCCACAACGCCCAGCTCGCCGGCATGCTCGGCGCCGCGCTCGGCCTCGGCGCGATCGACGCGCCGAAGCACCTCGCCGGCGAACTCGTGTTCTTCGCGGTGCCGGCCGAGGAGTTCATCGACGTCGAGGAGCGCCTCAACCGCAAGGAGCGAGGCGAGATCGAGTTCCTGCTCGGCAAGCCGGAACTGCTCGCCAAGGGCCACTGGGACGACATCGACATGGCAATGATGATCCACGCCGGCTCGCACGACCAGATGACGAAGCGCAGCTTCATCGCGGACTCCTCGAACGGCGCCCTCGTCAAGCAGATCCGCTTCATGGGCCGCGCCAGCCACGCCGGCGGGGCGCCGCAGCTCGGCATCAACGCCTTGTCGGCGGCGCAGATCGCGCTCAACGCGATCCACTGCCAGCGCGAGAGCTTTTACGACAAGGACACGATCCGCATCCATCCGATCATCACCAAGGGCGGCGACGCGGTCAGCGTGGTGCCGGCCGAGGTGACGATGGAGACGTTCGTGCGCGGCGGCTCTCTCTCTGCGATCCAGGACGCCAACATGAAGGTCGACCGCTGTCTGCGCGCCGGCGCGATGGCGATGGGGGCCGAGGTCGAGATCTCGACGATCCCCGGCTATCTGCCGCAGCGCAACGACCGGCGGCTCGGCGAGATGTTCGGCGCAAACGTCGAGGCGCTGTTCGGCCCCGGCAATTTCGACATCGGCGGCCACCGCACCGGCTCGACCGACATGGGCGACATCGCCCATCTGATGCCGGTCATCCACCCCTACGTCGCCGCCGCCCACGGCAAGACCCACGGCGCCGACTTCCACATTTCGGAGCCGGAGCACGCCTACCTGACCCCGGCCAAGCTCCTCGCGATGACCGCGATCGACCTGCTCTACGGCGACGGCGCGCCGGCGAAGGAGGTGCTGGCGAAATTCCAGCCGGCGATGACCAAGGCCGAATACCTCGCCTTCGCCCGCGGGCTGTTCAAGAAGGAGCGGTGGCGGGCGGAAGGCGAGGTTGCGTGAGGAATGCTGTGGCGGCTCTTATGGGATGCCGCCCACTTGATGGGAGCCCCGATCGCGCCGTCATTTCGTTTCTTCGTCATCGCCGGGCTCGACCCGGCGATCTCTCGGCGCCCGAAAGATGGCCGGGTCACGCCCGGCCATGACGTTGTGTAGGCGACGCTGCCCGTTCTGATATGCTCCCGCGCCTCGTTACAGCGTCTTCGGGCCGAGGCCGGTGGTGGCGACTTCGCCTGGGCGGCGCAGCATCTTGTCGACCTCGCCGGCGTGCAATTCTTCGGCGTAGATCATCTGGCGGGCGTATTCCTCGAGCATGACCGAGCGCCCCTCGACCGCCGCCAGCAGCTCCTTGTAGAGCACCAGCGCCGCCGCTTCGTGCTCCATCGACTCGACGAGGATCTTGCCGATGTCGTGCTTGTGGCTATCGAGCAAGCGCCCGATGCCGAGCGAGGGATAGGCGCCGAGCTGGGTGATCATCTCGCCCGCGAGCTGGGCGTGCGTCTGGGACTCGGCCGCCTGCTCGCGCAGCCATGACACGATCGGGATGCGGTTGTAGCCGTAGACCAGAAACGAATAGTGCGTGTAGCGGATTACCCCGGCGAGTTCCGATTCGAGGATCCGGTTGAGCAGGCCGATCACCCGCTCCCTGTCGATCTCGGCCATGATTGCCGCCCTCCCAGTTTCGAGCGTGTTCCCCTGTGAACACCCGATGCGCGCGGTGATCACCGCAATCGCGGCAAGAGTTCTTGCCCGAAAGGCTGCCGCGCGGCCGGATGAGTCGTCATGGCCGGGTGCGATGACCCGGCCATCTCGAAGCCTCCCCGAGACCCGCGGGCCGATCCCGCGGGCGACGAATTAGAGCCGTATCCAATCAGGCGTCGGCGTTCTTCTTGTCAGCCGGGTCACGCGCGGCCATGACCGTTGGTGCGGGTGGCTCCGCCCGGTCGGCTACCGCTCCGGGGCCGCGCGTCAGCGGCCCATTTGCGAGTTAGGCGAGCCGCCGGTGCCGCCGTTGCTGCTCGAACCGGAGCTGGTCGGCGGTGTGATCAGGCCCTCGGCCTGGTCCGGGCTGACCTGCATGACCATGTGCGAGCCGTCGGGCGCCTGGGCGCGGATCAGGAACGCCTCGGGCAGCACCTTCACGTCCTTGAAGCCGTTCTGCTGCAGAGCCTGGGTGATCTTCTGCGACTCGTCGACGATCGCGGCGTTGCTGCCGGGGGTGGTCGAGGAGCCGCTCTGCGCGCTGCTCATCGAGCTGCTCGACGAACCCGACGTGCCATTCTGCGCGAGCATGTCCGGGCTGACCTGCATGACGAAACGCGAGCCGTCCGGCGATTGGGCGCGGATCAGGAACGCTTCCGGCATGATCTGGATGTCCTTGTAGCCGGCCTGCTGCAGCGACTGGTGGATGCGCTGGCGCGTTTCCTGCGTCAGCTTCATCGCGCTCGGCGACGGGTTGGATGCGGCGGCGGGATTGCTGCCGGGCGACGAGCTGTTCGAGACCGTACCCTGGGCGAATGCGGGCAGGGCAAGCAGCGTGGCGGCGGCAAAAACGGGAAATGCGAGTTTGCGCATAGACCGGCTCCGTTTGGGGTTGTGGATGCCCTGCCAACGGCGGCGCCGCGCGGTCCGTTCCCGCCTCCGGTTGCTGCCAGAGGCCGCAAGTCGTTCATTTGTCGAAAGGTTTTATAACCGCCCCGACACCAAACCGGCGGTCGGGCAAGCGCCGCATCGAGCCAAGAAACGGTCGCGCGGCGGCGACCATTTTGCCGCAACCAGAGGTGCGCCCAAGGGCGGAACTGCGGCCGGCGGCCTGCGTTAGCGGGGCGGTTTCCGCGTCAGACGGGACGGCTGAACAGGGGGCGCCTCGGCGAAATCATCTGGTGGCGATCTTCGGGCCGAGAGCCAACCTGTACATGAACGCGGCCGTAGGGGTCGCGATCGTCGGCGCGCTCTTCTTGCTCCTGCTGATCTGGGTGGTTCCGGTCATGGGATACAACACGCAGGAGCGGTACGCGCCGATCCAGCCGATCGCGTTCAGTCACCAGCACCACGTCAGCGGCCTCGGCCTCGATTGCCGCTACTGCCACACCACGGTCGAAGTGTCATCGAGTGCCGGCATGCCCTCGACCTATATCTGCATGACCTGCCACTCGCAGATCTGGACGCACGCGCCGATGCTGGCGCCCGACCGCCAGAGCCTCGCGGAGAATGTCCCGATCCGCTGGACCCGCGTGTATACGCTGCCGGATTATGTCTATTTCGACCACAGCATCCAC
>Ga0209810_1004124_pt1 | contig 14333 bp, 10 predicted proteins | sample Coa_R1_7_FD_187159 | JGI IMG/M metagenome (GOLD analysis project Ga0209810, IMG submission 187159) | Surface soil microbial communities from Centralia Pennsylvania, which are recovering from an underground coalmine fire - Coalmine... | ecosystem: Environmental > Terrestrial > Soil > Unclassified...
GGCCCGACTCATTGTGAATCAGCCGACTCCTCCCCAAAAACCGCTTCCTGAGAATGAAGCAGAGCGGCTTGAAATGCTCCGTCGATATTCCATTCTCGATACGGCGCCGGAAAAGGATTTTGATGATCTCACATACTTGGCTTCCTACATCTGCAAGGCTCCCATTGCACTGATCAGCCTGGTTGACGCCGATCGACAATGGTTCAAGTCAAAAATCGGCGTCTCAGTCACGGAAACGCCGAGAGAAATTTCATTCTGCACCCATGCAATTCAACAGGAGGCGCTTTTCATCGTTCCCGACGCGCTGGCCGACGAACGGTTTGCGACGAATCCTCTCGTGACCTCCCATCCCAATATTCGGTTTTATGCGGGCGCGCCGCTGGTGACATCCAACGGGCTTGCGCTCGGAACGCTCTGTGTCATTGACTATACCCCTCGGGAGTTGACGCCGGATCAAAAGAAAGCGTTAGAGGCACTCTCCCGTCAAGTTATGGCCCAGTTGGATCTGAGGTATCAACTGGCGGAGCGCCGGCGTGGCCAGGAGGAGATCCGACAATTGAATGAAGCGCTCGAGCGCCGCATTATCGAACGGACCGATCAGTTGTACAAGGCAAACCAGCTTCTACAGAATGAAATCGCAGAGCGCAAGCAGGCGGAAGAGGAACGAAAGAGAACGCTCTCTCTTCTGAGCTCCACATTGGAATCAACGACGGACGGCATTCTTGTCGTGGGCAAAGAGGGGAAGATCGAAGGATTTAATCAGACATTTATAAAAATGTGGAGCATCCCGGAAAGCGTTATTTCGTCAGGCGATGACAATAAAACGCTCTCCTATGTCCTCAATCAGCTAAAAGACCCGGACCTCTTTTTGAAAAAGGTGAAAGATCTCTACACTCAAGTCGATGCGGAGAGCGATGATATCTTAGAGTTTAAGGACGGGCGGGTTTTCGAGCGCTATTCACGGCCTCAGAAACTCGATGGGAAGCACATCGGAAGGGTCTGGAGCTTTCGAGATATTACGGAGCACAGGAAAGCGAGCGAAGCGTTGGAAAATGAAGTCAAAACACTGGAGTCATTGGTCTATACGATTTCACACGATTTAAAAGCACCGGTCGTCTCGATGTACGGAATGGCCTCTCTTCTAAAAGAAGAGTGCGGCGACGACCTCAGCGCAAAAGCCAAACATTATCTCGAAAGAATCATCTTAAACGCCAGTTATATGGAAACCCAGATTCTCGATCTTTTAGCGCTCTCTCGAATCGGCCGGAAAAAGCAATCGGAGAAGAAAGTGGAGGCCCGAGAAGTCGTTGAAGAAATTTTAAAAATGAATAAAGAATATCTTCAAGAAAAAAGGGTCAAGGTCAAGATTCACTCTCCCTTTCCTGGTTTCAAGTCGGATCATACCGGATTGACCCAACTATTTCAAAATTTGATCACCAATGCGGCTAAATTTATGGGAGATCAAGCAAACCCTCTGATTGAAATCGGAGGGAGGGAAGTGGAAGATGGGGTAGAATTCTTCGTCAAAGATAATGGAATCGGGATTGACCCCGCTTACCATGAAAAGATTTTCGACCTCTTCCACCGGCTTCATGATGTCGAGGTTGAAGGAACAGGGATCGGCCTTGCGATTGTAAAAAAAATTATTGATCAATATCGAGGAAAGATTTGGCTTGAGAGTCAAAAAAGCAAAGGAACGACCTTTTTTTTCCGGCTCCCTCGAACAAAAACTTCCCCAGCGGTCTAAGCGGCCGATAAGCGACATCCGGAGTCGATTTTTTTATCTGCCGGGATCGATTTCGAATCGCCTTTCCAGGTTTTCGGAGAGAGAAAAGATGATCACCCGCTCGCCGCTCTTGGTGCTGATGTCGGTGTGAAGGCTGATCACCTTCAGGCCGGTCATCTTCTCGATCAACTCCGAGAGGAGCCCGCGGCCTTGCTCCAGAAGATTGGAGCGGACCTGCTTGATGAGGTTGGTTCCTTCCGGGTTCTTTGCCAATTGCTGCTCGGCGGGGGTCAGCACCCCTTTGAGGCGGACCAAAATCAGATCATCGATGATGTGCGTCTGGGTTTCTTTGGGACCGCGCCCCATGAAATCTTTTTCAAATTGAATGATGGCGTTGCTGATCTCCGCCTCGACCTGTCCCTTTGTTTTTCTTCCCGTCGGCATCGCGCGCTCTCATGGACGAAATAACCGCTTAACTTAACATGGCGGATCGGGTTTCGTAAAGCGGAATTTCAATGGGGCATTACCCCCTGCGTCTCAAAAGATCAGCAAGCGCCCAATCGCCTCGGTATGCTCTTTCCACTCCGAAAACCGATTGAGTTCATACACGACAAGAGGAGATCCGGACATTTGATCGAGAATCACTTTGGGAACCGCCTTGGAAGAGGCCGGCTTGAAAGAGATGCCGCTGCGGAAGACGGTGAAGGAAGGAGAGGGGAGAGAGCCTTCGGTCAAGAGAAGCCGGCCGCGCGCCGCATCGATCTGCAAAACGCCGACGATATAGCCATAAGGGATCAGCAGGGCGGCGCGGTGATGGTCGGCCCAAACCAATTTCTCCCATTCGAAAGGAGAAGCGGCGCGGGGATCAGAGGTCGCCTGTTCGGTGAGACCGAGCCACTCAAGGCTGGTCTGCGCATAGATGCAGAGGTAAGCATCATAGCGGAGCACATTCCCCATCCCGATCCCGGTCCCGACCTGCTCGATCCCATAACCCTGCGCAAACGGCTCGATCCCGAATTCACGCGCGATCGTCCGCTGCTGTCGCGCTTCGACCAGCGTCGCCGCGAGGTCATTTCGCGAGAAACAGAGCTGATGCGGATAGGGCGGCTTCTCCGCGCCGAGAAAAAAAGGAAGGATATCGGAGCCTGATTGCGGATCAACGCGACAGGTTCCGAGAACGAGATAGGCTTCATGACAAAAGACCGCGGGCGCCCCGAGATGATTTTGGAGAATGGTTGAGAAAGGTTGTTGCTGTCCGATCAACATCACCAAACACCTCCGGAGTAATCATAACATAATTCAAGAGGGGGAAGACAGCCGCCCTTTTGAGGTTGCCATCGACGCGATGATCGGCTGTCATCTAAAATAAATCTAGACCTTTTCAGTTTATTTTATGATACAATGCGAAAACGCCTTCGCTTTCCATTCGCTCACATTTCCATTCAGATCATTAAATAACCTTTCTGTATCGATGAGGTTCTATGAGGAAAGTCGGATTTGGATTAACCCTCCTCTTTTTGTTGCTCTACATCGGTTCACATTGGCTCCCCGAAGGGAATTCTCCCCTTCCGGAGTCCGATTCAGTTAAAGAGGAAGCGAAATCGAATGTTCCTCCCGATCTCATCTCCACGCTGGCCCAGGCAAGCAAAAAGGAAATCGTCAAAGAACATACGTTCAAGGCGGGTGATTCGCTCTTCTCGGTTCTCTCGGTCCTGGGGATCTCGAACGGGGAGATCTTCGATATCATGAAAGCGGTCAAAAAAGTTTATGACTTAAGAAAAATCATTCCGGGCCAAAAAATTAAAGTCTTTCTTGAAGAAACCCCGCACGCGGTCGGATCGTTGCTCTATCAGATCGATCCGCTTCGAGCCCTGAAAGTGGAGCGCGCCGAAAACGGATTCCATGTCGTCGAAGAAAAAACCCCTCTCGAAAGGGAGCTCGTCAGCAGAAATGGGGTCATCTCCGATACCCTGTACGATTCGGCGCGCCGGTCGGGGGTGCCGCCGGAGGTAATTCTCGATCTCTCCGATATTTTCGCGTGGGATGTCGATTTCAGCACCGAAATCCAGTCGGGAGATCATTTCCGCGTGGTCTATGAAGTGTTCAAAAATCAAAACGAGATCCTCCGGACCGGCCGGGTTCAAGCGGCCGAGTTGATCAACGGAGGACGGGTTTACCGCGCCTACTACTTCTCCCGCGAAGAGGGGAGGGGAGATTACTACGATGAAAAGGGCGGGTCGCTGAAGAAAGCCTTCTTAAAGTCGCCGCTGCGGTATCGGTATATCAGCTCCGGTTTTACGACCGCCCGATTTCATCCGATCCTCAAGGTAAATCGGCCTCATCTTGGTATCGATTTCGCCGCCCCCTACGGCACGCCGGTGATGGCCGCAAGCGATGGGACGGTCACCTCCGTCGGCTGGAACGGTGGATACGGAAAGACGGTGGTTGTCCAGCATCGAAACGGGTACAGCACCCTTTACGGCCATCTTTCAAGTTACGGCGAAGGGATTCGGCCGGGGAAAAAGATCGAGCAGGGGGAGATCGTCGGACGGGTCGGCTCGACGGGGCTGAGCACCGGTCCGCATCTTCACTATACGTTAATGCGCCACGGCACGCCGATTAATCCGAAGAATGCCGATGTGGTTCGCGGAGAGCCGCTTCCGAAAGGGTCGGAAGCCTCCTTCAAAGAAAAGGTTGCGGAGATGAACCGCCAGATGAAGATCGAAGGGATGGAAGAGGGGCGGGTCTAACGAGCGGCGCTCATCGGCTTCTTCCAGCCAGCTTCGCCAGGGAGTCGACCAGTTGCGCCGGCTCGATCGGTTTTGAGAGGTGCACTTGGAATCCGGCGGAAAGGATCTTCGTCCGATCCTCGCCCCGCGCGTAGGCCGTCAGCGCCAGCGCCGGAATATTTCCTCCCTGCTCCGGGGCAAGGGCGCGAACTTTTCGAATCAGAACAAATCCATCCTCTTCAGGCATGGCGATATCGCTGACCAGGACATCTGGCCGGAGCTCTTCAAATACATGCATCGCTTCCTGAGCCGATGAAACCGCTTTGACCTCCGCGTGATACTGCCGGAGCGTGGTGGCGACCAAATCGCGCGCATCGGCTTCATCATCCACCACCAACACCCGCAAACCGTCCAATGACGACTGAAAGGCCCCCGGCGCGAAGGCGGGGCGCTGTTCCTCTTTCACTCGGACGCTTCGAACCGGAAGGGTCACGGTAAAGGTCGCCCCCTTTCCTTCTCCCGGACTTTCCACGGCAACCGTGCCGCCATGGAGCTCCACCAGATGACGGACAATCGCCAGCCCCAGGCCGAGACCGCCGTGCGATCGGGTGCTGGAGGAATTGGCCTGTCGGAAGCGATCAAAGACATAGGGAAGAAAATCGGGGGCGATCCCCATCCCGGTGTCGGCGACCCGGATGTAAACGTGGAAGTTGGATCGCTCCACCTGAACGGAAACGCTCCCTTGTTCCGGCGTGAACTTGATGGAATTCGACAGAAGATTCCAGACGACCTGCTGAAGCCGATCGGGATCGGCCAAGACGGAGATCGACGGATCGGCGAGTCGGAGCGAGATCGAAATCCCCTTGGCGTCGGCCGCCGGTTGAACGGTCTCGATCGCCGCCTGAACGATCGGGGCGATCTCGACCTGCCGGACGTCGAGATGAAGCTTCCCGGAGATAATCCGGGAAACGTCGAGCAGATCCTCGATCAACTGCGTTTGAGCCGCGGCGTTTCGCGCGATCGACTCCAGCCCGCGACGCGTTGTTTCTTCATCGAGGTCTCCCCCTTGCAGCAATTGCGACCATCCCAAAATGGCATTCAGCGGGGTGCGAAGCTCGTGGGAGACGACCGCGAGGAATTCATCCTTGGCCCGATTTGCATCTTGCGCCTGCCGATACAGCCGGGCGCTCTCAATCGCCAGGGCGGCGCGCCGGGCCAGCTCCTCCGCCAAAGCGAGATCGCTGTCTTGATACCGCCGGCCCGACTCCGCCGAAATGAACGTGATCGCGCCGATCGAACGCCCCTGAACGATCAGCGGGACGATCATCGCCGATCGAAGTCCGGCCTGGCGCAGCATCCGAAGATGCGCCTCATCGCGAGCGGCCGCCACCAGAAGCGCGTCGGTGATCTCTTGATACATCTGCGAACGGCCGGTCCGCAGAACCGCCGGCACGCCGCGCGGGTCGTTCGGGTCGCTCGGATAGCGGCGATGAATCTCTTGGGCCCACTTCACCTTCTCCGGATTGACATGGGCCACGGCAAGAGGACGAATCGATCCATCCTCGTCGGTCATGCTCACCGTGCACCAATCGGCCAAGCGCGGAACGGCGAGTTTCGCAACGCGGGCCAGGGTCATTTCATAATCGAGCGACGCGGCCAGATGGGCGCTCGCCTCGGAGAGGAAGGTGAGGCGCTGCTGGGCCGCTTCGGCCTCGATCCGGGCCGTCTGTTCGCGGATCAACGCCTCTCGCTCCTCTTCCAGCTTCTTTCGCTCGGTGATGTCTTCAGAAATGCCGAGCAGGTAGAGCGGTTTTCCGTCTCGATCAAAGATCGGGATCTTCTTGGTATGCAGAATCCGCATCCCAAGATGCCGGGTCTGAATCGGCTCTTCCGGAATATCGACCAGCCGCCCCTCCGCGATGACCTGGCGATCTTTCTCAACGAAAAAATCGGCCTGCTCTTTTGGAAAGAAATCATAGTCATTCTTGCCGATCAACTCTTCTCTGGAATACCCCAGCAATGCTTCACCCGCCTTGTTAAATCGGACGAACCGAAGCGCTTCGGCTTCTTTCACAAAAATCATATTGGGAAGATTCTCGACGATGGAGTTGAGGAACGCTTCCGTGCGCCGGAGTTCCTCCTCCGCCTCTTTGCGCTCCGTGATGTCCTGCCCGGTGCCGATCATCTTCAACGGTTGATGATCCGGGCCGAGGATGATCTCTCCGCGGGCATGGAGAACCCGGACCGCCCCGTCGGGACGAATGATTCGGTGATAATAACTGAACGGCCGGCGATCGGAAAGCGCGCGCTGAACGATCTCCTGAGTATGGGCGCGATCCTCCGGATGGACCTGGTCGAGAAATGTTTCATATCGAATCTCACGCGACTGCGGCTCCAGACCGTAAATTCGGTAGAGCTCATCCGACCAGGTCACTCTGTTTTCGCCGATCTTCCACTCCCAGCTTCCGACCGAGGCAATTTCCTGCGCCACCGCCAACTGTTGTTCGCTCCGGCGCAATTGCTCTTCCGTTCGGATTCGTTCGGCGATCTGACGCTCGAGCTCCCGGTTTGCCTTTTCCAGTTGCGCCGTCCGCTCCAAGACGCGCTGCTCCAGCTGCTGATTCAGGTTCGTGATCTCACGCTCGGTTTTATCGGCGCGGCGTTTGGCCCGGTGCATGACCGAACCGAGCGCGCACATGGTGAATCCTTCCAAAGTAAAAACCAAGAGCTGGATGAACGCAGTTTGGTCGGGAGGCTTAAAGGTATAAATCGGAGGGAGGAAAAAGTAATCGGCGGCGACCACCGCCAGGAACGTCGTGATGATGCCCGGTCCGGCGCCCCCCTGCCAAGCGCTGAACAGGATTGGAGCAAAGAGGAGGAGGAAAGGTCGCTCCGGACCGAGGGAGGTAAAGGCCCACTCCTTTAAAAGGATCGCCATCACAAGGGCGAGGGGGCCAATTCCGTACCTCCCAAGAGGGTGGTTTCTTTCCAAAAGAAATTTCCTTATGATCAATGAAGGCAATCGACCGAGATAAAATCAATCTATAATAATATTCCTTTCACAGGAAAATCAAGGCTGCCCCATCGTGGGTCGTAGGTTCGATTGGTTTAGAAATTTCTTCTTCTTTCTAAATCGCGACCGATGACGATCTCTCCTCTTGAACACGCACGCGCGTCGCATTCCCCGCCCCTTGGGGCGTGGGTTAGACGCGCGAATACAAATAGATTCTTCTCCATTCGGGTCGAAGATTCCCCGCTGCTTGCGGCGGGGAATCTTCAATCGATGCGCTGATCATCGATTGCTCTCGTATTGTGGAGTTTGTATAATTCACTTATCTTTCATCTCAAGAAAAGCGAGGGGGTATGAAGCTGGGAAATCGGGCGGCACTCGTTATTGTTGACGTTCAGAACGATTTCTGTCCGGGAGGGGCGTTGCCGGTGCCGGATGGGGACAAGGTCGTCCCGGTGTTAAATGAATACATCCGAATCTTTCTGGAGAAGGGAGCACCGATCTATGCGACTCAAGATTGGCATCCGCCCAATCATCTCTCTTTTAAAGAGCAGGGAGGAATTTGGCCTCCGCACTGTGTTCAAGGAACAAAGGGAGCGGAATTTCACCCTGACTTGGCTCTTCCAGGAGAGGCCGCGGTCATCACGAAAGGAAGCGATCCGAAAGAGGAGGCCTACTCCGGCTTTCAGGGAACCGGCTTTGGCGCGCGGCTGAAGCGGCAAGGAATCCGGCGGCTTTTTATCGGAGGATTGGCGACAGACTACTGTGTGAAGAACACGGTCCTCGATGCGCTGGCGGAGGGATTTGAAACGGTGCTGCTCCAGGATGCTGTTCGTGGGGTCGAGCTATCGCCGGGTGATACCCGCAGAGCGCTTGAGGAGATGCGGCAAGCGGGGGCTTACACCGTCACCCTCCCCGAACTAATGGCAGATTGAAGGCGACCTTCATCATTTCTTGGAAGAGGGATAGAGGAGATAAAGCGGCCTCTCCGAATGGGTGAAGAGAGCCGGAAGCGGCCCCAAAAACTCTCCATCGGCCTGGACCCCTTCCGTTGTTCCAAAAGCCTCGATCTCCTTTCCCCACACATACTCGACCTCACGCCCCGGCGTTCCTCGAAGGAAGAGCTGGAAGAGGATGCGGAAGTAGCCGATAATCCCCCTTTGCTTCAGAAGACAGAGAAGAAGCGAGCGGGAGCCGAGATCGGAAGCGGGGGCAAAGGTAAAGGGCCCCGCAACCAAGCGGGCCCGCGCAATCACGCCGGTTGAACCGAAGAGAGGCCGGCCGTCGATCGAGAATTGAACCGTCGGGTAGCGATAAAAGAAAAGGGCGACCAGTCCGAAAAGAATATAGACCCAGAGTTTTGGAATTTGCCTGAAAAAGAACGACCTGCGCTCGACCCACTGAGCCACGTAAGCATCAAAGCCGGCCCCCGCCAGAAGAACGAAGTAGCGGCCTTTCGGCGCTTCTTCTTTCTCCGATTTTAAGAAAACCTTTCCCGGATAGATCGCCTTCGGTGCTCCTGTGAGAAGCGCTTGATAGGCTTTCCATGGGCGTAGCGGAAGTCCGATCTCTCGGGCCAGTCCGTTTCCGGTGCCGGTCGGCAAAATCCCGATCGGGGGAAGGATGCTCGATCCCTCCTCGTCCATCAGACCATTGACGACCTCATTGATCGTTCCATCCCCTCCGGCGCAGAGAATCAGCGTCCACGCCTCTTTTCTTCGCTCCTTGATCAGGCGGGTCGCATCGAGCGCCGCGGCGGTATAAACGATTTCGAGATGATCGGCGGTCTGGCGGAGATGGTCGATAATCGCGCCGAGTTTTTTTCGCTTCGATCGAAGGCCCGCGGTCGGATTAACGACAAGGAGGACTTTTGAGAAAAGAGGGGAGGCGGTCTTCGGGAGAGGGTTATTGTTTTTTTTCAAGGCGGATGTCGGTAAAGAAGCTCTCGGCGGAAGAGTGGGTGTCGTCGGAGTCGATCATCAATGTAATACCTCCGATATCGGGAGGATCTTCATCGAAGAGGGTTTTGTAATCATCATAAATATTCCGGCTTTCTTGAATCCACTCTCCGAGATGTTCTTTCCCGCTCTCCAAAACAATATAGCGGGTGTTGGATGATTTTTGGCTGGTGACTTTGGCCTCCTTCGGCGCGGTGGTATCCCAGATATAACCGAGCAGTCGTGTATTGATCATTCTGGGAAACTTCGGGAACATGACATAAATTTGGGCGGCCTGATCGTCTTTGCTTTTATCTCGAACATCCCCTCCCTCGGGAAGACGGGTCGCCTTCCACTTCCAGGTCAATATCGGCGCCGACTTCGGGGTTAACTCAAACTCCCGGTAGATGCCGAAACTATTATCATTGCTGATCATCCGAACCGCGCTCTTTCCTTGATCGGAGGCAATTTCGATCTGATGGGTCTTGCCGAACCACTGCTTGAGCTTCCAGTTTTTCGGCAAGCCGTTGTCTCCAATGCCGGCCGAGAAATCTTCATGGAACGCATCCGCAGCAAACAGCGAAACAGACAAGACCGTCAGAAACAGAAGAATCAGCGGGACATTGCGTAGGGGAGGAAGGCGCTTTCCGATTTTTATGCGCATCGTATCCTCTTAAATTTTGAAAATCTTATCATAATTTTAGTTGAAAATAGAAGTGGTTTGATATAATGATATCAGGTGCTGTCGGCTTGAGCGGGAAGGGTGACCGATAAAATCGGCGCATCCCACCGGGTCATTCTTAATCTTAGCACTTAAAATCATTTTTAGACCGCCTTTTTAGATCCGAACCGAACAACCTATTATCATTCGCATGGCAGTGATGGAAAACAGTGGTTTATTCAGCGACCTCCAAATGCCCCGGAAAGAAGTCTGGGCGGTCGGCGGGGGAAAAGGAGGGACGGGTAAAAGTTTCCTAGCGGCAAACTTGGCGATCGCCCTGACCAAAATGGGAAAGGGAGTTCTTCTCGTCGATGCCGACTTAGGTTGCGCCAATCTCCACACCTGCCTTGGCGTTTCGCCCCGAACGACCCTTTCGGACTTTGTCCAAGGGAAGATCAAGAACATCGAAAATGTCCTCACCCGAACGGAAATCCCAAATCTGGCGCTGATCTCCGGCGCTCAAGATTACCTGGAAATCGCAAATCCGAAACACAGCCAGAAAATGAGATTGATCCGCCAAATCCATGAGCTTAATTTTGAGTATATCATTCTCGATCTGGGCGCCGGAACTTCCTTCACCAACCTCGACTTTTTCTTGAGCGCCGATACCGGAATCCTCAGCGTCATTCCGGAGCCGACTTCCATTGAAAATGTCTATCGCTTTATCAAAAGCGCTTTTTACCGCCGATTTAAGAAAATCGCCCGAGATCCCGAAGTAAAAGAGATCATTACGCTCGCCATGGATGAGAAAAACGAGCGGGGAATCCGGACCCCGCATGATCTCATCGATCAGGTCGCCGCGCTCAACGAAAAGGCGGGGCAAAAATTAAAAGAGGCAGTTTACACCTTTGCCCCAAAAATTGTTGTGAATCAGGTTCGTTCTAAGGATGACATGACCCTCGGCTTCTCAATGAGGAGTTCTTGCGGAAAATATTTCGGAATTAAGGTTGATTATGTGGGATACGTCGAGTATGATGACCACGTTTGGCAGGCGACGAAAAAGAAACGCCCGTTGCTGCTCGAGTTTCCCTACTCCAATGCCGCCCGCTGCTTGGAGCGGACGGTGTCCAATTTGATTAAGAATGAAGAGTTAAAGTTAAACTCGATTGTAAACCAATAATCGATTGAGAATGAAGCGATTTTCAGATCAGAATTACTATGAGATTCTTGAGATTCCCTATCGCGCGACCTGGGGAGAAATTCAAAAAGCCTACGAGCTGGCGAAGAAAACCTATGGAACCGACTCGATCGCTTCTTATTCATTATTCGATCCGGAAGATCGCGATCTGATCTTCAAGAAAATTGAAGAAGCCTACCAGACGCTGATCGATCAAGAAAAAAAAAGAAAATATGATGAAGACCTCGCGAAAACCGTGAACGAGGTCGCGCAAAATATTTCCGCCGCCCAGGAGACGGCATCCGACCCCCTTCCAGACGAGGCGACCCTTTCCGGCGAGATTACGGGGAAGACGCTCAAAGGAATGCGCGAGCGACAAGGAGTTTCCCTTCAGGAAATTGCCGATCGCACCCGAATTAACATTACCTATCTTTTTTGCATCGAAGAAGATAATTTCCGCGCCCTTCCGGCCGAAGTCTACCTCCGCAGCTATATCTATCAATATGCCAAAATGCTTCACTGGGATTCGAAGCGGGTCCTCGAAGGATATTTAAAAACCTACCAGCGCTGGCAGAAAGAAAAAGCCCCTCCTACTTAATTCGAGCGGTCACCCGTTCGATCTCCTCTCCGACAACGGTAATCAATCGGTTTAGCTCCCGAAGGGTAATCGACAGCGGCGGCATCAGAACGATCACATTTCCCAGCGGTCGAAGGAGGACCCCTCTCTCTTTGGCGCCGCGGCAGACCTGCGTGCCGACCCGCCACTCCAGCGGATACGGCGTTTTCTCTTTTTTATCGGCCACCAACTCAATCCCGATCATCAATCCGACTTGGCGAATCTCTCCGACGTGATCCCACTGTTTCCAATCCGCAAGTCGATCTTTCACAAAAGCGATCTTCGGCTGCAACCGCGCGAGCACCTTCTCTCTCTCAAAAATCTGAAGATTCGCGATGGCGGCGGCGCAGCCGAGCGGGTTTCCGGTGTAGCTATGGCCATGAAAGAAAGTTTTAAATTCAGCATATTCCCCCAAATAGGCGTCATAAATCGGTTGCGTCGTTAACGTGGCCGCCAGAGGGAGATAGCCGCCGGTGATTCCCTTGGATAGCGCCATCAAATCGGGCGTGACCCCTTCGTGCTCGCACGCGAACATCTTGCCGGTTCTTCCGAATCCGGTGGCGACTTCGTCGGCGATCATTAAAAGATCGTACCGATGGCAGAGCTCCCTGATCCGTTTGAGATATCCGGGAGGGGCGGTCAACATTCCCGCTGCCGCCTGAACCAACGGCTCGATAATCAACCCGGCAAGCTCCGAACGATGTCGTTTCATAATTTTTTCGACCTCCTCGACACAAGCCATACCGCAGTCGGGGTAGGCAAGCGAGAGGGGACAGCGGTAGCAGGTGGGGGCCGGCGCTTTCACGGTTTCAAAAAGAAGGGGTTGATAGGCTTGATGAAAGAGTTCAATTCCGCCGACGCTCACCGCTCCGATCGTATCGCCATGGTAGGCGCTGGTAAAGGAGATGAACTTTTTCTTTTTTCGATCCACTCCCCCTTTTCGCTGCCAAAAACCGAAGGCCAGCTTAATTGCAACCTCCACGGCGGTCGATCCGTTATCGGAGTAAAAAACCTTGGTCAAACCGGGGGGGGCAATTTCCAGGAGCCGCTCCGCGAAATCGATCGCCGGAAGGTTTGAAAGACCGAGCAGGGTCGAGTGGGAGATGGTTTTAATCTGGCGGATCAGCGCGTCGTCGATCTCTTTTTTGCGATGGCCATGCAGATTGACCCAGAGGGAAGAAACACCATCCAGGTATCGCTTCCCCTCGATGTCGATCAGCTCTACCCCTTCTCCTCGGGCAATAATGGTCGGTATCTCCTTCTCCCATTCTTTCATCTGGGTGAAGGGATGCCAAATGAACCGCCGTCCTTTTTCAATCCAAGCTTCGGGAGAGAGCGCGCCTTCTCTCCTGCTCTTTTGCCTCTTCTTTTTCTTTCTTAGGCCTTTCGACTTTCGTTCGCTTTGTCTATCCGATCGCTTCACCCAACCCCCGATTTCTTTATCCCTTTGTTATCAATAACTTTACTTTCCGAAAACAGCTATAGTATAATGCGAAACAGATTATTATTGAATGAACAAATTACCAATCTTATTAAATCTCTGCTATCATAATCAAGACCATCCCAATTTTGGTAGTGCGTCAATTTGAGCTGAGAGGTGAATTTTTGACCGTCATTCCCGCGCAAGCGGGAATCCGAAGCCCTAAACCTAAGATCACTGGATTCCCAATTAAATATTCGGGAATGACAAAATTAAACTGACGCACTACCCCAATTTTTGGGTGGTCCACTCGTTCTAACTATTGATATCCATCATCGAGAATTAAAAGCAATCATCGTTTACTGAAGTAGCTCTCACGTTGGGTTATGATTACGATTTGGAGGACTGAATGTCGGATGATATTCGAGAAGTACGGCCGAAGCGGCTTGTCTTCTCCGTCTTTTTAATTATTGTCGGTATCGTTATCGGGATTACACTTGTTTCTGAATTCCATCTCCTCCCATTTGGCACGGCGGTCAACGACACGCCGAAAGATGCTCCAAAGCCAAAACCACCTGCCATCAGCCAAACGGAACAGACCTTCGTTGAAATTTCCAAAGCGGTCACTCCGGCGGTGGTGAATATCTCAACCACGCGGGTCATCAAGGGAGGGGAAGAGGCGCCCGGTTTCCCGTTCGACGATCCTTTCTTCAGACGGTTCTTCGGCGACGAAGCGCCCCGTCGCAGCCAACCGCGCGAGCGGCGCGCCCAGAGCTTGGGGTCGGGGGTGATTGTCGATCCAAACGGCTTGATCATCACCAATAATCATGTCATCGCAAAAGCGGATGAGATTAAAGTTGTTTTGGGAGATAAGCGGGAGTTCAAGGGAAAGCTGGTCGGAAGCGATCCGAAAACGGATATCGCCGTGGTCCGAATCGATGCCAAAGATCTGCCGACGGTGCCGTGGGGGAATTCCGACAAGCTGCAGGTCGGAGAGTATGTGCTGGCGATCGGAAATCCCTTCGGACTCAATCAGACAGTGACCATGGGGATCGTC
>Ga0209810_1004125_pt1 | contig 14333 bp, 10 predicted proteins | sample Coa_R1_7_FD_187159 | JGI IMG/M metagenome (GOLD analysis project Ga0209810, IMG submission 187159) | Surface soil microbial communities from Centralia Pennsylvania, which are recovering from an underground coalmine fire - Coalmine... | ecosystem: Environmental > Terrestrial > Soil > Unclassified...
CGCCCGCCGGGGTGGGCGTGTTCCGCCCGGGGATGGACGATGCCTGCCGGCCCTCGACCGCGCCGCGATCCCACCGACGACTGGGACCAGCTCCGCCTCGTGGTCGCCTCGCCCGCGCAGGAAACCTACGAGCTCCTGCGGCCGATCGTCTTGTTCGGCCACTCGATCCCCGCCCGTGCCCAGCAGACCGGCGTGCCCGAGCGCACGCTGCGGCGCAAGGTCGCCCGCTGCGAGGCGCGGGGCATGCGCAGCCTCTTCGACCTGGAGGCCCTGGCACCGCCGACGACGGCCCGGCGGCAGCTCCCACCGGACGTCCGGCGCGCGATCGTCGACCTGAAGGCCGAGTACCCGCCGTTGGGGCTGCGGGAAATCGCCACGATCTGCCGCCTCCGCTTCGACCGCCCCGTCAGCCACCACACCGTCCGGGCGGTCCTGGCCAGCGAGCCCCTGCCGATCCGCCCGCCGCGGCGGTTTCCCCGCTACCGCGAGACCGCCGATTCCGTGGCGCGGCGGCGGGCCGTGGTGACGCTCTCCCTCGACGGGTGGAGCGCCAAGGCGATCGCCGGCTACCTGGAGACCTCCCGCCAGACGGTCTACGAGGTGCTGCGGCGCTGGGACGAAGAGGGCTGGCCGGGCCTGTCCGACCGCCCCTATGGCCCGCGCCACCCCGCCCGCAAGGTCGACCTGCGGGCGATGGCGGCGATCCGGCGGCTGCAGGCCAACCCCGAGCTGGGCGAGTTCCGCATCCACGCCGCCCTCGCCCAGCAAGGGATCCACCTCAGCCCGAGCACCTGCGGGCGGCTCCTGGCGCTGCACCGCGCCCTGGGCGCGCCACGGCCGGCGCCGGCCATTCCCCACGAGCCCCAACCGATGCCGTTCGCCGCCCAGCGGCGGCACCAGTCCTGGTCGGTGGACATTCGCTCCATCGAGGAGCACCGGCTGGGGACCGGCAAGCCGGTCTCCGTGCTCTCGATCCTGGAGCACGTCAGCCGCGCCATCCTGGCCGGCGCGATCTCGCCCCGGCAGGACCTGACCGCCTCCCGCATCGTCTTGCGGGCAGCCGTGGAGGCCCGCGGGGCACCGGAGGTCCTCGTCAGCGACGGCGGGGGCGTGTTTCGGGCCAAGCAGGCCCACGCCGTCTACGCGGCCCTCGGCATCCAGAAGGAGCGGATCGACGCCGGGCAAGCCTGGCAGCACGACAGCGAGCCCCATTGCACCGCCATGCGGCGGATGGCCGACCACCACGACGCCCGCGCCGCGACCTGGGGCGAGTTGCAGGCGGTCCACGACCGCTTCTTCCACGATGACAACCACCACGCCCACGTCGCGCACCGCGGACGGACCGATGGACGGGGAAGTCCCGCGGCGGTGCTCGGCTGGGTCCAGGGCGCGTGGTGCGGTCCGGCCGACCGCGACCGCCGCTTCCGGCTTCGTGCCACCCGCCGGCTCAACGCGCACGGGTGCGTGCGCTTCCGGCACTGGCGGCGCTCCGGGGAACGGGGCCTCGCCGGCGACCGGGTCGCCGTCTGGGTCTGGGACGAGACGGTGACGGTCGCGGACGCGGCCGAGACCCTGGCCGAGGACCCGGTCACCGTCGAGGCCGCCGGGCAGCGGCGCCGCGACGTCGGCGAGCCCCGGCTCTCCGCGACCGGCCACGCCTCGCCGCCACCCTTCCTGTCACCGCTGGACGCGGTCGCGTGGCACCCGGCGCGGCGGCTGGCGCCCGCCCGGCCGCGGCGACCGCGCGCGGGCGCGGGCCCGCAGGCGCGCCGGTTCGATCCCGACCCCGACGCCCGGACGGGTTGATGCGGGGGGCAGGATGGACGACGTTCCCCGTCGCGCGCCCGACGCGATCGGCGCCGCGAACGCGCGGAAGCGGAACGGCTCGACATCGCCGACTTCTTGTCTCGGTGGCCCGGAGAATCGCCGCACCCCTGACCGCTGCATCGGCCACCGCAATTACCCCCGGGTGTCAACCACTCCGTGAGGAGGTGTGGCACGCTGATACCCCGCAGCGCCAGCCCGGCGCGGCCGATCAGCCCCTTATACGGACAGTTTTTGCGCCGATCCGGTCTCCTCGACAGGCTGTCATCTTCAGAGCTAAATGGCCTTGTTCTTCGGCGCTCGGTGGCACCCGATCGCAACGGCCTCCAGAAACTGTTCCGGGCAATCGCGCACGATCCTCAGGCCCGGGGCATCCTCATCGTTGACCAGAGGTGCCACGTATCGCTGAAGTTCCGGGCCACGTACCGTTGCAGAGGACAGCTCTCGCTTGCTGCGCCGCACCCTCTGGTGGTGGCGATAACCCCCATTCCCTCCACCCCCCGCCCCCCGGTTGCCCTGTACGTGTCACTTTCAGAGCTATTTGTCGCTCTTTTTCATCGCTTTCTGTCGTCCCGCCGGCCGCTCGAGGTACCGGTAGAGCGTGGCGCGGGAGATGCCGAGCGTGCGGCAGATGGTGGCGACGTCCGCCTGCCCCCCGTCGTAGAGGGCCTGCGCCAGCGCCACCCGCTTGGGGTCGGCCAGGGCCTTGGGGCGCCCCCCGACCCGGCCACGGGCCCGCGCCGCCGCGAGGCCGGCCTGGGTCCGCTCCCGGATCAGGTCGCGCTCGAACTCGGCCAGCGCCCCCAGGACGTGGAAGACGAGCTTGCCGCCCGGGGTGGTGGTGTCGACCCGCTCGGTCAGGCTCTTGAAGCCGACCCCCCGCCCGGCGAGGTCGCCGAGCGTGGCGATCAGGTGGGACAGCGAGCGGCCGAGGCGGTCCAGGCGCCAGACGACGAGGGTATCGCCCGGCCGCAGGTAGGCCAGCGCCTCCGCCAGCACCGGGCGGTCGGCCTTGGCGCCGCTCGCGGTCTCGGTGAAGACCTTGCCGCACCCGGCCTGGGCCAGCGCATCCAGTTGCAGGTCGAGGGTCTGCTCGCCGGTCGAGACGCGGGCATAGCCAATGTCCATGCCCCCATCGTCTCAAAACTTGGTCGCCGACGCAAGTAGCAGAATCTTGATTTCGAGACGGGTTTCGAGACAGCGGCTCCTGCGCAAACCCGCGCCGCGGCGGGCCGGTCCGGTAGCGTCTCACAAAGGTCCCTTTGTGCGACGAGCGTCCGAAAAACGGGGGAATTCGAGACGTAGCCGCCACCCCGAGCCGTCATGCCCTGCCGGCAATCCGCCGGCGCCCCGCGGCATCGCGCGTGCGTCAGGCGGGGCCATCCTCCTGCGGGCGCGCGGTGCGGACGGCCAGCCACGCGTCCGCCTCCGCCACGGCCGGCCGCGCGGCGTCCGTGAGCGGACGCACGAAGCTCGGAGCTTGCATGCCACCGCGGGGGCCGCATAACCTCGTCACCCGCTCCGAGACCGCACCAGCGAGGCGAGACCCGCGCCGGGCGCATGGCCGATCCCGGTTAGGCGAGGCCGTGGCGGACGGCGTAGACGGCGGCGGCGGTGCGGGAGCGGACGCCGAGCTTGGTCAGGATGCCGGCGACCTGGCTGTGGACCGTGCGCTCGCTCGTCGACAGCCGCTCGGCGATCTCGTGGTCGCGGTGGCCGTCCACGATCAGCCGCAGCACCTCCAGTTCCCGCCGGCTCAACCCTGCCACCGGGCTCGCCGGCGGCGGGAGCAAGGACGAGGGGCCGCCCGCGGGGCGTGCCGCGGCCGCGCGGCCGGCCGGGGTGCCGGCCGCCGCCGGTGCCGCGCCGATTGGCGTTGGGCAATTGGCGGACGGGAGCGGCGCGGTGGGGCGGAGGGGGGTCGCCCGCGCGGCGACGCCGGCCGCCCATTGCGCCGCCGGGTCGCCCGCGCCGCGCGGTGCGGCGGCCAACGTGTGCGGCTCGACGGCCAGGACGACGACGGCGATCTCCATATCGTCGTCGAGAAAGAGCAGCGCATCTGTCATGCGATCCTCCGTGGCGATCCGGCGCGGCGCGGCCACGCGCGCCGCAACCAGGACGCGGGGCATCGCGCCGGGCCACGACCGCCGGGACGAGCGACGAGCCCGGGCGAACACGGCGGGCAACGCGGGCCCCGGCCTGGGCGTTCCGCCCGGCGCGCTCCTGGATCAGCGGAGGAAAACCGATTCGGGTGCCGCGCTTATGGCCGCGGGGGACCGGATCGCGGCGAGGTGACGGGCATGGCGACGCTGACCGGGACGCGCCGAGCAACAGGGTTGTTCATAGACGCCTCCTTCCGCGTGCGGTTCGCCATGCGCCGGGGGTGGGCCAACTCGGACGCCGAGCGACGAGGAGCGGCTCCGCGGTCCAACTCTACCAGTCCACCGGCGCGATGGCAAGCATGGGGCGGACCGGCGGTCGGGTCTCGTCGTCCTCACCTGAGCCAAGCCGGGCGGCGGCCCGCACCGGCGTAACCGGTCGCTGCTGACCGCGGGCGAGCCCGCCCCGGCGCTCGGGTGGCCCCGTCGCCGGCGGTGGAGCGCCGACCGGGGACCGGCGTGAGGCGGGAGAACGCGAGGCCGGGCCCCCAGCGCCGCCCCCGGCGCTGCGGCCGGACGAGCGGCTTGCGTCAGAGGCGTGCGGCCCCCGCCACGCGCAGGAGCCCGACCAGCATCCCGGCGCCCCGCCCTCACCCGGCCGCCCTGTCGCGCAAAGGGCCCTTTCTGCGACGAGCGTCCGAAAAACGGGGGAATCTGAGACCGACAGCGCGGCAACGGCCCGCGCCGACCGGGTCCGGCTCGGTCAGCAGACGCAGCCGAAATTCGGGAGACAGCTGGTGCACGCGTGGGCGCAGCAGGTCGCCGTCGTGGTGCCCTGGCAGCAGTACGGCTCGGCGCCGGGGCAGCAGATGCCGCCGCACGGGTTGGCGCAGGCGCAGCCCCCCTGGCCGTCGCAGACGTAGCCGTCGGCGCAGTCGGGGCTGGCCGTGCCGGCGGGGAGGGGCCGGCACTGGCCCGCCCCGTCGCAGGCTTGGCAGGTGCCGCACCCCGTGCCCGCCGGGCGGTCGCCGCAGGTGCCCGAGCCCATGCAGGTCTGGCAGACCCCGCAGGCGGATTGGTAGACGCAGTGCGGGGGGATGCCCGGGCCGCTGACGCAGGTTCCCGGCGCCGTGGAGCACGGGTCCGGGGGGGTGACGCAGGTGCTGGAGCACTGCCCGCTGCCGGGGTCGCAGGCCTCGCACGGGCCGCAGACGGTGGGCGCGCACGCCCCGCTGCTCGGGTCGCACGTCTCGCAGGCGCCGCACTTGGGCTGGTAGAAGCAGCCGCCGCTGGCCAGGCAGGTGCCGCCGGTGTGGCAGGCATCGGGGGGCGCGCAATGGCTGACGCAGATCGCGCCGGACTGGGGGTCGCAGGTCGGCGTCGCGCAGCTGCCGCAGGTGGGGGTGGTCCCGAGGCAGATCCCGCCGCCGCATTGTCCGGTCAGGCAGCACCCGGCGGCGCCGCCGGAACACGGCGTGTTGGCCTGGCAGGCCACCCCGCAGCCGCCGCAGTTGGCGGCGTCGGTCTGGGTGTCGGTGCAGCTCCCGCCGCAGCAGACCTCGCCCGTCGGGCAGGCTCCCGGCTGGCCGTTGGCCACCGGCGTCGTGCCGCATGTATTGGTCTGCGTGTCGCAGGTCGGTCGCTGGCAGGGGTCGAGGCTGTGGCAGTCGCTGTCCTGGGTGCAGCAGTTGAGGATGGTGCCCGGGGCGCATTGGCCGTCCAGGCAGCTGACCGGGTGGCAGACCGTCCCCGCGGGGCAGGCCACGCAGCTGGCGCCGCCGCCGCCGCAGGCGGCCGTCGTGGTCCCGGCCACGCACGCGTCCCCGCGGCAGCAGCCGGTGCACAGCGCCGTGCAATCCACGCCTTGGCCGCAGTTGTTGGGCGTCGGGCCGCACTTGCCGGCGCAGGTCGTGGCCGCGCGCTCGGGGGTGCAGCAGACGGCGCCGCTGTGGGCGGTGCCGCCGGTCCCCGGCCCGCCGGGGCACAGCCCCGAGCAGCACTGGCTGTCCTTCTTGCAGGCCTGGCCGTCCGCCTTACAATCCTGGGCCGCCGCGCCGGCCCCGCCCAGCCGGGCCCCGCTCAGACCAGCGGCAAGCCCGCGCAGCAGCTGCCGGCGGGTGGGCCGAGCGGCCAAGCCGCGCGCCAGGGCGTCGAAGCGTACCGGATTCATGGCCGCACCTCCGCGTGGGTTGTCTCAAGGCGCCCGTTCCGGTGGCTACTGACAGGTTTGGAGCGGAGCTCCGGCGAGTTCACCGGTCACCGCACAGAGGCCGCTGCAGCAATCGGCGTTAGTGCCGCAGGGGATGCCTTTCGTGCCGCACCCGCCGGCGGAGCAGATGCAGGCGAACGGATCGGTCGTGCAGTCGCAGGCGGTGGGGCAGCACGTCGGGGCGATGGTGTTGCAGCAGGCCGCATTCGCCGACCCCGGGCAGCAGGTGTCGCGACACTGCAGATGGCAGGTGCACGCGCCGTTGACGAAGTCGTACCCGTCGGCACAGCAGTGGCCGGCGCTGCAGTGGCCACCCGGCTGGCTGGTACAGGGATTGCCGTCGGGGTTGTTGCTGCAGGCGCCAGTCTGCGGGTCGCAGACGGCCTGGCATTCCACCCCGCAGCGCGCCACATTCGTGCAGACACCAGAGCTCCCCACCACCTCGCAGACGGCTGTCTGACACGGGTCGGGCGGGGGTGGGCAGTCCTTCGGCACGCACTGCCCGCTGAACGTGTCGCAGGTGTGGCAGGGGTCGCAGGTCGACGCGCACGCGCCCGTGCTCGGGTCGCACGTCTCGCAGGCGGCGCACTTGGGTTGGTAGGTGCAGGTGCCGTTTTGCAGGCAGGTGCCCCCGGTGTGGCAGGCGTCGGGGGCCGGGCAATGGCTGACGCAGATCGCCCCCTGGCTGGGGTCGCAGGTCGGGGTCGCGCAGCTGCCGCAGCTGGCGGTGGAGGTGAGGCAGCCGCCGTTGAGGCACTGCCCGGTCTGGCAGCAGCCGGCGCCGCCGCTCGCGCAGGGGGTGTTCGCCGGGCAGGTCGTCCCGCAGCCGCCGCAGTTGGCCGCGTCGCTCTGGGTATCGACGCAACTGCCGCCGCAGCAGACCTGACCGCTGCCGCAGCCGGTGTTGTCGGCGACCGGTTTGGTGACGCAGGTGTTGGTGTGTGTATCGCAGGTCGCCGGTTCGCAGGGGTTGAGCGAGGCCGGACAGTCGCTGTCTTGGGTGCAGCAGCCGCTGATCGCGGTGTGGACGCAGAGGCCGTTTTGGCAGCTGACGGGAGTACAGACGGTCCCCCCGGTGCAGGGGCCGCAGTCGAGGGTGCCACCGCAGCCGTCGGGCGCGGTGCCGCACTGCTGGCCCTGGGGGCAGCTCGGGGCCGGCGTGCAGCCGCAGACCCCCGCCGTCCCCCCGCCGCCGCAGGTCTGGGGAGGGGTGCAGGTCGCGCCGCAGGCCCCGCAGTTGGCGTCGGTCGTGAGGTCGGCGCACGCCCCCCCACAGCAGCCCTGGCCGGCCCCGCAGGTCGTGACGCAGGCGTGGTTGGTGCAGGTCAGGCACTGCCCGCCGGGGCAGTCGGCGGCCGTGCAACAACTCGCCGTCGGGATGCAGGCGCCGTTGCAGGGCTGGTAGCCGGCGCCGCAGGCGACGCCGCAGGCGCCGTTGGTGCAGGTGGCCGTCGCGTCGGCGACGGCCGTCGCGCACACGTTGCCGCAGGCGCCGCAGTTGGTCGGGTCGCTGGCCAGGGCCACGCAGGCGCCGCCGCAGCGGCTCTGCCCGGCCGGGCAGCCGCGGGAGCTCCCGCCCCCGGCTCCGCCGTTGCCGTTGCCCTGGCCGGGGGGGGCGCAGGCGCCGGCCGTGCAGGCGAGGGCGCCGCAGCAGGCGCGGCTCGGCCCGCAAGCCTGGCCGGGCCCGGCGCAGCGGGCGGCCCGGGCCGCCTCCCCCAGCCCCAGGCTGGCCCCCAGCGCGGCCCCCAGCGCCGCGAGCACCTGGCGGCGCGAGGCGGAGCGCGCCACCACCTTGGTCAGGGCGTCGAAGCGGGCCGCGTCCATGACTACCTTCCCGTTGAGCCGGGTACGTCCGGCAGGTTGCCGGTGTCGGGTCGTGATGCCTGGTCGCGAGCGTAGGCAGGCGAACGGCGCCGGGTCAAGGCCCGCGCCCCCCAATTTCGGGCAGCAGTGCACCAATGGCCGGCGCGGCCGAGGAGCCCCGATCCGCACCTTCGGCACCGTCGCACAAACGGGCCTATTTGCGACAACCCCCTGCGTGGGCGGTGGACGCCGCCGGGCTTGACGGCGGGCCGGCATGGCGTAGAATGGGGCTGCCTCCCGTCCCGGTTGCTCCGTCGTCGCCTCGCCGTCGTGCCGCTCGCCCGTGCCAGCCAGGAGGAGCCCATGGATCCCCCCACCGGTGACCGTGTCACCCAACGCTTCGCCCGCCGCCGGCTCTCCCGCCGCCGGGCGCTGACCCGGGGCGCGACCGGTCTGGCCGCGGCGGGCGTGGCCCTCGCGGGGCTGGGGGCCCCGGCCGCGCTCAGGGCGGCGGGCACGACCGTGCACGCCCCGGCCGATCTCCGCTACACGCCGACCCACGAATGGGTGAAGGTCGTCGGCGACGGCGCGACGGTCGGCCTCACGGACCATGCGCAAGCGGCGCTGGGCGAGCTCGTCTATCTGGCGTTGCCGGCCAGCGGCCTCGCCCTCCAGCAAGGCCAGCCCTGCGGCACCGTCGAGTCGCTCAAGGCCACGGTGGAGCTGGCTGCGCCCGTGGCCGGCGTCGTCACGGCGCACAACGAGGCCGCGGTGGCGGACCCCGCGCTCGTCAACCGCTCGCCGTATGAGCGCGGCTGGCTGATCACGCTCCAGCTCAGCCAGCAGGGCCGGGCGCAGCTGGCCGGCTTGCTGACGGCCCAGCAATACAAAGCCTTGCTGGCGACCACGGCCCCCTGAGGGACCGGCCGGCGGGCAAGGACCTGGCCCACCGGCGGTTGCTGCCACGGGCGTATCCGACACCGACTGACCCATCGAGGAGGTCTGGCATGCCCCCCATCGACTTCGACGAGATCGCCAAGCTCTTGGCCGCCCGGCGCCTCTCCCGCCGCCGGGCACTGGCCCGCGGCGGCGCCGGGCTCGCGGCCCTCGGCGTGGCGGCCGCAGGGGGCGGTGGGGCCGCGGCCACCGCGCCGGCGCCCGACTCCGCTGACCCCGCGGCGGCGCGGTCAGGGGGGGGGCCGGGCGCGTTCACGGTGCTGGACGCGCCGGCCCCGACCGCCACCGCCGTCGCGACGCCCGCGGCAACCGGGGCCAAGCCGACAACGTTCCTGTTCCTCCAGAGCTTCGAGACCGGCTCGCTCGTGCCCAAGCCGGGCCGCCCCGGCCGCTACACCCTGACCCTCAAGCACGGCTTGGGCGACACCGTCTACTTCTCCGACCGCCCGGCCAAGATCGTCGGCACCGTGCCGACCGCCCAGTTCCTCAAAGGGCTCGGTTTCCTGCCCGACAACCCGCCGAATGCGGCGCTGGTGGGGCAACGCGACGCCACCCACAAGGATATTGTGGTGGTCGAGCTGTTCGATCCCAAGTACGACGCGGCGGGCAACACCCTGACCTACGAGGTGACGTTGCTGGCCGACTGGCACACGCTGGACGAGACCTTCCAGCAGACGCCGGACACCGAAGCCCAGCTGCCAGGGGCCTTCACCGCCGCCCACCTCTTCATCGACGACTGCGCAGATCGGCTGATCGGTTGCTATACGTATGGGTCGGACATCTACAACTACGGCCACCTCCCCGGCTACCGTGGGATGTGCTGGGACTGGAATCAGTTTCAGTGCCTGCCGTGCGACGGCCTGTCGGCCCTCAGCCGCGAGTGCAATGCCTATTTCCAGGCTTGCCAATTTCGTCCAGAGAGGCCCTGCCACGCGGAGGTGTGTTACGTGGCCAGCGCCTGTTCGTAAGGTGGGGGCGGCGGCCGCTCCCTGCTCCTTGCCCTCGGCAAGACGCTTGTCCTGTGCGACCCGCCGGCGGGATGGTCGCACCCGAGAGGAGATGGGCCATGACCTCCATCCGCTTCGACGAGATCGCCAAGCTCCTCGCCGAGCACCGGCTCTCCCGTCGCCGGGCGTTGGCGCGCGGTGGGGCGGGACTGGCCGCCGGGGCCCTCGCCGCGGCCGGACGGGGCCCGGCCGCGGCGGCCGCACGTCCGGTCACCCCAGGCGCCGCGGGAGACCCGCGGGAAGCTGGCGCCCCGGCCGGTGGCACACGCGCGGCCGAGGCGGGAATCGCCGTCCTCGCTGCCCCGGCACCCGGCGCCACCGCGATCGCGACGCCGGTCGCGAGCGGGGCCAAACCGATCACCTTCCTCTTCCTCCAGAGCTTCGACAGCGGCTCGCTCACCCCCAAGGCCGGTACTCCCGATCGCTACACCCTCACCCTCAAGCAGGGGTTGGGCGACACCGTCTACTTCTCCGACCGCCCGGCCAAGGTCGTCGGCACCGTGCCGACCGCCCAGTTCCTCAAGGCCCTGGGCTTCACCCCGGCCAACCCGCCGAATGCCGCCCTGGTCGGCCAGCGCGATGCCACGCATAAGGATGTCGTGGTGGTCGAGTTGTTCAATCCCATCTACGACGCGAAGACGAACACCCTGAGCTACGAGGTGGCGCTGCTCAAGGATTGGCACAAGCTGGACGAGACCTTCCAGCAGACCCCGGACACCGAAGCCCAGCTGCCGCGGGCCTTCACCGCCGCCCACCTCTTCATCGACGACTGCCCCGATGCCGAGGTCGTCTGCTTTAAGCGGAGTACGCATGCGCGCGTCGGCGACCTGGGCTTCCGCGGCATGTGCTGGCATTGGTTCCCGACCGGGTGCTTTGCGTGCGACCCGGATGCCTACAGCCGGGAGTGCAACGCCACGATTCCGGCCTGCGAGGGCCAGTGCTACGTCTTCTGAACCGGCGGCGCGCACGGAGGCCGGGGCGCGGCCAGGCTGGCCCATGCCACGGCGGAGGAGCTCGGTGGACCCGACGACCTTCGACCTGATCACCAAGCTCTTTGCCAGCCGCCGCGTCTCCCGTCGCCAGGCCCTGATGGCGGGCGGGGCCGGCCTCGCCGCCACGGGTGTTGCCGTCGCGGGACTGGGGGCGCGGGCCGTGGCCCACCCGGCGCCGGGAGCCGCCGCGGCCCCGCCCGCAGACGCGGCCGCGGTCGCGCTCACGTCTCCGACCAGGGATGGCTTCGTCGTGCTCGATGCCCCGGCCTCCAACGCCACCGCCGTCGCCGCCCCCATGACCACCGGGGCCAAGCCGACGACCTTCCTCTTCCTCCAGAGCTTCGAGACCGGCTCGCTCGTGCCCAAGCCGGGCCGCCCCGGCCGCTACACCCTGACCCTCAAGCACGGCTTGGGCGACACCGTCTACTTCTCCGACCGCCCGGCCAAGGTCGTCGGCACCGTGCCGACCGCCCAGTTCCTCAAGGCCCTGGGCTTCACCCCGGCCAACCCGCCCAACGCGGCGCTGGTCGGGCAGCGCAGCCCGACCCACAAGGATGTCGTGGTGGTCGAGCTCTTCGATCCTAAGTACGACGCCTGCACGAACACCCTGACCTACGAGGTGACGTTGCTGGCCGACTGGCACACGCTGGACGAGACCTTCCAGCAGACGCCGGACGACGAAGCCCACCTGCCGCGGCAGTTCACGGCGGCCCATCTGTTCATCGACGACTGTCCCGACGCGCAAGTCACCTGCTGGACGAACGGTGGTGATGACTACGTCGGCGACCTGGGCGTCCGCGGCATGTGCTGGTACTGGGGGCGCTTGCAATGCCTGCTCTGCGACAACGGTGTGAAAGCCGAGTGCAACGCTAAGTTTTCGGGCTGCCACGGTCAGTGTGTCGTCCACCTCCAGACCTAAACAAAGACTCCTTCGAGCACGTGAGAGCAGAGCTACGCCATGCACGCCATCAGCTTCGACGAGATCACCAGGCTCTTCGCTCAGCGGCAACTCTCGCGCCGGCAGGCCCTGGCGCGGAGTGCGGTCGGTCTCGCTGCCGCGGGCTTTTCCGCCGTAGGCGTTGGCGTCGCCGCGGCCGGCCCCCTTTGGGTTTGGGCGGCTCCTTGGGGAGGAATGGCTTGATGGCATCCCAGAGGTCGTCGGAGACAAGCGTTTCGTGCTTCATGGGTCGGAGAATGCCATATCCGACGGGTATTGAAACGGGCTCTTAGAGCGCGTTGCAAAACCAGGCCGCGCCACGCCGACCTGACCTGGCCGCGGATCCCGCCCCGCCCGTGCGCCAGCGCCCCCCTGGATTGCCGTCAGGGGCCAGCGGGTGTAGCATGCAGCCGATCTTCGTGGGATCCTGCGCCGTCATGTCGCCTCGTCGTGCCGCCGCTTCGCCCCTGTCGACTGAGTCGTCCCACGCGGAGGGAGGAGTCCATGGACGCCGACCGTTTTGACGAGTTCACCAAACGCCTGGCGACGGCGGGCGCCTCGCGCCGCCGCCTGCTGCGGGGGCTGGGCGGGGGTCTGCTCGCGGCCCTGGGCGGGGCGGGGGCGGGCGCCGCGCCCGCCTGCCGCGGGGCGGGGCACCCCTGCGCGGGGAACCAGCAGTGCTGCGACGGGCTGGTCTGCGCGGCGAGCGGGCCAGGCGCGGCGAGGCGCTGCACGCCGCCCACCACCACGACGACCACCACCACGGCCGCGCCGACCACGACCACGACCACGACCACCCCCACGTCCACGACGACGTCGACGACCACCCCAGCCCCGACCACCACGACCACCACCACGGCGGCCCCGACGACGACCACCACGACCACGACCGCCGCGCCCTGCATGAAGGGCGGCGCCAACGCCCCCTGCCGCACGGGCGGCGACTGCTGCAGCGGCTTCTGCACCAACTTCGGGTGCTGCCCTGTCTGCCCGAGCGGCTGCAGCTGCTACATCACCACCGAGGCGAATCTCGTCTGCACTAATCACGGCGGGTCGCGCCAGCACTGCACCGTGAGCAGCCAGTGCCCGACGGGCGAGTTCTGCATCTTGCAACTCTGTCAAACCCTCTGTCCGTCGGCGACGTAGTCGGGAGGCGCCCACCGCCGCGTACCTGGCGCCAGGTCGGCGCAGCGGCGCAGCGCACGGATGCGCGAAGACGCGAACCGCCCCCGCCAGGTCGGAGGGGGCGGTTCGCGTCTGCTCCGCCGTCACGCGATTGAGCCTCGCCGCGGGCGAGTGCGGTCCGTGGCGGCGCGGGCCCAGCGGGAGCTGGTCGCGCGGCTGACGCGGGGCACCCGCCGCGCACGAGGCGTCAGGATCGGGGGAGCCGAGTCCTCCTGTCCGCGAGGATGCCCTGCCTGGCGGGTATTGCAACGCGCTCTAAGAGCGTGTTTCAAAACCTTGGGGCGGGGCGCTGGTAGCCCACCGCCCTGCCGCCGATGGCCCGACGGATCGAGGGCGACCGCCCATCAGCGCGGAGGCTCCAGGGCCGCCTGAGGGGTTTTGAAACGACCTGTAAGCCGCCTTGTCCGCAAACAGGCGGGCCCACAAGCCCGTCCGGACGGGCTTGACAGAGTGGGCGACGGGTGTAGCCTGGGAGGCGTCTTCCCGTCGCCGCCGTGCCGCGCGTCGTGCCGCCCATCGTCGTCGCCGCGCCGTCCGCCCGGAGGTGCCCCATGGACGGGAAGCAGTTCGATGCCCTAACCATGTTCGTCGCTGGCCGCCCTACCCGGCGCCGGCTGCTGCGCGCCACCAGCGGCGCGCTGGCCGCCGCCCTGCTCGGCGGGGGCGGGGCTGCCGCCCAGGACTGCAAGGCCACCCGGGAGCTGTTGCACGCCCCCGACCTGCCAGGCGGGTCAGTGCGGCACGATCTCCAACGGCTGCGGGCCCGCGGTCAACTGCGGGAGCTGCGACGCGAGCCAGTGCCTGAGCTGCGCGGGCAACGCCTGCGTCTCGGCCTGCAGCGGCACGACGCCGGTCTGCGACGGGAGCGGCGGCTGCGTCTGCTCCGCCACCAGCTGCGGGGCGGGGACGGTCTGCTACCAGGGCGGCTGCTGCACCCCGGCGACGAGCTGCCCGAGCGGGCAGAACTGCGGCACGGCCTCCGACGGGTGCGGCGGCACGCTGAACTGCGGCACCTGTACCAGTCCCCAGACCTGCGGGGGCGGCGGCACCGCCGGCCAATGCGGCTGCACGCCGAACTGCGCCGGCAAGTGTGGCGGCGCGAGCGACGGCTGCGGTGGAACCTGCACCGGCAGCTGTGGACTAGTGGTCTGTCACGGATGATTTGCGGGGCGGGGGCGCGCGGGGGTCGGCTGGCAGCAGTTGCCGGCTTGAGCCCTGAGGAGCCCCGCATGGCGAAGACCAAGGACACCGTCGAACTGTCGGAGGAGGAGCGCGCCCGGCTGCGCCCCCTGATCGGGCAGGGCACCGCGCCCGCGCGGG
>Ga0209810_1004127_pt1 | contig 14327 bp, 12 predicted proteins | sample Coa_R1_7_FD_187159 | JGI IMG/M metagenome (GOLD analysis project Ga0209810, IMG submission 187159) | Surface soil microbial communities from Centralia Pennsylvania, which are recovering from an underground coalmine fire - Coalmine... | ecosystem: Environmental > Terrestrial > Soil > Unclassified...
CGGAACGATGATCTCGAAGCCGTCCTCACCCGTGTAGCCGGTGCGGCAGAAGGTCGCGGGCGCACCGGCGATAGCTCCTGTCCCATACTGGAATCGGTCCAACGCAAGAAGCGATGGATCGGATGCGATGTCCACAACAAGCTGGGGCGCGCGCGGTCCCTGCGCGGCGATCATGGCCGTCTGCGCCGTGCGGTTGTCGATGGTGACGTTGGCAGGCGTATGGCTGTGAATCCAGCCCAGGTCTTTATCGGTGTTGCTGGCGTTAATGACCACCAGATACGCCTCCGGTCCCTGCCGGTAGACGATAATGTCGTCGATGATGCCGCCCTGCGAGTTAGTCAGCAGCGAATACTGGGCTTCCGAGGGCTGGAGCGCGGAGACATCGTTACTGGTCACCTTCTGCAGAAGCGCCGTCGCGCCCTCGCCGGAGACATGGATGCGGCCCATATGGCTGATGTCAAAGATGCCGGCCGCCGCGCGGACCGCGCGGGCTTCGTCCAGAATACTCGTATAGAGGACCGGCATCTCCCAGCCCGCAAAGTCCACCATCCGGCCGGACAGCGTGCGGTGCGCGACCGTAAGCGGGGTCTGTCGTAAGTTCGTTTCCATCACTCTTTTCCTGTTTGCGTTGGGGCTACAGGCAGCGTCGCCTGCCCCCGGATCGTCACGAACCCGTCCCCTATCTCGACCTGGGTCATGGTCAGGTATCCGCCCAGTCCCAGGTCGTTCACAATGTCCAGGACCGGGTTGAACTGGGCCGTCATCACAGCAGCGTTCTGGGGAGGCATCGGCACCCCATTCATCTGGACCGTTACTCCGGTCAGGTCCACATAGCGGCCATCCCGCGGCGCCAGAGTGCAGCTCGCCACGAAAGGCACCGGCGTGCCGAAAAGACGAGCCCGACCGAGGATGTAAAGTTTTTTATTTTGTGTCCAAACCAGAACGTCCGATAATGTTTGTTCGTATTTGTTTAAGATAAAGGCGCGCAGACCCTCGGTGGTAATCTTCGCCTCCGCATGCCCTGTACCTGCTCGCGAAAGCACGATTGCATTCCGGCGCATCGTGCGTCCTATATCGAACCGAAGGCCGGGCACATCCGCGTCGAACCGCTCGACAGGCAGGCCGGACAGCGTGACCTTCCGCAGATGCAGCCCCAGATGGTGAATGCTGCCATCTGCTCCCGCCCTCGGATCGAGCGCAAAGGGCAAGGTGTTGACACTCAGGCGCTCTCCGCTGACATCGACCGCGCGAAGATCCCCTCCAAAGATGCCGAACAGTCCTTCCGGCGCGATCCTGACCTGCACCGTTCCTGGACCGCGAAACGCCTCACTCACCTGCCGCGTGGCATCCTGCTGTAGATGGTGTTCCAGGCTGCCGTGAATCAGGATCAGGGCCGCCGCGCCGGCTGCCAATCCCTTGAGAAGATCATCCATGCGTTACGCTTCGCCCAGGTAGGCTTTGCGGACCATGTCGTTCTTAAGCAGGTTAGCCGCCGTATCGGTCAGGACGACCCGGCCCGTCTCCAGGACATAACCTCTGTCGGCAATGCGCAGCGCCTGGTGCGCGTTCTGCTCCACGAGCAGGATGGTCACTCCTTGCGCGTTAATGTCCCGGATGATTCGGAAGATGCTCTGCACCAGGAACGGCGCCAGCCCCAGAGAAGGCTCGTCCAGAAGCAGAAGGCGAGGACGAGCCATCAGCGCACGACCGATCGCCAGCATCTGCTGCTCTCCGCCGGAGAGCGTGCCCGCCGACTGCGTCAGGCGCTCTTTGAGGCGGGGAAACAACTGGAAGACGCGATCCAGGTCCTCCTTGACCTCGGCCCTATGCTTCTGACGCGTGTAGGCGCCTAGCTCCAGGTTCTCGCGCACCGTCATGTTGGCAAAGACCCGGCGTCCCTCCGGAGACTGCCCCACCCCTCGCTCAACGATCTGATGCGCGGGGAGTCTCTGAATCGGCTGGCCCTCATAGAGCACCTCGCCTTCGCGTGGTCGGACCAAACCCGAGATCGTGCGGATGGTCGTGCTCTTGCCGGCGCCGTTCGCGCCGATCATCGAGACGATCTCTCCTTGATGGACCTCCAAAGAGATTCCGTCCAGCGCGCGGATGGCGCCATAGTAGACCTGCAGATTAGATATGTTCAGCACCCTTCGCTCCATTTTCCCATTTACCTTTTACTTCCGCGAAGCGGGCATTTACTCTCTTACCTTCTCGCGCTGCTCGCCGTCCGGAACGCCATCGCCATCGGCGTCTCCCAGATCCTCGCCCAGATAGGCGGCGATGACCTTCGGATCGCGCTGGATCTCTTCAGGCGAGCCGGAGGCGATGATGCGGCCGTAATCCAGGACGTAGATGCGCTCGCAGATGCCCATGACAACCTTCATATCGTGCTCGATGAGCAGAACGGTCAGCCCGTATTCGGCGCGGATCTGGCGGATGAGGCGCATCAGGCCGCTCTTCTCCTGCGGGTTCATGCCCGCCGCCGGCTCATCCAGGAGGAGCAGCTTGGGCTCGGTCGCCAGGGCGCGCACGATCTCCAGGCGGCGCTGATCGCCATAGGGTAGGTTTCGCGCCAATTCATGCTCGAACCGCAGCAGGTTGAACCGCGCGAGAAGCGCCCTCGCCTTGTGGATCGAGGCGGCCTCCTCGCGCTCCTGCCGCCGGGTCCGGAACAGGCCGTCGAACAGGTTGGTCCGCCGCCGCAAGTAGGTGCCGATGCGCACGTTCTCCAGCACGGTCAGGTTGCCGAACAGACGGATGTTCTGGAAGGTGCGCGAGATTCCTCGCTGCGCGAACTGATAGGGCTTGAGGCCAGGGCGGTTCTGCCGGCGCCGCAGCGCCGTCCCCAGCGAGAGCGCCACGCCGAGGATAGGTCCGGTCCAGCGCACGAACGCCTGAAGCCGCTGCGCGGCGGCATCCGGCGCGTAAGGCACGATGGCGCTGGCGATGATCGTGGTGATGATCCATCCCCCGATTGCGGCGATGAGGACATCCATCGCCAGAAGGAGCGCGCGCTGGAGCGGAGCATACGGACGCTCCCCGGCAAGCAGGGCGCCATCGAACTCCAGTCGACCTTCGCTCGGCTCATAGACGCCGGTGAGAAGGTTGAAGACGGTGGTCTTGCCGGCGCCGTTCGGCCCGATCAGCCCTACCAGCTCCCCACGCTTCATCTCGATATTCACGTCCCCTACCGCCGTCAGGCCGCCGAACCGCTTCGTGAGGTTCTGAATCGAGAGGATCACCGGGCGCTCCTTGCCGTCACGCTCGATCGGCGGAGCGGTGACCGCTTCCACACCGGTGTCCTCGACAGCCTGCTCGCCCTCTTCCGCCAGCCCTTCCGTCAGGGAAGTCACCGGCGTGCGCCCGCGCCGGAAGAATCGGACCACTCCTCTCAGGCTGATCTCTCCCTGCCCGAATATCCCAGAAGGGCGCAGGAGCATCATCAGGACCAGCAGGATCGCGTAGGCGACCAGACGGTACTCGTCCTTGAAATGGATCTTGTCCTGAATCGTCTTCAGATATTCGGGTAGGGCCGTGAGCACCACGCCGGCCAGAGCCGCCCCGGTGATGCTGCCCGTGCCGCCCAGCACGATCATGACCACGTAGTTGATGGACAGAATGAAGTTGAAAGTCTTGGGTTGGAAGAAGAGCGTGTGCGCAAACAGAACGCCGCCGATACCGGCGAAGAAGGCCGAGAGCACGAACGCCACCACCTTGATGCGCGTCGTGTTGACCCCCATCGCGTCCGCGGCAATCTCATCCTCCCGGACGGACATGAACGCCAGGCCGTGTGAGGAGAATTTGAGGTTGCGTGTCAGGACGATCACAGCAAGAGCGGATCCGAAGACAAGCACGAAGTTGGTCAATTGCGGCACGCCGTAAAATCCGGTCGCCCCACCCATGAAGTTGAAGGAGGGGCTGATTTCGCCGACGTTCTCAAATATGACCCGAATGATCTCGCCAAAGCCCAGCGTGACGATCGCCAGGTAGTCCCCACGCAGCCGCAGGCTCGGCACGCCGACGATATAGCCGAAGATCGCGGCGACGATGCCGCCTACGAGCATCGCGGCGAGCATCCAGCCGAAGCCCGGCGCCGCACCATGGCCCATCCGCTGCGCGGCCAGATAGGTCAGGCTGGCTCCGGAATAGGCGCCGATGGACATGAAGCCCGCGTGGCCGATGGAGAACTGGCCGGTCATCCCGTTGACGATATTGAGGCTGACGGCCATGATGATGGCAATACCGCACTGGCGAATGATGTCTTGGACGTAGTCGATGAGGTTGTTGTTGATGGCATTGCCGATGAGCAGGCAGACCACGCCGACGGCCAGCCAGATCAGCCGCCGGCCGTAGAACTGCGCCGCCGTCGAGGCCGGTCTGGCTTCTCCACTCGAAAGGGCTTGTGAAGGGGTGGACATGCGCGATCAGACCTTTTCGGCCACGTTCCGGCCGAGCAGGCCCGCCGGACGGAAGAGAAGCACGACGATGAGAATAATGAAGGCGATGGCGTCGCGGAAGGAGGAGAGTGAGGACCCGCCCGTATAGCTTTCCGCCAGTCCCATCAGCAGCCCTCCGAGGACAGCACCCTCGATGCTGCCGATGCCGCCCAACACGGCCGCCACGAACGCCTTGAGGCCCAGTCCGATGCCGACGTTGGCATCGAAGTTGATGCGCGTCAGGGCGTGGTTCAAAAACCCGGCGGCGCCGGCCATTGCCGAGCCGAGGATAAAGGTCATGGCGATCATGCGGTCGGTGGGAATGCCCATCAGGGCCGCCGCTTCCGGATCGAAAGAGACGGCGCGGATCGCCCGCCCGACCCGCGTGTAGCGCACGATGTAGACCAGCAGCGCCGTCAGCACGACGGCTGCCAGCAGGACGATCGCCTGTCCGGTGCTGATGTTGACATGCACGACGCCGGCATGCAGATCCACCGTTCCGCCGATCCCTTTGAGCTGATACGCCTGCGGGGTCGCTCCGAAGACCGCCTGCCCCTGGTTCTCCAGCAGCAAAGAGATGCCGATGGCGGTGATGAGTGCGGCCAGGCGGCTGCGGGAGGGCTGCAGGCGCGGACTAAGAAAGCGGAACAGAGAGCGGATGGCCGGCAGCAAAGCCACGAAGGCGACGGCGGTCACCAGAAAGAAAGCGGTACTGCTCAGCAGGCGACTGTTCTGCTCCAGTACCGGGCCGAGAAACAGGCCGAAATAGAGCGCCCAGAAAAGCGCCCACGGCCAGGCATCCGTGATCTGAAGGCCGTTGCGCAGGGGCCGGTAGGCCAGCCGCTCGATGAACGCGCCCAGCGCGGCGCATCCGACCATGCAGAATATCAGGGCGGCGGCGCTCTGCGGGCCAGGGCTGGCCTGCGCCATCCAGCCGGTGACTGTAAACAGGCCGATATACGCCCCGACCATGTAGACATCGCCATGCGCGAAGTTGATGAACTTCAAAATGCCATAGACCATCGTATAGCCCACGGCGATCAGCGCGTAGATGCTTCCGGTCTGAATGCCATTGATAAGCTGCTGTAGAAAAAGCTGCAGTGCCTGCAAATACTATCTCCTTGAAAGAGATAATCTGAATCACGGAAAGCACGGACGACACAGATGACGCGGATCCGCTCCCTTCTCCTTTTCTCTCCTCCCGATCGGTGATCTGCTCCCGTAAGGGCAAAAAGGAGGCGGAGCAGGAGGCGTTTATCCGTGTCCCTCCGGGACATCCGCGTCATCCGTGATTCAGACAGATGCGCCGTGCTTTCCCTAGTCCTTAATGCGGGGGCAGAGGCTGGCTCGGATCGGCGATGGTTGTCAGATAGGTAAAGTGCCTATCCTTGATAGAGATAATGACGGCCGGCTTCTTGGCGTTGCGGTCCGCGTCGATGGTGATGGTACCGGTCACGCCTTTGAAGTCCTTTGTCGAGGCGACCGCATCGCGGATATCCGGTCCCGTGAGCGACTTGGCGCGTTTCATCGCATCGAAGAGCAGATCGGCCGCGTCGAAGGCCAGGGCAGCCAGCGCGTCCGGCCGTTGATTGAATTTGGCCTGATACGTTTTCACAAAGTTCTGGACCACCGGGTCGGGCTCGTCCATAGCCACGTGGTCCGAGAAGTAGCAGCCATCTACGGCATCATCCCCGGTCATGAAGAGAGCCTGAGAATCCCAGCCGTCGCCCCCCAGCAGCGGGACCTTGATGCCCAGGTCCCGCGCCTGCTTGGCGATGCTGCCGGCGTCGCTATAATAACCCGGAACCAGGATCGCCTGCGGGTTGGCGGCTTGAATGGCCGTCAGTGCGCCGCGGTAGTCCTTATCGTCCTTGGAGTAGCTCTGCTCCGACACGATCTGGCCGCCCATGCCGGTGAACGCCGTCTTGAAGTTGTCGCTGAAGCCGACGCTGTAGGGAATGGACTTATTGGTGAAGATGGCGACCTTCGTGGCATGCAGCCAGTCGTGCGCGAAGCGGGCGACGACCGCTGCCTGGTAGGAGTCGATGAAACAGACGCGGAAGATATAATCGCCGATCTGGGTCACCGCCGGATTGGTCGAGGAAGGCGAGATCATCGGGACCTGGGCTTTCTGGCAGACCGGCCCTCCGGCCATGCTAGAGCCGCTAGCCACCTCACCGAGCACGGCGATGACGTGCTTCTCGTCGATCAGCCGCTTGACGGCCGTCTCCGCCTTGGTCGCATCGCTGGCATCGTCCTCTAAAGCGATAGAGACCGTTTTGCCGTTGATGCCGCCTGCATTGTTAATCTGTTCCGCAGCCAGTTGGATGCCGTTATTGGTGGATTGGCCAAAGGTCGCCTCGCTACCCGTCATGGAGCCGTACTCACCGACAACGATCGTGTTGCCGGTGACTGTGTTGCCTGAGCCTGTTGAAGTATTGTTGCTACCCTGGCCGCCATTGCCGGAGTTCGCCGGCTTGCATCCATTGCATCCGGCGAAAATGGCGATCGAGAGGACTACCGGCAGAACGAGATACGCCGGGCAGGCCTTGTTTCTGAAGAAAGAGTTATAGCGCCTCATGGGAATTGCCCTCCTTAATAAGGGAAAAGATGGAAGGGAAAAGGGAAAGTAAAAGACCGCGTTCTTATCCATTTTCCCTGGACTTACAGATTGCCCTCGAAGATAGCCTCACACACGTCCAGGCGTGTCAGCACCCCGACCACCTGGCCGTCTTCCCGTATGACCGGCAGCCGCTTTATGCCGCGCGTAAGCAGCAGATGCGCCGCCTCCTGGATGTCGGCGTTCTCGGAAACCGAGAGAGCCGGCTGCGTCATATAATCGCCGACCCGAAAGCCGGCCGCCTCGGCTGCCGAGGAGATCCCCGCTCGCAGATTCGCGGCGTCAGCGCCGGCCAGGTTCTGCAGGCGCAAGGCACGGAGCACATCCCCCTCCGAAAGCATGCCGCAGAGACGGCCGTCCGGGTCCACGACCGGCAGCGCCCCCGCTTGATAGAGGTCCATCAGGTCTACCGCTTCGGCCAGAGTGGCATCCGGCGTGGTCTTGACGACATGGGTCTTCATCAGCTCGAGAACTTGCATCGCGGAGCTATGTTCGACCAAGACGAGGCGTTTTCCTGCCCGGCGGGACGCGCCAGGCGACCAAAAAGGCGGCCAACGCTCCCATCGCAAAAAGGGTGATATAGGCGCCCACGCGAAAATCGTCCGGCGCGTACGTGAGATGGATCCGATGCGCGCCCGGCGGGAGGGGAAGGCCCATCAGTGCGCCATCGGATCGAAAAAGGGAGGCCGGCGCGCCGTCTAGCGTGGCCTTCCAGCCGGGATAGGCCGCCACCGAAAGGACCAGGAACGCAGGGCCAGAGCCTGCGTCCGCGCGAAGGTCTAGAGAAGTCGCCCTGCGCATTGTCATCGTTACCGGGAGCGTAGCCTCATCCTGGCTTTGTCCCCTCCCCCACTCCAGATCCTGAGACGGAGGCAGCGCGCCGGAAAGGATGGCGAGGCGACGCGGAGCGAAATCGGGCGCCGCCAGGGCTGCCAGGATACGTTTTACGCCTTCGACATGCCGTGTACGGCGCACCAGCCAGGCAGCGGGGACAGGGTCCAGGTTATCCCAGGCGCGTAATTTGAGAGAGGAATCCTGATGAAGGCGTGGGTCCGCGATGCCTGCCCCCATCGGAAACAGCGCCTTTTTCACCGAGAGGAGATCCAGAAGTCGGGAAGCATTCGGCTCGCCCCGCCGCAGCGCCGTGCGTGCAAGCGCATCCAGCTCGGTCGAAGCCTGAATGGGGACCGGCTCGTACCCGGAGGCTTCGCTCAATGCGTAGCGCATCCCGTTGTTCGGAAGGAGGGTCGCCATGAACGCGTCGATGGTGCCCACATCATCAGGTCCATAGTCGCCGTAGTCGACGTATCGGTGCCAGACCAGCTCCTTCCAGGGCGAGTAGACGCGGTCCTGCCGCAGCGCGGCCAGCGTCGATGGCGGCAGTGGTGGCCGGCGGAACACGACCGGGCTTGTGGTCGGATTCCAGTCCCGACCATACCACCAGAGCGGCGCCAGGATGCCAAGAAGCGCGAGTGCCGGCACATAAGGTCCACGCCGGCGCCAGTGCATCGCGTTCAGGCCGACACCTGTCAGCACGGCGAAGGCGAACGTGGTCACCAACAGAAACCTGGCCGGGTCGTGGAAATTGGAGATCCCCGGCACCACCGCGTAGGCCACCCAGTACAGCCCGCCCGACTCGCCGAGCGCCAGCCAGAGGCCAATGCCGGCCACGATAGCCCAGAAGCGTACCAGCCGGCGGCGGTGCAGCCGCCACAGGGCGAAGCCGATACAGAGGAGCGGCAGCCAGCCGATGAAAAGCGCGGGTTCCCAGGCATTGCCGGCGCCCCAGTAGTCGGCGCTTGCCGGATGCCCGAAGAAGCGGGGAAAGAGCAGGGTCAGCAACTGCTCCGGCTTCAGCACAAATCGGTTTGCCTGGTTGGCTGTCATCTGCTCCCGCGTACTGTCGCGAAAAAGCTGCAGCGTGGGCAGCACCTGGATGGCGGCGAGAAGCAGCCCCAGCAATCCGACGGCAAGGAAGGGCAGAAGCCGCCTCGCCAGCCGGTGGCGCGGATGTGCGCTGAGGTTTCTTTCCTGGCGGTTCCAGTGCCAGAGGCGCATCAGGGTATAGGCGCCGCCGCAGAACAGGATCAGATAAGAAAACTGGGCGTGGGCGGCCAGGATAGTCAGCGCTACGGCGATCGCCAGCCCCGCCCAGGCCGACGCGCGAGGACGGTCGATACAGGCATCCAGGCAGAGCAGCAGGAGTGGAAAGTAAGCCGCCGTCTGGATCATGGGCGGAAACTGGATCCGCCCGACCAGGCAGGCGCTGCCCATATAGACGGCGGCTCCCGCCAGCGCCGGAACTGTGCCTGGCCACGACTCGCTGCGTCCGGAGGTCCAGCGCAGCAGGTACCGGTAGGTAAACGCCCCGCATAGGAACAGGTGCAGCGCGCTGTCGATGCTCAGGTAGAGCCAGGCCGGGACGAAAAACAGCAGCAGCGAGGCCGGATAGAAGACGCTCATCTGGGGATTGCCGAGAAATGGCTGGCCGCACAGGACGTAGGGATTCCAGAGCGGCACGCGCCCTTGTTTCAACGCTTCGCCGGCATAGCGGTACACCGGCTCGAAGTAGAGCGTCAGATCTCCCCAGTAGAGCGTACGGCCCAGAAAAAGCGGCCAGAGCAGCGCCACCGTAAGCGCAAGGAGGATCAGGTAGGGAACGATCCGCACCAGAGACAGCACGGTAAGGGGGGGGGCAGAACGGAGAACGGCATCTTCGCCGGAAGGCAGCCTGGGGAAAGCCGCCTTTCGATCCGGCGCGCGGGGAGGCGCCGCCACCGCGCGCAAAGGCGCCTCCGGCTGCGGCCTGTCCGGATTATGCGATGTGTCCACGGGCGTTCGAGGAATATGGACGGCGGTTTCGGTCAGAGAGGCCCGTCATGAGGCCTCCACATAGGGCGCGCTCGGCGTCTGCTCTTGCTCCCGCAGAGCCCACTCTGGAGTCTCGCGCAGAATGTAGATGGGGGTCAGCTCATCGTGCTGGCCCATAGGGTTATCGAGCATCAGCGTTCGCGCCAGAGTTTTGTCGATCCCCAATGCCGCGAGGTTCCGGCTCATGCCGATGACTTCGACATTGATATTATTGCCGTCGATGATGTAACAGCCGCAGCCAAACTGCTCGGAGATCGCATCACAGGTCGCGTCGGGCTGCAAGGGGGGTAACATCGCGTACTCGTCGAAGGGCTTCATGGCCTCGGGGTTGAACCCATCGATCTCCGAGATCCGGTGCCCTGCGATCCGATAGAAGTCGCCGCGCCGCCGCAGCAGCAGCTTCGACAGGCCACCTCCAACGACGGCCAGCATCATGCGCGGGTAACCGACCAGGTCGATCGCTACCTGCATCTTCTTGGGATGGGAGTAGCCGATGTCGTTGGGATATTTCGTTACGTATCGGACGATCAGCCGTGCCAGCCAACTGTCCTTGACCGTGCTGATGTGCCGGACGTTGTTCTGGCAGATGGTAACGAACTTCTCGGACAGGCAGAGAATATCGGAGGAGTGAAGCTGATCGGCGGCGTATTTGGCAATGACGCCGGCCAGATCCTCGCCGAACATCACCTTATGAGTCTGAACGGGGATCCGCGTGAAGGTGCGCGAATCGATCTGCTTGATGGATGGCTGTGGTGGCATCGTTGGGACAGGTCTCTCGGCGGATAGTCGCCTATCAGAATCGGGGGCAGTGTAGCATGCCGTAAGGCGTTTGTCAAGGGGGAGCAGACGGGATCATGACCGCCGCGATAAACAGCGAAACGAGCGCGCCAGGAGGGCACATCGCCCTTGTCGGCGGCACGGGATTCGAGCAGTTGCCTCCGGATATCTTTGCCGAGCCCGTGGAAGTAGAGACGCGTTTTGGCGTCGTGCGGATACTTAGCGTCGCCAATAACTACGTGGAGCCGTACAAGCTCTATTTCCTTTCCCGACACGGTGCAGCGCATGGCCTTCCGCCGCACCGGATCGATTATCGCGCCAACACGGCCGCCTTACTGGAGTTGGGAGTGCGCTATGTGCTGGCGACGAATGCCGTCGGCTCGCTGCGCGCCGATCTGCCGGTCGGCGCATTCGTGCTTCTGGATGATTTTATTGACTTTACGCGTGGCCGCCCCCTTACCTTTTTCGACACGGATGCCAACTGGCAACACGTCGACTTCACGCTCCCCTACAGCCCCTTCCTGCGCCAGACGATCAAGGAGGCGGCCCACCGCCTTGGAATCTCGCTCGTCGAGAGGGGGACCTATCTCTGCTGCGATGGTCCCCGCTTCGAGACACCTGCCGAGGTCCGGCTCTTCGCGCATTGGGGGGCGGATGTCGTGGGCATGACCGGTATACCGGAAGTCGTATTTGCGCGGGAAGCAGGTATGGAATATGCCTCACTTGCCATCGTGACCAATTATGGTGCGGGAGTGACGGAAGAAACTGTAGACCATACTGCGGTCGTCGCCCTGATGGAAGCGATCCTGCCGGCAGTCCAGGAGCTGCTCTTCGTGACGGCGGGAAAGATAATAGAGAAAGTACAGACAAATTAAGAAGGGGTACCGGTTTGAACGATGGCAAGTGAGGAATGCCGCTAGGGTCCAGGATATCCTATACGTCCGATAATGTTTGATAGCGGACACCTTATTGCCGTTTTTTTGAGAAGGCCCGCTAGCGGGCCTTCTCAAAAAAACGCGCGGCCCGCGACGCGGCCCGCGCACTCCTGTTAAAGGCTGGCAAGCAGGATTATCCGCGCCTGTTCCTGAATTGGTAGGCTATGCAATATGCTATCTGCAATGAAACCTTCGCCGGCTGGGAATGGGAGGCGACCTGCCGTCAGGTCGCCGAGATCGGCTACACGGGTATCGAGGTGGCCCCCTTCACGCTGGCAGAGGATGTCCGCGCTCTCGGCGCCCAGGATCGGCGTCACCTGGCGGAAACGACTCGCCGCGCGGGTCTGGAGGTGATCGGTCTCCACTGGCTGCTCGTCTCCCCCAAAGGGCTTTCGCTAACCAGCAATGACACGGCCATTCGAGAAGAAACCGCCCGGTATTTGGCGGCACTAGTGGACTTCTGCGCCGATCTGGGCGGGCACATTCTCGTGCTGGGGTCTCCCGCGCAGCGGCGCATTCCCGAAGGCCAAAGCGTCGAAACGGCGCTGGCGCGGCTGGCGGCCTGTCTTGAGCCGGCTCTGACGCGGGCGGACGTTCACGACGTAGTCCTCTGCCTGGAGCCACTGCCGCCGCCCGAAGCCGACCTGATACTTACAATGCAGGAAGCTGTCACCATTCTGCGACGCATCGACCATCCAAAGCTGCGCACGATCTTCGACGTGAAGAGCGCCTCCAGCGAAGGCGTGCCGCTTCCTGATCTGATTCAGGCGTTTACGCCCTATCTTGCGCACGTGCATGCCAACGACGCCAACCGGCGCGGCCCCGGCTTCGGGGAGACTGACTTCATACCGATCCTGACAGCCCTCCACGAGACCGGATTCGCCGGCGCCATCTCCGTAGAGGTGTTCGACTATACGCCCGATCCGATCACGATCGCCCGGGAAAGCTTGCGCTACCTGTGTCACTGTGAGGCAGCAGTCCTGGCGAGGAGTTGATCTCGATGTCCCTGCCTGGCTTTCTCACCCTTCACGCCGGCCCCCATCCTCGCCAGGACTGCCCGGTCCGGTTCACGTTGCCGGAGCCTCTTCCGGCCGGAGAATGGGAACTGATCGCTTCCGATGTGGACCGTCCCCTACCCCTCCAACGGCTCGGCGGCAACGAGATCGCTTTCGTCGAGCCGAATATTCTCGCCGACCAACACCGCCGGTATTACATCCGACCGCAAAGCAAAAATTCAGAATGTTCTGTTCGAATCGAGGAGGGAAGACACGCCCTATCCGTCACCGTGAATGGATTGCTGTTGACGCGCTACATTTATGGCGACGTGCCCGCGCGCCCTTACTTCTTTCCGCTGCTGCTTCCGCCAGCTATCGGCCTGACACGGGTATACCCCATGCAAGAGAATATTCCCGGCGAGACGCAGGACCATCCCCATCACCGCTCGCTCTGGATCGCTTTCGGGGACGTCAATGGCGTGGACAACTGGAGCGAGGAGGCTGGTCATGGGTTTACCCTGCATCAGTCCCTGAACCAAGTGGAAAGCGGTGAAGTCTTTGGGCGTTTCGCCACGACCAGCCTCTGGACAGACGCAGATCGATCTCCCCTGCTCACCCAGGATCTGGAGGTCACAGTCTGGGCGTTGAACTGCACGACCCGCCTTATCGACTTCACCATTTGGCTCACAGCAACCCACGGTAACGTGACCTTCGGGGATACCAAGGAAGGCGGCATTCTGGCGGCGCGTGTCGCCAGCGCGCTGGATGTGCCGCGCGGAGGGCGGATCGAGAACAGCTATGGCGGCATAGACGAAGCAGAGACGTGGGGCAAAGCCGCGCACTGGTGCGACTATTCGGGCCAGATCGAGGGGCTGTCGGCCGGCCTCGCCATCATGGACCACCCGCTCAGCTTTCGCTATCCCACGCACTGGCATGTGCGTGATTATGGCCTGATGACCGCCAATCCGTTCGGCTATGGAGCCTATACGCAGGGTCGGAAGAATGGCCGACATTTCCTACCGTCAGGAGAAACGCTCTCTTTCCATTACCGCCTGGCGTTGCATGCAGGCAACGTAGCGGAGGGCCGCATTCACGAGCGCTATCTCGACTTTGTCTCGCCACCCGAGGTCGAGATCGGCTCATCAGGTGCCGGTCCGTAAAGACCCGCCTGCGGGTCCCTATCGAACCTTCGGGCTGTCCTTCGGTCATACGAAGCGAGTGGGTGCTTGCACCGTGTCTCACTAAGAACCACCCTCACGGGCGGATTATCAGCGGTAAGAACGAGCGTTCTTTCCTGGAACCGATTTCAGGAATGGCCGGTATCATGAGATAGTGAATGGAATGAGGCGAACATGAGAGTCCACGTCAATACCAGCGATCAGGGCCTGCCCCTGCAGGAGACCTTCACCGGCAATACGGCCGAAGAGGTGGTCGGCGCTATCAAGAAGCGGGTGACGCAGGAGCTGCCCTTTGCGCTGCGTCTGGCGGCCAACACGATGAGCAACCTCGCGTTCGCGCAGGAGATCGTGCGCCGCTACAACAAGGCGCAGAAACGCAACCTGCCCCTGCCCGCAAGCTGCGAAGATTTCTTGCGGATGGCGCAGGAGCAGGGAATCGCGCAGATCGAAAAAGAGTAGAAAAAGCCGTTCCGAGATGCATTCCGCGATGGTGGACATTGCACGCCGGAACGGCT
>Ga0209810_1004128_pt1 | contig 14323 bp, 13 predicted proteins | sample Coa_R1_7_FD_187159 | JGI IMG/M metagenome (GOLD analysis project Ga0209810, IMG submission 187159) | Surface soil microbial communities from Centralia Pennsylvania, which are recovering from an underground coalmine fire - Coalmine... | ecosystem: Environmental > Terrestrial > Soil > Unclassified...
CGCCGCAAACCGCGCCCACGCGCCCGCCGATCGCCTGGACCGCGGCGAGCATCGGGATGACGAGGAGCACGAGCCACCCCAGCGCGTACACGGTCGTGCTTCCGATGACGGCGAGCGTTGCGACTGTCGTGGGATCGTTGTCCGAAGCGCCCGAGATGATTCCCGGCCCCAGCAGCCGCCACCACCTGCGCGGCAGGCGTCGGCGTTTCATGCCAGCCACCTTACCCGCATTGGGTACAAGTGCGGCATGAAAACCGCCTGGAGCGTGCTGTGCGACGCATTCGGAGGATGGCGGCGTCATCAGGATGCACGCTTAGCCGCCGCGCTGGCGTTTTACGCAGTCTTTTCGCTCGCGCCGCTGTTGCTCGTCGTGATCGCGCTTCTCGGCCTCTTCCTCGGTCAGAAAAACGCACAGCTGCAAGTGCAGGGACAGTTGCAGCAAATGATTGGGTCCAGCGGCACGCAGATGGTGAACGCGCTCATCGCCGGCGCGAGTCACCGCGGCAGCGGACGCATCGCCATCATCGTCGGAGCGGCGCTGATGCTGTTCTCGGCCGTCGGCATGTTCATGGCGCTGCAAAACGCGCTGGACGAAGTCTTCGAAGTCGCCGCGCACGACAAAGGCGGCTTCCTGCAACTCGTCGTGCTGCGGCTGCATGCGCTGATCGCCATCGCAGCGCTTGCGGTCATCGCGCTGATCGCGCTCGTGCTCGCGAACGTCATCGGCGGCCTCATGCAGACCAAGTTCGGCGGTGCGTTCGCGGGCGCCCCTTATGAAGTTGGAACCGGTATCGTAAACGTTGCGGCGCTCACGATCTTTCTGGCCGTCGTCTATCGCGTGCTGCCGCAATGCCCCGTCGAGTGGCGCAGCGCGTACAGAGGCGCGGCGTTCACCGCCATCATTCTCGTGGTCGGTGAGGCGGCGCTTTCCATGTATTTCACGCGCTTCCATCCGGCCGCGCCGTACGGTGCGGCGGGCGGCATCATCCTCCTGCTGCTCTGGATTTACTACTCCGCGCAACTCATGCTGTTCGGCGCGGAAATCACGCGCGCCAATCAAGAGCGCTCGCGCCCGGCTGCCGCGCGAGCTACTCGCGGAGAGATTCCGCAGGATTTGGACCGCGCGACGAGCACCTAGACCTAGTGACCACCAAGAACATGCTGCTGGCCAACCCGCGCGGCTTCTGCGCGGGCGTCGATCGCGCGATCGCCGTAGTCGATCAACTGCTCGACCAGCACGGCGGACCGATTTACGTGCGCAAAGAAATCGTGCACAACCGGCAGGTCGTCGAGCGGCTTCGCGCGCGCGGGGCGGTCTTCGTGGAAGAGGTCGACGAAGTGCCGGAAGGTTCCATCCTCGTTTTCAGCGCGCACGGCATCTCGCCGGAAGTGCGGCGCAAGGCGGGGGAACGCCGCCTGCGCGTCGTCGACGCAACCTGCCCGCTCGTTTCGAAAGTGCACTACGAGGCGGTCAAGTTCGCGAAGGCCGGTTTGCACGTGCTGCTCATCGGCCATGCCGACCACGACGAGGTGATCGGCACGATGGGCGAGATCCCGGATCAAATTACGCTCGTCGAAGACGTGGACGCGGTGGCGCACGTGACCGTACCGGATCCCGAACGCGTTGCCGTCATCACGCAAACGACGCTCAGCGTCGACGAAACGCGCGAGATCATGGAAGCGGTGCGCTCCAAATTCCCGAAAGTGCGCACGCCCGCGCGCGACGACATTTGTTATGCGACGCAGAATCGGCAAGATGCCGTGCGCGATCTCGCCGCGCGCTGCGACGTGCTGGTCGTCGTGGGCTCCGCGAACAGTTCGAACTCGCTTCGTCTTCGCGAACTAGCCGAGCAAATGGGCGCGCGATCGTACTTGGTGGACGATCCCGCTCAAGTGGAGCGCGCGTGGTTGGAGGGTGCGCAGCGAATCGGGGTGACCGCCGGAGCGTCGTCGCCGGAAACACTCACGCAAGCAATCGTGGCGCGCCTGCGCGAGTTCGGCTCTTTCGAGATCGCGGAGTTCGGCGAGCCGGAGCCGGAGATCATCTTCACCATGCCGCGCGAAATCTCGCTCATTTAAGTTCCTTAAAACACGAAGGCGGCGCCTCCCCCGACGCCGCCTCGCGTTCCAGCGTCGCCTCAGGGTCGCCTAAGGCTCCGCAAGTTGGTAAGCGTCCGGCGCTTGCGTCAGCATCGCGTTCTTAGCCCCGGCGGTCCGGAGCGGACCAGCGAGAGCGCCAGCAGCAGAAACCCGGGCGCGAGCGAGAAGAAGAACGCGACGTCTTGGACGAGGTAGGGATGGACGTGATGGTGACTGAGCATGCACCAAGCGTAATGCCGACGCGTTCCCCTCGTGTTTCAGCTCCGGCTTGCGCGTAGCCATTTTCATTACAACACGAACGCGAGCGTGTCGATCACGTTCGCACCCAGCGCGCTGCTCCCGGCGGGCGTGTTGTAGATCGAAACCTGCACAAGGCCCGCATTGTTGACGGTAAACGTCGCGATCGGCGTCGTGCCGTCGGTGTCGTATACGGTCCCGGGCGCACTCGCGCACGTAAGACAGCCGGTGCTGTTGCTGATCGCATCGCTCACGATGCCGAGCGTGATTTTGCTGTCGTCCCCGGGAGACGTGCTCTGATAGACGAGGGACCGGGAGCCGTCGCCGTAGTGCGTGCCGTTTACCGTGTACGTGTAGCCGTCTTGCGAGACGGTTGCGCTTACGCTGTTGCACGCGCTTGCGGACGCAGCGCAGGATGCGTACGGCGCCAACTGCGTTTTCGTCCCGCTGTACGAGACGACGAGCGAGCCGTCATATGCGGACGTCCGTTGTCCGTTCGTGAACTGCTCCGTCGCAAGGCCGTTCGGATCGAGCGAATACTGGTACGCGACCGCGTCGTTGTAGACTGGCTGCCCGATCACTTGATCCAGTTCGTCGTACAGTTGTGCACTCACGGTGGCCATGTCGGTTTGTATCGCGTTGCCCGACGTGGTCACGCTCTGCGTCCACGAACCCGACTCGACGAGCAGCGAGCCGGTAACGACGTCCGGCGTGCCGGTAATCGGAAACATCGTGTGGGAGTAGTACCGCACGTATTGGTACGAGGCGGTGCCGCCCGCCGGCGGCGTCGCGACGGTGACGGTATACGCCTCGTTGCCGGGCTGCGTACACTGCGAATCGGTGTTTTCTATCAGCACGAGCGTCGGCACCCCGGAGATCGGCTGCCATTGATAGCACCACTTCGCGAATTGTCCGCTGCCGACCGGCGCGGGATCCGACGGCGTGGGCGCGCTCAGCGTTTGCGGCGCATTCGCAAGCAATTGTTGAATGCCCGACGATGCGCTGTAAATGCGGCGTGAGAACGAGAAACCCGCGTACCATGCGTCACGCACGAACGTGACCCAGTTCGGCAAGTTCGACTGCAGCGCCAGCGGAAGCACGGAGAACGGAACCGGGGGCGAGGCAATCGACAGGTTGAGCGTATCGGTGCCGCCCGCCGCAACGCTGCGATAGGAGCTGGATCCGTTTGCCGTTTGCCCGACGTAGACGCCGTAATTCCCGGCGCTCCCCATGCCCACGCCCATCGAAAACAGCGAGTTCGCGGGAAGCTGCGTGCTGTAGGTGCCGCTTGCGTTGCCGGTGCCCAGCGTGTAACTCGGCATGAAGAATTGCGGCAGTCCGGCTTGCGCAAACACCGCCACGCCGCCGGGGATCGCGCTGCCGCCGGCGTCCGCGAGCGTGCCGCTTACCGAGGCAGCTTGAGACTGCGCGACGATCGTGATTTCGTTCGTTGCCGACGCAACGGTCGTCACGCCGTCCGGTCCGATGACGTTGACCGTCACGCTGTCGACGAGCTGAGTCGCCGGCACTTGCGGCGGCATGTAGTACGCCTGCGTCGAGTTGGGAAAAGCGAAGACGGTACCGTACTGTGCGCTGTACTTCAGCGAGAGGTTCGAGATGTCGACGACGTTGTTGTTCGTGTCGACGCCTACCGCATTGAGCGCGAGCACGTTTCCGGAAACGAGCGTGGCGGTTTCGGGCAGCAGCACGACGCCCGCGACGTTCATCTGCGTGCCTACCGCTTGATGTCCCGACAATACCCGAGATGCACGCACTACCCGCGCTTGAGCCTGCTGCGCGCTGGCATACGCGGAAACGTTCGCGAACGACGCGAGCGCCGCATTCGTGGGATCGGTGAGGATCACGGTCGGCTGCACGAGCGCGTTGCTGCTCAGCTGCGTGCGGTAACTGCGCGCGAACGACGACTGCGACGGATCGTATCCGCCGCTTGGATCCGCGTACTGCACGCTGCCGTCGGGATAGACGATTGCCGCCTGCGCAACCGGTCCAAGGTCTTTGCCGCCGGGCGGCACCGCCGCGGGATCGCCCGCCGGAACCGATTCGAGCACCGGGTTCTCGCCCAGCGCAAAACCGATGACGCGATGCACGATTTGCGGCTGCGGCGACGCGTTCGTCGGCGCGGGATTCGGAACGTTATGCGGCGAGGCGCCGCCTCCGCAGCCGGCGGCGAGCAGCAATCCCAGCACCAGGAATGGACGGGCAGAACGCTTTGTCACGCTTTCAGTATAGGAAGCGGAGCGCGGCATCCGCGTTTCAGGCGCATTGGCGCCATGGCTATCGTTAGCCACGGTCGAGCCCTCCGGCGACGGCCGCGACCGCGGCGGTACGGCTTTCTACCCCCAGTTTACGCAAGATTTTGGCGATGTGGTTGTTCACCGTCCACGTGCTCAGCGCGAGCTGCGCCGCGATTTGCTTGTTGCTCAGGCCGCGCGCGACGAGTGTAAGCACCTCGCGTTCGCGTTCCGACAGCACCTCCTCGCGCGCGGCTTTCGTGGAACGCGCCGCGATGCGCGCGTAGCGTTCCATCACGGAGGCGCTCGGCGAGGCGTCCAGTTGCGTCGAAAGCCGATGGCGGTAGCTGACGAAGACCGCGCGCGCCGCGTCCTTCTTGCCCGCCTCCAGGAGGGCGTCGAGAAGCGCGCATACGGCGTTTTCGCTGGTGGGATCGATCGCGAGCGCTCGTTCCGCGGCCGCGATTGCTTCAGGCTTGCGGCCTCGCTCGCGCTCTATCGTCGCGAGCAGCAGATACGACGACATGGCGGATTCGCGCCACGTGCGCACGTACGGCCGCAGCCATTCGGGCGCGTCTTCTTCGCGCGGTGCTTGCGCGAAGACCTCGAGCGCCGCCGCGATCGCGGTGAATGCGCCCTCGAAATCGCCGCGCGCGCGAAGGAGCTGCGCGCGCCGCGCGGCGGCGGCCGCTTCGACCGCGTCGATGCTTTCGATCAAATCCGGCCGAAGGCGCAGAGCGCTGCCGTCGTATTCGATGTAATCCCCCGAGCCTTCGACGCTCGGCTGCAGCGCGCGCCGCACCGCGTGCAAAGCAACGCGCAGCGTCGTGTCCGTAACGGATGGGTTGTCGGGCCAAAGCGCCGCAAAGACCGTGCTTTTGCTCAGCGACGGGCCCGCAAGCGCGAGCAAACGAAGCAGCTCCGCGGCGCGGCGGCGGCCCCAGCGATCGCTGCTTTCGTCGAATTCTTCCTCGCCGATGCAGACCCGCAGGCCCCCGACGACGCACAGACGCAGCGGCGCGGCGCCGGGGCTCGGCAAGAACGCCAGCGCGGAACGAGCTCCCCCCGCAACCAGCGGATCCGGATCCTGCGCGAGCTGCGCGAGCAAAGGACGCGCCTGAGCCGGCGCGATTCGCGCGATGACGCCGACGGCTGCCACCCGGGCGCGCGCGGAAATCGACGCATCGCGCGCCGCATGAAGCAGCGGTTCCCAGTACTGCGCGCCGCCTTCCGAAAGCAACTCCACCGCTTCGTCGACGAGCGCATCGCGGCGGAGCGCCGCGCCCAAAAGCACGCCCGCCGATTGCGGCGCGGCGCGCATTGCGTATTCGAGGCGATCCGCGCGCAGCGAATGCAGGAACTCATGGAGCGATTCGTAGCTCAACGTCCCCGCTCGCGCATCACACGCCAGAAGCGCCGCGCGGGCAAGCGCAGCGTTATACCGATCGCCTAAACGCTCGAACGTCTGCGCGCAGGAGTCGAACGCAGTGCGGGCGCGCGGCTGCGCGCCGAACGCGAGTTCGCGGGCGCCCTCGTAAAACAGCGCCATCGCCTCTTGCCACGCATCGCCGGAACGCGCGGCGATGCGATGCGCGGCTTGAATGGCGTGCTGGACGTCGTCGGCCCGCCGCGCCAGCAGCGCGATCCCCGCTTTGAGCAGCGAGTTGTCGAACTCGATGACCGGCTGCGGAAAACGCGAAAGGCAGTCGTCCGCATCGCGAGCAGCCGTGGCCGCTTCGTCCAGCGCCGGCGGATCGGTCGTAAGCAGCGCATGTCCCAAAACCGTGAACGCTTCCGCCAGATCTTCTTCGCTGCGTTCTTCCCGAAAGCGTGCGACCGCAGCCCTTGCCAGTTCGACCGCGCGAGCCGGTTCGGTGCGAAGTTGCGTGTGCGCTCGGGCTTGCTGCATGAGCGCGTGGCCGATCCAAAACTCGCCGCCGCCCGATCGGAAATATTCCTCTGCGATTTCCGCGTACTCCAGCGCGCGCCGCCAGTCGCCGCGCCAGCCGTGCACGATGGCCAGCTCGCAAAACAACAGGTCCACGTGACGCGACGAGGCGCGCTCGTACGCTTCGGCGCGATTGAGGTGATCGAAAGCGCGACTGAAGTCGCCGCGGGCGGCGTAAACCATGCCCAGGTGCCAGTGGCTTTGGTACAGCGCGATGGGAGCCTCTTGCAACTCCGGCCGCTGCGCGAGCTGCAAGGCTTGCAAAAAGCAGGCCTCGCTTCGTTCGAACGTTCCGCGGCGCAAAAGATAGAATTTATCGGTGAGCACGCCCAGTTCGATTTGCGCGGCGCACGCGGTCAGGTAATCGCCGATATTCAACGCGCGGCGATAGCACTGCATCAGTTGCGCTTCCGCAGTTTGCTGACGGCCCGTGCGCAGCAGCGCGCGCGCGTAGAAACGGTGAAGCATCGGGTTGCCGCGCATGACCACGTCGGGTACGGTCGAAAGCAACCGGATGAAGGTGTGGTAGCGGTCCGTAAATTCGATCGCGACGAGCGCTTCCGAAACGTAGGCTACGATTTCTTCGTATTCGCCGGCGTCGACCAGCTGCTCGAGCGCTTCGGTTTTACGGCCGTGCTCGCGCAGCCACCGCGCGTAGCGCAACCGCGCCTCACGATGTTGTTCGGGGTGTTTGCGGCGAAAGCGATCCAGCAAAAATTCACGGAACAGCGCGTGCAGCCGCCACGAGCTTTCGCCGTCAGGCGAAAGGTATAACCCGTAGGACGCCAGGCGTCGAACGAAATCTTCGGGTTCGTCGATTTCCGCCAGCAGTTTGGCCGCGGCCGCATCGAAAGCCGGCGCGATGGACAGAGCCAGCAGCGTGCGTTCCATGTCGCGCGGCAGGCGCGCGACGACTTCTTCGGCGAGAAAGTCGAACAGCGACTCGCGCGTGCGTTGCAGCGCCGCGTCGAGTTTGCCGGAATCCGCGCGCGCGATGTGGGCCAGCAATCCGAGCGCCATCGGCCAGCCTTCCGTGAAGTCGAAATAGCTCGCGGGGTCGACGCTGTCCTCCAGCAAAAATGCGGCCTCTTCACGCGTGAAACGCAGTTCGTCTTGATCGATTTCGTTCACGCTGTTCGTGGCGCGCAGTTTGCCGAGCGGCGCGAATTGCAGTGCGGCACGTGAGGCCAGCACCACGTGCGCGTGCTGTGGAAGACCGCAGAGCAGCTCGCTGAGCAGCGCTACCGCGGAATCGCCCTCCGTGACGAACTGCACGTCGTCGATAACCAGCACGACGTGGCGTTCGTGCTCGGCGATCCATGCAAACAGTTCGTTCGAAAGCGCGGCGGCCAGACGGCGAGGATCGTCGAGTCCGCGTTCTAGGAGCGAGCGCGCGCTGCTGCCGAAGCCGGGCAACGCCGTTCGCAAGGCGGCATCGAGCAGCTCGCACAGCGCGGTCGCGGAGGCGTCGTGCTCGTCGAGCGAGGCCCATGCCACCGCGGCGCGGCTCGAAAGCTGCCCGGCCCAGGCGCGTAGCAGCGTGGTCTTTCCAAAGCCGCCGCCTCCCCGCACCAGGGTTACGGGCGCGCGCAAAAGGGAGAAAGCCCGCTCCTCAAGGCGCGGGCGCGCAACGAGAACCCCTCCGGCGCCCGGAGGGATACTCGCCTTGGTCACCTTCACATAATAGTCATCGACGCGCGCGCGGCCGCCATGAGCTCCGGGCCTTCCTTAGGTAGAGAAAGAGTTCAACGGGACGGCCTGGCAATAGCCGCCGTTTTGCTCGTTCAAGTACGCGTTCCACGTGACGCCGGGACGGAGCTGCCCGATGCCGGAGCCGTAGTAAAAGTCCGAATTGTACGGATGCGGCAGCGTGCGGCCGTCGACGAGCGTGAGATTGCCGCCGGTGACGGTATCGCCGTACTGATCGACAAGCGTGACGTACCACTGGTTGTACGTTTGGTACAGCGTGTTGCCGTTTCCGTTGGCGACCATCGTGATCTGTCCGATGTTCGTGGGGACGCCGCTTTGATTGGGATAGGGATTGGCCAGCTCAACTTGCGTCCCGGTCTGACACTCCAAGCTGCCGCCGCCCGGATTTGGTCCGAAAACACTGCCGAGGTTGCCGCCGCTGCACCCTGCGAGCGCTGCCGCGACGGCCGATGCGATGAAAAGACGAACGAACGACATGACGTTGCTTCCTCCGCTTTACAAACGCACGGCGTTCGCCTGATATCCTGAGGAGAGGCTGGGATTCCCGGGGTATGAGAACGGAGATGAACCGCATCGTCGTCGGATCGATGGAGCACGCGCGAGACTATCGCCCAAAGCCGGGCGAACGGTACGCCGTGCTTTCGTTTGTCGACGTGGGCTGCGAAGTGCCGCCGCTCGATCGCCACGACGGCTTCGTCGAAAGGCTCGTCATCCACGCCGACGACTGCACGCCGGACGATCCGCCGTTCGAGGGCCGGCGCCTTTGCCCGCTCTCGCCGGCGCAGGCGCAGCAAGTCGCGCGCTTCGTGCGCGCGAACGCGGATCGCATCGACACGTTGTACGTGCACTGCCATGCGGGACTCTCGCGCTCGCCTGCTGCAGCGACGGCCATCGCCGAAGCGCTGGCGATCGCGCACATCGAGATGATGAACGGAGAGAGCGTCATGCCCAATCGGCACGTACGCAAACTCGTGCGCGCCGCATTGGACGCAGCACAGGCGTAAGGGAATGGTGCGCGGTGCTGGGATTGAACCAGCGGCCCCCACCGTGTCAAGGTGATGCTCTCCCACTGAGCTAACCGCGCGCGCGTTCGCGGGAAGCAGTTTACCCGCGCGCGGCCGGCAGCCCTTCAGCGCTTGCGGGTTGCGCGTGCGGCCCGACCCTTCGTCCGGAAACCGCTCGCGATTTTGCCCTCCATGGCAAAATCGCACGCCCAAGCACGAAAGCTCGAGTTGACAATGCGATCGCGCGCGTGGTATTTTATGGGGACTTTTTACCTTATCGCACGCACGCAGAAAGGAGTGACGCAGCGCATGCACGCCGCTTTCAAGATTAGCATGCCCTCGCGGGGAGCGCGTGTTTCGTCATGCGCTTTCACCGGCCATGCCCTGAACGGCAATGGCGGCGTCGCGGTGCGCGGAGTCCTTTCGAACGGAGGTCCGGGGTCGTAAAACGCCTTGGAAACGAGCGTTCGAAAGCCTTCGCAAGTTCGAAGGCTTTTTTATTTCTCACCGTCGTCAGAGAGGCGTTTATGGAACAGTGGATCGAGCTGCACATCGATAGACGCCGTGAAGAACTGCATGAAGAAGCCGCCCTGGCACGCGTGATTCGCGTGCTGGAAAGCGGCCGAAGTAGCAGAGTTCGCGGCCTCTTAGCCGACGCAGCGGAGCGTGTCGCCGATGCGTTGGCGCACCTCGCCCGGCGCCTGCGCTCCTCAAGAGTGTGCGGGCGCTAGGCGCGCGCGGCTTCGTCGTCGCGCAAAAGCGCGTACAGGGCGTGGTCGTAGTATTTGCCGCGCAGCCGCTGCACGTGCCGGAGAACGCCTTCCAAATTGAATCCGAGACGCTCCGGGACGCGGCGGCTCGCGCGATTTTCCGTGGCGACGTGGATCTCGATGCGATGGAGATCGAGCGCCTCGAAGGCGTATTCCGTGAGCAGATGCACGGCGCGCGTGATGATTCCGCGCCCCGTGTGCTCCTTGTCGATCCAGTAGCCGATGCGGGCGTTGCCGTTCACCCAATCGATTTGGTGCAGATCGATGCACCCGATGAGATTTCCGTGCCGCCAAATACCACCTTTGAACGCGGTGTGTTCGTACGCTTCCTTTTCCGCCGCGCGAAGGAACGCATAGGTGTCGGAAACGTCGATGACGCGGTCCATCCACGACATCCACGCCGAAAGCCACTCGCGATTACGGATGGTAACGTCGTACAGCGAGTCGGCGTCTTGCGCGCGCAGCAAACGCACCTCCGTATGGTCCGCGACGTGCAAACAGAAGTCGACGAGCGCTGCGGTGATGCGCGGCGCTTCCGTCACAGATCGACCAGGTCCGGCGGGGTTGTTTCGTTCCATATAGCGGTAAACGACTTCAGCGTTTGCGCGGAACTTACTGCCTCGCCGAGCGCTTGCTGCGCGAGTGCCAGCCCGTAGAGCGCGCGCGGATCGTTTGGAAATCGCGCGAGTGCGTCGCGGAAGGCATCTTGAGCTTGCGCGTACATTTTTTGCCGCAAGTACAGCGCACCGAGCGATTCACGCGCCGGAATCACGGGAAGTTGCTCGCCTTCATCCTCGCGATCCTGATAAGCGATCGCGCGCTGCAGATCGTCCACGGCGGTAGAAATGCGCCCATCGTGTTCGTCGATCGCCGCCGCAAGCATCCAGCGATAGTCCGTATCCAGGGTCCCGTACAGCGCCAGCATCGATCGCGCATCCGGCATCGTGCCCAAACGCACGTCGGCAAGTCCTCGCGCGAGCGGCGCATAAAACTGCTGCGCGGAATCGGAGTGCGCGATCCAATCCCAATGTCCGAAGCGCGCCCACGTGATCCACAGATCGCTGCCCTCGTACTGCGCGCCGACGCGTGCCGCCCACTTTTGCGCTACGCCGAGGTCGCCGAGCATCAGCGCGGCCGTCCATCCGGTGTAGGCATCGTGCGGGCCGTACTTTAACGCGTACGGCGGGCTCGCTTGCGCCGTCCACTGCTCGCGCAAGCGCCATGCCGTTTCACTCGCGGCAATGGCTTTGGCGTACTGCCCCGTTTCGATGTAGGTGTGCGCCGGCATGTGCGCGAGGTGCTCCTCGGCCGGATCGAAGGTCCACGCGTTCATGCGATCCGCGCACCGGAGAGCCGGCGTTCTATCGGCTGCATCGTCGTATGCGTGAATGCACAGGTGGTTGGCAAAGAGATGCTCCGGATCGCGCGCCAGCACGCGTGCAATGAGCGCCAGCGCTTGCGGATCGGGATGTTCGACGCCGGAATGCTCCAGCAGCGCCTCCGCGTACAGCATCGCAGCGTCGTCATCGAAGGGATTGCTCGTTACGAGCGCCGCCATCGCTGCGCGATACCTCGCTTCGGCGGCGTCGTGCGTTGCATAGGTCCCCGCGTAACGCTCGGCCATCGCGTCGATATAGCCGCGTTCCGGCGCGGAGGCGAATACCTCGAGGGATTGCGCTTGCATCGCCGCGCGCTGAGCGCGCGCGAATTGCTCGCGCGTAAGCGCGGTGTTCAAATCCGGACCGTCCGCGAGCGCTTCGCCCCAAGCCGCTATCGCCAGGTGCGGGTCGCGCTTCAACGCTGCGGCAAACGCGCGTTCCGCTCCGCGCCCATTGTATGCATAATACAGCGTCAGGCCGCGGTCGAAAGCAGCTTGAGCTTGCGCGTTCGTCGTCGTTACCGGATGATGCACCCGCGGCGCCGCCGCCAGCGCGGCGATGAGGGTGAGCGCAGGAATCACGCGGCTTTCTTCTTGCGCGTCTTCAGCGAACGCTTCAATTGCTGCATGGTGCGATCGGCGTCGCTCTGCCCCGCCCGTTCGCGAAGCAGGGCCAGCACGAAAAGTTCTTCGGTCAGCAAGCCGTCGGTATGGCGCATTTTCGTGGGCGCTTGCAGCGCTCCGCTTTCCAAGTAGGCGTCCATGACGAGCGGGTGAACGTAGCACCTACGGCAGACGGCCGGCGTGTTTCCGAGCCGCTGCGCGACGTCTTTGATGACGGCGGTCAGGCGCGATTTGCGTTCGGTTTGCGTCTCCACGGCCTCGCCTCCGGCCAGCAGCATCGCGCACGTTACCGTTCCCAGCCATGTGCGGAAGTCTTTCGCCGAAAAGTCTTCCGAGGAGATCGACCGAATGTATTCGTTCACGTCGGCGGAATCGATCGCGTGGTTCGCGCCCTCGTCGTCTACGTACTCGAAAAGCTGCTGTCCGGGCAGTTCCTGGCACTGTCGAACGATTCGCGCAAGCCGGCGATCGCGCAGGTCGATCGCATGGCGCACGCCGCTCTTTCCGCGAAAGGTGAAGCGAACGGAGGAGCCGTCCACTTTCGCGTGTTTGTTTCGCAGCGTCGTCAATCCGAACGAGCCGTTGTCTTTCGCGTACTCGTCATTGCCGATGCGGATTGCCGTCGATTCGAGCAGTTGCACCACCGTTGCGAGGACTTTCTCCCGCGGCAAACCCGGCAGCGCGAGATCCGCTTCGATGCGTTTGCGAATCGCGGGCAGCGCTTCCGCGAACGCGATCATCCGCGCGTACTTGGTTTCATCACGCACTTCTCGCCAGCGCTTGTGATAGCGGTATTGCTTTCGCCCGCGCGCGTCGCGGCCCGTTGCTTGGATGTGCCCGTTGGCGACGGGGCAGATCCACACGTCCGTGTAGGCAGGCGGAATGGCGAGCGATTTGATGCGTGAGATTTCTTTTTCGTCGGTGAGCTCTTTGCCATCGGGACCCACGTAAGCGAAATGTTTGCCGCGCCTGATGCGGCGGATGCCCGGCATTTCGTCGCTCACGTAGCGCAGGCCGGCGGCTTTTGCCGATGCAACCACGTCGGTGGTTTCCGGCGTCGTCATGCCGCCTGACCGTCGTATCGCAATGCATCACCCGCGCGGCGCACGCCTTGCGTGAGCGCATGCGGCTGCGTGCGACCGGTGGGCATGAGGTGGCGCACGTCGACTCCGTGAAGCAAGACGGCGGCATCGGAAATGAGACGGCGATGGCAGCGCCACCACAGCGTTTCGGAGCACATGATTGCGGTTTTTCGTCCGGGCAACGAGTCGACGAGCGTCGCAAGCGCGCTCAGAAAGCGCTCCGTTTCCATGTAATCGGCGTATCCGCGGAACGACGGATTGCGCAATGCAGTGTGATGCGAACTCGGCTGCGGCGTGCGAAATCCGCCGAGATCGCGCTCCCACACGTATTCCGCGCCCGCTTCCGCCGGAATCCAAAGCGCCATCTTGTCGCTCCACACCCACGGGTGCGCGCGGCTTTTCGGCACGCTGCGCACGTCCACGAGCCGCGCAATGCCCGCGTTGCGAATGAGCCGCGCCAGCTCATCCTGCGTGAGCGTGCCGTGCCCGAGCGTCAAAAGTTCCACCCTCTCTGTATATCCGCCGCCCGCCGCTTTCATGCTCGCGAGCGAGCGAGCCGGTAGACAGGGGCCGCGGACGTGGCGTAAAATAGCCCGGTCCTGCAGCGAATGGGCGCGTAGCTCAGTGGGAGAGCATCCGCTTCACACGCGGGGGGTCGTTGGTTCAATCCCAACCGTGCCCACCATTCGTTTAAAGGTCCGAAACCGGCGCGCTGCCAACTAGTGCTCGCCGGTGCGAGCGACGTGGCGCTGTAGCTCAGTTGGTTAGAGCGCCGCCCTGTCACGGCGGAGGTCGAGGGTTCGAGCCCCTTCAGCGTCGCCATGTACGAAGCCTCGGTGATTACGCACCGGGGCTTTTAGCTACCGGATCGACGGATGCAATTCGCGCGGCGGCCATTGCTGGATAGGCTTTGCGTCAACTCTATACCACTCACCCCAGTTCAAGAGGCCGTCTACGAAGTGCAAAATGACTTCAATCGGCGTACCGTCGGAGTCCCTTGCCCACGCAGTTACGTTGCTCACCGCTACTTTTTGCGACGTGGAGGGCACAAGAAACTTCAAATGGCCACCTGCACCCTGGGAATCGAAATCCTCGCGTACAACGGAGCTCGTTTCGATTTGCGGGGGAATTCCTGAGCTGTATAAGCCGGGAAAAGAAAAGACGGCGGTGTAACTCGTGGATTAGTTCGAAAAATCTACGGAGGTACACCAACCGTGA
>Ga0209810_1004129_pt1 | contig 14320 bp, 10 predicted proteins | sample Coa_R1_7_FD_187159 | JGI IMG/M metagenome (GOLD analysis project Ga0209810, IMG submission 187159) | Surface soil microbial communities from Centralia Pennsylvania, which are recovering from an underground coalmine fire - Coalmine... | ecosystem: Environmental > Terrestrial > Soil > Unclassified...
CAGTAGCCCCCCCAGCCCAGCACGTGATAGGCCCACCACGCGCCGAGCAGCAGCCCCGTCGATTGAATCGTCCACGAGGCCAGCGTCCAGCGCCGGATGGCGCGCAGCCATTCGTTGTCCAGCCGCCCGCTGAGCATGGCGGCGACGGCGATGGCGAAGGGGACGGAGAAGCTCATGTAGCCCATCAGCAGCATGGGCGGGTGAATGAGCATGCCGGGGTCCATCAGCAGAGGGTTGAGGCCCACGCCGTCAGCCGGGGGGTTGGGCAGGCGCACGAAGGGACTGGAAACGGTTGCCAGCATGAACAGGAAGAAGACTTCAATGCCCATCAGCGTCGCCATCACATAGGGAACCAGCGCGGCAGGGGCGCGGCGCGAGGTGAATACGAAGATGGCGGAGAAGACTGAGAGCATCAATGCCCAGTAGAGCAGTGACCCCTCCTGCCCGCCGTAGAAAGCGGCGGATGTATAGTACCAGGGCATGCTGAGGTCAGACTGTTCCGCCACGTAGCGCACGCCGAAGTCATGCACCAGGAACGAGGCTACCAGCGCGCACGCGGCCAGCAGCAGCAGCGCGGCCACGACCAGCACGCCGCGTTTCGCGCTGACTACCAGGGCCGGAATGCCGCGCAACGCGCCCAGCACCGCCACCAGCATGGTATAGACGGCGAAGCCAAGCGCAAGAATGATAGCAATAACGCCTACGTCTGAAAAATGCACAATCCTTCCCTCTTACAGCTCACGGCGTGGCTGTCGCAGCCTGAAATTTCGATGGACATTTGGCGAGCAGCGTCTGCGCCCGGAACGGCCCGCTGCCGGTATAATACCCCTCGACGACGACGGTGATGCCGGGGCGGAAAATATCGGGGACGACGCCGGTATAGGTGACGGGCAGCGTCTGCGACCCCTGCGTGATGACGAAGGAGATGGTCTGCTGCGCGTCGTTGCGGACAATCGAGCCGGGCTGCACCACGCCTGCTACGCGCACATCCTGTGTCACGCAGGTCTTGCAGCTTTTCAGTTCCGATACGGTCATATAATAGACGGCATTTGCCTGCGTATTGGAGACCACAAGATAAATAACCGCGCCGAGGATGGCGATACCGGCGAAGAGGAAGCTGAGACGCAGGCGTTTGCGCCTGCGCGGTTTCGCTTCCAGTCGCGGGAGTTTTTCTCCCTGTTCTTCCTCGTCCGTCAAAGTGACAGGCTGCACGCTACAACCTCCTAATGGGGCGCGAGCGCGGCTTCAAACAGGCCGTTGAGCAGCGCGCCCAGTAAAAATACGAATATACCCAGCGCCAGCAGCAGTTGCGGCGCGGCCTGCGAGAGCCGCGTCGAACGCTTTGCCAGCCGACGAATATTACTCTGTGCCATATACGCCGCCAGCGCGAACATGAGCAGCGCGGCGGCAACCTTGATGCCCAGCACGACCAGGTACGGCCAGCCCAGCGTGGTCTGCGTCAGCCGATCAAACGTCAGAAAGGCTCCGCTCAGTAACAGGACACCGATGCAGACGCTGACCATGCGCCGGAACAGAGCGGCGATTCTGGCCGCCAGCGCCGGAGTCGGTCCGGCCATACGCAGGGCAGGCGCCAGCACAAGCTGATAGAAGATGCTGCCCCCGACCCAGGCGGCAGCCGCCAGCAGGTGCGCCACCCGCATAATCAGGCGAATTTCAAACATTGCTTGCCCGTTCCCAATCCCTGTCATGCTGAGGGAAGCGAAGCATCCAGTCGTCGGGCTGTCTGCAAGGGCTACATTGGATGCTTCGCTTCCCTCAGCATGACATGCCCGTATATACAGGCGCAATCAGCGCGTCGCCAGTTGCAGGCCGTGCTGGAAAGCCTGCTCGCTGAGCGGGCCTGCTACCCAGGCAACGATGATACCTTTACGATTGATAAAGAACGTTTCCGGCATGCCGGTGACGCCGTAGTTGATGGCGGTCGTGCCGCTGGCATCGACGACGTTGGGATAGGTAATGCCGTACTTTTGCACGAAGCCGAGGCCGTCGGGCTTTGTGTCCTGGTAATCGATGCCCAGGAAGACGACGCCGTGCGCGCGCGCCTGCTGCCACTGGCTCTGCAAGAAGGGCGCTTCCTGCTGACAGGGGCCGCACCACGATGCCCAGAAATTGAGCATCACCGGCTGTCCTTTATAAGCCGCCAGAGCAAGCGACGAGGCCGGGGAGCCGCTCAGGACGGAGAGCGTGAAGCCGGGCGCGGCATGATTCACCAGCGCGTTGCTCGATGGGAGGTCGGATGTGGCCGTATTCGGCTGGCGTGCGGGCGTCAGCAGCTGTGTCCAGAGCAGGATAAGCAGGCCCGCGTTGAGCAGGCTCACCACGATAAAGATGGTGATGCTGCGCCTGCGCGAGCGCGCGCGCTTCCCGTTCAGTTTTTCACTTTCGTCATCGGCAGCGATAATCTCAAAAGAAATATGGTCTGTCTGCATAGCTCAATCTCTATAAAACCTGTCCCATGGCAGGCGTAGCGGGCAAATGAGCGCATATCAGTGTTGATTATGGGGCGCATGCCTGATAGCTGACTTGCAGCTTCCGGCACGCGCCTTACAATGACCTGAACGTTTCCTCCAACAGGGAAGCGCATCTACTGGGGCGGCACTGCTGGCATCAGGTGGTACTGCATCTTGAGGGCAATGATGCGGGTAGCAGCCTCGTCGAGGCGGGCTTTGCTGAGGGTGCCGTTTTGCAGAGCGGCCTTGATAGCGTCGATGACGGCGATGGTCTGGTCCGCGCCGGTGGGGCCGAGGATCATGTCACAACCGGCCTTGAGGGCCAGCACTGCCGCTTCCGGCATGCTCCACTGCTCGGTGATACCCTTCATGTAGAGCGCGTCGGTCAGCACTACGCCGTCGTAGCCAAGCTGGTTGCGCAGGATATCGGTCATGAAGATGGGCGAAAGTTCGGCCGGCATCTTCGGGTCGATTGCGGGCATGAGCAGGTCGGTCGGCATGATAATGCCGGGGTTGAGCCATTTGTTAGACGACTGGATGAAGGCTTTGTAGGGCGCGAGTTCGGTGGCGTAAATCTGCGCCTTTGTGCGGTTGATGATGGGCAACAACTGGTGCGCGTCTCCGGTGGCATCGCCGAGGCCGGGATAGTGTTTGATGGTGGCGATGACGCCCGCCTTTTGCAGCGCCTGCATATACGCTCCAGCGTAGGTGATAACGGACTGCGGCGTAGTGCCGAAGGTGCGCGTCACCAGATCATAGCCGGGAACAAGCTGCACATCGACATCAGGGGCCAGGTTGACGTTGATACCGAGCGCGAGCAACTGGCGTGCCACCAGCGTCGCCTCGTTGGCCGCGACCTGTGGATTGCCCGAATCGGCCATCTCTGTCGCCGACATATGTGGAGGATAGATGTGGAGCAGGCGATGCACGTATGGGCCGCCCTCTTCATCTGTTGAGATGAGTAGCGGGATTTTCGCGTTCTGCTGCATCTCGGCGATATCGTGTCTGGTCTGGTTGAAGGAGTTCATCTGGAACTCGTACATGATGACGCCGCCGGCGTGCAGGTTGGTAATCATCTCGTTCAGGTCGGGCGAGTAATAGGTATCGGCGTACTCGACCATGATGACCTGACCGATCTCCTCATCCAGCGACATGCGCTGTACATACAGGCTGGCAAGTTGCTTGTACTGCATATACGAAACCAGGTGGTGCAGGGCGTTGATCTGCGCCGCGCTCAATTGCGGCTGCACGAAGGCACCGGTATGGCCGACAGGGGTCGGAGTTAACTGTGCCTCGGTACCGGCGAAGAAGTGCGGCGAGAAGGTGGCGCCGAAGCCGATGAGCAGGCAAAGAACCACCAGCGCGAGCAGGACAGGCAGGGCGACACGACGCCTGCGCCGTCGCGGCAAGCCGGTCGGGGTCACTCTGACGGAAGCAGGCCCGGCAGGCATGACCGTTGGCGCGGTCTGCTCGCGTTGCCGGGCGAACGCGGTCGGCTGCGGGGCCGATCCGTTAAAGCCGTTGCTGGCGGGGACTTTGCCTGACATCCGGCCATTGCCGCTGGCCGACATCGGCGCTGCTAATGGCGACGACGGTTGACCGGGTACAGGGCGGTTGTCGTTGCCAGGGCGAGCAGGGGCGGCATCGCTATAGTGTGAGGGCCTGGGGCGGCGCGGGATCGTCGGGCGGGAACGCGGCGTGGAAGGTTCCGCTCCTTCATCGTGCATAGTCATATTCGCTCCTGACAGAAATAGATATATCTTTCTTTAAGCAGTTCAAAAACGGCACGTTTTTTATTCTTCATCCGTTTCGTCTGGATCGCTCTCATCAACAGAGGTAACATCGGCGAAATGTCCCTTCACTCGTAGTAACGCGCTGGAAGGGGGTTTTGTCACGCCGGAATCCATCGATCTGGCGGAGGCGCGCGCGGGCGCGGGCGCGGGTCGGCGGGCAGCGCGTACATTGGGAACGGTGGAGGCGGGAGTACGTGTAAAATCGAACACGACCTTGATAGCCTGGCTTTCCGCCTTGTTCATGGCCGCGAGCAGCGCCTGGCGATATTCGTTGAATGCGAACCGGTGCGTCACCAGGCGGTCGAGGCGCAATTCTCCCCGCTCAACCATTTCCACGACCAGGGCGTAGGTCGAGCGCAGGGTGCCGCTGCCCGCCGGCCACTCTTCCAGGCCATGCGCGCTCGAGCCGAGGAGGGCAAGCTCGCGATGCCAGATGGGGGTCAGGTCGATGTGCATGGGGTGCAGGCTATTGCCCACCAGCACAAGCGCCGCGCTGGCCCGTGACCAGCGCAGGGCATCGTGCAGCGTGCGTTTTGTCCCCACCGTGTCAAAAATGATATCGTAGCCACCCGCGAGTACCTGATTCCCCGGCAAACCGCGCACGAGCCGCGCCCCGGTGACGCGCTCGGCATCCTGATAGCGTTTCTGCGGGTAGATAATCGAATCGGCCCCCATGCGTGTCGCCTGTTCAACCTGAAAGGTATGACGCGCCTGGACGCTGATCTCTGCATGCGGGGCCAGCGCGCGCAGCAGTTTGATGGTCAACAGGCCAACCGTTCCGGCCCCGATAATCAGTACGCGCTCTCCCGGCAGGGGCAGACGGCGCAGAATGGCATGCAGGGCGACGGCGGCAGGCTCCAGTAAGACAGCCTGCTCATCGTCGATGCTGGCGGGCAGGCGAAAAAGCTGCTGCTCCGGCACCAGCAGCTCTTCGCTCCAGCCGCTACCGATGGGCAGCGGGCCGGGGAACGAGATTTGCTCGCAGAGGGCATAGTTGCCGGATGCGCACGAACGGCAGACAGGATGCACCCCGGCGGCGCGGCAGTTGAATGGATATTGTAAGGCCACACGATCCCCGACATGCAGTTGCCGCACATCTTCTCCCACCTCGATCACCTCGCCGACAACCTCGCGCCCCGGCGCTATCCGGCCATACTCCGGCAGCGCGGCGATCGCTACACGCGGGTCAATATTCGCGAAGACCAGTTGCAGATCGCTGCCGCTGATACCTGCCAGCGTATTGCGCACGCGCACCCAGTTCGAGGCGGGCAGCGTCTGGCGGGGCAGGTTCTCCACGCGCAAGGGAGCGAAGGAGGTGAAATAGGCGCCGCGCCATACCCGCCCCAGCAGCCGGGTTATGACCACTCGCGACGGTTCAAGGCTCAGTGTCGAGGTCCACATCGCTGCCCTCCTCTTTATCAGCATCCTGTCCTACTATGAAACGCCATCTATACATGATTACCTGTTCTGTGCAGTGTATCATGCGCCTGCATCGAGGTCAATCAATATAGGATAAATGCCCATCTATCCATCTAATCGGCGGCGGCCAGTGTAATGGTGAATGTTGTCTCCCAGGTTTCACCGTTTGAGGTTGAAGATGAGGCGGAGGAGGCGGTGATGGTGCCTTGATGGGCCTGCACGATGGCGAGGGCGATGGAGAGGCCAAGGCCGGTACCGGCCACCGGCATGCTTTGCCCTTCGAGGGTGGGTACGGTCCTGCCGCGATAGAAGCGGTCGAAGAGGCGCGGCAGATCATCAGCATCGATGCTGTTGCCATTATTGATGACCTGGGCAGTGACCAGTCCGTCCTGTTTATGCAGGACGAGCTTGATCCAGCCTTCTGGCCCCTGTTTGCCATATTTCAGGGCGTTGTCGAAAAGGGCTACCAGCGCCTGCTTGAGCAGGTCGGCGTCGGCGCGCACGCCCAGCCGCTCCTCGCCGACGAGGTGCAGCGTGATGGCGCGTCCGTCTGTCGCCATTAGCTTTGCCTGCTCGACCGCTTCAATGGCAATCTCGACCAGGTCGGCATAGCGCATGCGCAAGGCGCGTCCTTCATCGAGGCGGGAGAGTGTCAGCAGGTCGTTGACGAGCCGGGACATGCGTTCGGCTTCGTTCTTCATCATGCGCAGCACGCGGTTCAAGGTGGCCGGGTCGTCCTTGGCGCCGCGCAGGAGTAGCTGGGTAAAGCCGTAGAGCGAGGTGAGCGGCGTGCGCAGCTGGTGCGAGGCGTCGGAGAAAAAACGCCGCGCGCGCTCTTCCGCCGAGCGATAGCTGGCGGTAGCCTGCTCCATCCGGTCGATCATGTGTCCGATGCTGGTTGAAAGCTGACCGATCTCATCATCGGTGTGTGGCAGGCGCCTGCGCTGGGGCAGGTCGCCCAGAGCGATGGCCTGCGCGGCATCGCGCACATGAACCAGCGGCTTGAGCATAAAGTCGGTGATGATGAAGACCAGCACAGCCCCCAGCAGGGTTAGCGTCCCGGCCACCAGGCCGATCAGCAGAAGCAGCCGCATGAGCGTGGCGCTCTCCCCTGCATAGGAAGCCGTGACAACCAGATAAGCGGCAGGGGTGGTATCCGCGCTCGCGCATCGGCTCGCAGCGGGTAACTGCAGCGAAACCAGCGCCGCGTCTATCGGCCCGCCCGTTGTCTGTTGAAGGTGAAAGACCTGTGGAGTGCCGATATTTCGCGCGGCAGAAAAGACGCTGGCAGGGATATATGGCAACGTCCGGTTGAGCAGCGTCCCGTTGCTGCTGGCAATCACACGGCCCTGCGCATCGGTTGCGTAGACGGCATCAATATCGTTGGTGCCGGTACCGAGCCTGACATCTTTGAAGGCGCTGGAGAGAGGAATCTTGTTGCAATCAACTTCATCAATCAGTAACGCCTTCAATTGCGTTGTATGCTGGATCAGCGCCGCCTGCCCGTCAGCATAGAGTATGGTAGAGGCCGTGTTGTAGAGAAAGAGGCTGATGAGAAAAGCGAAGAGGGCGAAAAGGGCAATATATACCAGCGCCAGCCGCCAGCGCAGGCTGGAGAAGCGGCGCAGCCAGGGGAGTATCCGTCGGCGCCGATGCGGCGGTGGAGACTGGCTCACCGGATTTTCAAGGGCATGCTCCTGCTGTGGAGCAGGAGAGGATACCTGCTCTATCGCCGTCATAGTAATCGGGGTCGGTTCTGGCCGACTCAGTTGCTCTACCTGTTGTTCGATATGAAGCACACTCATCCAGCGCACAAAGCTCAGTTTTAGAGCCGTCAGGGTGCTGATTGTGGGCGCAATAGACATCTTGGAGCTAGCCTTTCAAGACATAGCCCACACCACGCACGGTCTGGATTAAGCGCGGGGTGCTGGGTGAATCTTCGATTTTCTCACGCAGGTAGCGCACGTAGACTTCAATGATGTTTGTCTCGCCGAGGAAATCGTAGCCCCAGACGCGGTTCAAAATTGTCTGTCGGTCCAGTACCTGGCGTGGATGGCTCATGAACAGGTGCAGCAGGTTGTATTCGGTAGCCGTCAGTTCAATTAAACGCCCGCCGCGCGTGACCTCGCGGGTCGCCATGTTGAGTTGCAAATCGGCAAATTGCAAAATCTGGCTCGGCGACTCGCCGCCCTGCTCGGCGCGCTGCACCCGCTGCTGCCGCCGCAGGATGGCCTTGACACGCGCCACCAGTTCCTCAAAATCAAACGGCTTGGTTAGATAGTCATCGGCGCCGGTATCCAGACCTACCACGCGGTCATGCACCTCATCTTTGGCGGTCAGCATCAAGATTGGTATGTCCTGCGTGGTCGGGTTTATGCGCAGGCGACGGCAGACCTCCAGCCCATCCATGCCGGGCAGCATGAGATCCAGGATGATCAGATCGGGATTGAGACGTTGCGCGGCTGAAATGGCATCGGGGCCGTTCGAGGCCGATTCAACCTGAAACCCCTCGTAGCGCAAGCCCAGGCGGATCAGTTCCTGAATATTTTCCTCGTCATCGACAACCAGCACCTGCAAAGACGGTTTCTTCTCTTGATTTTGATTCGTTTGCCATGCCATACTCATCTCCCTGTCTGCCTCCATCGGCTCAATGGTGAGGCAAATGCTTCTCCGGCGCGCTGCCGGTAGCGTCAACCATGCTTTCCAGAAAGGCGTTCATATATCTTACCACAACATGTATTATAGATACCTGCTTCCTGCATGCGCAAGAAGTCATGAGCTATGCCTGGCCTTTCTCAGCAGAAATTAATGCGGTAGACATCCTCCATTTCTCCTACAAACAATGACTTTCTCGTCTCCAACCGGTAAAATGGCAGGAAGAAAAGCGTAAGCAAAAAGCATCGCATAGAGAGGGATACGATAATACTATGAAGACAATCAACAACAGGCTGCTCATCATCATCGGCGTTCTGATTGTCGTCGTGCTTGGCCTCGGCGCGGCGGCAGTGGTCGCCGTTATGGCCCATGCCAGCGCCAGCAATACATCGGCGACTATCACTCCAACGGCGTCGGTGGCGTCTACCGGCACTACAAAGCCGAAGTCGCGCAAGATTACCGGTACCATTCAGTCTATCAACGGCCAGTCAATCGTCGTCATGCCCACGAAAGGGAAGAAGCCTGTCACCATCACGCTGACTGCCACGACAAAATATAAAACCTCTACCGGCAAGGCATCGCTCAGCGATCTCAAAGTCGGCGAGACCGTGCAGGTGAACGCGACCCTCAATGCCCAGACGGGTGAACTGGACGCCATCCGCGTCACCATTGAACCGGCCAGCGCGACACCCACCGCGACGCCCTGATCGTTGCTTCAGAAAACGCTCTCCAATATGGCATGCTATGAACGGGTCTGCATTCTTGCAGCTTCCCCTCAAAGGATGGAGATCCCTGTGAACGCGATACTTGCTTTCTCTATGAACATATGATAATAAGGAACAGTCGAAGCAGCGCGTTTTATAGAGAAAGAGAAGATGTTCTCATTACCGACTGGTGAGGAGTTGTGCTATTTTGCCCCGTCTCCGGCTGAAGTTTAGTTATGTTAGGCCCGCGTGCAGGCCATCCGCAGACGGCAGGCCACCCGCAGGCGGCAGGCCACCCGCAGGCGACAGGCCACCCGCAGGCGACAGGCCACCCGCAGGCGGCAGGCCACCCGCAGGCGGCAGGCCATCCGCAAGGGATGGCCCTACTATACACGGCTCGATAGGCCGCTCCGTATATAGTAGGGCCATCCCTTGCGGCTGGCCTGTGGCGCGCGGCTGGCCTGTCGCGCGGGGCTGGCCGGTCGCGCGGGGCTGGCCGGTCGCGCGGGGCTGGCCGGTCGCGCGGGGCTGGCCGGTCGCGCGCGGGTGGGCTGCTATGGCTCGCGTCTTCGCTATCCTGCTACTCTTGCTGGTTTTTTTGCTGCCTGTATCACCGGCTCAGGCATATTCGTCGGCAAGGGGGCAAAAATCGGCGCAGGATTTCCCGGTGGTTGATCCCAATTACATTTATAGCCAGTTTGCGTATGTGACGGCCAACTTTCAGAGGCGGCAGGCGGGGTATGTGGCGGAACAGGGGCATGATCGTTTCGCGGCGTACTGGGCGCAGGAGATGATGCGCAATTTGCAGGGCTTCGGGCCGCAGGTGCGCAGGGATAGCTTTGCGATTCAGGGCTGGCAGGGGCGTCCGGCCTTGCTGCCCGCGTTCAACATGGAAGTCAGCGTTCCCGGGCTTGCTCACCCGGAGCAGGAGATTATCGTTGGCTGCCACTATGATGGCAAGGCCAATTCGACGCAATCCGCCTATGATGATACGAGCGGCTGCGCCTATGAACTGGGGGTGGGTAAGGCGATGGCCGATTACTGGCGCAGCCACCATCTTTACCCCGCGCGCACCATTCGTTTCGTTCTCTTCGACGCCGAGGAACAGGGGCTGTTCGGCTCGTTCCACTATCTGAACAGCACCATCAATGGCGATCTGCCCAACGTGACGGCCATGTTCAATGAGGAGCAGAGCGGCATCAACTATCCGGCGCGCTTCCTCGGCAGGCTCGCCAATCCCTTCATGCCCGACTACATCGATGTCACGCCTTTGCAGGATAACGCCGCTTATCCGGGGCGCATTCACCTGACGCCTGCGCAGCGGCAGCGGGTCGTGCGCTTCCGCCAGTTGTGGCCGCAGGGCATCGCGGCAGTCTTCGCGCAGTTCCAGGCCGTCGGCTACTCCTCGCTGTACTATTACAATGCCGACAACCAGAATGTCTCGCAGCCCATCTTCACGCCTGCGCAGGAAAGAAACATCCATATTCAGGATGACCCATCCAGCAACAGCGACCAGGTTCCCTTCATCTACGCCGGCCTGCCCGTCGCCACCGTTACCGGCGACCAGAGCTATTACGACCCTCACCCGCCCGCGTGGGCCTATCCCTACGACCTGCCCGAAGATACGCTCTCGCTGATGAACACCTATACAGGAGGCACCACGCGCACCTCGCCCGCGCTGGAACTGGCGCTGGCCCTGCCCGCGATGCTCACGGTCTGGATGCTCAACCAGCCCGATTTCGGCGGCTCCGTTCCCGTCGACGGCAACCCCATCGCCGCTATCAGCGATATTGGCCAGACGATAGTCGGGCAGAGCCTCTCGCTCAACGCCAGCGCCTCGTTTGACCCGGTGACGGGCAATAGCAGCGATCTGACCTACAACTGGAACTTCGGCGATGGCAGCAGCGGGGGCGGCCCCACCGTCCGCCATACCTACGCACGTACCGGCAGCTATCGGCTCACCCTGACCGTCACTTCACCCACCGGCACGCGCACCATCAGCAAAACGCTCAGCGTCGGCACTTCGCCCGCTACCTATGCCAATCCCTACTCGCCCCTGCCCGCCACGAACACGCCCAACCCCGCCGTCACCATCCCGACGCCCGATAACAGCCTGCCTGTCCAGCCAGCATTGCCAGCCGTACAAACGCCGACTCCTGTCCCGACGCTCGCATCCTCTCCAACGCCCACCACGACACCTATCACGCCAACCACAGCCCCGACCGCTGCCAGTACGGTAGCAGATGGCCCTTCAACATTCAACCCCACCCCGCCCGGCGCGCCCCTGCCCGCGATTATCGGTATCATACTCATTGCGCTGATGGTAGCGGGCGCGCTGGGTGTAGTTATGGTGCGGATGAGAAGCAAAAGAGGGAGATGAGGTCTACCCCCTTTAGCACTTCTGAGAAAGGCTGTTAAAAGTTCCCCGGAAGGTGTAGAGGCCGTTGATAGCCTTCGAGGGCGACTGGCGCGCAAACCAGTTGAAGAGCGCCACGTCTTGCAGGTGATCTCCGCTGAAGCCGCTCACGGTGAAGACGACACCAACCAGAGGATCGCCCACTTCGAGGAAATTGTTGCAGCCGTACTGCGGCGCGATAGGGGAAATCCAGTTCGGGACAATGTTGTTGGTGAAGGGGTCGTTGAACCACTCAAGCATCTCGTGGCTCAGCGCGCTGACATCCTCGCTGAAGCCGCCTTGCACCCCGGCATCGGCCTCGGTTGACCAGATGTAGGTTTGCAGGCCGGCGGAATTGGAAACGGCGCTGTGATAGCCGCCGATGCAGCAGTTGCTGAGCGTGGGAGAACCCTGAGTCAGGTAAACATTGTGGGAGAGGAAAATCGGCAGCATATTGGCCTTGAAGCCCAGCGCCGTCAACTGATTCTGGATTTGAGGATCAAACCAGTTGATGTTGACCAGGCCAATCGTCTTCCCGCTGGACGGGTCTTTCACCGTCTGCCCATCCGCCGAGGGAATGCTGATGGTCAGCGTGCTGGCGACGGTGGGCGTTCCCACCAGTACGTGATAGTTGGGGCTTGTTTTGGAGACTTTGTTCCAGAATTCGGCGCGGGCAACCGCGTCGCCGTACTGCGTGGTGCCGCTGATAAACGAGGCATTCTGGAACAGCGGCGAGCCTGTGGTCTGCGCCACCTGCGGCGTCCCATCAAAGCTGGTGCCGTTGGAGAATTTGAGGTTCAACGGCACAATCGTCACCGGAACGGTGGTGGTTTTCGAGCCATTGGAGGGGTTGGTGCCAACCATCGTATACGACCACGTCTTCCCTTCCGAGCTAAAGGACGATGTCCAGTGCTTCAGGCCCGAAGCGGCAAGGGTCGCAGGTGCGAAGGTGTGATGGAACTGAATGAAGCGTGGTGTGCCATTAACGCCAGTCGCCGGAGTGGCGTGCGCGTAGGGTCTTGTTGCGGCGAACAGGCCCAGCGCCAGCGCGGCGATCAGCACCACACTGGCCAGCGCCAGCAGAGACTTTGAACGTACCATCTGCAATGTTCCTTTCAAATCAACGTATTTGTCTGCATCAACTTTTGAGGGAATTTGTCGCTCCACAGCGCACAGGCATAGAGCCGACCTGTTATGAAAGCTTCCCCCGCTGTCAGACTATGCTCAGTATACCCTTCTCCACTTCTGCCGTCCTTCAACTGGACTTTTTTCCTACTCTCGGCATGGAAAAAGCATATTGAGTGTGCTAAATCAATATTCTTATGTAAGAAACTCATCCTGTTACATAAGAAAATATGGATAAAAACGCCAACCAACATTGATAATAAAACCCCGTTGCGCTATTGGCGCGCAGCGGGGTTTCGTTCAAACGGCGAGCCTGCGAAGCTACCCTCCCGTATACCCGATCACGTCCGTGCCGCCCATGTCGCCGTGCAGGATGAAGTAGAGGGGACGTTCTGCCACGACGGTACCGCCGTTGAGGGCCTGGATGTCCATGGAAACCTCGAAGCCCTGGGTGACAGGGGTGGTCGGGTAGGCGTTCGCCATCGGCACGATCAGGCTGTTGATACTAACAGTCGTGCGGCTGTGCGCGGCCAGTTGCAGCGTCTCCTGCACGATGGTATTGTCGGCGAAGAGGGTGATGGCGACCGTCTCCACGTTGTTGGTGGGATTTTGCAGCGTCAGGAACTCGGAGAAGTCGCCATAGGTGTAGCCTTCGGCGAAGCTGTAGACGGACCGACTGGCCGGACCTGCCTCGCCCACCACGTCGGAGCCGCCGGGGATGTGTTTCGGGCCATAGTGGAAGTACATCAGCCGCTCGGCCACGATGGATGCCGTGCTGGCCGTCACTTCAGCCGAAACTTCGGGTGTCGGCGTGCAGCCACAGCCTGACTGCGGATGCGCGTAGGCATTGTTCACGTCAAAGTAATACTGGCTCTGCGCGTTCACCGTCACCGGCACCGTCTGCACCGTGCCGTTAGTGTATTCCAGTTTGACATTGACGCTGGCGGCGCTCGTCGTGAAGTTTGCCAGCACCAGATACTCCTGGAAATTGTGGCCGTTGCCGGTATAGCCCTCGGCGAAGAGCCAGTCGCTGCTGCCGGAGCCGAGCGAGGTCGCGCCGACCGCCGAGGCCGCGCCACTGACCGCGCCACCGGCAGTCGGTACGAGATCTTTGAAGTAGAGTGGCCGCTCGACCACGATGCCGATATCGGATGTAACTTTGATCGCCACCTGCTCGTGCAGGCCCAGCGCCGCAGGCGTTCCCGTACCGCGCTGCATCGGGCCAACATTCACGTTCTGCGTTCCCGCCACGCCGCCATTGCTGTAATATGTAATGACCACGTGGGCCGTGCTGCTCTGACTCGGATTGAGAATGGTCACGTAGGTGGCGTAACTGGCAGTACTGCTCTGGCGGCTATCGCCCTCGGCAAAGTAGAAGGTCGTATTCGTCGCGCCGGTCGCGCCCAGCACATCCGTGCCACTGGCGATACCGTGCAGGTTGAAGTAGAGCGGGCGCTCGGCCACGATGGGAATGTTGGACGAGACGATGGCCGAAATGGCCTGCTGCGGGTCCGTCAGCGCGACGTGCAGATCGGCGTTCGCGTCCACCGTCGAGCGCGTGCTGGCGCTAACGGTATGCTGCACCGTCACCGGCGCTTTGTTTGAAAAGAGGTAGGTGATCGTCACAGTTGCCGTCTGCGTCGCGCTGGGATTGAGCAGGGTGAGGTACTCGTGGAAGCTGTTGCCCACGCTGCCTTCGGCAAAGTACCACTTCGTGCTGGCCGGGGCGCTGCGGCTGTTCGTCAGGGCTTTCGCCAG
>Ga0209810_1004131_pt1 | contig 14316 bp, 10 predicted proteins | sample Coa_R1_7_FD_187159 | JGI IMG/M metagenome (GOLD analysis project Ga0209810, IMG submission 187159) | Surface soil microbial communities from Centralia Pennsylvania, which are recovering from an underground coalmine fire - Coalmine... | ecosystem: Environmental > Terrestrial > Soil > Unclassified...
AGATGATTGCCGTGCGTGCTTTCCAGGCGCGCCCAAACTCCCGCTGCGAGCGGCGATGCGAGACTGGTTCCGCCCGTGACGCAAGGCGTGCACGAACCGTTGACTGCGCTTCCACCCCAGAGTTCCGCGCCGGTTTCGATCGATGCATCCATCGCAACGTCGGGTACGCCGCGGAAGTTGCCGCCGTTGGAGCTCACCGGTTGCGCTTGCGCTTCCCAATACGGCGAGTATTCGAACTGGCTCAGACCGCCGCCGCCGGCTTCCCACGCGCTCTCGCCTTTGTACGTGCCGTCGGCGTTGCTGAAGAGATCGGTGCCGCCCACTGCGACGACGTACGGTGAAACGGAAGGATATTCGGCAAAAGGCGCGCCGCCCGGAACGCCGTTGGTGTCGACGAAATTATTGCAGAAGCTGCCGTTGTCGCCGGTTGAAACGAACATCGTTTGTCCGTGCGCGGCTCCTTCAAGCAGCACCGCATCATCGACGAGCATCGATCCGTCGATGTACGGGAAGACCTCGCAGCCGCCGAACGACGAGTTGCCGACGTTCGTATAGTGCTGCGTGACCCATTTGCTATATTCGAGCGCGATATCCGAGTCGGTCAAGGATGTCGTCGTGTACAGATAAATCGCTTTCGTATTGCCGGCCATGCCGCTCGAGTAGGTCATGTCGAGCGTCCACTCTCCGTCGCCTGCTGTGTCGGTGCTGGGTACACCGACCTGAATGCGGTTGAGCGGAACCTGCGGTAATCCGAACTTCTGCTCGTTGAGACGGAAATCGGAGATCGCTTGCGTCGGATCGCCTTCCGCCATAATCGCGATCGGCGTCGAAGTCGCATTCGCGACGCTGCCGACGTCATACGCCTTCCAGTACGTCGGCGGATCGTAGAAACGCAAACATTCTTGCGGCGGCGTCGCGACGCCCTCGACTTCGCACGACGTTACTTTCGGCGTCGGTTTTGCGGCCTGCAAATTGTTCAGGCCGAGCACGGCGACGACGACGCCGTTTAGTGAAGAGGGCACGTACGCCGGCGCGATATTCGCATAGAAGTTCGTGCCGCCGCCGGAATACGAGTGTATCGACGTGTCAAACGCCTTTTGGATCTGTGCAACGGTGCCCGTCGCACTGATGATGAGATGATTGGGCTCCGTCGTGATGCTGCTCAAGCCTTGGCTTTGCAGGTAGGCCGTTACGGCGCTCACACTCGACGACGTCGGTGCGTACGTCGCCATGAACGTCCCGTCGTCGACTTGCGCGCCGCTTGCAACCGCCTGAGCGAGCTGCGATTGATTCCGCATCGCAAGACCGATGCGAACTGTGATGGTTTTGGTCGAGGCGGCAGCGCCCAAGTCGGACGCGCTCACAATCTTCAGCGCTTGCGTATGCGTGTTCGCCCAGCCGGCCGGCGCTGCGGCGGTCGTCGCCATGCGCGTTCCTGCGCCGCTCTGCGGCATATTCGAACCAACCGGCGGAATAGCCGACGAGCCCCCATGTTGGGAACACGATGCCGTCACGATGCCTGCTGCGGCGGCGAATACGGCTGCCAAGTTCTTGTTCATAGACTCCTCCTCCGCTACCAGGGTACGGCGGGCGACGCAACGGGCGACATACCGGAAATTGGGTAGGGCGATGGCGAGCCGCGGCACGCTACGATGTGGGTGCCATGGTGATATCGCTAGCAGGTGAGTGGGATATCTATCGCAAGGAGGAGCTGCAAGCTCGCCTTCGCCCAGCGTATGAAGAGCGGCAAATCGTCTTCGATTTGACGACCGCCAAGTACGTGACGAGCACGCTCATCTGCGAACTGATCCTCGCGCATAAGCATCGCGAGCAATCTGCGATGCCGCCCGCAACGATCGCCGTCAAATCTGCGTTCGTACGGCGTTTGTTAGCTGCGACCGGAATTGAGAGGCTTTTCCCGATTTACGGAAGCGTGGACGCTGCGCTTTGCGACGGATCGCAAAGGGAGCGCGCGGTCTAAAGTCCGCGAACGCCGTTCGGAGAGCCCAGTCCCGTCGCGAGATCGTATCCGGCGGGCGACACGTCGTGGAAGAAACTGCGGTGCGAATACGAATACGCCGGTCCTTGCGGATTGCCGGACAGCGCATATGCGGCCGCCACAATCGGCGCGCCGACACTGGTTCCACCCGCGACGAGAAAACCGCCCGCGGCTGAGTCGTACATCGTAACGCCCGTCTGCGGGTCGGCGACTGCCGAAACGTCGACGGTGGAACGCTTGGTGCATCCCGTGTTGCTTTGCCACACCGGCTTGGATTCGTACCAGCTGCAGCCCTGACCGCCGTATTGCCACGCAGACTCGGTCCAAGCTCCGCTCCCGCCGGACAGTGTCGTGCCGCCGATCGCGGTGACGTACGGCGATGCCGCCGGATAAAAGCTCGATACTTGATCGCCCGAGCTGACGGTGATGGCTATACCCGCATGCCGGTAGTGCGCGTCGTAGTGCGTTTCACCGGACCATTCCGGTCCGTAATAGCTGTTGCTGATGGCGAGCGGATGCAGCGAAGCGGCTCGATCGACGGCGGCTCCCAAATCATCGAAGGTCGCCGAATTTGCTTCAACGAGCAGAATCTTGCAATTGGGGCACACGGCCGATACCATGTCCAGATCCATCGAAATTTCTTCGTCCCAGCCTGCATTCGCGGCGGGGTACGGCCCGGTTTGTCCCAACTGGTTTATCTTGCGGAAGCAGCCGTTCTGCGTGGTGCATGCAGACAAGCCGAACGTCTGACGATAGATTGCGAGATCGGCTTCCGCCGTAGGATCGTCGTATGCATCGACGATAGCCACCGTGCCGCCGCTGCTGCGTGAAGGCAGCGCGTAACGGTTTTGCAGATCGCCGGGATGGTATCCCGGCAGATCGTCTGCCGGCGTAGTGATGCTTTTAATCGGCGGAATCGTGGTGTTGATCGCGATCGTGCAATTCGCCCGATCGACTTCGAACGTGAGATCGCAGCCTAGCGTTGCACCGGGCAATGCGTGCGGCGTGCCTCCCGGCAGCGCGTGCGGCGTACCGGCCGGCACGACGTAAGAAGCCGCTTCAATCGGCCCGGACGAACCTGCAGGCACGAGCGTGCCGTGTCGTCCCGCGCATGCGGCAAGGCCGCACACAACCGAGAGCATCGAGATTACTCGGAACAGCTTCAACAGCACACTACCCCAAAGCAGTTGGCGCAAAGGGCGCCGAAAAACGCTAGGCTTGTACCCAGCCCTGGCTGGTTGCTAACGCGACGGCTTCTCTGCGGCCGCTGCAGCCGAGTTTCCTGCAAATGGAGCGGATGTGCGTATCAACCGTATGAGGACTGCGCCCGGTTTTCGATGCGATGGTCTTCGTACTTGCTCCTGTGGCCAGCAACTGCAGAATGTCGCGCTCCGCGGGCGTTAGGGCGGCGTATCCGCCTTCGCCGCTTGTCAGCGGCAAGACTGAGAGCAAACGCGCGAAACCGCCGAAATCCTGCGAACGCAAACGGTCCAGAGTTGCCGTAAACGCTTCGAGATCGGCTTGTCCGAGCCGCACGCGGTACATCGCTCGAACGGCTTGTGCAAGGAATTTCATGCGGGGAAGTCCGGCTGTAAGCATGCGTTCCGACTCGAGTAAATGGCGATGAGTAGCTGCTTCGTGCCCTCGCAGCAGCTCGCCGGCAGCGGCGAACACGTGCGCGTAAATCGCATCCTTTTCCGCAGGCGCGCAGTATTCCAGCGCTTCGCTCGCCGCACGCAGCGCAGCTTCGCCTTCGTCCTGTAAGCCTGCCGCACAGGCATATAAAGCAATCTCCGCGGAACGGCGTGCGCGCTCCGGCGTCGTGGCTTGCTCTTCGGCAGTCCCTTCAAGCGCCCGATACGCGGATTCGAAATCGCCTTTCCATGCGCAGCGCATGGCCTGCACCGAGAGAATTGCGGTACTGCGCAGGCGAGGCAACGACGTCTGATGCTCTTGCATCTCGCGTTCGATGCCGTCAAGGACTGCATCGTCGCCGCGCTCGGCTTCCACCTCATAGGCGGCGACGAGCGCGAATAAGCGCGCTTGCGCGCTGGCGCCCTTGCGCGCGGCTTCGCTCAGTTTATCCAGCAACGTCAAGCTTGCGATCGGGTCGTCGCTCGTATCGCGCACGATCGTGTACAGCACGCTGTACGCGCGCGCGGCCAATTCGTACAAGTTGTGCGAGATCGCCAGCTCTATAGCGTTGCCCGCGTAGAAACGCGCACGTTCTTTGGATCCCGCGTACCGTTCGACGTACGCGGCTTGCTGGTAAAGTCGGGCGCGTATTTCGTCGGAGACGCTGGGATCGACGAGCGAAAGCGCCGTTTCAATGGCGGAAAGCGCGTCGGCGGCGCGTCCCAAGTGAAGGTACGCGGTTGCGAGCGTTGCGAGCAGCGGTACCCGGTAGCGGTTTTCGGTTTCGGCGTTAAGCGCGAACGGCTCCAGGAAAGCCACGGGGTCGCGCTCGGAGCGAACCAGTTCGATGGCGTACCGGTGAACCAGTCGCATGCGCAGATCGTTGTTGTCGCGAGCAAGATCGATCGCGCTCAAAAAGCCCCGCTCGGCGATTTCGAATCGCCCGAGACTTGAATCGATCATCGCGCGCAGGCCCACGGCCATTGCACTCGCGCTACGTTTATCGTCCGGCAGCGCGTCGAGCGCATCGGCCAGCTTTGCGCCTTCGCCGCGTTCGAAGAGCGCAAAACCGTTGCGCTCGATGATTCCCAAAATGCGATCGACGGCATGGGCCTTGGCATACAGTACCAAAGCTTCTGCATAATCGGCTCGTGCCTCGAGCAGCTCCGCTGCTTCGCACAGCGCACGCAGCCACTCACGCTCGCCGCCGCGGCGCAGCTCCGTTTCGAGGAAATCGCGAAACAAATCGTGATAGCGGTATTCGCCCGGCGCCGTCTCATTCAGAAACGTGACTTTGGTGCGGAACGTATCGATGAAGGCATGATTTGCTCCGAGCTGTTCTGCGATCGCGCTATCGAAGGTGGGAAACACCGATGTTGCGAGCGCGAAGGCGCGCTGAGGCAATGAGAGACCCGCAAAGATTTGTTCGGCGAGGTAACGATACACCATTTCGCGCGTGCCGAACGACGCGCTCCGGAGATCGGTTGCGTGCGTACGCGTGCGCAGCGCGATCGTCAAGGCTACGGGCCAGCCTTCCGTGAGCTGGCGCAGTGCTTCGATCTCACGCGAATCGAGTTCGTTCGCATGTTGTTCCGCTGCAGCGAGTGCCTCGTCGGTCGTAAATCGAAGGTCGTCTTCCCCGATGGGGATGTCCATGCGTCCGTACGCAACCCATGTTGCTATCGGCAAGCCGACGTCGCTGCGCGCAGCGATTATCCACTTGATGCGATCGCCGGTACGTTCGATGAGATCGGCGAGCAACGCTACGGATGCAGCATCGGCCGACGCATAATGCAGGTCGTCGATCACGATCGTTGCGCTCACGCTCTTGAGATGTTCCAAAAACCAGTCGGAGAGCTGACGGACCGGTTCGTCAGCGGCGAGTACGCGCTCTTGCATCGCGGGGAAAGCCGCGAGCGCCGTCGGTGCAACCGGCTCGAGCGCTTCGCTCAGCCGCCGGACGAATGCGAGCAGCGTTGCATCTTCGCGCCGAACGTCGTACCGCACGGCGTCGATGCCGCCTGTCTCGAGGAAGTCTCGCAGTGCGACCGTTTTACCGAATCCGGCCGGCGCAACGATGAGACTGACCGGGAAGCGCGCCGCTCTCCGGAGACGTTCGTTAACCCGTGCGCGCATCAAACGCGTGGACTGCACTACGAAATCTTAACCGCCAAGTGCTGCGGGCTCTTCTCGTAAGATGCATGCTTGCCTGCCGCAAAAGTCATATGAACGGGGGGGATTGCTCGCGGCGGCGAGGTAATATCGCCCCTCCAATGGCCACATCTTCTCTCGGGAAAGATGTCGCCGTGGCGGCGGGTGTGTCGACAGCGGAAATCGCGCCTAAGCGCCGTTTCCATGGCCGGCGGTTCGCTCTAGCCATGGCCGGCATCATCGTGCTGGGCGCGTTAGCATTGCTTTCGCCGCGCGTCCATTACGCGCTCGCACATGTGACGACGGACGACGCCTATGTTGACGCGTATCCTGCCGTTATTAGCGCGCGTGTCCCTGGTGCGGTCGTCGCCATTCCCGTCCACGAAGGCCAGCAAGTCCGTCGCGGCGCGGTCGTTGCACGCCTGGACGATACCGATGCGCGAGCGCAGGTCATCGCGGCGCGCCAAGCTTTGGCAGCTGAAGCGGCTGCTTTGGCGCAAGCGCAGTACGACGTTCGGTTGGAAATCCGGCGTCTCCAGGCCGAAGCGCAGCGCGCCGATGCGTTGAGCGCGCAAGCCGGCGATCGGGCTCGTTCGTTAGAATTGAGCGCCAAGAGCAATGGCGCAGCTGTGCTCGCGGCGCGGCAAAGCATCCGCGAAGCCCAGGCCGCGTACGATGCGGCGCAGGCGCAAATCCCAGCTGCGAAGACGCGTCTTGCCAACGCACGCAGCAGGTTCGCACGGATGCAGCAGTTTGCACCACAAGGCATCATTCCGCCGAACGAACTCGAAGCCGCGCAGAACGAGTACGCGCAGGCGCAAGCCGAATTGCAAAGCGCACTGGCCGCTGCAGCGCAGGCGAAAGCAAACGTCGCGGCAACGCGCGCCAAAGCCGACGCGGATGCGCTGCAGTCGCAACAGGCGCAAGCGTCGGCGAGCGCCGAGCAACTAGGGCAAACGATCGCGCAGAGCGACGCGCTTGAAAATTCGCCGGATGCGCTCGCTGCAAAGCAAGCTGCCGCGGACGCGCATCGCGCGCAAGTCAGCGCGGCGAAACAGGCATTGGCGCTCGCGGAATACCGTTTGAGCGAGACGGTTTTGCGCTCGCCGGTTGACGGGTACGTCGCCTCTCGCCCCGGCACCGTCGGCGAAGCGCTTCAGCCCGGCGATCCAGCCGTCGTCGTTATGCCTTCGAGCGGCTTGTACGTTACGGCGAATTTCAAAGAAACGCAGATCGATCGCGTGCGTGACGGCGCGCGCGCCGACGTGCACGTCGATGCATTTCCGAACGTGACCTTTTACGGACACGTACAAGAATTCGGAGCGGCGGCGCAATCCGCGCTCTCGATCGCGCCCAATACGCAGGTCAGCGGCAACTTCGTGAAGATCACGCAGCGCGTGCCGATTCGCGTGCTGATCGATCGTGCAAGCCTCTCACCCGCACCTGCGCTGCGGCCCGGGCTCTCAGCCGAAGTTTCGATCGCGCATTGAGTACATTCCGTCTGCGCGCGTCGCCGGCGGTGATCGCCGTTGCGACCATACCCCTGTGGCTAAGCATCATGGACACGACGATTTTGAACGTTGCGTACAGCGATATCGTGGCATCGCTGGGAACGACGCTCGACGAAGTCTCGTGGGCTTCAACCGCGTACATTCTGGCCAGCGTGACGATGTTGCCGCTGACGGGATGGCTCGTGGCGCGATTCGGCCGCAAGCGCATTTTCATTCTCATGATGGCCGTGTTCGGCTTCGGTTCGCTGCTGTGCGGACTTGCGAGCAGCGCCGCGCAGCTCGCGGCGTTCCGCGTGTTTCAAGGTGTTGGGGGCGGATTGCTCGGCGCGGTTTCGCAGAGCGTGCTGTTCGACGCATATCCGGAAGAGGACCGGCAAGACGCGATCAACCTTCTCTCCGTTCTCGCGATGGTCGCGCCGGTGCTCGGACCGGTCGTCGCCGGCATCGTTCTCGAGCGATTTTCCTGGCCGATGGTCTTTTTCATCAACGTGCCGCTCGTGCTGCTGACGATATGGCTTGCGATGGGCATGGACATCGATCAAAAAGTGAAGTCGGCGCCCGGACGTTTTTCGTACGCGACGATCGCCCTGGTCTTCGGTTCGCTCTTCGCGTTGCAGTTCGTGCTGCAGAGCGGTCAGCGCTTGGACTGGTTTGATTCGCCGGCAATCCGTTGGAGCGCCGCGGCCGCGGTCGTGCTGGGAGCCGTTCTAGTGGTGCAGCAGCTTCGTTCTGACAGTCCGATGATCGATTTCCGTTTGTTCGCCAACCGCGAGTTCACAATCGGAAACGTGCTGTCCATCGTCGCGGGCGCTTCGAACTTCGGTATCGCTTTTATCGGCCCGCTGTTTTTGCAGCAAATTTTGGGCTTTTCACCGTTTGAGACCGCAATGCTCACGATACCGGCCACGATCGGATTGTTCGCCGGAAACCGTTTTCAGGATTATTTCGGCCGCCGCATCTCCGTCTATGCGGTCATGGTGGCCGGCATGATTCTGCTGGCAATTGCGCTGTGGTACAACGGCGTCTATGCCGACAGCGCGGACTTCGCAACGGTGACGTGGCTGCGCATCGTTCAAGGCATTGCGTTCGGCATCTTCGTCGTTCCGACCGGCGTCTATGCATTCAAGACGATTAAATCCGACGTCATCGATGCTGCGTCGGGTCTCTTTGCGCTCGTTCGTCAGGTAAGCGGAATGATCGGTATCGCACTGCTCGCGACGCTGCTCGAAGATTCACAAAACCGGTATTTTCAGCGGTTGTTGCTCGCCTTGCCGCGCTGGCCGATGCTCCTTCACCGCTCGGCGCCGTCACGCGCGGCCGTCGGCGCAGCGATAAGCCGGCACGCGCTCGTGCTCGGCTACCAGCATGTGTACGCGATCTCGGCAATCGTCGTGTTGGCGGTTGCGCTCTCGATCGCCGCGTATGGAGCCGCCCAATCCTCACCGGCGCGTTTGTTCGCCAGGCGCGCGGCGGACGCGGCGTAGTTTCGCGACAAGCGGGCACTGACCGCTTGTGTATCAAAGCGGTTTCGGCGTTCTAGCGCTTCTGTGTCTGTTGTGCGTCGTTTACGCGGCGCACATGAAGTCACGCGTCCGTATGCTGAAGGCCCGCTCGTACGATGCGGAGCGTCGGCAGTCCGAAGTGCTCGAGGCGGTGCGGGTCCTCACCGCCGCATCTCGCGAATCCACGGCCGCCGTGTTGGCTGCCCTCGACGGCACGCTGCGCGTGCTGGACTCGTCGATCGACAGCGTCTTGATCTTTGCGCCCGCAGGCGAAGAATTATCGTGCGTCTACGCTGCCGGAGCGCGAGCGGAACACTATCAGGGCGTGCGGCTGCGTCGCGATCGCGCGGCATCGCTGCCGGCGCGCGCGGCGCTATGCGCTCACCGCGCGGAACTCAACGCCGATGCGCGTCCGGTCATTCCGACGGATCGCTGCGCACTGGCTATACCGATGTTCTCCCGCGATGAACTGACCGCGGTCGTGTATGCTTCTTCAGTTGAAGCGCGCATCGGCAATGCGGACGCGCTCGTGCGCGCAGTCGCCCAGGCCGCCTCGCCGTATGCACTGGCTGCCGAGCGGGAAGCGGACCGCCTGAGCGCAACGTTCGACGGGTTAACCGGACTCTACACGCCGCGCGCGTTTCGCGAGCGGTTGCAGGAGCAAATCTCACGCGCCCGGCTCACCAAAGATGCGTCGCTTTCATTGTGGTTCATCGACACGGATCATTTCAAACGCGTGAACGATACGCTCGGACACGCGACCGGGGACATCGTGCTGCAGCGCATGGCGGCGCTTCTTCGCGAGCACACCGTGCGCGGCGTCGATCTGGCGGCGCGCAATGGCGGCGACGAATTCTGCGCGATAATCGCAAACGTTCACAAAGTCGCCGCAATCGAACGGGCGCGACGTCTGTGCGATGCGGTACGCGCATACGACTTCGGCGTGAACGTCCCGATTAGCGCCAGCATCGGGGTTGCGGCGTACCCATACGATGCCGTGGAAGCAAACGAGCTGCTCGAAATGGCCGACGCAGCGATGTATTACAGCAAAGGGGCGGGACGCGATCGCGTTTCCTTCGCATTGAACGGAGCCGGATTCGCCGTGTACCGCTGAAATGCAATCCCCGGGGGTGGCGCGAACACTCGGTCCCCATGCTGACCCGGCCGAACGCATTGGACCGCGTCGTGGACGCCATCCCGATGCACGATTTGCTGACGCGCTCGGCGCTCGAGCTGCTCGATCCGGCGCGAGCGGCTGCGGCCGGGCATTTGGAACAGACGCGCATCTTCACCTGGGTCGGGATGGTCGTACTGCAGATCGCCGTACTTGCATGGTTTTGGAGCACCGGCTTGTCGGCGCAGCTGCGGGACCGGCTCCGCTCGATGCTTCCCACGGAGTTTGTCGTACGCTTCGCGTTCGGGGCCTCTCTGGCGCTCCTCGATCGAACCGTCGCGCTCGTGCCCGAAGCGGTCCAGTACCGCTTTTCGCGCATCATGGATCTCACGGAGATGTTTTTTCGCACGTGGCTGTGGCATTGGGTCGTCGCGACGGTTATCGCCATGATCGTTGCGGGCCTCATCGCATCGATCGTGTTGTGGCTGGCCGACCGCACGCATCAGTGGTACATCTACACGATTGCAGGCGTCATCGGATGCACGCTGCTCGTGACGTACGTGACGCCGTACGTCATCGCGCCGGCATACAAACAGTACCTGCAGCTGCCGGCATCAGCGCCGTTCTCGCGCGACATTCCGCAACTCGAGCAGCGCACCGGCGTGCACGTACCGGTGTTGGAAGAGCACGTGCAGCCGCGCACCCGTTTCGCGAGCGCGTACGTAATGGGCTGGGGCGGGTCTCAGCGCATCGTCGTTCCCGACACCCTTGTATACGCTGCAACGGCGGGTGAACTGCGCTTCATCCTCGCGCGGTCGTACGCGTGGATTGCCGAGAACAACGGATTGCATTTAGCGCTGGTTCAAGGCGCGTTCATCGTGCTTGGAACGGCGATCGCGGTCTTTCTCTCCGACCGCATCGGCTTCCGGCGTGACGACGACCCGGTTTCGCGCCTTGCGCTTCTGGGCGCACTCATGGGATGCGTGTATTTGGTCGCGTTGCCGTTTTACGACGGCTACGCGCGCAATCTCGAACTTGCAACGGATAGGGCAGGCATCGCGCTGACCCAGGATCCCGCGAGCGCTGTCCGCCTTGAGGTGCGCTACGCCGATCAGGCACTCGAAACCGCGTGTCCGTACTGGTTCGCGCATTGGTATTTCGACGATCGGCCCTCGCCGGGTCAGCGTATCGCGGTGTTGGAAGGGCAGCCCGATCCGTGCGTTAAGCGCTAAACACGCTGCCGGTTACGCGCGTCCCTAAGTGATGCGCGGTCAGCAGCTCGACCACCGTCGCATGCGCGACGCGGCCGTCGACGATCTGCGCTTCCGCGACGCCGGCGCGTACGCCGAGCGCGGCAGCGCGAATTGCGGCCGCAAGATCGGCAGGCGTGCGCGAGTCTTCGGCGATCGCTAACGCTTCCGCCGGCGTTAATTCGCTGATCAGCGAGGCATTTTGCGGATCCGGAACGCCGCCTAGCGCGTGAAAGAACATCGCGCGTATCGCATCCGTTGCCGCGGCGATTGCGCGTGCGACTTCGTCGGCGGCGACGCTCTGATCGGCCGCCGAGAACACCGAAAACGCCGTCGGTTCGATTACCGGAATGTATCCCGCGCCCGTGAGCGTTTCGAGGATGCCTGTCTGAACGTTGCCGATGCCGTTCGCCGTACCGGGCAGCATCGCGGCGTCCGAGCCGGAAAGTCCAACGGCGATGTTGCCGCTGCGATTGATCGTTCGAACCAGAGCACGACCCGCGCGCCGCGAGGGCGCGATGACGATGGGGTGGACGTTCTTGCGCGCCAGAAAGGTCAGGTCGTCAAAGAACGTGGTCTGCTCGGCGAAGGCGCTTGCCTCGTCGACGCGTACCACGAACGCTTTGCCTGCGAATCCTTCCATTATCCCTTTTATCGACAGGTTGCCCGTAATCATAACGGGCGGCGCGCTTTGAAGTGTTACAAAACCTGGGCCGGCGGTGCTATAAGAACATGGTGGCTGCTACGACGCTCATCGGTTCCGGCAACCCGGCTTTCGAGCGCCTCTTCGCACAAGAATACGGCCGGATCGTCTCGGTGGCCTTTCGCATTACTCGCAATGCCGCCGATGCGGAAGACGTGGCGCAAGACGTGTTTGCGCGTTTTGCCCGTACGGGCCGCGATTGCACGCACGGGTCCGGGTGGCTTTACCGCGCCGCAGTCCACATGGCGCTTAACGCGGTACGCGCGCGAAACCGGCGTCACGCGCGGGAAGCCCGCGACGCTCGCCTGCAGCGATCGTTCGAGGAATCGGCGCAACGCGCTTGCGATCCGCAACGCATCGTCGAGCTAAGCGATGTGCAAGCAGCGCTGCGCCGCGCGCTGGTGCGGCTGCGCCGAAGCGATGCGCAGATGCTTGCGCTGCGGTACGGCGGCTTGAGTTATGCCGAAATCGCTAACGTTACCGGCGCGGACGCGCGGCAAATTGGGACGAAGCTTTTGCGCGCGGAGCGCGCTTTAAGGCGGGAGATCGAACGTGAAACACTTGGATGACGGCGAACTGCGCCGGATGCTGGACGACGCCGAAGCGTTTACAGAGGAACAGCGCGTGCATGCGCAGACCTGCCAAAACTGCAGCGCACGCAGTGCGGCCATTGCGCAGGACTCGCAATTGGCCGCCGGCCTCCTGGGGGGCGACGTTACGCCCGATACGGCGTGCGCATATCTTCGCGTGCGCGATCGTGCTGCAGTACCGCGGCTCTTTACAATCAGCTCGCGCACGTTCGCGGCCAGCGCGCTCGCCGCGGCATTGATCGTCGCGCTGATTTTTACGCCGCTCGGAGGCTACGCGCGCTCGTTTCTGACGATTTTCGAACCGCAGCACTTTGCGCCGATCGAAATCTCGCGCGGAGATCTTCGTGATCTTCGTCTGCTTCCGCAAGCCGACGACGTCGGCACGCAGCGTCTGATTCGCAAGCCGAAGCGCGTAAATTATGAAAGCCTCGAGGTTGCGCAGCGTCACATGGGCTTTACGCTCTTGCGTCCCACGGCGCTGCCGGCGCATTTTGGGGTAGTTCGCGCGTTTTCCGCAATGACGCCGGGCGAAATGACGTTCACGTTCAGCGCCGCCAAAGCGCGCGCGTTCGAGCGGCGTTCGCATAAGGCGTTGCCATCCATGCCGCCCGAGCTCGACGGTACGACCGTGCGCGTGCAGACCGGTCACGTCTTCAACGGGCACTACGAAGCGTCTGAAAACCGGCAAAGCCGCGCCGCGCACAAAGGCACGCCGTTTTTCGAATTGATTGAAGCGCAGGCTCCGCGCGTTACATCGACGGGGGCGACGCTCGAGCAGTTCGAGCGCTATCTGCTTGCCATGCCGAACGTCTCACCACAGCTTGCCGCGCAAATCCGTGCGCTCGGCGATATTCAAAACACCGTTCCGGTTCCGGTCGTCATCGACAAGCAAACTGCCCGCCGCGTAAGCGTGAACGGCGTGCAAGGTCTTGCGATCGGCGACAACACGGGACTGGGCGCAGGCGTGATGTGGGAGAAAAACGGCATCATCTACGTTGTAGGCGGGCCGTTGTCGATGAACGACGTCATGACCGTTGCGAATGGCCTCAGATAGCGTTATCGAGGTACACCGTCTCGCAAAATGGTACGGGCGCGTTCTTGCGCTCGCCGATCTCACGTTATGCGTGCGGCGCGGTCAAGTCTTCGGCTTTCTGGGTCCGAACGGCGCCGGCAAAACCACGTCGGTCAAGTTGCTCGTTGGTCTGGTGCACGCATCCGGAGGAGACGGCTGCGTGCTCGGATACCGCCTTGGTGACAGGCGCGCGCGCACGCGTTTAGGTTATCTGCCCGAGCTGTTCCGGTATCCCGATTGGCTTTCGGCGCGCGAAGTGCTCGATTTTCACGCTCGCATCTGTGGAAGAAGCGTTCGTACGCGCGAAATCGACGAAGCGCTCGAACTGGTGGGCCTGGAAAGGCGCGCGACCGATCGCGTCGCGGCGTTCTCCAAAGGGATGCAGCAGCGTTTGGGGCTGGCCGTCGCACTACTCGGAAATCCCGATCTCATGATTCTCGATGAGCCGACGTCGGCGCTGGATCCGGCCGGCCGTTTGGAAGTGCGCGAACTGCTTCACCGGCTTCGGGCAAACGGCACGACGGTATTTCTAAACTCACATCTGCTGACCGAAGTGGAACAGGTTTGCGATCGAATCGCCATCGTGACGAAAGGCCGCGTGGTCGCGCAAGGAACCATCGGTGAAATCCTGGGAGCGCGCAACGCCGTTCGCGTTCGTGCGCGCGCAAACGGCGTTCCGATCGAGCCGGTGCTCGAGCGTTTCGGCCCGCTCACGCGCGAGGAAAGTGCGCTCATCGTGCACGGCGTGGAAGACGATCGCGTGCCCGCGATGGTGAGCGCTTTGGTCGC
>Ga0209810_1004133_pt1 | contig 14311 bp, 14 predicted proteins | sample Coa_R1_7_FD_187159 | JGI IMG/M metagenome (GOLD analysis project Ga0209810, IMG submission 187159) | Surface soil microbial communities from Centralia Pennsylvania, which are recovering from an underground coalmine fire - Coalmine... | ecosystem: Environmental > Terrestrial > Soil > Unclassified...
GGTCCGCCGAGGCCGGGCAGGCCGGCCGCTCCCGGCCAGTTCGGCGGCAAGCCGGGCATTGTCGGCGGCAGACGCGGCGCGCTTCCCGGCAGTTTCTCGGCAAGCTTGGCCATTTCTTCCGGCGACGGCACGCCGCCTCCGAGCCCGAACATTTGCCCGAGGCCGGCAAGCGGGCCACGCTTGCCGCTGCCCATCGCCTTCATCATGTCCGCCATTGTCCGGTGCATCTTCAGCAGTCTGTTGATTGCCTCCGGCGTGGTACCCGAGCCCGCGGCGATACGCCGCTTGCGGCTTGCCTTCAGAATTTCGGGATGACGACGTTCGTGCGGAGTCATCGAATCAATGATGGCGATCTGACGTTTGAGCACGGTCTCGTCGATATTGGCCTGTGCCAACTGGCTCCTCATGCGGGCCACGCCCGGCAGGAGGTTCATCAGCCCGCTCATGCCGCCCATCTTCTGCATCTGCACGAGTTGCTCGCGCAGGTCGGCGAGATCGAACGCGCCCTTGCGCATCTTTTCGGCCGCGCGCAGCGCCTTCTCGGCGTCGATCTGTGCCGCGGCCTTTTCAACCAGCGCCACGACGTCGCCCATGCCGAGAATACGTCCGGCCACGCGCGCGGGATCGAATTCGTCCAGGGCGTCAATCCGCTCGCCGGTTCCGATGAGCTTGATCGGCTTGTTGGTCACCGCGCGGATCGACAAGGCGGCCCCGCCGCGACTGTCGCCGTCGACGCGGGTGAGCACGACGCCGGTGAGCCCAAGGCGCTCGTCGAAGGCGCGGGCGAGATTGACGGCGTCCTGACCTGTCAGCGCGTCGGCGACGAGCAGGATCTCGTGCGGATCGGCCGCGCGTTTCACCTCGGCGGCCTCGCGCATCATCGCTTCGTCGAGCGTGGTACGCCCTGCCGTGTCGAGCAGAACGACGTCGTAGCCGCCGAGTCGGGCGGCTTCGATCGCGCGGGCGGCGATTTGCGACGATTCCTGCCCGGCGACGACGGGCAGCGTGTCGATTCCGGCATTGCGGCCGAGCACCGCCAACTGCTCCGCGGCCGCCGGTCGGCGCATGTCGAGCGAGGCCATCAGGACTTTCTTCTTCTGCCGGTCCGCGAGGCGCTTGGCGAGCTTGGCGGTGGTGGTCGTCTTTCCGGAGCCTTGCAGACCGACCATCATGATGGCGACCGGAGGCGCAGCATTAAGGTCGATGCCTCGCTGCTCCGAGCCGAGCATGGCGACGAGCTGGTCGTGCACGATCTTCACGACCATCTGGCCCGGCGTGACGGATCTCATCACTTCCACGCCGACGGCCTGTTCCCTCACCCTCGTCGCGAAATCGCGCACGACGTCCAGCGCGACGTCAGCTTCAAGCAGCGCGCGGCGGATCTCGCGCAAAGCGCTGTCGACGTCGGACTCGCTGAGCGCGCCGCGCCGGGTGAGGCGGTCGAGAACGCCGCCCAGCCTTTCCGAGAGGGTGTCGAACATGTCAAAGCCTCATCCGACGGACCGGTACGCGGCTAAATGGCGTCCGTGTTCCCCAATGTCGACGCCGGTGCGTTGCGGCGCCCGCCGTTCACGCGGCTCGGGACAAGACGCTCCAAACACGTTGACGCCCGAGGGCGCATCGCGCTGTCGGGCGTTCGCCTCCGGCCTCTCCGGACCGGTCGGCAGTTGTTTTCACCGAACCTTCAGTTAATAAACGGAACCTAGTGGTGCCGCGCCTCCGAGTCAAGGCAAGCCGCTTCACCGGCTGGCGCCGCGCCGCCCGCCGGTGCCGTTGCATCACGCGGCCCACGCATGTCGTCAAGGCGCAAGCTCATAGCTCACCGTCACCGCGACCCGCAGCACTTGTTCACCGGGCGCGACCGGCACGGCGCCGGCGCGAAAGGCCTGCTTGAGGGGAACCGGCGAGGATGCGCTCTCATCGATGATCTGCAGCACGTGGCCGAGCTTGGCGCCGGCGGCCTCGGCGTACAGCTCGGCCTTGCGCCGCGCGTCGGCAATCGCCTCGCCCCGCGCCTGGTCGAGCAAGCGCGACTGCTGCGATACCATGAACTCGATGCCGGACATCTCATTGGCGCCCGCCGCAATGGCGCGATCGAGAATATCGGGCAGTGTGCCGATATCGCGGATCTTCACGGTGAGCTGGTTTGTCACCAGAAATCCCGTCAGGCGCGCGGTACCACCCTTGTTGGGATCATATTGCGGCTGCAACGAAAGCCGCGACGTCTGGACGTCGCGCTCCTCGATGCCGCTCTGCCTGATGGCGCCGAGCACGGCGACGATCTGCTTGGCATTGGCTTCGCTCGCTTCATGGGCGGTCTTGCCCTGGCTGGTGACGCCGATCCGGATGACGGCGACGTCAGGGACGACCGCGACGGTTGCCTCGCCGCCGACGGTAATGAGTTTTTCAACCGCGCGAGCCGGGCAGGTTGCGGCAAGAACGAGTGCGACAATTGCGGACGCAACGGACATACGCATGAACGGTCTCTTCATTTCACCGGTACGTAGATGTTGACGACGAGATCGTTCTCCGGCGCTTTCAGGATGTCGCTTTCATATTCCTCGATGAAGACATCCTTTGCCTCGAGCTGCTTGCCGTCGAGATAATTGGTGATGGCCTCATAGGTCGCATCCATCGCGTCGTAGGAACCGCGATGCACGAATTTGAGCGCTTTTCCGCTCGGCGCCGATCCGACGAGGACCTTGGCTGGCGGCGGTTCCTTGGGCGCGGCTGCGACCGGCATCGCGGCTCGGAATTTGAACCCGGTATCGTCGGTCTCGGTATAGACGGTCATAAGCGGACCCGCGGGCGCGATGCCGTGTTTCTCGACATAGGCGGCCAGTTCCTTGTAGGCCGAAAGGAGCGTCTCGAACGCCGCATCCCAATGCGCTTCGCCTTCGACATAAATGATCGTGCGTTGCGGTAAGGTCACCTCCTCGCCGAAGGCGTCGCCCGGTTTGAGCGGCAAGGGCACGGCCGGACCCGTGATCGGGGGCGCCGGTGGCGCAGGCGTCTGCGCCGAGGCGAGCCCGGCGGCAGTCACGCCGATCGCCACGGCCGCAATCAGGCAGAGGCGCGGTCTCATGGCATGTCCATCGATGCGGCGTCCGCGATTCGCAGGGAGCATGACCGAGTCTAGCACGGCCCCTGGCCAATCCGCGTCTATTCGCCATATAAACGGGGCGAAACGCGGGCAAATCCGCCATCGGCCGGAGTGACATGCGCGCACTTGCCAATCATGCCTTCGTCAAGATGAACGGCATCGGCAACGAAATCGTCGTCGTCGATTTCCGTTCTGGCGGAGGTTGCATCACGCCCGAGGATGTCCGCGCCGCGGCCGATCCGCGCGGCGTCGCCTACGACCAGCTCATGGTCCTCTATCCGCCGCGGACGCCCGGCACCGAAGCCTTCATTCGTATTTACAACAACGACGGCTCGGAAGCCGGCGCCTGCGGCAACGGCATGCGCTGCGTGGCCGATCTCGTCGCGCGGCAGACCGGCAAGGCCGCATTGACGTTCGAGACGCAGGCGGGCCTGGTCAACTGCTGGAAAGGCGCGGGCGGGCTGTTCACCGTGGACATGGGCAGGCCGCGTTTTGCCTGGAATGAAATTCCGTTGGCCGAGGAATTCCGCGACACACGCGCGATCGAACTGCAGATCGGGCCGATCGACAAGCCGGTCCTGCACTCGCCGTCGGTGGTGAACATGGGCAATCCGCATGCAATATTCTGGGTTGCCGATGTGACCGCCTACGAGCTCGAGAAGTTCGGCCCGCTGCTCGAGAACCATCCGATATTTCCTGAGCGCGCCAATATCACGCTGGCGCACGTCGTCGCGCGCGACCGCATCGTCATCCGTACATGGGAACGCGGCGCGGGGCTGACCAAAGCCTGCGGTTCGGCGGCCTGCGCCGCGCTTGTCGCCGCCGCGCGGCTCAGGCGTTCGGAGCGCACGGCCGTCGTGGCGTTGCCGGGCGGGGAGCTCACGATCGTGTGGCGCGAGAGCGACGATCATGTGCTGATGACGGGGCCGGTGGCGTTCGAATTTGCGGGCCGCTTTGACCCCTCGTTGTTCGAAAAGGCATCCGCGCCGTGAACGTGCAGGTCGTCACCTTCGGCTGTCGGCTCAATACATACGAGTCGGAGGTCATCCGGCGCGCCGGCGCCGCCGCGGACGTCGCGGACACGGTCGTCGTCAATACCTGTGCGGTCACCGCCGAGGCCGTCCGCCAGGCCCGTCAGCGCATCCGGCGCATCCGGCGCGAGCAGCCGCAGCTCCGCATCGTCGTCACCGGTTGCGCCGCGCAGGCCATGCCGGAGCTGTTCGCGACGATGCCGGAGGTCGATCGCGTTCTCGGCAATGAGGAAAAGTTCGACCCCAAAGCCTGGACCGGAACGTCCAGGGTCGCCGTTGCCGATATCATGGCGGCAACGACGATGCGCGCGCATGCGGTCGATGCCATCGAAGGACGCAGTCGCGCTTTCGTGCAGGTGCAGAACGGGTGCGACCATCGCTGTACCTTTTGCATCATCCCCTATGGCCGCGGCAATTCGCGATCGCTCGGAGCCGCGAGCGTCGTCGCGCAGGTGCGCAGGCTCGTCGACAATGGTTATCGCGAGGTCGTGCTGACGGGGGTGGACATCACGAGCTACCGCGATGGCGAGGCGCGGCTTGGCACGCTGGTCAAGCGCATCCTCCGCGAAGTACCCGAGCTTTCCCGCCTGCGGCTTTCATCGATCGATTCGGTGGAAGCCGACCGCGATCTCATCGATGCCATGGCCACGGAGCCGCGGCTGATGCCGCATCTGCATTTGTCGCTGCAGGCCGGCGATGATTTGATCCTGAAGCGCATGCGGCGGCGGCACTCGCGCGCCGATGCCATCGAATTCTGCGGCGCCATGCGGCGCTTGCGTCCGGACATCGCCTTCGGCGCCGACATCATCGCCGGTTTTCCGACCGAGACCGAAGACATGTTCGCCCGTTCGCTCGATCTCGTCGACGAATGCGGATTGACCCAGTTGCACGTGTTCCCATTTTCGCCGCGCCCGGGCACGCCGGCCGCGCGCATGCCGCAGCTCGATCCTGCGGTCGTCCGGGAACGCGCGCGGCGTTTGCGTGAGAAGGGAGACGCGGCCTTGCGCGCCTATCTCGAAAGGCAGGTCGGCACCCGCCGCCGTGTGCTCGCCGAGTCGCGCATGCTCGGTCGCACCGAGCAGTTCGTCCTCGTGCGATTGCCTCGATCCGTCGAACCGGGAACGCTGCTCGAACTTCCCATCACCGGTCATGACGGTCGCCGCCTAGTCGCCGCGGCTTGAGCTCCGCCACCCGCACGCGCTCAGAAGCTCGTGCATATGCGCGGGCACCGGCGCGGACACCTCCACGGCGGGCTTGTTCTTGGATATCGGGACGGTGACGTCACGGGCATGCAGATGCAGCATGGGTTGGTCGCGATGCGAGGCGCAGCCGTAAATCGCGTCGCCCACGATCGGCCAGCCCATTTCGGCACAATGGACGCGGAGCTGGTGCGTGCGGCCCGTCAACGGCTCGAGTGCAAGCCAGGCCAGTCCCGCGCCGCGCCCCAACACCCTCCAGGTCGTCGTCGCGGGCATGCCGTGCGGATCGACCTTCATCCACCAACCGCGTTTCTCGTCGCGTTTCGCGAGGGGCATGTCGATCCGGCCCGCATCCGCCGCGGGACCGCCTTGGACCACGGTCCAATAGGTCTTCCTGATCTTTCCCTGTTTGAACAACCGCCCGAGCGCGGCAAGCGCCTTGCGGTGGCGGCCGAGCACCAGGCAGCCGGACGTGTCGCGGTCGAGCCGATGCGCGAGGGCGGGCGGACGCGGCAAGCCGAAACGCAGGAGGTCGAAGTAATCTTCGAGCGCCGCGCCGCCCTTCGGCCCGCGGTGCACCGCATAGCCGGCGGGCTTGTCGATCACCAGCATGAGGCCGTCGCGATAGAGCACGCGCGCCAACAGCTCTTCCGCCGTCATATTCCGTTACCAAATTCCGCGGGAAACGGGTATCACGGTCAGCTCATGGACGACAGCGGGCAGAAGGCGGGATGGTGGAAGCGCCTGAGCGGGGGGCTCAGACGAACCTCATCGGCCCTGGCGGGTTCCATTGCCGGCCTCACGCTGCGGCGCAAGCTCGACGCGGCGACGCTCGAAGAGCTCGAGGCGGTCCTCATCCGCGCCGATCTCGGGCCGGAACTGGCGGCACGGATCGTCGCGGCGCTGGCGACAGCGCGCCACGAGAAGGGCGTTACGCCGGAAGAGCTGCAGGCACTGCTCGCTCACGAGATCGAAAAGATCATGATGCCCGTCGCGCGGCCGCTTGACATCAACGCGCGGCCCTTCGTGGTCCTGGTCACGGGAGTGAACGGCTCCGGCAAGACCACCACCATCGGCAAGCTTGCCGCGCGTCTGCGCCGCGAGGGAAAGACCGTGATGCTGGTTGCAGGCGACACCTTCCGTGCCGCCGCCATCGATCAGCTCAAGGTATGGGGCGAGCGCGCGGGCGCCGACGTCGTTGCGCGCGAGGCGGGCGCCGATGCCGCGGGCCTCGTCTTCGACGCCCTCAACCTTGCGAGAAAACGGGGCGTTGACGTCGTACTTGTTGACACGGCCGGTCGCCTGCAGAATCGGACGGAATTGATGAGCGAGCTCGAGAAGATCGTACGGGTCGCGCGCAAGGTCGATCCTGCCGCGCCGCACGCGGTCTTGCTGGTGCTTGACGCGACCGTGGGACAGAACGCGCTCAGCCAGGTCGAGATGTTCGGCCGGACGGCCGGGGTTACGGGCCTGGCGATGACCAAGCTCGACGGCACTGCACGCGGCGGAATTCTGGTGGCAATTGCGACGCGCTTCGGTCTTCCGGTGCATTTCATTGGCGTCGGCGAAGGCCTCGACGACCTTGCGCCGTTCACCGCACGCGAATACGCACGCGCCGTGGTCGGTCTCGATACATAGCGCCATCCGCCAACTCGCCCCCTCCGTTCATGCCGACCAAAAAGGAGCTCAATCCCGCGTTGAAACTTGCGCTCGATATCGGGCCGCTCGCGTTGTTCTTTGTCGTCAACGCTCGGCTCGGGATTTTTGCTGCGACCGCGGCGTTCATGGCAGCGACGGTTTTCTCCGTGGCGTTCGGTTTCCTGGCCACGCGGCGTCTCGCGATCATGCCGTTCGTGACCCTTGTTTTCGTGCTGGTGTTCGGTTCGCTGACGCTCCTTTTTCATGACGACGAATTCATCAAGCTCAAACCGACCATCATCTACGGGCTGTTCGGGATCACGCTGCTTTGCGGGCTCGCCATGGGTAAGCCTCTGCTCGGCCTCTTGCTCGATCGAATGCTCGACATCACCGACACGGGATGGCACAAGTTGACGCGGCGTTGGGCGATTTTCTTTCTGATGCTTGCCGTGCTGAATGAGATCATATGGCGAAATTTCTCGACCGAGGTCTGGCTGGGCTTCAAGCTGTTCGGAATTGTGCCGCTGACGCTTCTGTTCGGCGCGCTGCAATATCCGCTGATCGTCAAACATAGGCGCGGCGCCGAAACGCACCGCTGAATCGTTTCACGAAGATCATTCAAGCCGTCAAGTCGCGTGCCGCAAGCGCGATGAACGGCTCGGGCCGAGGGTCGCCCGCTGCGGGGAGCCTCGCAATCAAGGACGGTGCCCATTCGATCTGCTCGGAAGCTGCACCACGCTCGGTCCCGGGCGCCACGGGTTCCGCGCGGGCGTGATCAACGAAGATCGACGAGACCGAATTGAGGGCCGAGCAGCCGTCGGACTCGGATAAGCTCGGAGCAAGCGGCCATCGCATCGAGGGCGACGCGCGCGAGCGCGGTCACCTGCGAGGGATTTGCCATCAAGGCACGCATGATCGCGAACAGATTGAGGTTGCCGTCCGGGTCCATCCCGGCGAGCGCCGCGGGCGGCACCGTCCGTTCGATCGGATCGATCACGACGCGCAGAGCGGTGAACGACAGCCGGTGCCGGGCCGCGATGCGCGCAACCACATGCGACTCCATGTCGACGGCAGCCGCGCCTGTCCTTGCGTGCAGATCCCGCTTGGCCGCGGGACTGCTCACCGGAAAATCCACCCCGGCGATGGGCGCGTGGTTGGCGTCCGGGATCAGGCGCAGGAGCTTGCGCGACCACGTCTCGTCGGTCGCGTGAACGGTCTGCGCTGCGACGACGGAGGACGCGACGATCCAATCGCCAGCGCGAAGGCGGGGCATGAGGCCACCTGCCACGCCGAAGCTGACGATGCCGCAGCAGCCTTGGCGAACCGCGCCCTCGACCAATTTGGTGATGTCCTGCTCGGTTTTCCGGTATGCGACGCGGACCCCGGGACCGGCGGCGATGCGAGCCTCGAAAGCCATGCCGACGAGTGCGATCACCGTGGATCGGCCGCGTTCCTCGCCGAGCGCGGGAAAGGCTTGGTCCACCCCCTCGCTGCGGGAGGGCGGACACTCCGTGAACGCTGCCTGGATGGATGCCAACTCAGATGACATATGACGCCCCGTCAGCCCCGCCGGTCGGACGTTCCGGCGATCACAACCCTTCGCGGTTATCCGCCGTCGCCGTCCCGTTATGATATCCGCCGGTTCGGCAGAAAGTCATCGCTTCGGATAGGTCGATATGATCGCGGGCTCTCATGCGTAATGCAACCGTCCTCATCACCGGCGCCACCGGTTTCGTCGGTTCGGCCGTCGCGAGAAAGCTTGCGGCGGAGGGGTTTGCCGTGCGCGCATTGGTGCGGCCGCACGGCCGCCGCGACCGACAGATCGCCGGCCTCGGCCTGGAACTCGCCGCCGGCGACATCCGCGATCCGGGTTCCGTCAGAGACGCCATGCGAGGCGTCCGCTATGTATTTCATGTTGCAGCGGATTATCGCCTGTGGGCGCCCGATCCCACGGAGATCTTCGCCACCAACGTGACCGGCACGCGCATCGTCATGGAGGAAGCGCTCCGCGCCGGCGTGGAACGCGTCGTGCACACGAGCAGCGTGGCGACGCTGGCGCTCCGCGCGGACCGGTCGCCTGCCGACGAGAGCATCCCCCTCGCCGAAGACGAAGGGATCGGCGCCTACAAGCGCAGCAAGATCGCCGCCGAACGCCTGGTCGAGGCCATGGTCAGGGAGCGGGGGTTGCCCGCCGTCATCGTCAATCCCTCGACCCCGATCGGGCCCCGCGACATCCGGCCCACGCCCACGGGGCGGATCATCCTGGAAGCGGCACGCGGGAAAATTCCCGGCTTCGTCGACACCGGCCTCAATCTGGTCCATGTCGACGACGTTGCGGACGGGCACCTTGCCGCACTCAGGCGCGGCGTCGTCGGCGAGCGCTACATCCTCGGTGGCCAGAACGTCGCGCTGGCGGACATGCTCGCGCAGATCGCGGCGCTCGTTAACCGCAGACCGCCGCGTCTACGTATTCCGCGTGCGATCGCGCTTGCAGCGGCCTATGGCGCGGAGGCGATCGCGCGCGTGCGCGGAACCGAACCGCTGGCGACGGTGGACGGTGTGCGGATGGCCGAACATTGGATGTATTTCACCGCGGCAAAAGCCGAAGGGGCGCTCGGCTTCCGTGCGCGGCCCTATCAGGAAGGCTTGGCGGATGCGCTACGGTGGTTCCGCGAAGCAGGCTATCTCAACGCCTGATGCGCCCCGTCCGGACCGCGTCGGCGCGGCCGACCGATATCTCAACGGCTCGCGATATTGTCGGCAATCGGTGGCGGCAACGCCGCGATCATGCGGCAGTCATCGGCCTCGGCGCGACCGCACGCGGCCGTCAGCGCCGGCCGCCGACCAGATTGCCGCTGCGCGACAGCCGGTATTGCCTTCCACGCCAGGATACCGTCGAACCGAAGAAGCTCGCGGCATAGATCCCGAAAGCGACAAGGTCATGGAGGGGCAGCAGCCAGAGGGGCTGCCGCGGCAAGTCGAACCGGCGTTCGACGACTCGGCAAAGCGCCGCACGGCATGCGAACGCCAACACCACGAGCGCGACCCCGCTCACGCGTCCGGGGAATGCTGCGAGCAAGGCGAGCGGCAGCGGATGGGTCAATATCGTCCCGGCATAGCCGAGGCGATCGATCTGCTTGATCGTGCGGGCAACCCGCAGCTCATGCCGGACGTGCTCACGGAGGTCCTGCTCGAAGCAGACATGGCCCACCGTGAACCCCGGGATGGCCATGTCATAGCCGGCAGCCCGGATCGCCCTGCCGATGGCGTGATCGTCCGCGAGAATGTCGGCGAACCGCCGGAAGCCGCCAATTTGATCGAGCGTCTCGCGCCTCAGGGCGATGGTCGCGCCGAAGCACGGCCGCGCCAGGCCGAGGCGCACCGCGGCGACGGCTTGCGGAAGAAAGCGCGTATTGATGGCCAAGGCGGATATTTCCGACCCGAGGCCGCCCGCGGCGATCCCATGGTAGAGGCAGGTCACGCCGCCAACGCCGGGTCGGCCGAGCAGCCCCACCACCTCGCGCAGGTAGCGGGGACCGACCGCAATATCGCTGTCGGACATCACGATGATGGGATGACGCGCGCGTCGCATCATGCCCGCGAGATTCGCGATTTTGCGGTTGCGCCCGGGTTCGCCCGCACCGCCGTCGACATCGATGGCCACGATTTGAAACGTCGATCGAAGTCGCTGCGCGATGCGCGCTACAAGGTCGACGGCCTTTTCCGTGCCGAGAACGATCTGCACGGTGCCGGAATAGTCCTGCCGGCACAGTGCCGCGAGCCGCTCGAACAGGCCCGGCTCATCTCCGTGCAAAGGCTTCAGCACCGTCACCGCCGGACCCGGATCGGCAAGATCGTTCCTTTCCCCGGCGAAACGTCGCACCAGCACGCATTCAACCGACGTCCACAGACAGGCGGCCAAGGCCGCGGCCATGAAGACATCGGGAATATGGGCAAGAAGCGTCATTGCATCAGCGACGTTCCGAGCCCGAAGCCGGGCGCACGGTTGCGAGGATGGGACGACCGAAGCGGCTCTCCAGCTTCCGGCGCGAAATATAAAACGGTGCTCGCGTGCGCATCAGGCTATCGCTCCCCACGGCACCGGCATTGTACGCCATGATGACGAGCGAGATCAGGATGTTTTCACCGAAGCGGCGGATCAGCTCGCTGAGCGACGGCGATTCGCTCTCCGCAATCGCTTCGAATCCGAAGCGGGCGAGAATTCTCGCCATCTGTTCGCCCTTGCGCTGGGTTACCGCCGGAAAGTTGATGCGAATGATCGATATATCCTGGAGATCGGGCTCGCGTTTGAGATATTGCGCCAGTTCCTGCAGTGAAATCTCGGTGCGACGGGTCATTTGCGAGGCGCGGCTGAAGGTCATGCCGGCTTGGGAGGACGGCGGGACCTGGTCGTTCCAGAAATGGAGGTCCACCATGCGCTCGCCGCGGTGCAGGTGCGTGCCGTCCGACAAGGTCAGCTCGCGGCTTGAGCGCACGACATGCATCCGAAAGATGCAAAGGGGATTGTCCGTGTATTCGACGATGGAATATCGCCGCCGCAACGAGGCGTCCAACGCCAGGATCGCCTTCGTCAGCCAGGGATGATCGTGCTGCGCGTTGCGCAAATTCTGCACCGCCATCAACCCGTCTCCCTGTCGTCCCGCCCGCGACCCTGGAGGAAATCGCCCTACGCGAATCGTGAGAGCCCTCGGTCCCGGGAAATGCGCCGCCCCCAGAAAAAAATAACGAGTTGACGGAGCAATGGTTGCTCGTACTCGTCGCCCGCTGTCGCTGCGCCCTGATGGCGTCCGACGCGCGGCACCGTGCGCCGGCATCCCCATCGACCTGCGCCGGCGCTCGCACGCGGCAAAATTGGACGGATGATGGGCGGCGGCGCAGACGGACGTCGCGCCCGGGTGCTGACGACGCAGGTCGGTGTTGCGGCTCGCGCACGCGCGGTCATAACCGGCGGCCCGGGCTCGTGCGGGCGTGCACATCCGACGGACACGGCATATCGGTACGCGCAGGAGACGGCGCGGACGGAGCCGGACCGGGCGCATGAGACACCGTCGGACATGGCGTCAAGCGCGGAATGCCTTGAACCACTCCAGTAGACGGTGGTCACCCGAGCATAGTCAAGCCGCAGAATTCGTCCCGCCGTCCCGTGAAGTCCGCGGATCGCAGCTCGAGCCCGCGCCGACGAGGAGCGTCCTCACGCCGGCGGGATCGTGACGCAACGACGGCAAGCGTGACCGCAAAGCCGACGGTGCGGCCCGCCCGCTCCGCCACCACCGCGGGCACGCCGCGTCACGAACATGCGCGACGACGCCAGGGATCCCGTTCGATCCCGCATGGCTTCGTTCTCGCTTCGCCCGGCTCGGCTCACGCATCGATATCGCCGCGATCCGCTCGAACGAAGGCCGCACCGTCGCCATGCGACCGTTCGCTCATGATCCAGCGGCCTTGGCGGCCGACGACCGCTTCCCGATGTCTGTCCCGACGGCCGGCCTACCGGCTCAGGGCTTTTTCGATCCGCGGCAACAGCTCGGATGTGAGATTTTGCGCCGTGATCGGCCCCACCAGCTTGTAGGCGATCCGCCCGTCGCGATCGACCAGGAAGGTTTCCGGGACGCCGTAGACGCCCCAGTCGATCGACGTGCGGCCGGTCTCGTCGCGCCCGGTCGCGACGAAGGGATTCCCATAGCGGTTGAGGAAACGTCGCGCGTCGTCCGGCGCGTCCTTGTAGTTGATGCCGACGAGCCTGAAACGTCCATCCTTGGCCAGCGCGTTGAGGAACGGGGCCTCGGCGTGACAGGGCACGCACCATGACGCCCAGACGTTGACCAGGCTTACGGCGCCCGCCAGCGTGGCATTGGTCAGGCCTGGCACGGGCCGGCCGTCGACATCGAGTCCCGGTATCGGCGGCAGGTCGGTCGGCGGCACCGGCTTGCCGATCAGCGCCGACGGCAGTCGGGACGGATCGCCGTCCCTCAGTCCCGCGTACAACAGAGCGGCGAGAACAAGGAAGACGAGCAGCGGCAGCGCCACGACGACCTTGCGGCGATGCGTTCCCGCCGTATCGCGGAGGACGCTCACGGCGTGCCTCCTGGGCGCTGCGAACGGCGCTTCACGCCGTGGTCTTCCAGGCTGCCGAGCATTCGGCGCTGCGCCGCGTAATCGAGCGCGACCCAGGCGATCAACATTGTCACGATAAACGCCGTGATGGCGTAGGCAGCGACGATGAAGTCGGCGTGCGTATCGACGATCATGCCCCGGCCCGCTGCGCCTCAAGGATCTGCATGGTGCGCACGCGCCGGCGCAGAATTTCGTTGCGCATGGCGGCAAGGTGCAGCGTCACGAACAGCAGGAGGAAGGCGACGGCCATCACCGCGAGCGGCCAAAGAATCGAAGGATCGATGACCGGACCGCCGGCGCGGAAGATTGACTCGCCCTGGTGCAGTGAATTCCACCAATCGACGGAAAACTTGACGATCGGCAGGTCGACCGCCCCGACCAACGAAAGGATCGCTGCCGCGCGTGCGCCGCGGCCCGGGTCTTCCGCGGTCCAATAAAGCGCCAGCACGCCGAGATAGAGGAGGAATAGGACGAGCTCGGAGGTGAGCCGTGCGTCCCACACCCAGTAGGTTCCCCAGGTCGGACGACCCCAGAGCGAGCCGGTGATCAAGCAAATGAGGGTGAAGCCGGCGCCGGTCGGTGCGGCCGCCCGGGCCGCGACGTCCGCCAGCGGGTGGCGCCACACCAGCGTCCCGAGCGCCGCAACGGTCATGATCGCCCAACCGACCATGCTGAGCCAGGCGGCCGGCACATGAAGGAACATGATCTTGACGGTCGCGCCCTGCTGGTAGTCGTCCGGTGCCTGCACGGCCTGGAAAAGACCATAGGCCAATGTCACGGCGGTCGCGCACGCCAGCCACGGCAGGAGGCGGTCGGCCAGGCGCAGGAAGCGCGTCGGATTGGCAAGCTCGATGACGGCCATCGGCGATCTTCTATCTCATTCGAGCCCATGCCGCAGCGCAGCCGCCGCGGCGAAAGGCCCCAGCACGAGGCTTGCCATGGATAGCGCGCAAAGAATGGTGAAAGCGGGGCCGAAACCCGTCCGCCCGGCGGAGGCAGCCTCCGACGTCGAAACGCCGAAGACCAATATCGGTATGGTGAGCGGCAGCACGATCACCGCGAGCAGCAGACCGCCGCGCCGCAGCGCGACCGAGAGCGCGGCTCCGACCAGGCCGATGAACGTGAGTGCCGGCGTGCCGACGGCGAGGGCCGCCAGGAGCGGACCCATGGCGGAAGGGTCCATGTCAAGCATGAGACCGAGCAGG
>Ga0209810_1004134_pt1 | contig 14307 bp, 4 predicted proteins | sample Coa_R1_7_FD_187159 | JGI IMG/M metagenome (GOLD analysis project Ga0209810, IMG submission 187159) | Surface soil microbial communities from Centralia Pennsylvania, which are recovering from an underground coalmine fire - Coalmine... | ecosystem: Environmental > Terrestrial > Soil > Unclassified ...
CCTACGCGGATTGACCACCATCATGAATGCTCTGGTCGGTATGGAACTTCTGGCCAAAGATAAAGAAGGCCGCTATTCACTGACTCCCGAAAGTTCTCAATTCCTCGTCAACACCAAGCCTTCGTTTCAGGGGGGCGTGATTCGCCACTGCAGTGAGGATCTGATTCCCCGATGGCTGCATCTCAACGAAATCGTCGCGAATGGCAAGCCCATTCAGGCCGTAAATGAAAGCAAATCGGGAGTCGAATTCTTCCAAAAGCTCGTGCCTGACATCTTCGCCATGAGCTATTCGGCGGCCCAGAAGCTCGCGGAGCACCTGAATTTTAATGGTGCCCGAAAGGCCGTGCGTGTGCTCGATATCGCTGCCGGCTCAGGAGTCTGGGGCATCGCCGTTGCCCAAAGCTCGGAGGGGGTCCAAGTGACCGCTGTCGACTGGTCCGGGGTTCTTCCAATTACTCGCCAGATCGTCGCGCGTTTCGGCCTATCAGACCGCTTTACCTTCGTTGGAGGCGATATTCACGAAGCCGATTTCGGCTCTGGCCATGCACTCGCCACGCTTGGCCACATTCTCCACAGCGAAGGCGAAGAGCGCAGCCGTGCCTTGCTAGCAAAGACATTTCGCTCGCTGGCGCCCGGCGGAACCATTGCAATCGCCGAGTTTCTGGTGAATGCAGATCGCACTGGCCCGCTGCATGGTCTCTTCTTCGCTGTGAATATGCTGGTTAACACTGATTTCGGCGATACGTACTCGTTTGAAGAAATTAGCAGTTGGCTGCGCGAAGCTGGATTCATTCACCCGCGGACTTTGGAAGCACCAGGGCCTTCACCGCTGATCCTTGCGAATAAACCTTAGCGCCCCGCCGGGGCAGGTGCTGTTTTCCTCGTCAACCCGCAACTTCGAGTAGCCGTTCTCTCCGGCTTGCCGTGCCTAGAGAGCGCCGCACACGTGCTTGCACTCACCTCAAGACCATCCCCGCGCTGATGTTCGAGAAGCAAGACTAAAACTCGATGTTTGCGCGAAATTCAATCACACGAGGCGCAGTAGGACCGCCGGTTGTTTGAGCAAACGTGAGACTTTGCACGCTGCTCAGTTGCGGTGAATTCTGCCCTCCGTTTAGGATGGCGAATGTCGGATGATTCGTCAAATTCAGAAACTCTGCTTGCAACGTTGTGCGAAACCGCTCGCTAATGGGAATGGATTTATTTATTGACAAATCATCATTGAACCAATGCGGTTGTGTTACATAAGCGCGAAGTCCTAAAACACCGGCGATGTTGGCGGGAGTCAAAGCAGATGCCGCCGCTCCATTGCTGGCAATGAATTGAGGGCTAATGATCGTCACCCAAGGATTGCCAGAACGATAAACACCGGTTTGCACATCTCGCACGGTAATTCCGTTATAGTAAACGCCGGAGTCATTTGCATTGAATGTGCCAAAACCGCCATTAATCTGCAATGGGGTCCCACTCTGCCACACGAGAATAGTTCCCAGCGTCCAGCCGCCAAAGACTGCATTCACAAATCCGCCATGGTTTAAAAAAGTTCTGCCTTGGCCGAAGGGAAGATCATACGTACCGCTGGCGTGTAGCACGTGTCGGATATCAAACAAGCTCGGACCGTAGTTGAGCCGGAAATTGCGGGCAGTATAGTAAATAAGGTTATTTTGTCCCTGGATGCCGTTTTGGGCGGCGATACCAAGAGAGTGGCTCCAGGTATAGTTTATGTTGAATTCCATACCATGTGTTGGTCGCTGCCGAAATTCAACCTGCATAGCATTGTAATTTGAGCTACCCGCAGCATCCAGATAGTTGACATTCCTTCCGGCGGCGTATGGGTTGACTTGCCAGAAATTGATCGGATAACCGTGCCCCGGGAAAGTGCCCTTACTAGCGCAGGCCGGAAAGGCGGCCGAACCGACCATATTACAGAAAAGATTGATGTTGCCACCCGTACCAGCTAGTGTGTTAGCCATGGTGCCCACTGCTCCGTTATTTAAGTAGGTGATAAAGGTGCCGTTTGAAAAATTAGGGGATGTCGGACTATTAAATGCTGCGGTGAAAATAGGCAGCGGAACATCCCCAGGTAGACCAAGATTCGCGAACGTGTTGCCCTTTCCTGCCGCCCGGTTGACGGCAAGGTTATTCTGCGCGTTCTTGAATTCTTGCAGAAAACCATTTTCGAAGATATTAACTTCGTTGATGTTGTACCCCAGCCACTGATGCAGCGCGAGATTGCCCACATAACGAATCTCGAGCGCATTGCTCGAGCCGATTTGGCGCTGAATGCCGAAATTCCACTCCTCTACATAAGGCTGTCGGATATTAGGATTCATGCCCCAAAGCGTACTGGGGAAAAGGTTGGCGGCGGGGGTAACAGCAGTATAAGTTGGCGGCGTCAGCGCATAAGGCGGCAGCGGATCACCAAAATAGAGCGATCCCGGCACAAAGTTACCCACACCCGGAGATGGGTTGGAGTTCAAGCTGCCTTGCTGAAAGAAGAACTGTCCCGAGTTTGAGGCGTAGGCCCAGAAATTCTGCGCCCCTTCCTGATAGTGCCTGAGAGAGTATCCTGCTCGGATCACCGTGCCGCGACCGATGAGCTTGCTGTCGGATTGCGGATTCCAGGCGATGGCGAAGGCCGGCGAGGGATTCACATAAGAGGGTTTGTAGGCGTGGACCTGCGCTACAAAATTGGGATTCTGCACACCGCCCAGGTTGCCCGGCTGGAATGGCGCACCTACGGGTGTCGGCCCCCAGATGTCTCCCAGCGTAGGCAGCGTGCTGTAGCCTCCGTTCACATCGTGATCGTCACCGACAAAGTCCCAGCGAAGTCCATAATTTAACGTGAGGTTGGGCCGAAGGCGCCAGCGATCCTGCACCCAGATGCCGGTTGCCGATTGCACCTCATCAAGGTTATAGGCGCCAAACAGGCTGTACTGCTTGGTGACAGGGTTTAACGGTCGTCCGCCACCCGCAATGTTGACTGCGGAGATTCGTCCGGTCAGTTCTGCATAAAGATTTTCTGCGTTCGTCAGGCTGGTACTGCTGGCATTGGGCAGCGCGGCGGCAAATACCGCGCCGAGCGGGTCTTGTGCCGAGATTCCAAAAGTGTAATTCGGATATCCGCCGGGGCCGTTCCAGTAATGATCTTGCTCGCGGTACCAGGACGCGCCGAAGACCAGGGAATGGTCACCTTTCTGCCAGTTGATGCTGTCATTCGCGTTTAAAAGAGGATAGAACGAGGAAATGGGCTGGCGGAAATTCGGCCCGCCGTATAAACTCGACCCGTAATTCCAGGTCTGTATGTAGATGCTCTGCAAGTTGACTCCCAGGTTTTCCGGATCAAAGATGCTGTATTGATACATGTAGCCGGCATGAAACTGATTGATCAGTGTAGGACTGATTGTCCAATCGGCGCCGAATCCGGCAATACGGTTATTGCTGTCGCTCGAGGTGTAGTTCAGCGGATCGATGCCGCCGGGGAAATAAGGCGGGTTGATGTGATTACGATCCGTTTTGGTTTGCGCATAGGAGAGATTAAGGCGAACATTATCGGTAGCTGCATAATCTAACCGCACGGCCGGGTAGTAGATGTCAGTTTGTGCGGGCACCTGAAAATTAAACGTATAGATATTGGGATCGGAGGTAGGCGTCAGCACACCCAGGTTCAAAACGCTGTCGATCTTCTGCAACTGAGCTGCAGCGCTTGGATGAATAATCGATGGATAACCCGCATGGCCTGCGATCTGTAACACGTTGACCGTTCGCAACACCCCGGAAGTGTCCCGATACGTAAAATTACCTTGCTGCGCGGCAGGACTCAAGACGCTCGGCACAGGATTTGGCAAGATACTCTGCGGCTGAATCGACTGGGCCCAAGTACCGAAGAAGAACAACTTATTCTTAATGATCGGACCACCCAGACTCGCACCAAAATCATTCAGCTTGAGGACATTTCTCGGCAGGCCGCGCGCATTGTTAGCCCAGGAATTTGCGTTCAGCGCGGTGTTGCGGAAATCTTCAAAAAGACGTCCGTGAAAATCATTAGTTCCACGCCGCGTCACCATGCTGATGTGCATGGCCGACGTTCCGGCGCCGCTGAGGTCGATTTGTCCGGTTTGAATGGTCATCTCAGCAATATCCTCGATGCGTGGTTGCACAGCCGTGGTTCCGTAATTGAAGCCGCCGCTTCGGAAGCGATTGCTGATTCCCGGAGTGCCGTCAAAGTCAGCGCTTACAACTGCGCCGCCGGGCATATTGTCAAAGGTGCCGTTGGTGTTTGCCGCTCCTGTGCCGCCGACGCCGCTAGTAGTCCAGCCAGGAACCAGAAATGCGAGGCTCATGACGTTACGGCCCTGCACAGGAAGATTCACTACCTGCTTGGTGTCAATCGTCGTAGCGAGCGTGTTGGAGGTGGGCTCGACCAGAGGTGTTTCGGCGCTCACCTGGACGGTCGCCGATGTACGCCCTAACGTAAGCGTGGCGCGGACATCGGTCACGCGGTCGGTCTGCACCTGCACGGACTCAAAAACAGCATTCGCAAACCCCGTTTTACTTACGGTTAGCCGGTACGTGCCGAAGGCAAGCCCGCGAAACTCGTAGCCGCCATCTGAGCCCGTGTTTCCTCTGCGCACTTCATTGGTCGCCACGTCTACCAATTCCAGCCCCGCTCCAGGAACTAGCGCGCCGCTGGGATCAGTGACGGTGACGGTAATGGTCCCTGTAGTGGCCGTTTGGGCCCAAGACAGCCCGGCGCACCCAACCAGTCCCGCAAGCAATAGGTGCTGCAGGTAGGAGAACGATTTTGAAAATGCCCTGCTCATCATCCTCTCCTCTCTTCTTTGAGCGGTTTGGCGGGAGACTCAATGAAAGCCGGAAGCGCACGCCAGCTCTCGAAGAAGTCATGCTGGCGCACGCTAGAAACGCATCTTTAAGGAGCCCCCGAAAATTGTATGCAATATACAATCTTGATTCCTTTTACTTACCACAAGACAGGTCCGGTTGCAAGAGAAAAATGCAAACGCATACACGTTTCCTTGAGCCCAAAGCGGGAGCGGTTCACCATTTTACTGGACCACAATCTCGAACTGCTGCTCGCTGCCAGTGGAGAGGATCACAGTATCGTGGTACCGGCCTCCAATCCGGGCTGGGCGGCCATTTACCCTCGCCTTTTCAAGCATCTGCCGCTGTGGCAGGCGAAATTTTACTTGGATTTCTTTTGGGGTTCCGGGACGGGCCAGCGTCACCTGCGCAGACTGGGATCTCATTCGGAAATCCACTCGCCCCCAGCGTGTGGGCGCTCGCTCGATGCGTATCTCTTTACCGGAGCCCACCCACTCGCGCGGCAGTCCTTTCCCGAGGTAGAGCCGCTCGGCGTCGGAATCCTCCAGCACCAGCATCCATCGGAGCAGGAGCGGTATCGTTTGCTGTGCGGGGATGCAGAACAAAGCTGTGCCACCAGTGATTCCAGCGACCTCGCCAGCCGTCCAACTTCCTGGTGTGTGATCGTGATAGCGATGGGCGTAGAGAAAGAGGAGAAACTCTTCGATTCGGTCCAAGCGCAACAGCATTTGCGCATAGCCGTAGGAGATGAACCCTAGAATGGCACGCCCGCCTGGGCTGGGACGCCCCACGTTGGCGACGACGCCTAAGGTAGTGGCGCCGTAGGCACGCATACAGTCGATCACTGTGTTGGCAAGTTGGGGCGGCAAGATATCAGCCTGAAGCAGTTCGCTGTATGCGCGGTGTGGCCATTGTTGCGGACTCGGATGCTCTTGCTCCATGGATTCTCGGAAAGTAAGATTCGCACCGGGCAGCGGTCCGATATAGGGCGGGTCCAGATCGCGCCGCATGTTTTGTTGCATGCTGGCGATCACTCTCTCTCGGAGCATTTGACTGCGTTCCAGCCACTTGCCCGCTTGTCTTTGCGCTCCCGGCCAGACTTGTGCGATATCTTTTAGCCCGCGAGCCGCAAAGGCGCTATTGGCAAAATAGGGCTTCCACCAGGTTTCAGGCCGGGGCGCAAGACACGCATCCGATTCGCTCCAGCCATGAATCAACCCATAGCCCGGATCTTCTTTCGCAAGCCGGAGGCTGGCATCGTGCATATCGCATAAAAGCTCCGCCGTGGCTTCAATCTTCGCGGAATGCTTCAAAAGCAGACTGTCATCTTGTGTGTAATTACGATAACGTGCCAGCAAAGATAAGCTCAGCCCGAACTGCGCCGTCTCCGGACCGCGCATATTGACCATACCCTTGGAGTCGACGAAATCACTGAAATAGTTGTCTATTGTTTGTCGCGCCTGTTCGAAGCGCCCCCATTCGAGATTGGTATAAACGGCGCTGGTGAACACGTCTTGAAAGCCATCGTATTCCGATCCGTAGTAGTCGCGGTCAACGGCTCCGTATTTCGGATAGACACCGCCTGGGCGCACCATCAATTCTTTCGCAAAGGCATGCTTTGCCATGTCGACCCAGACGGTGTTTGGAAGCACCACCTGAACAATGTCCTCCAACTGCCGATCCCAGTAGTTTGCAAAAACCAGTAAGGCATGATAAAAGGCCTGAGGCGAAGGATCCTGGCGTGCGGGCGGAAACGCCGGATAGCTGTGGCCATAGACCGCCTTCACAAGCTTTCCGTTTTCGATGCGAGCGGTACGGTGCCATGTTTGGACAATAAATTTGTCGCGAGCCTCGACATCGCCAAAGATGAGCAATTCCAAATGCGCCGTATCGGAAAGCGGCATCACCTTTCGAACCGCCGGCATCCATCCGCCGAGAAGTCCTTCAAATCGCTTGTGCGCGAGTTCTTGCGTTAGCTCAGGGAAATATTGCACCGGGTGATACGTTCTGGTGTTGCCAGCGGGATAGACCGGCATCGTATCGAAGCATTCTTTCGTTCCCACGAAAGTGTTCCAGCTCAGGCGAACGGGGAAGCGGCCAGGCGAAGGCATTGCCGAACCCAAAGGCGGCGCTGCCATCCGCACCAGTTCGGGATCAGGATCGCCTCCATGCTCGAGCAGCTTGTCTGCAAGTAGGTCACGCTCGGCCATCCCAATATCGCTCAGCTTCAAACCCAGATAGGGCGGATTTGCTTCGGCAAATGCCGGCTCGGCGCTTTTCCTGAGCAGGCGACGATTACCGCGGGAAGACACGTAGGTAATTGGGCCGTCGCGCGTACGGAAATCTTGGTACACTTTCCAAATTTCAAAGCCGAGCTGGAACTCGCAAACCAGTGTATGGCCTTCAACAGATGCAGCTTCAACAGACGTCGCTTGCGGGCTGGCAGCGCTCGTGTGAGCCACAAGATCCAGTGCTGCGCTCGCGCGTGCAAGATGACTGATAAATTGACGGCGCTTCATATCGACTAGAAGTCTCCCAGCGGATTCACGGTCATCGAAGCACGGTGGTTCGTGACAGTGCCCCAGTAATCGATCCAGGCGTTGGCGATGCCATTTGCTCTCTCCAACAGTTCGGGCGATGGTCTATTACCGTGCTCAACCATCACCACAATTCCTGTGTTGAATTTTCTTTGAGAGTGATAGACATCGGGCAGGCGCGGCCCTTCGACGCTAATGACATCGTTTATCGTTACCTTGACACGATCAGCTCTGAAGATCGGATGACCGTTGGCATCGTGTCCTACGGGAGTAAGATTGCGTAACAGGAAGAAATCTGGCACTTCCGTGGGCGCAATCAGACCCATGAGATACAGATCGAGATAAGAATAGCCTGTTGCTGGAACATAATAATCGTCATCCAGTTGCGTGAAGGTGCCGTCAAAATTGTCCTGCCAGACGCCGCCTCCCATGGCAGAAGCTTCAACCGGTCTTTGATATGGGAACGCGGCAGGCGCCTGCAAACCTCTGGCCCAATGCGTGGGACCGAGCGGAACTACTTCGCCGTTGATTTTTGCAGAGACGAATGCCGACCATCGATGGCCCATTTCGTGTCCGATTTGTGACATTGCCAGATCGTATGGTGTAATTTTCTGACCCGGGGAACGCTCTTCGAGTTGGTGTTCATAAAAGTCAATATCACGTGGATTGTTGGTTCTGACTCCCGGAGGCGGAAATTCCTGCATTTGGTTAGCCCCAACATAGACAGGTTGTATAAATCCCCATTGAAACCGGCCGGCGCTGCAGTAAGCGCTAACATCCTTTTCTGTTTGACCGATGCCCGTTACATGACCTCCCATCGGACCATTGCTCGGGGTCCCTGCCTCTTGGTTGTCAATGCGGAAGTCGGAATAATAAGCAAGAAAGTCAAATTTATCGCCTAATGCCTGAATTACAGTGCAGCTCAAATCGCGAGGGTTCGGCAACGCAAGATAATGGAACGCTTCAAATACAATGCTGAATGGGCCATCGTGGGGCGTAAGCGAAGCAAGATGCACTTCCGGGCTCAGGAGGCCCGACAATGAGACAGTTTGTGGCTGAACCTTCGCAACAACCGCACCTTGAGCACTAGCCACATCGGCGGCAACCAAAATACGTCGCGCATTTATAAATTCAGCCGGCAGAATACCCTGAACAGAAAGACTATTCCCACTCACCGTGACCTTGCCGGTCAGACCACGGCCGAACGACACGTAACGCGAGCCTCTTCTGCCACCAACTCCTCGAATGGTCCAAGTTACGCAAGATGCACCCGAACGGCAACCCCGATCGCTTGCACCACTCTGCCGCTCAAAATAGACGCGGTATATCAGGCCTGGCAACTCCGGATCGCCCTCTGGCAGCACAGGCCCGTGTGTTTCAAAAGTAACCTTCAGAAACATAGCGTCCACAATAGAGATTTTTATGCTCGTTAGATCCAAATAGGGAGCCTCGGGCGAACTGGACTGAGCGCGAAGGTTAGTTAGCGGCATCTCCGTTCCTTTCTCACGCGTTGGATAGAGGCCAACGATGGCGTCGCGCGCTGCTACGCCGTTATAGGACATTTCAATAGAGCCGTCTTTGGCGAGCATCAATTGAAAACGGTTGACCGTCGGCTTCCAGGTGAAGTCCTGAATGCCGCCCCATGGTTCTGTCAGGTCCCAGGTAATTACAACACGATCCGATAACTCTTTTTCGTATCGGGAACCGCTCAGCCGCGGTTTGAGGAAAACGGCGATACCCGGAACGGTGTTCACGATTGCCGTTGCGGCATTCGCCAACTGATCGAAGCGAGCGATCGTGAAGCCCGTTGCAGCGCGCGGCGGAGCCTGCGGAATTGACCCGAAGATCACTGCTCCGGTCTCAACTGCCGAAAACGATCTCCACTGCTTCCCGGAGAACGGAAATACAAAGTTGTGAAGAATAACTTCATTCCCTTTTAATTCCGGTCCAAACTCAGAATCCCATTTCAACGGCAGGTTGCTGATCCGGTAACCGCCACCCTCCGGAGTGAATCGCAGAGTACGATGATCCAGGTTAAAGAGATTTGCATGTCCAAGGACATCCCGATCCAGCTCCATCACGATTAACTTTCCACGCGTGCTAATGGTCCCAATGGAATGTCCGGGTTCGGGGCTTGGTTGCGCCCCAATAGGGTTGACCGCAATGCATATCCAAAGCGGCCCCAACAGGCTGCGTAAGGCTACCATTGCAAATAAGCCCGTAACTGCAGGTTCCGCGGTCCGACCGACAAACTACTCGTTTGACCAAAGGTTGTTGAGGTAATGTTGATCGAATCACCCGGTGTAGCGACAGGACTGAAAATAGGATGATTGAACGCGTTAAGAGCTTCTACTTGAAAACCGAACCGTAGTTTCTCAGTAAGAAAAACTTCTTTCAGCATGGCAAGATCCGTGCTGAATACGTGCGGGCCATATAGATAGACAAATGAGCCGAACTGTCCAGGCGTTGTGGCAGGCGCAAGAATCGCCGGATTAGAGCGCCCGTCGGAGCCGATCAGATTGGGATTGACGAAGTTCAGCGTCTTATTCGCATTTCCAGAGAATTGATCAAACATGCTCTGTAACTGGCTCCTTGTAATTCCATTCAGAACCACTCCGCCGTTTCCCATGGCAACACCGCCGGCGCTATTGAAGGTGAATCCATTTACTGGGTAGTAATTACTAGTGAGCGGAAACACATAACCAGACGCGATGCGGTGGATACCGGAAATGGTCCAATCGCCTACTAGCGCATTCAATATGCGATTAGAAATGTTCACAGATCGACCTTTCCCGATTGGGAGAGAATAACTCCAATAGCCCTGAAATACATGGCGGATATCGAACGGACTCGGGCCGTAATCCAGGTGATCGTTCGCGAGCGTCCTTTCATTGGATTGGGCGGTTTGGTTCGTTGCGTTCCACATATTCGACAGCGTGTGGCTGTATGTGTAATTGACTGTGAAACTCAAGCCGTGGCTATAAGCTTTTCGCAGTTCAACCTGTAAACCGTTGTAATTTGAATATCCGTTATCATCCTGATAAAACGCATTCGTAGCGAACGGGTTCGGCTGGAAGAAGTTGATGGGATACGCTCCCGGGCTTGTGTAGCCATTTTTCACGCATGGGCTAAATTGATTCCCGACCAAATGACAGTAATAACTGACAGTTGTCGCAAGACTTTGGGCGAATGCCCCGGCTTGGCCAGTCTGCAAGTCCGTAATAAAGGTGCCATTGGTAAACGTAGAAGAATTGGCGCCGCCGAACGCCGTGGACATAATGGGAAGTGGAACCTGACCAGGCAGCCCGCGATTTGCAAAGCTCGCAACTCCCGCCGCCTGATTGATGGCAAGGTTCTTTTGGGCGTTCTCAAATTCCTGCAGGAATCCGTTGTGGAATATGTCGGTCTCCTGTACGTTGTAGTAATGCCACATGTGGGTAGACTTATTACCCACATATCGAACCTCGAGAACCGTATTCTTTGCCAGTTCGCGCTGGATACCGAAGTTCCAGTTTTGAACGTAGGGCTGCCGCAGGTTCGGATTGACTCCGTAAACGCTTCGGGCGAAGGTGAAATCGGATTCCGGAAGTGTAGGGGCGAAGGCAGGCGGATTCGTCATCAAGACAGGCGCTGGAGAGGACACCAATAGGCCTCCGGGTGGGAACCCTGGTTGCCCCGGACTTAGCGTCTGTGACTGCACGTCTCCGCCATTGCCAGACATTACGTTAGAGATCGCATTCATGCCCTCTTGATAGAAATTGATTCCATAACTGCCGCGAATGACGGTACCCTCACCCAGCAGAGAGCCCAGCCAACCCTGTTTGAACTTGGGATTCCAGGCGAAGCCAAAATTCGGTGATGGCTGCTTATAGTCAGCGCCGTAAGCGGTGGATTGCTGGATCAAAACCGGATTCTGGTTGGGAGAGAGAATCCCTGGCTGCAGAGCATAGTAAGACGGGCCAAAGAGATTGGCATAAGTCGCGATGAAATCGATATTGTTGGTATTTCGAATCGGGGTTGTGAATTCCCAGCGGAATCCATAGTTCAGCGTAAGGCTGGGGGTTGCGCGAAAGGAATCCTGAGCGTAGATTCCGCTCGTTGTGTAGGCGAAACGTTGAGTGATCGGCGTGAACGGCGTATATTGCTTTGTGATCTCGTTGATGTTGTACCCGCTGCTGATGCTGCTGATTCGGCCCGTCAGAATTGCGTAGAGTTGCTCCGCATTCGCTATATCGGCGCTTCGAATACTCGGAAAGTTGGCGGCAGTGAACAGAGATGCGATCGGGTCGCTCGAGCTTACGCCGAGAGTATAGGTTGGAATACCGCCGCCGCCCGGCGCGCCGAATGAGCTTTCCCAAAAACTCGAGTGCAGCCAGCTTCCGCCAAAGCTGAACGAGTGCCTTCCCGTCAGCCAGCTCAAATTATCGCGAAATTGGTATACAGGATTGTTCCGAATGAAGGGAGTTTCCCTAGGTACAACGGGAGTAATCGCAGAACCGAGATAGATTTCCCGGTTGCCGTAGGCGGACCATTGATTGTAGCCAGTCCCTTGATAGAAGTATTCACCGTTGCTCTGGACGCCAAAACTTGCCGAATTGAGCATGTTCGGAGTGACAGTCCAATCGACCGCATTTGTCGCAATATAGGTAGTAATCTTATACGCTCCGCCGACTACGGATAGACCAGGATATTGCGGGACCCCAGCGATAGTTTCGTGACGCAAATTCCAGGTCCCGTGCCAAGCTACCTTGGGACTGATCTGATAATCCACACGAGCTGTGGGGTAGATATTTGTGATATCGGTCGCTTGATTCCAGTTAAGAACCTCGTGGATCAGGTCGGTGGTGCTTGGTGTGACCACGCCCTTGCTTAGCGTTGAATTGGTCGTATTCAGGATACTTGCGACCGTCGGATCGATGGACGACGGATATCCATGCGCGGCAGCTAATTGCAGCACGTTGACAGCATGCGTTGTGCCATCAGTTCCGATATAGGAGAACAAACCTGATTGAGCGGCGGGCGTCAAGGTGGTGGCGGACTCGGTAGTAGTGGAAGGCTGCGGAGTAGCCTCCAGATTCACAAAAAAGAAAAGTCGGTGTTTGAAATAAGGAACAAAAGGAATGGGAAGCGGCCCGCCGAGGTTGCCGCCAAAATCATTCTCTCTCAACTTGGTGCGCGGCAAACCTTTTTCGTTATTGAAAAAAGAGTTCGCGTTTAAATCTTCGTTTCGGAACTGCTCAAAGAGTTTGAAATGGTACTGTTCCGTACCTCGTTTGGTTACAAGCTGGATCTGCATCGCCCCGTCACCTGCGGCATCGGCGCCTGATCCCGTAGTGGTAACGGTGATTTCCTGGATGGCATCCAGACGGGCGGGCGCAAACTCAAAAAAGCTGGTCCCTCCGCTCTTGAAGCGCTGCGAGTTGTTATTCATGCCATCTAGCGAAATATTCATGGACGCATTCGGGAGCCCGTTATAAGTTCCGTACCGGCCCGAGGAATCATTTATCCCGATTTGCTGATTGCCCGCCATAAGTGTGGCGAAAGGCAACGTATCGCGGCCGGAAAGCGGCAGATCCTGAATATCCTTGTTCTCGACCGTCGTGGAGATTTGACTAGAGGAGGTTTGCAGCACAGGCGCCACGCCGGTCACTTCCACTTTTTGCGAAATGGCGCCGAGTTTTAACGTGACAGGCTGGTCCGTTACCCGCGATGCGTCCACGACGATGCCGTTGTAGACGGCAGTCTCGAATCCGGACATTGTCACCGTCAACTGATATGTGCCGGGCAGCAGAGACAGGAAGGTATAGCTGCCATCGGCGCCAGATTTTACGGCAGTCTCGTTGCCCGTTGCTGTATCTCTGGCCACTAGCGTTGCGCCTGGAACTGCCGCTCCGCTGGGGTCGGTTACGATTCCGTGGATGCGCCCAGTGGGGCTGGTGCTTACTTGGCTAAATGCTAAAGAGGCGACGAGGCATACGAGGGCAGCATAACCGCAGGCTCTGGATGCGGACATGAGGGAGACCTCCTGAAGTGTTTTCGCCGGGTTTCCGTGTACACAAAATGTATACAATATTCAAACAACGCCCGCAAGCCTCGTAAAATTACGGATGATATCTCCTTCCGGATTGCTACGGGCCAAGCTTTATGCAGGTGCTAAACTTCGGGTAACCAAAACGGTTGCAGACAGAAAATGCAATCGGGAATGCTGGTTAGGCTAGTGATTCCTTTCTGGCGGTGAGGGTGGGATTCGAACCCACGGTACCCGTAAGGGTACAACGGTTTTCGAGACCGCCCGATTCAACCACTCTCGCACCTCACCGGGATATCACTACAACGATAGCAATTGCACCAACTGCGCGTCCGAGTCCTGCCCTAAAGCCCCAATCTGGATCCCGAATTTTGACGAGATCGCAAAGACTCCGACTTTGCCGCACGAATTCACACCAGCTTCATACATCATTCATGTAAATCTCTTACGCTTCCTGCAAGAGGTGTGAAAGGAGATCAGTTACGCCATCGAGCAGGATCTTTTTCGAATGGGCAGATCCCCCGATTCACCAGTTCCGCACAGGGGTGTCGCTCCACAGCCATACCTGTTACTCGCACGAAGGCTTCGGCATTCTTGAAAAGATACTGAAGCGTTATCTCTCAAAACAACAGTCATGCGGCGCGGGATCGCAGCTTGATCGAACCCGCATATGGTGGACGCCGCCGTGCCCACCCTATCACGCCTGGTCATTAGAGAAGAATCAAATCGAGCGCCTTCAGCTACACCCACTGGTTTCGTTGACGGATCACGATCAAATAGAGGCGCCGCTGAAGCTGCGCATCTTGCAAACCTGCCGGAGAGTTCCCGTTTCCCTGGAGTGGACCGTCCCTTATGGCCCGGCACTGTTTCATCTCGGCATCCACAATCTTGCGGCCGAAC
>Ga0209810_1004135_pt1 | contig 14302 bp, 14 predicted proteins | sample Coa_R1_7_FD_187159 | JGI IMG/M metagenome (GOLD analysis project Ga0209810, IMG submission 187159) | Surface soil microbial communities from Centralia Pennsylvania, which are recovering from an underground coalmine fire - Coalmine... | ecosystem: Environmental > Terrestrial > Soil > Unclassified...
ACAACCAGGTCACGAAGGTGTCGGGATCCATAGGGAGGCTCCTTTGGGAGGTGTTCACCTCCTTCTTGGACCATCGACACCTTCGTCTTCAATTCACACCAAGCGTTTTAGCCCGCCGTCCGCCGGCGTGATGTCCGGCATGAATGCCTCGACGACTGCTCAGGACTCCGACAGCGCTCCGGCCACCGCACGCTCCTGCAAGACGTGGGAGAGCGCCGCGCCGTACAGGAAGATCATCGACGAAACCCACAGCCACAGCATGACGATGACGCTGGCGGCGAGCGGACCATAGACGCGGTTGTAACCGTCGGTCAGCACCCACCACCCGAAGACGACTTTCGAGACCTCCCAGAGAGCAGCGCCGACGATTCCCGCGACGATCGCCGGCCGAACTCTGATATCGACGGTGGGCGTCAACTTGTAGAGCGCGGCGAAGATCGCCGCGTCCAGGATCAGGGCAGGGAACAGACCGAGCCACCCGGCATTGGCCAGGACCGGGATATGGATGGCTCCCAGCACGACCGCCCAGAGCCAGCCGATCCCCAACGAGGAGACGCTGAAGACGATCACCCAGACGATGACGGCCAGACCACGCAGCTTGTTGATCCAGAACGAGCGGTGACGGGGCGACTCCCAGATACGATTCACCGCCCAATCCACCGCGTCGTGCAAGCCCATGCTGCCGGCGAGAAGGGAGACGACGCCTAATACGCGGGTCGCGACCCGGCTGTGCCGGACCGGGTCCCAATAGGTATGGAGAAAGTCGTACTGCGTGAGGCCGGGCATCACGCTATGAAAGAGGCTCTGGATGGCATGCGCCGACACGCGGCCCTCCGAGAAGTCGCCGGCAAAAGCGAGCAACAGAATGAGCAGCGGGAGCAAGGACAGAAAGGCGAAGAAGCCGATCATCCCGGACATGCCCATGGCGTTATCGCGCCAGAAGTCGACGAGCGCGTCGAGAGGTATCCGCCACCATGGTGATCTTTTCGGTACCGGGCCGGCAGGACCGGCAAGGGGGTGCGTCGCCTGCGCCGTCATCGCACCATCCTCCATGTCCATCTTGGACCCCGCGACACGGAGCGGCAAGTACCGGGCCCGAGTCGACGCGGCTCCTATACTGATGGCACGGAAAGGCGGGAGGCGTGGAGGATCGCGAGCGCGTCGTCGCCCGGATGCAAGAGGCTGTCGGGCCCACGGCGGTGATCACTGACCGGGAGGAGCTGCGCACCTATGAGTGCGACGGGCTCACCGGCTACCGCGCCGTCCCCAGTCTGGCGGTCCTTCCCGAGACGGCGGAAGAAGTGCAGGCGGTGGTTCGGATCTGCCGCGATGAAGGCATTCCCTTTGTGGCTCGAGGCTCCGGCACCGGACTCTCCGGAGGGGCACTGCCCGTCGAAGAGGGCGTGCTCGTCGTGCTCGCCAGGATGCGGCGCATCCTGGAAGTCGACATCCCCAATCAGCGCGTCGTCGTCGAGCCGGGTGTCGTCAACGCCTGGGTGACCGAGGCCGTGGCCCCGCACGGCTACTATTACGCCCCTGATCCCTCCAGCCAGATTGTCTGCTCCATCGGCGGAAATGTCGCCGAGAACTCGGGCGGCGCTCACTGCCTCAAGTACGGCTTCACCACCAACCACGTGACGGGTTTGGAGGTCGTCTTCGCGGACGGCGAGATGGTGCAGCTGGGAGGCAAGACGGCCGAGACGCCGGGCTACGATCTGGTCGGCGTGCTCGTCGGCTCGGAGGGAACGCTCGGCATCGTCACCAAGATCACTCTTCGCATTATTCGACGGCCGGAGACCGTCCGCACCCTTCTCGCCGCTTTCCCCTCTACCGACGAGGCAGGCGGCGCCGTGTCGGGGATCATCGCCGCCGGAATCCTGCCGGCGGCGGTCGAGATGATGGACGCGCTGTCGCGCCAGGCGGCCGAAGCGGCGGTCCACCCGGGTTACCCCGACGCAGGTGGCCTTCTCATTGTCGAATTGGATGGACCGGCCGTCGAGGTCGAGCATCAGTTTCAGTCGGTACAGGAGATCTGCCGGGAGAACGGCGCCGGTGAGATCCGGATCGCGGAGAACGACGACGAGCGAGCGCTCATCTGGCGGGGACGGAAGGCGGCCTTTGCCGCCATGGGCCGCATCAGTCCGGATTACTTCGTCCAGGACGGTGTCATTCCCCGCACGGCGCTGCCGCAGGTGCTGCACAAAATCTCGGCGATGGGTTCCGAGCGAAACCTTCGCGTGGCCAATGTCTTCCACGCCGGTGACGGCAACCTTCACCCGCTCGTCCTGTACGACGGTACCGTTTCCGGGGAGGCGGAACGCGCCGAGGAGCTGGCCGGCGATATTCTTCTGGTCTGCCTCGAGCACGGCGGCTCGATCACCGGCGAGCACGGCGTGGGGTTCGACAAGAAGAAGTACATGCCTGCGATGTTTACGGCGGACGATCTGGACACCATGCAATTGCTCCGCTGCGCCTTCGATCCCCGGCACCTCTGCAATCCGGGCAAGGTCTTTCCCACGCCGCGCCTCTGTGGCGAGCGTCCGGGCCCCTACCGCGAGCATCCCCTGCAGCAGGCCGGAATCGCGGAGATCTTCTGATGACGGTGCTCGGCGACATAGTCGGCACCCCCCACGTCCGCGACGGTGGATCCGGCGATGCCGTCGATGGGATCACCCCGCGCTGGGTCGCCATGCCCGCCTCCAACGAGGAGTGCGCGGAATTGCTGCGCCTGGCGGACCGCGACGGTCTCGCCGTTGTGCCGCGCGGAGGGGGGACCAAATTGGGCTGGGGGAACCGGCCGCGGCAGGTCGACGTCATCGTCGACACGAGCCGCCTGAACCGCGTGCTGGCGCACGAAGCGGGAGACCTCGTCGTCATCGCCCAGGCAGGGACCCCCCTTGCCACGGTGCAGGACACCGTGGCGGGAGCCGGCCAGATGCTCGGCATCGACTCCCTCTGGTCTGGTGCCACCCTGGGTGGTATCATCGCCGCCAACGCCTCCGGCCCGCGCCGCGTCCGCTTCGGGACGATGAAGGATCTCCTGATCGGCATCACCGTGGTACTGCCCGGCGGGACGATCGCCCACTCCGGCGGGAAAGTCGTCAAGAACGTCGCCGGCTACGACCTCGGCAAACTGTTCACCGGTTCGCTCGGCACGCTTGGCCTGATCACCGAAACGATCTTTCGCCTGCACGCTCGTCCCCCGACACGCCGCGCCGTGCAGGCTCATCTCGCATCACCCAGCGCTCTCGGGCTCGCATTGCAGGATGTCCTCCGCTCCCACCTCACACCAACCGCTCTGGAAGTGCGCTGGGACCGGTCCAGCGGCCGGCTCATCTGCCTCTTCGAGAGCATAGAGCCGAGCGTGGCCGCGCAAAGCGACCGCGCTGCCAGTATTCTGTCTCGATTCGGTCCAGTAGACGTGGTGGACGATATCTCAGACCTGGAACGCCCCCCGTGGGCGCGCGGACAAACCGGCCTCAAGATCATGACAGTACCGGCGCGGCTACCGGACGTCATCGAGACGGTACTGGGAGCGGCCGGCGAGCATGGGATCGACTGCCGGATCGGCGGCCACGCTGGAGTCGCCGTCCTCCTGGTGGCTTTAGACGGCGGGCCGGAGGCGGTCGCGAGCACGATCACCACCCTCAGAAGCCGGCTGGAGCAGGAATATGTGGTGGTTCTGGAAGCGCCGGCCCCGGTGAAGGAGAGGGTCGACGTATGGGGTAACGCGCCGGGGGGCGCGCTGATGCGCCGCATCAAAGAGCAATTCGACCCAGGAGGGATCATGAGTCCCGGTCGCTTCGTCGGGGGAATCTAAGGTGCAGCCGGCCTTCGATGCACACGATCCCCCGTCCCTGCAGCTGATCGACGAGTGCGTGCACTGCGGCTTCTGTCTCTCCAGTTGCCCCACCTATCTTCTCTGGGGCGAGGAGATGGATTCGCCGCGCGGGCGCATCTATCTGATGCGTGAGGGGTTGCAAGGTGAGCCACTCAGTGCGGCGATGGTCAGTCACTACGACCGCTGTCTGGGCTGTGTTGCCTGCGAGCCGGCCTGCCCGTCCGGCGTCCAGTACGGCAAGTTGATCGAGGCGACTCGCCAGCAAGTGGAGAGGCGCTATCCTCGGTCGATTCCGGAAAGGATGTATCGAGACCTTCTGTATGAGCTCCTCCCTTATCCGGCGCGCCTCTCTGCTCTGCGTCCCCTGCTCGCGCTCGCCCGGCGTCTTGGTCTGCTGTCGCGAGCGACGCGTCTCCCGCTCCCGGAACGCCTACAAACTGTGACGCGCCTGGGCGAGGTGATGCCGCTCTCGACTGCTCAGGTGCCGGAGTGGACGCCGGCCGCCGGCGACGAGCGCTTGCGCGTCGGATTGCTGCTCGGCTGCATCCAGCGCGCGTTCTTCAGCGAGGTCAACGCGGCCACCACTCGCGTCCTGTCCGCCGATGGGTGCGGGGTCGCGGCGCCCGGCGCGCAGGGCTGCTGCGGCGCGCTCTCGGAGCACGGCGGGCGACGCGACGAGGCGCTCCGCCTGGCCCGACGCCTCATCGACACCTTCGAGACGGCCGACGTCGACGTCATCGCCGTCAATGTGGCCGGCTGCGGCTCCATGATGAAGGAGTACGGGTATCTGCTCCGCGATGACCCGATGTACGCGGAGCGTGCTCGGCGCTTCTCGGAGCGGGTTCGGGATGTCTCCGAGCTACTGCAGGAGATCGGTCCGCGTGCCGACCGACACCCGCTACCGATGTCGGTTGTGTACCACGACGCCTGTCACCTCTCCAACGCGCAGGGCATCCGCGCCCAACCACGCGCCACCCTCCGTCAGATCCCCGGTCTGGAGGTCCGCGAGGTGCCGCGCGAGCGAGACATTTGTTGCGGCTCAGCCGGGATCTACAACCTGCTCCAACCCAACGCCGCCGGCGATCTCGGCGACCGCAAGGCCGCCAACGTGCTGGACGCGAAGGCCGATCTCCTGGTGACGGCCAACCCGGGATGTCATCTGCAGATCGTTGCGGCGGCACAGCGGCACGGTGTCCAGCTGCCGGCGGTGCACGTAATGCAGGTGGTGGATGCATCGATCAGAGCTCTCGGCGTTGAGACACTGACTCGGGCCCAACAAGGAACCGTCCAGGTAGCCGGGGACGGGGTGTAGCGCCGCGCGAGCTTGGTTCGCTCGCTTCGCGATGTCGCACGCCGTCCTGGTGCGCACCATCGCGGATGACTTATTTGGTCACCGGCGGTTCCTGGTGCGCCTCCGAGCGGGCCCCGAAGGGAGCTCCGGCTCCGCGGGCCTTCTGCTCGGTTCCGCGCGGCCACGTCACTGACCTCGAGGTGGCGTCTGCCAATCAATAGATTTCGAGATCGCCGCGACGGCGTACCTTCCGTTCCAGCCAACCAAAGGTGAGTAGACCGAGCACCGGCAGAACAGCGGCAAATACCTCGAGGCGGACCAGTTGTGGCGCCAACGTGCCAAACGAGGCATCGTGCAGCGACGCCGCGGCGAGCGCCTGGATGCCCACACCAAAAGGCAGCACATCCGCCGGCACTCGCAGCCAAACAGGTAGGGCCGAGACCGGGTAATAGATGCCGCCCAAAAGGAAGACGAACGAGGACAGCAGATTCGCGAGATCGTTGGAACGCTTCAGAATCAGCCCGAGAGCGGAGAACATGAAACCGAGTCCCCACAGCGCGAGGATAAAGAGCAGAAAGCAGAGCACCACGGCTGCGATGTTGGGATGGAATCGTACGCCGAAGACGACCGTGCCCAGCAAGACCGTGCAGGCGGCGGAAACCAGCGTCTCGAATAGTCCGCCAAAAGCGAACCCGCTGAGCCACGACAGGCGAGGTGCAGGAGTGAGAAAGAGGTTGATCAGCGTGCCTTCGAGTCGCTCTTCATCCAGTATCTGTCCGACGTAGTACAGGGCGTTGGAGATGAAGGCGCCACAGGTGATCCCGATCACGGCGTAGCCGAGCAGGGCCGGGTCTCGACTGCGATACAGCAGTCCGAGCATGCCGAGCGTGATGACCGGAAAGGCCACCCACACCAGCACGTACCCGCCGGCGCCGTTGATGAAGACGTGCTCGCGCAGCTTCGCAAGAAAGGAGGCCCGAGCCGCCTGGACGGCTATCCGTCTAGAAGAGTTCGAGACGGCCGGTATGCTTTGCGACATATTCCACCACACGGAGACCGATGAGGCCGACGACGAACCACACAACCGACACGGCAAGGGAGTGAAGGACATCGGCTCCGATCGATCGGGTCGATGCGCCAAGCAGGACAGAGCGCCGCAACGCCACCACTGCCTGCGTGGCGGGAACGGCGCCGGACAGGGGACGCAACCATGCAGGCAAACTTGAGAGCGGAATCAGGAGGCCACTCAACAGGTACGCGGGCGACTGCAGCACATTGGCGATGAGGTTCGCCTTCCGTGACAGGATGAAGAGTCCGGAAAAGGCAAAGCCGGCGGCCAACGACGCCACAAAGAGACTGACCGTCGCGGCAAAGGCCGCCGGCGGGTCGCCGATATCGAACCGGGCTCCGGTCACGAAGGCTAGAAAGGCCAGGGCCGCGAAAGACGGCAGAAACCAGACGAACGAGCCGAGTCCGTATCCGGCGACGACGGCGGCACGACTGGCCGGCGTCAGAAAGAGGGAGGCACTGGTACCTTCACCGCGCTCGTATTCCACGGCGTACCCGCTCGCCCAGATGCTGGAGGTCCAGGTGATGAGACCGAAGACGCCGACGAGAAGGAAGCCGGAGACGGTCGCTCCCTCGACCGATCCATTTCCAGCCGCATGGTACGTGACACGCCAGGTGGCGAAGGTGAAGAGAGGACCCAGCGGCCAGCGAATGAGAGCGATCAGATAGGCGCTGGATCGCTGCAGGTAGGCGCGCGACGTGGCCAGAAGGGTCGCCACGAAGCCGGCCCCCGGATTCCGATAGGTGACGATCATTCGAATGACCTCCCGGCCACGGACAGGAAGACGTCCTCGAGCGTCGGCTCGATCACCGTGACGGTACGAATCGTGGCGGGATAGCGGCGCAGCAGCGACAACGTATCGTCCAGGGTGCGCGCCGTGTCATCACACAGGATGGTGAGATTTGCGCCGCGATCTTCGGGGCGGATCGACACCGAGCGCACCGGCTCCAGCGCGCCGATGGCCCGCTCAACCTCAAGCGCACGCCCATTCAAGGTTTCGTGGGTTTCGATGACCACACGGCGGGCGCCGCTCACGCGCGACTTCAACTCGGCCGGCGTCCCCTGCGCCACAACCCGTCCGCGATCGACGATGGCGATCTCGCGGCACAGTTGATCCGCCTCATGCATGTCATGCGTCGTGAGCAGGACGCTGTGGCGCGGCACGAGGGCGGCGATGGCACGGCGCAGATCGATGGCCGCCGCCGGATCGAGCCCGATCGTGGGCTCGTCGAGGATCAGAATGGGAGGATCGTGCAGGAGCGCCTTGGTGAGATGCAGCCGCTGTTTCATACCACGCGAGAAGCGCTCCACGCGGTCATCCGCTCGCTCCGTCAGACCGACAAGTTCCAGCATTTCGCCGGTGCGGCGGCGGATCGAGTCGGTCGTCATCCCGTAGAGATTGCCGAAGTACTGCAAGTTGGCGCGAGCTGACAGCTTGCCGTAGAGACCACGGTCGCCTCCCAGCACGACTCCCAGATGACGGCGTACCGCACGATCCTGACGTACGACGTCGAAGCCGGCGACCCGCGCCCAGCCGGCCGTGGGAATCAGGAGCGTCGACAGCATCTTGATGGTCGTGGTCTTCCCCGCACCGTTCGGGCCGAGCAGACCAAAGACGGTGCCGCGCGGCACGTGGAAGCTAATGTCGTCCACGGCCACGGTGTCGCCACGGCGGCGGAACAGCCCACCCTTCGGATAGACCCGGCGTAAATGCTCGGCATCAATCGCTCGCTCCATCCCGGCCATGATTGACTCCTCGCTTGTCACAATTTGAAGTTAGCATGCATAAAATCAAAAGACAAGTTATCAAAATGGATATGGAGCCGCGCCGGGCCGCGTCGTCGCCAGGCTAATTCGTTCACGCCCTGGGGAGTTGCAAGGATGTCGAGAAGGAGCGCGCCCAGCTCAGGCAGCGCCGGGACACCCGCCGGGCATGGCGTGGCAGGGACGGCGGTGATCCGGGCCCGGCGAAGCGTCTGACCGAAGAGATCCGGTGCGTCCGCTCCCGATGGCTTCTCCCTGAAGGCCGACGAAGAGCACGATCCGGGTAGTCGCGGTTCACCCGCGATGACGTGATCTATGCCGTGCCGAGAGCGTCGAGACTGTTCCAGACGGCGGCGATCGCGTGGTCGCGATGGTACCTCGTGAGCCGGTGATGGGCACGCGCCAGGAAGCGCACGCCGACGAGGACGCTCTGGAGGGCAATGCGCCGTTCCACGTCGGGCGGGAGGACTACCACGTCCCGATATCCTTCCAGGACGTGCGGCAACATGCCGGCCGGAAGGCGCTCACCGTCATGCAGGTGAAAGTGACCGAGATCGTAGAACCGGCCCGTGCCCCTGATCTCGCCCAGGTCGATGATCCCGCTGTAGTGCCCGTTGTCGGCAAAGATGTGGGTGGCGTCGAGATCGCCGTGCGCCAGCACCGCCGCGGAGCCCGCCAGGAGGCGCATATTGTCTGCCACGGCACGAATGACGCGCGCGGCGTCATGTTCCGTCACGACGCATCCATACAGAGCACGTAGAGACTCGTCGAGATCGCTCAGCAGGAAGTCGCACTCGGCCGCATGAGCGGCCCGTAGGGACGCATCACCCGGCCGGTCGCGTTTGATCCAGCCAAAGCCGTCGACCGGAACACTGTTGATCAGGGCGAGGTCGCGACCCGCGACGCGGAAGATGGAGGGGAGGGAGCCAGGCGAGACCTCGTTGCTCACGGCGGTGCCGGGAATCTCTCGCGTGAGCATGACCGAGCGCCCCACCGATGGATCGAGATCTTCCCAGTGGACGACCTCGGGGACACGCACGCCGCGGTCTCTGAGCGTGAGGTGCACGCCCGCTTCCGGCGCGAACGTCGCTCCCTCTTCCGGGAGGACGCGCAGGTAAAACGTGTCATGCCCACGTCGGATTCGGTAGACGAAAGTGGAGACGCCGTCGAGCATTGGGATGACGGCCGGCTCGCCTCCCACTATTGCGACCGCGATCCGTCCGATCGTCGTGGCGGAAGGTCGCGCGCTGGGGTCCGAGCGCATCACCACTATGGATTCCGCACCATATCCCCTCGCCTACAAGGGTGCATATCCGCCGTACACGGCATGGCCGGCGCGCTGCCAGAACACGTTGACGCCGGTGAGGCCGGCTTCCTGCAGCCACCGCAGGTGTTCCGGAATGGTCGAGGGCTTGTCCATGGGATCGGGGTAGCGGAACCAGTTCCACTCGTCGTCCAGAAAGCGCCGGTAGGCTTCAAGGTTGCCGTTGACGGCGAGCGAGCGGCGCCGCACCATGCCGTCATACCTTTCGGCGACGTAGCGTCGCTCCCGCTCGCTCGCGGGCGCCACGATGTCGGCGATCAGCAGCGCACCACCCGGCTCCAGACGTTCGCGCACTTCCCGGTAGAGGGCCCTCTTGCCGGTGCCATCCAGGTGATGGATCACCAGTGAGCTCACGACGCAACGGGCACGACCCGCGAGAGATGCCAGGCGGTCGGGATCCTCCAGGCGAAAGCGCTGCAGGTCCACCCGGTCAGAGTACCGACCGAGCGTCTCCGCCGTCATGCGCAGCATGGCCGGCGAGCCGTCCAGGCCCAGGACGCGTGCCCGTGGAAATCGCTCCAGAATCGCCGCGCTGAGCCATCCCGTCCCGGTGCCAAGCTCGACAGCCAGGAATCCCTCGTCCGTCTCCGCCGGGATCAGCCCCAGCACGGCGCCGGCAATGTCCTCACGGAAAGGGGCGTAGATCGCGCCCAACTCGATGAAGCGCGCCGAGCTATCCTCCGTCCAGGCAGCGCCCTCGTCCATGGCTGTCAGGCGATGACTCGCCCCATCAGCGCGGCCAGCCGCTCTATATCGCTCGCGTTCTCGCCGGCCTCGGTCGGAGGCTGGAACGGTCCCCCCGGCACCCGCGCGTTCTCCCCCATCCGCTCGGCCGAATGCAGCGCCATTTGCACTGCCTCCGGCGGGAAACGCGGCTCCTGAGCGGTGGCACGGGCGAGGTCCCAGTCATGGGTCGTGCTCTCCGTGACGCGCATCGCTACCATCGCCGGTCCGGGCAATTGGCCGAAGGGCATGGAGAAGGTGCGCTGCATGACGGCCGGATCACTGAAAAACCGTTTCAGATCGTCGGCCGAGCGGCGATAAGATTCGGCGCCGGCCTCCTCGCCGTCATCGGCCACCGGACCGCCGCCGGCGGCAATAGTGCGCCGGTTCCCTCTGGTCATGTGCTGCACCAGGTCGCGGACCGTCCAGTCGGTGCAGGGAGTCGGGTTATCCCACTGTCCGGGCTGGATGCCGTCCACCAGCCGAACGGTCTCGTCAAGCGCGGCGTTCAGAGCATCGATTGGATTGCCGTTCACGATCCCAGCCTCCCACAGAGCCCGTCTCTAGGCCTCTGGAACCCACTGTAGCAGCGGGTGAGGGTTGCGGGATGTGCGGCCTCTCACCCATCTCACTGACTGCTCGTCCGCGTCGGTGGAACCGTCTGCTCCGCCGTCTCCTCCGAATCATGCAGGCTGCTCAGGAGTTGCGCACGCAGACGCCTGATCTCCCGCACCGCGCCGTAGAGTTTGTCCAGCAGATCCCGATTGGCCTCGATGCCACTTTGAATCAGCCAGGCCGCGACTAGCTACGTGCCTGAACTACACGCTCCGCGGCGTCGAGCCATTCCAGCGCCGCCTGGGCGCGCCCGTGGCGTCCCACGCGCACCAGGCGTAGAAAGTCCTCGTCTTTGCCTGACGGCTCGCCTGCCGTTCGCTCCAGGCGCTCTATGTATGCCCGGAACACGGCCCGCTGCCGCGCAATCAGATCGAGAGCGTGCGCCGGCCGGGACCGCGTCAGCAAATACAACTTCAGCGGAAACTCGATGCGCATGTCACGCGGATGGGACACCGTCGCGTCGAGCCACGCGGATACCGCCTCACGTCCGCGCTCCGTCAGGGCGTACACACGGCGGGTGGGACGGTCACCCGCCTCGACCTCGGCCGCGGTCACCAGTCCATCACGCTCCATGCGGGACAGGAGCGCGTAGACGTTGCTCTGGCCGAGGTGCAGAATGTCGGCCAGCACCGAGCCGCCGGCGAAGGCGCGGCTCAGCTCATAACCGTGCGCCGGATGCTGCAGGAGCAGCGCCAACAAGGCATACCGAGCCGGATCCGCTACCCCGTGATCGGTCGCCACACCCTCCTCGCTCGCAGGTTCTATACTCACACCATGAGTAGTCGGTACTCACGGCGTGAGCACGTCCGAGTTGCCCGTGGCTGCCCCAGTCTAGTCATGCGAGGGAACACATGAACCGTCGCGCGCTCACTGCTGTGCCGGGTCTCACCGCCGTGCTGCTCGCTACCCTCGTGGTTATCTCACCACTTCGGGCTCCGGCCCGGGCAGCCGGCGGGCCGGTCAATGTCGCTTATGCGGGTTCGCTGGTCAATGTCAACGAAGATCTCATCGGGCCCGCCTTCTCCGCGGCGACGGGCTATGTCTATCAGGGAAAGGCGGCGGGCTCGGCGGCCATCGCCAACCAGATCAAAGGGAAGATCATCCAGCCGGACATCGTGGAATTGGCAGATCCGGCCATGAACAGGTTGCTGATGGGCGCGGCCAACGGCAATTACGTCTCCTGGTACCTCACCTTTGCCGGCAGCCAGCTGGTCATTGGATTCGACCCGCGCAGCCGCTTCGCCGCCGCGTTCCGTCAGGTCCAGCACCATACGCTGCCGTTCTACAGGGCACTCGAACAGCGGGGTCTGAGGATCGGACGCACCGATCCGGCGCTCGATCCCAAGGGGTATCGCGCCCTCTGGATGGCCAACCTCACGCAACGCGTCTTTCACCAGCACAACTTCACCCGGCGCATTTTCGGCGCCGTCGAGAATCCGTCACAGGTCTTTCCCGAGGAGACGCTCGTCGCCCGTCTGCTGACCGGACAATTGGATGCCGGCGTCTTCTACCTCTCCGAAGTGCGTGACCTCGGTATTCCGTACATAGCCCTGCCGTCTCAGGTGAATCTCGGCAGCAACCGGTACGCGAAGCTCTACGCCACGCAGCGTTACACTCCCCCAACCGGACCCACGGTGATGGGCGGGCCGATCCGGTACACGATTACGATTCCCTCGACGGCACGCAACGCGCGTGGCGCCACGGCTTTTGTTCGGTTCGTGCTGAGTACGCGCATCCGTACTATCGCGCAAGCCCATGGCCTGCTGTCGGTGCCCATCACCGTCGGTGGCGACCGCAAGACGCTGCCCGCCGACCTCCGGCCTCTGGTCGGGGTGAAGTAGGCCACGTGTCCCGCCGGGATCTCTCGGCCGGGCCCCTCATTGCGGCAGCGGCCCTCATCTTCTGCTTCCTCGCCGCCCCCGTCGCGGGGCTCGCGCTCAACCTCTCGCCGCGGGACATTGCCGCCACCTTTTCCTCCCCGGCGACCGAGGGCGCCGTCGTCACGTCGCTGGTCACGGCGACGGTCTCGACCGTGCTGGCGGGAATACTTGGTATCCCCCTCGCCTTCGCCCTGGCCCGGTTCGCGTTTCCGGCCAAGCCGATCGTCGCCGCTCTCGTCTATCTGCCGCTCGTCCTGCCACCGGTCAGCGCCGGCATCCTCCTCCTCATCCTGTACGGCCCGTACGGGTTAGTCGGCGGCGTTCTCTCGCCGCACGGCATCCTGCTCGTTGATACCGATGCCGGGATCGTGCTGGCTCAGGTCTTTGTCTCGGCCCCGTACGTCATCGTGGCGGCGCGCTCCGCCTTCGAGAGCATCGAGCGGGAGTATGAGGAAGCGGCAACCAGCATGGGAGCGGGCATCTGGGCAGTGTTCCGGCACATCTCGCTGCCGATGGCGCGGGGCGGTATCGCCGCCGGCTTGATCCTCGGCTGGATGCGCTGCCTGGGCGAGTTCGGTGCCACCGTCATCCTCGCCTATCATCCGTATTCGCTCCCCGTCCTCAACTTCGTCAATCTCAACAGCACGGGGCTCACGACCGCTCTCCCGCTCGCCCTGCTTGCGCTCCTCCTGGGTCTGGCCGTTCTCATCGTGCTGTTCGTGCTCGACGCTCTGGATCTGCGTATTGCGGCCGGCCGCACGCCCTCGTGATCCCGCTTGTCGCTTGACGACAACTCTGTACTCTTGACGTATTGCAAGTTTCCGTGGAGAGGCGTAGACTTGCTGCCTGTACATACCCAAGGAAGGACAGGCTATGCTTCGCGTCTCTCTCACTCTGGCGCTCGTGGCCGGCTTCGTTGCCTCGGCCGCTCCAACCGTGCAGGCGGCCGGCGCTCCGTCCTGGCACGTCAGCCGGCTGCTTCCGCTGACGGCGGCTCCGCATCGCGGTGTGACTCCCTACCGGCTCCTGCCGGCACTCCGGCCCCAGGCATCCCCACGGCAGACGTCACAACAACTGGAGATCCCACCCAGCGCGTTCAGCCCGGCGCAGGTCGACACCAATCCGCAGGTCACGGGCTACGGCGTGACGGCCCAGGCCGCCGATTCGTACTGGTTCTACGTCTCGACGTCGATCGGCAACCATTCCAAGCCGTACGACAGCTTCGGCTACGAGGATGGGACGGTGATCACCGCCATCGACAACAACCCCAATCCGCCGGGATTAGTGCACTACCTGGCCGCGATCTACAACAGCACTGCCAACGCCTCCGCTCTGTTCAATGACGGAGTGACCACGACGCAGTACAACTACAACACGAGCTCGTCCAGCTGTGCGCCGGCCGGCGCCCAGTTCCAGTGCCGGGCCATGGTCTACCAGGAGAATCTGGACACCGGCAATAACGTCTCCGTTCTCTACGACGAGTCGTACAACGTCCTGCAGGTCAATCAGTGCGTGACCGAGACGGCGGTCTCCGTCCCCGATACCGAGGTCAACGGCTTCAGCGGCGAGATGGACACCATTCAGACCAATGTCGACAATGCGGCCCTGGAGGCCATGAGCAAGGCCTGTGGTAGTGGAACCGGCAATCCCGGCCCTAATCCGACGCCACAGCCGCCTCCCGGTCCTCAGCCGAAACCCACGCCCTCCCCCACCCCGCAGCCCACGCCCATCCACTTCCACGTCGTGGTCAAATGGGACAAAGCGGGCAGTCATCCCTCGCCCGGTCACGGCATCA